>WNFV01008007.1_pt1 | contig 12045 bp, 14 predicted proteins | sample 5400101 | NCBI WGS metagenome assembly WNFV01 (sample SAMN13153361, study PRJNA577476) | soil metagenome | isolation source: 115 cm soil or saprolite under grassland replicate 1 | place: USA:California | collected 2016-06-15
CGAACTGCTCATCCTCGACCCGACCGCTGTCGCCACCGACCAGCTTCATGCGCGCGCCGGGGATGCGGAGATTGAACGGACGCACGTTGGCAGTGTTCGTCAGGTACAGACGAACAACCTCGAGCGCAGCGTCTGATCGACGGCTCGCTTGAATTTGCGGTGCTCCTGCTCCATATCCCCGTTCTCGTTCGCCGACTCGAAACGTGTCCGCCTCGGCCCGACTCCCAACACGCAACGGGGATCATCGACTGGCCACCTGCTGATGTGTCCAGCCCGTTGCCGCGCTCGACCTTCACCTTCCGACCCGTTTTGGACCCGCCTGAAGCACACTAAGAGTGGTGCAAGAACGCTGGATGCGCGCGCTGATTCGACTGTTTGGCCTTGGCACGCTGCTGTTTGGGATCGGCCCCACGCTCGCGCCGCGCTGGTTCGGTCGCCTCTTCGACCTGCCCGTGAGCTCAGACGAGCGACTGCTGGTGATGGTGCGCTCGGTCGGCGTCCGCGACGCGACGATCGGCCTCGCCCTGGTCCTGACGGCTCCGAGGCCGGGCGCCTACCGCCCTTGGCTCATCGCCCGCATCGCGGCTGACACGGGTGACACGCTGGCGGTTGGCCTGGCTGTCCTGCGCGGCGCGCGCCAGCCGCGCTTTGTTGCGCTCGGAGCGCTCGCGCTGAGTGCAAGCATCACGGGTCTTGCCCTGCAGTGGCTGACGCGCGCTGACGCGCCGGCCGTGCGCGGCTGACGCTCGCGCCCGACTTTGCCAAGTGGAAGGGCGCCACGGGCCTGTCAGCTATTGGACGACGATGGTGCCGCGCATACCGGCCGGCGCGTGACCCGGCTGGTCGCATACGAAGGTATAGGTGCCTGGCCGTTCGATGGTGAAATTGGCCACGCTGCTGGTGTTGCTCTGCGCAACCGCCTGCACCTTCTGGCCGACGCCCTGGTCGCTCGTGAGCGTGAAATCGTGGATGTTCGCGCCGGCGTTCTCGAACGTGAGCTGGACGGGCTGACCTGCCTTGACTGTGAGCTGGGCAGGCTCGAACCGCATCGTATCGAGCCCACGCACCGCCACCTGCTGTCCGGCGGTAGACGGGGCTGAGGACTTGCTCTGCGAAGGCGCTGGCGTGGCCGGGGCGCCACCGCTACACGCTACGGTGAGCGCGAGCGTCGCGGCCGATACAGCAGCAAGCAGTTGTTGGTTGAACATGGATGCGCGCCTCCTTGCGCGTTGGGCGAGCCCTTCATTGTTTCTCGTGGATCGCTCGCCTCATCCAGACTGTAGGCCCAGTTGGTGTGGGCCGAGGTCCGATAAGGACCGTCATTCCTGTGCGGAAAACTCCCATTTCGCGCACGTCCTGAGGACCAGGGTGCGCAGGCGACGCACCTGCTTGCCACCTCCGGCTGTCCCGCCGACGTACTCGGCTCCTGAACGGACGCGCCCAAGGCCGGAGCCGCGCACGCCCCACTGGCGTGCTGGGCCGTGGCATACGCCTGCGTCGCGGCAGAGCGGCGTGGGCCGGCCACGGTCTTGCCGCTGCGTCCGCTGCTCCAGCGGCTGAAATCCTGTCGGGGGAACAACTGAACAGCACCAAGCCGTGACGAGCCATTCGCTGTACCAGATCGCTCAATCGGGATCGTCGCCGTCGATGATCGCGTACACGCGGTGGCGCGCCTCGGGCCTCGTGCGGGAGGTCGGAAGCTGATTTGGCCTGCTGATTACGTATGCTGCACTGATCATCGCCCACACGGCATTCAAGCTGCCGCTGACGATCTGGCTGCTGCGCGGCTTCTTCAGGGCGTGCCGCGAGAGCTGGGCCATGCAGCCCGGGTCGATGGTTGCTCGACGATTGGCATGCTGTTTCGTATCGTGCTGCCGCTGGTGAAGCCCGGGCAGGCCGCGACCGCGGTGCTGGCGTTCCTCTGGGCCTGGAACGACTTCATCGTGACCCTTGTCTTATCGACGGGCCGGAGACGCAGACGCTTCCATTGGGACTCAGCAAGTTCGTCCGCCAGTTCGGCGTCGATTGGGCCCAATGACCGCCGCCGGAGTACTGATGCTCGCCGCAGTCTCGTATTTGTCTTTGTCGCGGAGCGTTACCTGGTCCGCGGGCTGACCGCCGGCGGCGTGAAGGAATAGTAGAAAGGGAGAGCTCGACAACATCATGGCAGTTGCCATCGCCGCACCGGACGTGATGGATTTTCGTACTGCTCTGCTCGACGAGGTGCTGAGCTTCTGGGAACGGAGTGTCGATCGCGAGTTTGGCGGCTACCTGGTCGACATTGACCGCAACGGCGAGATCGTCGGCCGCGGCGACAAGCACATCATCACCACAGCTCGGCAGTTGTACAGTTTCTCTCTCGGCTACCGAGTAGGTGGCCGCGCCGCGCATCTCGACGCAGCGCGGCAGGGCTTCGAGTTCCTCCGTCAGCGGTTCTACGATGAGCGAAATGGTGGTTGGTTCCGCACTACCACACGCACGGGAGAGCCAACGGACCGCCGCAAGAACCCCTACGGTATTGTCTTCGCCGTGTACGCATTGGCCGAGTACTACCAGGCCAGCAAGGACGAAGCGGCCCTACGCCTGGCCGCGGAAACCTACGACCTGTACGACCGCCATGCCTGGGATCACGAAAACGGCGGCGTCTTCTTCGACCTGGCCGAGGATTGGTCGGTGAGCGATTCGAGCAAGTCGGCCGGCCACCTGCTACATGCGATGGAGGCGACGTCTGGGATGTACGCCGCCACCGCCGACCAACGGTATCTGCGTGATCTGAATCGCCTGTGCGACACGTACGTGACACGTACGTTCGACCCCCAGACGGGCTGTTGGCTAGAAGCCTTCGATGCGAGCTGGCGACCGAACCTGGCGCGTATGCGCGGGTTGGTGGTCTACGGTCACCTCATCGAAGCGGCTGCGTTTCTATCGTCAATTGCCGCGTTCACTGGCAACGAAACTCACATGCGTGCGAGCCGCGATCTACTGGGTTACACGCTGCGGCATGCATGGGACTCAACGCACGGCGGCTTTTGCTTTTTCGGTCGACCGGGCGGAGGCCCAGTCGACACAGACAAGATGTGGTGGGTCCAGTCCGAGGGCTTGAGCGCTCTCTCGATGGCCTATCGTCTGACTGGCGACCAACTGTACCGCGACTGGCTGCGTGACCTGGCAGAGTTCATCCAACGCTACCAGCGCGACCCCGAGAACGGCGAGTGGCACATGCTGCTGTACGCCGACGGCACGGTGCGCGATGGTCGCAAGGGCCGCGCATCTCCGGAGGACATACCCGCCAAGGGCGCGTATCACGTCGCCCAGGGACTCCAACATGCGTCCCGAAATCTCGAGATTTTGTCGCGCAACGGCGTGACTCGGGCTGGCGACACCGCCGCGGTCTGGGCGGATTTCGCGCTGTAAATACACTCCTTCATCTCTTTCAAAAGGGCACCGTCATGCAACCAGGCTCGGACAGTTCAACCTACCAACCGACGAGTACCTCCAGTTTGCGGCTCAGTTCGGTGCACTGACGTGCTCCTGAACACACCGCAGCTTTCCGGCGTGCAGCGGTGGGAGCTCGGCCCCGACCCTGCGCTTGCCAGCGCGCACACCCTGGAACTCGATGCCGCCATACTTGCCGAGAAAGAACAGCCCTTCAGGCGTGAGCACATCATGCACAGCCTTGAGGACGCGGGGCTGGTCAGCCGGTGGAACGTGTAGCAGGCAATTCATCGCGAACGCCGCCTCCATTGGCTGTGGAAGCCGTCCGGGCAGCTGCAGGAAATCGGTCACAATGGACTGGAGGCCTTTGCTCGACACGCCTCGACCATCGCCGGCGACAGATCGGTGCAGCCGACGTCGATACCGGCGTCAGCGAAGTAGCGTCCGTGCATTCCGGGTCCGGCTCCAAGCTCGACCAGGGTACGCCGTTCCGCCTGCAACCGCTCCAGAAACTGCTTGCGGAGCGTCTCTTTCGAGGGTTGCAGTGGATCGTGATCGCGGGGTTCGACCTGCGCGTCCTAGGCGCGCCGCAAATCATTCAGGACCCTGGCAAAGCTGACGGCACGCATCGCTCCACTGGGCCTCCGGACTGCCCAGAATGCAACACCTCGCGACGGCGGGCATCGCCCGAACAGATTCAGCCGGCCTATGCTGACGGGTGTAGTGCTTGATCCTGGCCGAGTGATGGAGTGGCCAGCAAGGCCCACTTCGATAGACACGCCGGTGCGCGTAGCGGTCATCACTGTCAACTACAACACCCGCCTGCTGATCGCGCAGTTGATCTATTCGCTATATGGCCGGCTTGGCAAGGAGCAGCTTGCTCAGTTGCTCGTCGTGGACAATGCGTCCACCGACGGTTCCAGAGAACTGCTCGAGCGTATGGCTGGCTCGGGGCTGTGCGAGTTGATTGTCAACGACGGGCAGCGGTACCACGGACCAGCGCTCAACCAGGCGATGAACCGGCTCGCCGAGCAAGAGGAGGTCGGGATCCTTACGAGGCACATCGACTATGTCTGGGTCCTCGATTCGGACTGCGTGATCATTCGCCCAGACACGCTCACGGAGGCCACCCGCGCCCTTCAACGCTCTGGTGCCGCATTGGCGGGCCAGGCCTCGGCGAACCAGTGGCATGCCGAGGAGACGATCGGTTTGTTTTCGCTGCTGTTCGATCCCAGCCAGGTGTGGCGTGATCCCATTCCACCCTTCGAGGATTCAGGCGAACCATCCCTATCGCTCCAGCTTGGCTGCGCTGGCGCTGGGCTCTCGAGGATTGAGTTCCCATTTACCCACGACGGCTATCTTGTCCACCGCGGGCGATCGACGCTTGCCGAAGTCGTGTCAAGAGGTGAGACTGCCAACAAGCACTATCGCTGGGCGGTGGACCATCACGAACCACACTTCAACGCCGAACCGGGCGCAGTCGATCTCTATCAGGTGTCCCAGGCGGAGTTTGCCGCGACATGCCGTGACCTGGAAAGCGACGATGCCATTGTGCGTGCGTGTCTCAGTCTGTCCGAACGGTGAGCAAGCGTCGATACAAATGCGAATGAGGAGGATTTACGGTCGCGAGTGCGGCCAGCCTGCGCCCGGCGGCGACCCGTCCCAGCGACTGACGCAGGCCGGGGGACGGCCAGCGCCGCCGCGCCGGGCCAAGGCCGGCCGGAACGGTGCTGGTGCGAGGCTTGTTCGCGTTACCCCGACTGCGCGCCGGTGGTCAGGAGCTCCTCTCCACGCTCCGGCGCGGCCGCGAGCGACCGCAGGCGCGAGTGCCAGGTCTTGAGCCGCACACCCTCGCGCGGCGGGTCGGCGCCGAGAGGCGCTGTGCGGGCCCAAGGCGCCTGGCGGGTCTCGGCGGGCAACTGTTTGTAGCGCCGCTCGCCCGCCCGCGCCGCCGCGCGGACCAAGCAGCGCACCGCCCGGGGCCGACCGCGCACGCGCCTGATCGCGGCCCCATGATGAAAGGCCGCCGCCAGCAGATCGGCGAGCGCCGCCGTCAGTTCGTTGCGGTCGGCGCACGCGCCAACGGTTTCTAGCCGCACTGGCCAGGCCGGGTCCTCATCGTCCAACCACCCGGTCGCGTCCAACGCCCAGGCGCCCGCCTGGCGGCGTACGACCAGCTCCACGCGCACGGGACCATCGGTGACGAGCGTCGCCAGCAAGCGCGCGTCCGGCTGACTTCCCAACATCGTGCCGCGGCCCACCAGCTCGATCGAGGCGGCGCTCACTTCACTGCTCCGAACGTCAGACCGCGCGTGATGTAGCGCTCGAGCGCGAGCCCGGCCACCACCACCGGGATCACCGCCAGCAGCGCGATGGCTGCCATGTTCCACCATTCCGTCCCGCGCAGCACGCTGGTCTGAACCTGGAGGAAGAGGGGGACGGTGACCGACTCGCTAAAGCTCAAGACCAGCGCAAACAGGTACTCGTTCCAGGCGCCGATCATGGTCAAAACAAATACGGCGACAAGCCCCGGCGCGGCCAGCGGCAGCGCGATCCGCCACAGCACCCCGAAGCGCGAGCAGCCGTCCAGCAGCGCGCACTCCTCGACCTCCACCGGCAGCCCCCGGAAGAAGTCACGCATGACCCACACCACGAACGGGATGGCAAAAGCGGTGTAGGCGAGGAGCAAGCCCTGGCGCGTATCGAGCAAGCCCAGATCCCGGTACATCAAGAGGAAGGGGATTATCAGCACCGCGGCCGGGAACATGCGTTGCGAGAGGAAGCTGAGCGCGATGCTGTCATTGCCCATCCGCCCGATGCGATAGCTATAGCGCGCCAGTCCGTAACCAGCCATTGACCCGATGACCACGGCCAGCGCCGCCGACCCGAGGGAGATCGCCACGCTGTTGACGAAGGGCGGGATCACCTTGTCCCGCTGCGAGATGAAGATGTAGTCCCAGGAGGAGAACTCCGGCTGGAAATCGACGAATGGGAAGTACGTCGCCCCGCGGTTGATCGACCCTGGACCTTTGAAGGCGGTTATCACCAGCCAGTAGATCGGCGCGGCGAGCATCAGCGTCCACCAGATCAGGACCGTGTACACGATGACGGTCTTGATCGTCTTGCGCCGTTGCATCTAGCTGACCCCCCGCACCATTCGCCGTGTGAGGCCCAACACCAGGACCGTGAACAGCATCATCATGATCAGCAGGGAGTAGGCACCAACCGCACCGTAGGCCAGATCGCCGCCCTTGACGCCAAGGTCGTATACCGCGAGCGTCACCGACTCGGTCGCCTGGCCCGGACCACCGCCGGTAACGACCTTGATGATGTCGACGACCTTGAAGGCATCCAATCCGCGGATCAGCAACGCCGTCACCGTCACCGGCGCCAGCAGCGGGAAGGTAATGTACTGAAACCGCTGCCATTCGGACGCGCCGTCCACCACGGCCGCCTCGTATGGCTCCTGAGGCAGACTCTGCAGGCCGGCCATGAGCATGAGGATCATGAACGACGTCGCGGTCCACACGTCGATGATGATCAGCGTCACCATCGCCAGCTTGGCGTCGGTGAGCCAGTGCACCGGCTGGCCTCCTAGCCGGACGAGAATGTCGTTGAGCGGCCCGATGTCCTCGTGAAAGATCATCCGCCCGATGACCAGCGAGACGGCTACCGGGCTGATCATGAGCGGCATCAGGAAGGTGATGCGGAAGAATTTCTTGCCGTGAGTGCAATTGTTCAGCGCCAGCGCCACCATCAGCCCGACGCCGTATTCGAGCGGGAGCACGCCGACCACGAACACCATCGTGTTGCGCAGCGTCTGCCAGACAAATTGGTCGGTCAGCAGGCGCTGCCATTGCTCCAACCCAACGAAGGCCACTGGCTCACCATGCCGGAACATGTGCCAGTCGGTGAATGACATCACCAGTGTGAACCCGATGGGGAAGATCAGCAGCGCCCCCACTACCAGGGCGGCCGGCACGAGCAGCGCCCATTTCCAGAACACTTCTGGCAGGGTGAATCCTGGCCGGCGCGCCGCCGTCGGCCTGGCCCGAGTTGGCGCCGAAGGCTTCTCCAAGGCGACCATGTCTGTCTATCGCTCCCATCCGCTGTCGTATCCGCGCCCGCCCGGTTGCCTGGACAGGCGCGGCGCGACGAGCGGCGCCTTACTTGGCGCCAATTGCGGCTTTGTAGTTCTCCATCTGCTTCTTTGGCCCGCCCAGTCGGTTGGTAATCTGACTAAACGTCTGTGCCGCTTCGTCGAGCGCTGCCTGCGGCGGAGCCTCGCCCGCCAGTCCCTTCGAGACGCCCAGTTCCAGCGCGTCGCGGTACTGCGTCCAGCCAGGGATGCGCAGATCCCAGATCGTGTTCGGACTGTCCATGGTCCGCTTGAGCGCACTTGTGTACTGCTCCGCTGCGGTCTGGTCGAATTTCAGCGCCCCGTCCACCCAACCCTTAGGCTCGAGTTGGCCGACGCGCACCGGGTTGATCGAGATGCCGGCGAAGGCCATCTTGTTGCTCTGCTCACGATTGGTCACCTGGAGGATCATGTCCCAGGCGACCTCCGCGATCTTGGTCGTCTTCGGCACGGCCATCATCCAACCACCGAACGCCATGAACGGCGCGTAGTTGGGCGACGACAAGGTGTCCCACTTCTTCGACTTGGGGTTGTACACCTCCTTCGACCCCGGCAGGATGTTGTAGCCATCCTTGTTATGGGCCGCCGAGTCCTTGCTGTTTGCCACGGCCCCATCCCAGCCGATATTCATCGCCACCTGGCCACCAGTGAAGGCCTGAATCACCTCCCCCCAGCCGTAGGCCAGCACGCCCCTGGGCGCCCATTTTTCCAGCTCCTCCTTCCACTCCGTCAGCGCCCGCACCCAGGCCGGGTTGTTGATGCGTGGCTCGCCCGTGTCCAGGTCGAAGAAGAAGCCTGGCTCCTCCGGATGCTTGGCCAGCGACGAAGCGCGCGACACAAAGCCCCAGTAGGCGGTGTCCTTGCGCTTGGTCATATGGGCAAAGCCGTAGTCATCATCCTTGCCGTTCTTATTCCAGTCCCAGCCGGTAAAGAACTCGGCCCAGTTCTTGTGCTCGTCCCACGTCAGCGGGCCTGTCTTCGGGTTGAGGTCGTATGAGTACTTGGCCTTGAACTTCTGCTGGTTGGCCGGATCCTCGGCCAGATCACGACGGAAGACCAGATGATGGGTGTCGCCGTCGAACGGCGCCGCGTAGGCCTTGCCGTTCCAGGTCAGCAAGCGGTCGCGGTAAGCCGGCGCGATGTCGTCCCAGTCGAGCTTGTCCCGCGCCTCTTTGGGCAGCTCCAGCAGGAAGCCACTGCCCATGATGTCACCGGCCGAGTTAGACTCGAACTGCACCACATCGGCCAGATGGGTGTTGGTGGCCATCGCCTGCATCAGCTTGTCGGTGATCTCCTGCTGCTCGAACTGCCCGCGCTCGATCTTCAGCCCGGTCTCCTCCAGCCAGGGTGTCAAGATCTGCTCCACGCCAGCGCCCATCGAGGCGATGGCCGCGTACTTGAGCGTGACGCCCTCGTACTTCTTCTTGCCCGTCTGCGCCGGCGCCGTCGTCGCTGCCGCCGCCGGCGCGGTTGTCGGTGCCGCCGGTTTGGCCGCGGCCGTCGGTGCCGCCGCCGGCTTCGGTGCTTCGGTCGGTTTGGCATCCGGGCTGGCCGGCGCCCCGCCACAGGCGGTGAGGAGCGTGCTCACCGAGAGCACCCCACTGGCGACACCCCAACGCCACAGGAACGACCGCCGGGTCAACCCCATTCGCTCACGCCCTTCTGCCATGGCTGCACCTCCTGGCTCTAGCGTCGCTGATTCAGGCCAGCTTGCCCCGCCAGCTCATCGGCCGGCGGACGCCGCCGATCGGCACTTCCCGATCGCGCCAGTGTAGTAACGGGTCCGGGGCATGTCAATGCGAGACGCAGCCCCGGGGTGTGACCGGAAGTTGTACGTACAGAGGGCTACCGGCGGAGTGGGCAGTCCGGGTAGTGTTGCGGCATCACACGAAGAGACCCGCCGTTGTTAAGAGCAGCGGCGGGTCGGGAAGGCCACGTGATCTCAGACGACCTCCCGGACGAAATCGTACAACCGCTGGAGCAACTCGGCAGAACGCTGCCGAAGCACGCCCAAGCACATCGTGATCACAGCCTCGCCGATCACGAAGAAGGTGTGCTCGGGGCATGGCGGACTGCAGCGCCGGAGCTGCTGGAAGCGGTTCTCCGCTTGGCTACTACTACTGGACTGGAGCGCAACGCTGCGGCCGAGCGCGGCGCGGTGCCCGGGCTGTCATCAGCGGCTGTCAGCAGCAGCCGCTAGGTAATTGAGCGAGGACAGCTTGAAATCCGCTCCGAGTACCTGAGCGATGCCGGCCAACACGCGCGGATGTGTAAAAGCAGATGTCGATCACAGCGCCCTTAATTCACCAGATGGCGCTCGGAGCCGGCTTCCTGGCTGAACTCCGTCCGGGGGCGGGCTCTGCCTTGTATATTCGACAATGGCCGCGGCTCCGCAACGCCACACCAACGCCAGGGAGGATGCTCAATGTCCAAGCTCCGATTCGGTTGGCGCTTCCCGACATGGCCAACGGACGCCAGGACGCGCATGCCAACCTTTCAAGCACAGGTTGAGGAGCATCTGAAGTCCCTGGACGGATTGTTCGACTCGGTATGGGTGTCCGACCATCTTGCCCCTGACACTCCTTGGGCTCACCCCAGTGGACCGCTCTGGGAAGGCATGATGGCATTGGCATACTACGCGGCGTCGTTCCCCCACTACGACTATGGCACGATTACGCTGGCCAACTCCTATCGACCGCCGGCGTTGCTGGCCAAGATGGCCTCCACTCTTCGGCTTCTCGGCCGAGCATTTCAGGATCGACTGGGAACAACACCGAGCGACGTGTCCTGAAGGGCGCACGAGCGTCAGTTGGACTCCGGTAGTCGACAACCGCCGTACCGACGTGATCAAGATCCGCTTCTCCGGAAAGGACTGCTCACGGTGTCCGAGTCGCACGCGCTGTGTGCGGTCGAAGAAGAGGTACCCAAGACGCTTGATCACTGTCCGGCGGCAGCCAGCCTACGAAGCACTCTGTGCTGCACGCGAACGCGAAAAGACGCGCGATTTTGTGGAAGTGTACGCCAATCGCTCTGGCATCGAAGGCACGGTCTCCCAGGGTGTGCGCACATGCGGACTGCGTCGAACGCGGTACCGCGGATTCGCCAAGACGCATTTGGACCACATGCTGACAGCCACCGCACTCAACTGCCTCCGCCTGAGCGGCTGGTTCGCCGGCTCGCCGAAAGCCACGACCCAGCACTCGCGTTTCGCTCGTCTCCTCGCCTTGGGCTCCTAGCTGTCGCTTCATTTACCAGCAATATCCAAATTGGGACAGAGCCACGTCGCCACGGCCATTGACACCACGGTGCTCCATGCCCACACACGTCTCGCGATCGTCGTTGAGGGTTTAGGCGGCAGCCCGGCGCGGCCTAGCGCCACCCCGGTGCAAGCTCGGGTCACTTTCATGACGTTCGCATGCTGCAGTGCCGCGACAGTAGCGCACACCTGCGCGCGATGAGCGGCGTCGCGGAACGCGGACCTCGGGGCTGTATGTCTCGGCCTCGAGCAGCAGGGCCGGGACCTGCCACGGTCCTGGGCTCTAGCAGGTCGACGGGCTCATGCTGTACCGGAGCGGCGACGGTAGTCGGCGAGGGTCAGGCTTCGTAGACGGACAGAATGTCGCTCAGTGGGCCGGGCGGGGGCACATTCAAGTCCACCCCCGTGGTGTCCTTCAACTGCCGTTTAAACCATTGATCGAATTCATCCTGCGAACCGACGAACTGACTGAGCGCTCCGCCGATACTGTCGCTCTGGAAGAAGACGACGAACAGCTCGCCCATCGGGGACTGCTGTAGCGCCCAGACTTCCTTCGTGATCCCCAGCCGTCGCTCCGATGTCGCATATTGGCTCTTCCGCTCGCCTTCGAGCTGCTGCAAGAACGCGCGGGCAGCGTCGGTCTTGCCAGACTGAATTGGAAGCGCGAACAGGGCATACTCCATGGTCTCTTCTCCTGTAGGGATGGGTCGAGCGGCCAAGTCTCGGCAAATCGCTGCAAGTCCTTCTTTACCAGCGGGCCGCGGTCACTCTAGCAGTGTTGATAGCGGTACGCGAGTGTGAGACCGGCGGCGACATGACGGAAGAAGCTCATTTGCAGCAAGAAGCTCTGCCGCAAGGGGCGAACCGCCCAATAGCCGCCCTCGGGCGACAACAGCCTCGAATCTCATCCGCTGGGCCGGCTTATCGGCTGTCGTGGGCGGGAGCCTTTTCGTAGGCATTCAGCCAACCCATCCACCTGACACTCTGACGTCGGTTACCACCGGCGCGTAGGCACTCGTCCACCAGGTGGGCGTCGCCATGTGCCTTCTCAACCTGCTCGCGTTAACGGGCTGATCGCCCAACGGCTGATGGTCAGCACCATCGCGCGTCAACTCTGGCTCGACCGCATGACGATCCGGCGCGTCGCACGCGCGGAGTATCCCCGACGACTTGTTGCGCGAGCAGCGTCGATCGAGTCGCGTTGATCCCTTCGGCC
>WNFV01008015.1_pt1 | contig 12041 bp, 8 predicted proteins | sample 5400101 | NCBI WGS metagenome assembly WNFV01 (sample SAMN13153361, study PRJNA577476) | soil metagenome | isolation source: 115 cm soil or saprolite under grassland replicate 1 | place: USA:California | collected 2016-06-15
GCCCTTCTTGGTGTCGACCGGCGTGACGGTGCCGTCCTCGCCCTCGATCAGGTCCATCTTGGCGATGATGCCGAGCCGCTCGGAGGCGAGCGTCACCGAGCGGGCGGTGAAATCGGGCCGGTCGTCGGCCTCGGCCGGAGCCGGCAGCTTGCCGCCGCCGCTGTCGACGCGCACATGGGCGCGCCGGCCCTCCTCGGTGTCGCCGGAGTCGGCCCACTCCGAATCGACCCATTCGAGGAAGGCGAGGCGCGGGCAGTAGACGTACTCGTTGACCATCCGCACCGGCACCAGCGGGGTCTCCGCGGTCGCCGGCGGGGCGGGAAGCTCAAGGGTGAGTTGCGTGGACGCAGGCAAAAGCTCGGACGCAGGGGACGACATACGCCACAACCCCCAATCGACGCCGCACTTGTGCTATTATTGTTGCGAGAGCCGCGCAAAGTCGAGTCAAATCGCGAGCGCAGGCAAGACTAGAGCCGATACCGAGAGAGGCCCTGCGGAGGCCGCATGGAAAGAGTCAATGGAAAAGCGAAGCACTTAAGCAAAGTGCCTAGGCAGCGCCGAAGCCGTCGCGACGCCCATAGCTTCGCGTTTCATAGCAACTGAATGCGCGCACGCTCGAAATTGAAGAACTTGCCGACCTGGTAGCGGCGGGCGCGGGCAATCCCGCACACTCCGTAGGCAGCAAGCGCAGGCGCCTTCTCATCGTCGCCAAGCCATGGATGGGCGAGAAGCGCAAGGCAACCGGCAAGACTCGTCGGCACAGCGACAAGCGGCCAGCAGACGTTGCGTTCGCGGCGCGTGCTCGCGACCCCAAGCGTCGCAAGTCCCGAGCCGGTCGGTGCGCTCGCGAGCACGCCGAAGCCGATGGCAGCAAGCCGGTTCGCGCCTGTGACAGTGCCAATCTTATTCCTGTTCTCACTCGGATCGCCGAACTGATGGGCCCAGCGACGGTCCTCGATTGGGTCCCAGCGGAAACCGTCTGTGTCGTCCTCGTAGCGCCATGGCTCGAACAGGGCGCGCGACAAATCGGCGGCGTCGGTCGGATGATTGCGCGTCGCCATGCCGGCAAGCCGCGCGAGGAAATGCTGATGGCCCTGGCCGAACATCGCGCAGAGCGCGGTCGGCTCGACAGTCTCGCCATCCCGTCGCGTTGCGCCATCGGACGCGAGCGCCGCGACAAGTCGCACGCGCTCCCGATCGGTACGCGCGTTCTCCGCAAGTCGGCGGAACTCAGCAGGTTTGTAGGTAATGTCGGCGCGATCGAAGTCGTAGGCCCGACCGATCTCGCGAATTCCCACGTCGGTCGCTGCCACCAACTCTTCTGCATCAACCGTCGCGGCGAGATGCAACTCCGCCGTCATCGGCGTCCTACGCCAGGCAACGCGTGCATGCCATCCAGGCTGCGCCGCATCGAGCGCACGCAGGAGACCGAGGAGCGCGAGGAAGGCGAGAAGATTGTCGGCCTCAAAGCCTGTGAGCGCGAGCGTCCTGCTGTGCGGATCGGATGCCTCCGTCGACGCCGGAATGGTGGTCGCGGTCACGACACGGCCTCTTCCTTGGCGGCGGCTTTCGGCCCAGGGGCAGCGCCATTCTGTTCCTCCGCGGAGGCGACATGATCGGCAAGCCGCAGGATTGCCTCGAGCCGGGCGAGCTCCCACGGCCCGAAGCGCCAGCGCACGCGCTCGGCGCGCTCGAACCAGCCTTGATTCAGCCGCAGCGGTGCGTCACGCACCGCCGCACGCAGCGGAGCGGTGATGCCGGCGCTCGGCATGTCTTTCACGTCGGCCTCCATGTCCGGCATCGGATCGTTGCAGGGCGGGAAGAACGGCCGGCCAAAGCCGTGGTGCGTTCCGATCAGCCACAGCACGAGGTCGCGCTCCTCCTCTGGCAGCGCTACCACAGCCGGATGCTTCTCCGCCAATGCCACCGACATTGCCTCATGGCGGAAGTTCTCCGGGACGGCCCTGACGCCGGTGCGCCGCCCCTCGCCGCGCGCGCTCTTGGCGAGCAATTCGCCGAGCTGCAGCTCCGTGAGACCCAACCGTACAAGCGCGCTGGCGCCGTGGAGATCGGCCTGAAAGCGTGGATCGGCTTTGCCGAGGTCGTGCAGCCGCGCGGCCAGCGCGATTAGCTCTACCATACGACCATCAAGCCCTGCGCTCGCGCCGAAGGCTCGCGCCTTCTTCAACACATGAGCAAGGTGGTCGGCAAGCGGCACCATGTCACCGATCCGCGAAGAGTCGTCACGCTCCGTAATGGCCTCGGTACCGTCAGGCTCGTCCTCGGTGTCGTCATGAAGCAGGCCGGCATCGAGAAGCTTGTCGGCGTACAGCCCGCACCCTTTTGACCAATCCGTGGCCCCAAATGGCGCGATACTGGGCCGCCGATCCCTAATGCCCTTATGACCGTCACGGCCTTCGATGAGTGCTTGCCAACTCTTGGGCAACGCCAGCTCTGATTCCAAAAGCGCCTCAACCACGTCTCGCGCCTCGGCCGCACCAGCTTCCTCATCCTCCCCCGGGAGCGCGCGTGAAATCACATTCCAAATGGCGTCCGTTTCGTCCTCGCGATGCTCCCGCCGCAGTGCGTTCGCGAGCATCTCGCGTGTGAGGCGCAACGCCCCTTTGAGCCGCTGCAGATAGTGCGCCTCGGTACCAAGATCGACGACGTCATCCTTACTCTCGGGATTCCAACCAAACTGGTCGCAGCCTCCGTATCCTGCCGGCACGACGATCACGTCGCCGGCCTTCACGTCTTCAGCGTTGATCTGCTTCCATCGGTCCCCGTCGCGCCGCAAGGACGATCGGTCTGAAGCCACCTGGTCGTCCCGTTGCTCCGGCGACTGCTCCGGGACGTCGGCGAATCCAGCCTCGGCTTTATCCCCTCTCAACCATTTGCGAGCGGCCCACACTGGGACCGGCAAGGCCTCAAGCGACGAGGGTGGACAGCATTCGAGTGACTTGTTCGCACGGTCGACGTCACGCGGATCGACGTCGGCGCGCCAGACGATTTGAACGTCGGTCGAGGTGCCCGGACCATGTAAGAATAGCGCCGGTTCGGGCGTCGCTGAGGGCGGCGGCGACGTCGTCGCCCATAGGTCCGCATAAGCCGGCAACAACATCGGCGCATCGGCACGCAAAGCGAGCAGCTTTTTCAGCTTATCAGGCTCGGCTTCGATCTCTCGGAATCTCGCTGCGAAGGCGTCGATCCCGAAGTCGATCTCTCCTCCGAGACCTGCAAGCCACTCCTTGGTCTCGTAGGCCGCCTCGTCATAGATGCGTCCGATCGGCGCCCAATCATTGTCCTTGCTTGGCCTACCCTTGGGATGAAGGATCACCGCTTGACTCTGGCCGCGTTTCCCAAGCCGATCGAGCCGGCCGAAGCGCTGGCGCAGGCAGTCGAGTGGCGCAATCTCAGTCACCAGCGTGTCGACGTCGAGATCGGCCCCGGCCTCGATGGTCTGGGTCGCGACCAGGATGACGGGTTTATCCGAATCGCCACGGTCCGGATCAGCCAACAGTTTCAAATCCTTTATTCTATCGATGATGCGCTCACGGTCGAGCGGCCGCACCCGGCCGGTGAGCAGCACGAGGCCCACCTCCCTATCTATCTTGCGAAGATGCTGCCCGATCTTGTCGAAGACGCGGCGCGCCGCATCGACTCGATTGACGACTACCGCGACGCGCGCAGGCAGCGCAATCGCTACGCTTGTCTCTCCTTTCTTCCTTCGACCCTTCCCGGTTGAATCAGCGGTGATGAGCCCGGTGAGCCGCAGCACGTGCTCGGCAAACACGTCTTCAGGCTTGTCATCGATCGCTATGAGGCTCGCGATCTTGCGCGCCGCGAGACGCGGCTGCAGCTGTGCATAGTTGCGGTCATCGTCGGTCAGAGAAAAGACCTCTCCAATCTTCTCGCCCGGCGTCGCCGACAGCCGCACCACGGCAAAAGGCGATAACCGTGGCCGCTCGGCGAGAATGCCGGAGCGTTCCACAACGGGATGTCCTGCCTCGATCGCATCGAGCGTTTGTTCGAGCGGATGCGACAGATGCACCTCGTCGAGCAGCCACAATGCGTCGGCGCCGACCAGGCCGGCATGCACCGGCCACATGCGGGGCGAGACGCCATAGCCGCGGAACAGGAGGCGGGAGCCGACCTGGTCGACGGTCGAGACCGCGACCAGCGGCTGCGCCGGAGAGCGCGCCCAGTCGCGCTCCTGCGGCGCGCCGCCGCGCAGGCGCACGACATCGAGCGGATGCTCGTCGTCCCCCGAGAGGAGAGAAAGGCGCCTTGCGACCTCGGCGACCACTTCATCCATCGGACTATGAAGCGCTTCGACGATCTTTCTCGCGCGTTCGGCCGCGGCGTCGACTACGATCCGCCGGTCGATAACGAAGAGAATACGCAACGGCGCCCGCCGCTCCGGACCACAGTCTGCTTCGCAGGCGAGATGGAACACGGCGATATCGATTGCCGCCGTCTTGCCCGCGCCAGTCGGCAGGTCGAGGAGCGTAGGCCAACAGCCGGTCTCGACCAACTGCTTGGCGAGACGCGTCTGCCATGGGAACGGATCGTAACCATGCACGGCCTTGAAGAAAGCTGGAAAGTGATCGGGGCCGAGCACGGTCACGACGCGGCTCCGTCGTCGAGCGGCAGACACAGACCCATCCCGCGAAAACGGCCGGCCCCGATGATGAGCGGACCTCGGATGGGACGCGCGAAGGTCAGGACGAGATGCCGCAGCGGACGGCCGTGGTACGGGCTGTCGCCGGCGAGCGTCCGCTCCACCTCGCGCGCCGAGGGTGCAGCGCGGATCGGGCTATGTTTGTGAATCTCGATGTCAAGACCATCGACCACCTCCGGCGGCAGCCCAGCATTGATGCAAGCTTTGGCGACGATCGTCGCAAAGTCTTCGCCTGGCTTTTCCTTCGGATGGCGATCGAGCACGGCGGGCAGCACCGTGCCCCACCGGGTGGCGACGCGCGCGTAACGCCCGAAGCGCAGCGAGGCCCGCTCGGCGTCGGGCGCGAGTGCAAGCCGCCACGAGCCGTCGCGACCGAAATGGAGCAATCCGATGTCGGCAGTGCCGTTGCGCAGGAATGCGGCGATCACCTTTAGTGCCGCCTTGCGATCCACATCGGCGACGTGACGGGGCCAAACGAGCGCGACGCCCATGAGGCGGCCCTGCGAATGTTGCCAGCCGACGTCGGCGAGCGGCGCCATTGCGATATGCGGCTCGGCCGTCGGGCGGCGGTCGGCATCGTGGCCGGACAACAACGTCGGGATCGGAGCGCCCTGCGGAGCCAGCTTGAGCAAGGCGTCGCGCAGGCGCTTTGCCACCAGCGGGAAAGCGACGAGCGCGGGGACGAAGCCGCCGTCGTCGGCCAGCACGGTGACGTTGTCGGCGTCGAAGATGCTGGATGGTGGCTCCGACGTTGTTGGCGGCTCGACGCGCTTCGTTGCCAGCGACGGATTGGGCCGTACGAGCCGGGGGCCGGTCTTCGATCGCTCGTACTGCTGCACAAGATGGCGCAGCCGATCCTTGTGCGGCAGGCGCAACGCCACGGGCCGCACACCGATCCATGCATCATCCATTGTCGTGGAACCGACGCGGCTGTCGACGATGGCCACGCGCACGAGGCTGTGGGAATGGCCGAGGTAGGTGACCTCGGCCGAAAGGCGCGCAAGCGCGCCGCGGTGACTGTCGATGCCGTCCGCGTTCGGCCAGATGTAGCGTACGACCGCCGGGTCTGCGGCCGGTATCATGGCCGGAAATGCGCGGGGCTGCCGGTTCTTGCGAAGCTCAGGTACAACGCGAATGCTTTTCGATGGATCATTTGTTGTCCGCGCGTCGTTCGGCGGCACGTAGACGGTCGCCACGTCGCGGCGATGAGCAATCGGCGCCGACACGACCAGCCCGTCGACCGGCAGCGCTTCGAGCCACTCGAGTGCCACTCGCTCCTCCGTGTCTGGTTCCTCGTTGCGCCCCCAGGCGGCGACGAGGGCCTGGAACAGCCGGTCAGGATGCGGCGGCCACTCAGGCTCTGCACGGCGATTCGGCGTCGCCGCAACCGAAACACCGGTGAGGAACTCTACCTCCAGGGTGAGCATGGTTCGTCCTCACGGGCTCTTATCCTCGGCCTCGCGCTCGCCGGCGAGTGCCTTGGCCCGCGACAGCGCCACCAGTTCTACGAGCCGCTGCTGAGGCACGAGTTGGATCGGCTTCTCGTTCCAGGGGAAGCCTGCTCCCTTTGCCGCCGACACGGCGTCTTTAAACAGGCGGGCTGCATTCTCGGGGTCCATTTCGAAGATTTCCGTCGAGCCGTCGGGACGAACGATCTCCAGCGGGGCCTTGCCATCGCAGACAAGATCACAACGCGAGCGCAAGGCATAGCCGGCAGCGTCTTGCTCGGCGAGCGCAACGAGCGCAAGCGCCGCGAGCACTACGCGACCGGACGTGTCCTCCTTAGTTCCTGGAAATTTCAGGCGCCGCAGACCGGCGCAAGAGAGAACCGCGGTGTGGACGGCGTGATCGATCGTGATGCCGCCCGGAACAAGATTTGAGACGATGTTCGAATGATTGATCTCTGACGGCCGAACACTCTTCTCACCCTTCGCGCCAGTCGCCAGAACCCAGTCAAGCGGCCCGCCCACAACTTTCACCGTCGCACGGATACCCAAGGGATCGATGCGTACGGCCCCCTTTTGGCCTTCGGCTGCGCCCACGCCGACGATCTCAGATACCACACAGCGTGTGAATTTTGCGCCCAGTCCCCCACCTTCACCGGTCGAATTCCAAACGCCGAAAATGAGTGACGTTGGACTGAGCTTGAAGACTTGGACGGCATTCGTCGGTTTGGCCAACAACAGCGCCTTATAGTGATCTGTGTCCGTGAACTTCACTCCATCAAGCTCGCTGTCGCGAATGACTGCATCGAACACACGATGCGGGGCATCCAGGGACGTAATTTCCCCGAGGTCACTGATGTCTATGCCGTTCGGCGTTTTCTGACCTTTGAATGCAACGGCGATGTAAGGCATCGCGATGCGGTCGGCGCGCATGGCGCCGAGCAACGCCTCCTCCAGACGGTTCGCTTGGCTCTGCACGCTGTCGATCAGCACGCAGCGCACATCCTTGCCGTCGATCCGCCGGGTTTCGAAGACGTGTCGTGCGGGGTCTGTGCTGCGTTCCCCGGGATACGTCGGCGGGAAGATCTTGTCGCCCGGTCCGCCGGCAGGCTGCAGCTTCTGCACACGGCGGATCGCGGCGTCTGTGGCCACGGCTTTGCGTAGGCGTTCCAACGTGATTGCCATCCATCGCCTCCTTCGTTCCCACACACCCGATCAATATAACCTGTGATTGCATTCCGAAAGCAAGCACGCAACGATCGGGGGACAAGCCCGTCTCCGAATCTGTTAGAACCCATCCAGAAAGTAGACGGTCACATGAATTCGATGGTCTCACATACTAGATGGTAACAAAAACTAGACGAGCAGGCCGCGCCGAGTCAAGCACCGAATCGCCGGAAGCGCCCTCCCCCGCCGACAGCCCCCTCCGCTGGTCGGTCGAGCAGCGCCTCGCGTTCGTCGAGGAGCGCCTGTTCTGGCTCGGCGAGGTCAACCGCACCGATCTGGTGCGCCGGTTCGGCGTGTCGATGAGCCAGGCGTCGGGCGACATCGGCCGCTATCTCGCGCTCGATCCGCCGGGCGTGAGCTACGACAAGTCGGCCAAGCGCTACGTCGCGGGCGAGAGCTTCCGTCCCGTGCTCGCCGCGCCCAACGCCAGGCGCTTCCTCGGCGAGTTGCGCCTGGTCGACCTCGGCATCCTCTCGGCCGACGAGACCATGCTCGGCGTGCTGCCGCCGTTCGATGCGACCCCCGTTCCCGACCGCGCCATCGACCCTTTCGTGTTGCGCGCCGTCCTGCGCGCCGTCCGCGAGCGCCGCGTGCTCGATGGGCTCTATCAGTCGATGAGCCGGCCGAGCCCGACGCGGCGCGTCATCGAGCCTCATGCGCTCGCCCACGACGGCTTTCGCTGGCATGCGCGAAGCTTCGATCGCGAGACCAGGGAATTTCGCGATTTCGTGCTCGGGCGTCTGTCGAAACCCAAGATAGGAGAGCCGGCCGTCTCCGCGCCGCAAGACGATGTCGAGTGGCACAGCTTCATTGCGCTCATCATTGCGCCGCATCCCGAGCTCACGCCCGCACAGTCGCATGCGATCGCCATCGACTACGGCATTCGCGGCGGCTCGACATCGCTCCGCGTGCGGCGTGCGCTCGTGTTCTATGCGCTCAAGCGCCTCGGCCTCGATGTCGCCCCCGATGCGCGGTCCGCCAGCGAGCAGCACATCGTGCTCCTGAATCGTTCCGCTGTTGATGCGGTGATGAGCCGGCGGTCAGAGACATAAGATGCAAGTTAACAATCTTTGTCGTCCGAGGAAAATCCTGCCGCTCAAATCCCACTCTTCAGTGAAGAACGGCTGTTTGACATCGAAACCGTAGATTCGCAATCCAACATTCCAGACGACCCGCCGCCGTCACCGGGCCGTCACCGAACGATTTTAGCGGAATGCAACCTCGTCTAAGTGTTGGCACGCTCTGAGGGATTCGAACCCCCGACCCCCAGATTCGAAGTCTGATGCTCCATATGTAGACCACGGGATACCGCGGAGACGACATCCGCGACTGCGCATGGCTCTCGCTCATCGAACCCGAGCCAACAACATAACACCGTGTCCGCGATCCGAAGCCAAATGCGGATCATTCCATGATCCCGTCAGCCCGAAATCCGCAATAATATTATCCAGAAAGGACTGGCATTCGCACGCGAACAGAGCGGTAGTGTGACCGTTCCGAGCGAGGCGCGCCTCGGGATCCTGCCCCGCCGGCTGCATGGCCACGGTGGGGCTGTGGTGGTGGCGGCAAACGACGCCGCACCAACGCAATGGAGGATCCCGATGTCAAGACTTACCGATACGCAACTCATCATTCTGTCCGCGGCTTCGCAGCGCGATGATCGCGGAGTTGAACTGCCGCCGAACCTTAAAGGCGAAGCCGCCCGAAAGGTGGTCGATAAGCTAATCCGCGCCGGCCTGCTGAAGAAGATCCGCGCCAGTGGCTCGCTCCCGGTCTGGCGACGCGATGACGAAAACGGACCGATGGCGCTTTGCATCACCAAGAACGGCCTCGAAGCGATCGATGTGGAGGATGGGGCGACGGCCGCTCCCAACAAGTCAAGCGTCCTCCGCCATGCTCCCAACCCCGAGCCCGAAAAGTCTGCCCCCAAAGCCATCGCCCCTCGCAAGCAAATTTCCGTTGCAGCACAGAATCCCGCTCGTAAGAAGCATCGTCCGGGTAAGTCGAAGACCAAAACCGGCCTGCGACGCGAAAGCCGATCGGGCTCGAAACAAGCTCGGGTGCTTGCGATGCTGCGCCGACCGGAGGGAACGAAGATTGCCGCCATCATGCGCGTGACCAATTGGCAGCAGCACTCGGTCCGCGGATTCTTCGCTGGTGTGGTGCGCAAAAAGCTCGGCCTCAATCTCAGCTCGGAGAAGGTCGACGGTGACCGGATCTACCGTATCGTCGATACCGGTGGTACACGTTCAGCCTCTCGCCGATCGCGCCGTCGCGCCGCTTGAGCGCCATGTCGCGCGTGGTGATTGATCCGGCGGTGCCGGATAGGGAGTTGCTCGACAACGAGATCGCGTGTCTGCGCGGTCTCGATGTCGGGGACCTCCGAGCCAGATGGCATACCGTGTTCAGGCGGGCAGCGCCCCCTCACCTACCACGGCATCTGCTGTTTCGTATTCTGGCTTATCGGCTCCAAGCCGATCAGCTCGGCGAATTAAATGCAGACACTCGGCGCCTGCTCGACCGGATGGGATTTGAAACTGCAGACGGCATTGGCCGGCTCGTGGCTGACCTCAACCGATCCAGAACTGGGTTGAGGCCCGGCACCCTGCTGACACGCGAGTGGGATGGTCACTTGCAGCGGGTCATGGTGCTCGCTGACGGCTTTACCTGGAACGGCACAACCTATCGCAGCCTCTCCAAGGTCGCTTTCGCGATAACCGGCTCGCGTTGGAATGGCCCGAGGTTCTTCGGCCTGCGAGATAGACCGTCGTCGGAGGCACGGCCGTGAAGAACACGACGACCAAACCGGTTCGATGCGCCATCTACACCCGCGTGTCGACCGACCAGGGGCTTGAGCAGGACTTCAACTCGCTGGACGCCCAGCATGATGCCGCGCAAGCCTATATCCGGAGTCAGGCCCATGCGGGATGGACCCTGATCCGATCGCGATACGATGACGGCGGTTATTCCGGCGGCTCGACCGAGCGGCCGGCGCTGCAGCAACTGTTGGCTGACGTCAGGACCCGGAAGGTGGACGTCATCGTCGTCTATAAGGTCGACCGGCTGACCCGATCATTGGCTGACTTCGCCAAGCTCGTGGAGCTGTTCGACGGCCATGGCGTATCGTTCGTATCGGTCACCCAGCAGTTCAATACAACGACCTCGATGGGGCGACTGACCCTGAATGTCCTCTTGTCGTTTGCCCAATTTGAGCGGGAAGTCACCTCCGAGCGCATTCGGGACAAGATCGCCGCCTCCAAGCGCAAGGGGCTTTGGGTCGGCGGCATGGCGCCGCTCGGATACGAGACCAAGGACCGCAAGATCATTGTGATTGAGGACGAAGCAGAGCGGGTTCGGACCATCTTCCGCAGCTATCTCAAGCTTGGCAGCCTCAACCGGCTGATGGCAGACCTCCGCAAGCGGGGGATCGTCACCAAGGTGCGATCTCTCAAGACCGGCCAGAGCATCGGAGGGATTCCGTTCACGCGCGGCCCGCTCGCCCATTTTCTCCGCAACCGATTCTACATTGGGGAGGTGGTCTTTAAAGGCGAGGTCTTCCCCGGGCAGCAGCCAGCCATCCTCGATCGTGATCTCTTCGACGCGGTCCAAGCCAAGCTCAGTGACCAGCGGACCAGTTACACGGCCGAACGCGCCAAATCCGAGTCTTTGCTGATCGGTCGCATCTATGACGACCGGGGCAATCGAATGAGCCCAAGCCATGCCCGCAAGCAGAGCATCAGGTATCGGTATTACGTCTCTTCACCCCTGCTCCACGGACAGGCAGAGCGGGCCGGCTCCGTGCGCCGGGTCCCGGCGGCCGACATCGAAGCTCTCGTCGGACGTGCCGTCCGCGAGCATCTTGGGGATTCCACACGAACCGATGATCGCGACCTCATCAGCACCCATGTCGCCCGAGTCGAAGTCCGAGCGGACCAGTTGGCGGTCGAGCTGAAGGCACCAAGGCAAAGACAGACTCGCGGACGAGGAAACGGGTCCAGCGAGCAGGACGCAGACCGCAGGGTTCTCCATATTCCCTGGCGAAAGACACCATCGAAACGGCGGCGCGAGATCATCGTGCCGAAATCCGCAGCCCCCCAGGATTCCCGCCCCATTCGTGCTGAGACCCGCGCCAAGCTTGTCGCGTCAATAGCCCGTGGCCGGCGCTGGCTCTATGAAATCGTTGCCGGCACTGTGACCGATGTCGAGCAGATCGCTGCGCGCGACAATTGCAGCGTCCGGCAGGTTAACATGACCATCTCGCTCGCGTTCCTCGCGCCTGATCTCGTGAAGGCAGCCATCGAAGGTCGCCTCCCTCGCGGCATCGGTGTGACGCGTCTCCGCGATGCGCCCGCCGAGTGGTCCCGCCAGTACGCGATGCTCGGTCTGTCTTCTCGATTGAAATGACCCGGGGCCTGGCCCCTCGGCAGGAACGGGTTTGCAGAGGCCAGAGACCGAACGCCGAGAACTGCCGCAGAGCCACTCCCGCGAGCGACAGAGACCGTACGCCGGTAATCTCAACCGCGAAATGGCCCGCATAATTGGGGCTGTTCGTCGGAGACCAGACAACGGCGGTTCGCACAGGAGTGCGTGGTGGGCCCGGGAGGACTCGAACCTCCAACCAGACCGTTATGAGCGGCTGGCTCTAACCATTGAGCTACGGGCCCGGCGTTGCATCGGCAGCAAAGCGG
>WNFV01017066.1_pt1 | contig 12041 bp, 11 predicted proteins | sample 5400101 | NCBI WGS metagenome assembly WNFV01 (sample SAMN13153361, study PRJNA577476) | soil metagenome | isolation source: 115 cm soil or saprolite under grassland replicate 1 | place: USA:California | collected 2016-06-15
GCACCAGGCCAGAATGCCCTTCTGGGCGTGCAGGCGGTTCTCCGCCTCGTCGAACACCACCGACTGCGGCCCGTCCATCACCTCGTCGGTGACCTCCTCGCCGCGGTGCGCCGGCAGACAATGCATGAACAAAGCGTCCGGCTTGGCCCGCGCCATCAGCCGGGCATTGACCTGGTAGCGCTTGAGCAGGTTGTGCCGGCGCGCGCCGTCCTTGTCGCCCATCGACACCCAGGTGTCGGTGACCACGCACTCGGCGCCCTTCACGGCCTCCTCGGGGTCGGTGCCGAGCTTGATGCCGGCGCCCGAGCTCTTGACCCAGTCGAGCAGCCACTTCTTCGGGGCGAGCTCCGGCGGGGTTGCGACCCGCAGCTGGAAATCGAAGCGCTCGGCGGCGTGCATCCAGGAGGCCAGCACGTTGTTGGCGTCGCCGGTCCAGGCCACGGTCTTGCCGCGGATCGATCCGCGGTGCTCCTCGAAGGTCATCACATCGGCCAGCACTTGGCAGGGATGCGAGCGGCGGGTCAGGCCATTGATGACCGGCACCGTCGCGTGACGGGCGAGCTCGGTCAGCATCTCGTGATCGAGCGCGCGGATCATGATGATGTCCACGTAGCGCGAGAGAACCCGGGCGGTGTCGGCGATGGTCTCGCCGCGGCCGAGCTGCATCTCCTGGCCCGTCAACATGATGGACTCGCCGCCGAGCTGGCGCATGGCGACGTCGAAGGAGACCCGCGTGCGGGTGGAGGGCTTGTCGAAGATCATCGCCAAGGTCCGGCCCTCGAGCGGCTTCGCCGCCGGACCGCGCTCGCGCCGCCCCTTCATGGCACGGCTCGCCTCGATCATCCCGCGCAGCTCCTTGGTGGGAATCTCGATGAGGTCGAGGAAGTGGCGGATGCCGCTCATCCCCCCGCTCCCTGCTTGCGCGGCTTTGCCAGCACCTCGGCGATGCGGGCGCAAGCGCGATCAAGCCGCCTCACCGCATCGGCGATCTCGTCCTCGCTGACGATCAGCGGCGGCAGCAAGCGCACCACATTGTCGCCGGCCGCGACCGTGATCATCTTCTCGGCGCGCAGCTCGTCGACCAGTTCCGCGCTCGGCACCACCGCCCGCAAGCCGACGAGCAGCCCCTCGCCGCGCACCTCGGCGACGATCTGCGGGTAGCGGTCCTTGATTTCCGCCAGCCGCTGCTTGAGCAAGAGCCCGATGCGGCGGACGCGCTCGAGGAAACCGTCCGCCAACACGACGTCGAGCAGCGCATGGGCGGCGGCCATGGCGAGCGGATTGCCGCCGAAGGTCGAGCCGTGCGTGCCGGCGGTCATGCCCTTGGCCGCCTCGCTGGTGGCCAGGCAGGCGCCGAGCGGAAACCCGCCGCCCAGCGCCTTGGCGAGCGCCATGATGTCGGGAGTGACGCCGGTGCGCTGATAGGCGAAGAATTCCCCGGTGCGTCCGACGCCGGTCTGCACCTCGTCGAAAATGAGCAGCAAGCCATTGTCGTCGCAGAGCTGGCGCAGCGCGCACAGGAACTCGGGCGGCACCACGCGCACGCCGCCCTCGCCCATGATCGGCTCGATCAGGATCGCGGCGGTCGCCTCCCCGACCGCGCGCTTGGTCGCCTCGAGATCGGCGAACGGCATTTGGTCGAAGCCGTCGACCACCGGGCCGAAGCCGTCGAGATATTTCTGCTGGCCGCCGGCCGCCAACGTCGCCAGCGTGCGGCCGTGGAAGGCGCCCTCGAAGGTGATGATGCGGTAGCGTTCGGGCTTGCCGTTCGCCGACTGGTGCTTGCGCGCCATCTTGATCGCGCATTCCATCGCCTCGGCGCCGGAATTGGCGAAAAAGACCACGTCGGCAAAGCTCGCCTCGCAGAGCCGGGCCGCCAGGCGCTCGCTCTCGGGGATGCGGTAGAGATTGGAGACGTGCCAGAGCTTCTTCGCCTGCTCGCTGATCGCGGCGACCAGATGCGGATGGGCGTGTCCGAGCGCATTGACCGCCACGCCCGAGGTGAAATCGAGGTAGCGTTCGCCGTTCGTCGCCGTGAGCCACGCGCCCTCCCCGCGCTCGAACGCAAGGTCGACGCGCGCATAGGTCGGCAGCAAGTGCGATGTCTGAGCCCCGCTCATCGGAATGCCGGCAATTGTCGGAAACGAAATGTGCCGCCTCTCCGGGCGGCACTACTGAGGTATTCTATTGCAGTGTGCCCGGCTGTCAACACGATCGGAAGCCTCCCGGGCGCGGCCAAAAACGTCGAGGCGGGCCACCTCGGTGCAGATAGGTGTGGACGAGCCGCCGCGATCGGCGGAACATGTGGACGCGGGGGAGTGGGACTCTTGCGCCTGACTCTCGCCATATTGTAGCTTTTCGATTGTCGGATACGACATTTCGTGCGGCGGACAAGTTCCTGAGTAAATCGGTAGCGGGAGTATGCGTCGGGCCAGCCGGTTGCTGCCCAGACCCGTAGTTGGATTCTGTCTGGACTTTGCCGCCGCCGCGACGGCCGAGGAAACAGAGGCATGACTTGGACCGACGAGCGCGTCGAGACGCTCAAGAAGCTGTGGGCCGACGGATTGTCGGCGAGTCAAATTGCCGCAGAGCTGGGTGGGATCACCCGCAATGCGGTGATCGGCAAGGTGCACCGGCTCGGCCTCTCGGGCCGCGCCAAGTCGCCCTCCTCCAGCGCGCCGCGTCCGCGCAAGGGGCGCGCCCATTCGCACATGCTGCGCGTGTCGCGCCCCGCCATGCGGGGCAACACGGCGCTGGCGCATGCCTATGACCTGGAGGTCGAGCCCGAGCCGGAGCTGATCGACAACATCATCCCGCTCGGCCAGCGCCGCACCTTGCTCGAGCTCACCGAGCTGACCTGCCGGTGGCCGATCGGCGACCCGGGGACCGCGGAATTCTTCTTCTGCGGCGGCCTGGCGGCGAGCGGGCTGCCCTACTGCGCCTATCATTCGCGCGTCGCCTACCAGCCGGCGAACGTGCGCCGCGACCGGCGGCCGCCGCAGTTCCGGGGATTCCCGAACCGATCGTCGAGCGCGTAGCCGGAGCCGCGCACGGTGCGGATCGGGTCCGCGGCGTCGCCGCGGTTGATCGCCTTGCGCAGCCGGCCGACATGGACGTCGACGGTGCGCTCGTCGATATAGATGTCGCTGCCCCACACGCCGTCGAGCAGCTGCTCGCGCGAGAACACGCGGCCGGGCCGCTCCATGAGGAACTCGAGCAGCCGGTACTCGGTCGGGCCGAGATCGACCACGCGGCCGCTGCGCGACACCCGCTTCTTCTCGCGGTCGACCTCGATGTCGCCGAAGGACAGCACGTCCGCGACCCGCTCGGGGATGGCGCGGCGCAGCAGCGCGCGCACCCGGGCGCTTAGTTCCGGGACGGAGAACGGCTTGACGATGTAGTCGTCGGCTCCGGTCGACAGGCCGCGCACCCGCTCGCTCTCCTCGCCGCGGGCGGTCAGCATGATGATCGGCAATTGCCGGGTCTCCGGTCGCGTGCGCAGCCGCCGGCAGAGCTCGATGCCGGAAAGGCCCGGTAGCATCCAGTCGAGGATGACCATGTCGGGCATGCGCTCCTTCAGCCGCACGTCGGCCTCGTCGCCGCGCGCGACGGTCTCGACCTCGTAGCCCTCCGCCTCGAGGTTGTAGCGCAACAGGAGCGTGAGCGCTTCCTCGTCCTCCACGATCAGAATTTGTGGCTTCATCCGCTCGGGCTCCTCAGCTCTTCGATGCCGGCGATGGTCGTGGTGTCTCCCTTCGGGCGCGGGTCGGCGATCGGCCGGCCCTCGATCATGAAATAGACGGTTTCGGCGATGTTGGTCGCGTGATCGCCCATGCGCTCGATGTTCTTGGCGGTAAACATGAGGTGAATGCAGAAAGTGATGTTGCGCGGGTCTTCCATCATATAGGTGATCAGCTCGCGGAACAGCGAGGTGCACATGGCGTCGATCTCCTCGTCGCCCTTCCACACCGCCATCGCCTTGACCAGATCGCGGCCGGCATAGCTGTCGAGCACCTTCTTGAGCTGGCCGAGCACCATGGCCGCCATGTGCTCGACGCCGCGGATCAGCTTCTGCGGATGGAAGTCGCCGGTGAGCACGGCGCGCTTGGCGATGTTCTTGGCAAGATCGCCGATCCGCTCGAGGTCGTTGGCGACCCGCAGCGCGCTCACGACCTCGCGCAGGTCGACCGCCATCGGCTGGCGGCGCGCGATGGTGAGCACGCCCTTTTCCTCGATTTCCTGCTGCAAGGCATCGACGCTGGCGTCGATCTCCAACACGCGTTTGGCGCGCTCGGCGTCGCGCTTGGCGAGCGCGCCGACGGCGTCGGCGATCTGCTTCTCGGCAAGGCCGCCCATTTCGGCGACCATGCGGGTGAGCTCCTGCAGGTCGACGTCGAAGGCCTTGGCGGTGTGCTCGTTCATCATCGCTGTCATCCTCGCCCCCCTCGGGCAGTCGGTCGGGCTCAGCCGAAGCGGCCGGTGATGTAGTCCTGGGTGCGCCGGTCGCGCGGCGCCGTGAACATATTGCTGGTCGAGTCGAATTCAATCAGCTCGCCGAGATACATGAACGCGGTGAAGTCGGATACGCGCGCGGCCTGCTTCATGTTGTGGGTCACGATCACGATCGTGTAGTCCTCTTTGAGCTCGTCGATCAGCTCCTCGATCTTGGCGGTGGAGATCGGGTCGAGCGCCGAGCACGGCTCGTCCAACAGGATCACCTCGGGCTTGATGGCCACGGTGCGCGCGATGCACAGCCGCTGCTGCTGGCCGCCGGACAGGCTCAGCCCATTGGCGCCGAGCTTGTCCTTCACCTCGTCCCACAGCGCGGCACGCCGCAGCGAGGTCTCGACCCGGCCGTCGAGCTCCGACCGGGGCAGCTTCTCGTAGAGCCTGATGCCGAAGGCGATGTTCTCGTAGATCGACATCGGAAACGGCGTCGGCTTCTGGAACACCATGCCGATGCGGGCACGCAGCAGATTGAGATCCTGCTTGGAGGTCGTACATGCGGTTGAGCACGCGCAAGAGCGTCGACTTCCCGCAGCCGGACGGTCCGATGAAGGCGGTCACCTTGTTCTCGTAGAGCGGGACGCTGACGTCTTTGAGCGCTTGGCTGGTGCCGTAATAGAAGTCGAGACTTCGGATCGACACCTTTTCGGCCAGGCCGGTCGTGCTGATCGGCGCGTGGGTGACGGTGGGAACGGCGACCGAGGCGACATTCATGACTGTTTTCTCGATGCGGAAAGCGCGCGCGCAACGATCGAGAGCGCGAGCACGGTGAAGGTGATGATGAGGGCGCCGGTCCAGGCGAGTTTTTGCCAATCCTTGTAGGGCGAGAGCGCGAACTGGAAGATGACGGCCGGCAGGCTCGACATCGGCGCGTTGAGATTGGTGCTCCAGAACTGATTGTTGAGCGCAGTGAACAGCAGCGGCGCGGTCTCGCCGCTGATGCGGGCGACGGCGAGCAGCACGCCGGTGATCATGCCGGCTTTGGCGGCACGGTAGCACACCCGCAGGATGATGAACGCCCGCGGCATCCCGAGCGCGGCCGCGGCCTCGCGCAGCGTGTTGGGCACCAGGAGCAGCATGTCCTCGGTGGTGCGCACGACCACCGGGATCACGATGACGGCGAGCGCCACCGCGCCGGCAAGGCCGGAGAAGTGTCCCATCGGCGCCACCATCACCTCGTAGATGAACAGGCCCACGACGATCGACGGCGCGCTGAGCAGGATGTCGTTGATGAAGCGCACGACCGTGGTCAGCCAATCGTAGCGGCCATATTCGGCCATATAGGTGCCCGCCAGGATGCCGATCGGGGTGCCGAAGGCCACGGCCAAAGTGGTCAGGATCAAGCTCCCGACAATGGCATTGAGCAGGCCGCCGTCGGCGCCGGGCGGCGGGGTCATCTCGGTGAACACGCTCAGCGAAAGACCGCTCAACCCTTCCCACAGCAGGACGCCGAGGATCAGCACCAGCCAGCCGAGCCCGAGCAGGGTCGCGCCCAACGAAAGGGCCATCGCAATGCCGTTGCGGCGGCGGCGGGCGGTGTAGCGGCTGTTCATGGCGTCACCCGATCCGCCGCTCGATCCGCAGCAGCAGGTAACGCGCGACTGCGAGCACGATGAAGGTGATGACGAAGAGGATCAGTCCCAACGCGATCAGCGACGACGTGTAGAGATCGCCGACCGCCTCGGTGAACTCGTTGGCAATGGTCGCCGAGATGGTGGTGCCGGGCGCGATCAGCGAGGCGGAAATCCTGTGGGCGTTGCCGATCACGAAGGTCACGGCCATGGTCTCGCCGAGCGCCCGGCCGAGGCCCAGCATGACCCCGCCGATGACGCCGACGCGCGCATAGGGCAGCACCACGTAGCGCACCACCTCCCAGGTCGTGCAGCCGATCCCGTAGGCCGCTTCCTTGAGCACCGTCGGAACGGCGTCGAACACGTCGCGCGAGATCGAAGTGATGAACGGAAGCACCATGATCGCCAGGATCAGGCTCGCCGTCAGCACACCGATCCCGTAGGGCGGGCCCGCAAACAGCGCCGACAGAACGGGAACGTGGCCAAAGACGGTGATCAGGAACGGCTGCAACGTCTCCTGCAGGAACGGGGCGAACACGAACAGTCCCCAGATGCCGTAGATGATGCTGGGAATGCCGGCGAGCAGCTCGATCGCGATTCCGATCGGGCGCCGCAGCCACAGTGGGCACAGCTCGGTGAGGAAAACCGCGATCAGCAGCCCCACCGGGACCGCGATCAGCATGGCGATGAACGAGGTGACGACGGTGCCGTAGATGGGGGCCAGCGCGCCGAACTTTTCGGTGACCGGGTTCCAGCGCTGCTCGATCAAAAAGTCGAACCCAAAGGCCTGCAACGCGGGCAGCGCGCCGCTGATGAGCGCAATGATCACGCCGCCGAGCAGGACCAAGACGCCAATGGCCGCAGAGCGCGTGAGAATGCGGTAGACGGCATCGCCCAGGCGCAACCGGTCCAGAGCCCTGGCACGGCTCAGTCTCTCGCGTCCCTCGACCGCATTGCCCTGCAGCGCTACGTCGACCACCGATCGCCTCCCGGCGGGTTGCATCGAGGACTCTCCTTGTTTGTCGGTGTTGTGGAGAGCCCAATCAAGCGGCCTCCCGGCAGCCGCACAAGTCATCTTTTTCCGTTTTTCGGCAGTAGTGGATAAGGAAAAGGCGCCCGGCGGCGCCTCTTCCCATCCGGCAAGCGCCTCATACCAACGGTCTTAATGTTTGACTCGTCATGCCCGGCCTTGTGCCGGGCATCCACGTCTTTCGTGCGGTAACAAAGGCGTGGATGGCATCGGAAGTCGGGCTTGCCCGACTTCCGCCACTTGATGAAGTGCCGCAAGTCGGCAACAGCCGACTTGCGGTGACAAGCCCGGCCATGACGACGTGGATGGGTCACGCTCAATGCCATTGGTATCAGTTGGTGGCTGCAAACAGGGGCTTGCCGGAGGCGTCCTTGACCTGGCTTGCCCATACCTTCTGGATTGCGCTGACGACTGCGGCCGGCATCGGCACGTAATCGAGGTCCTCGGCCATCTTGCCGCCCTTGGCGTAGGCCCAGGAGAAGAACTTGAGCGCCTCGGCGGCGGCGGCCGGGTCTTGCGGCTGCTTGTGCATGAGGATGAAGGTCGCGCCCGCGATCGGCCAGGAGCCGGCGCCCGCCTCGTTGGTGAGCACGACGCCGAAGCCGGGCGTTGCTTCCCAGTTCGCGCTGGCGGCGGCGGCCATGAACGCCTCGGCGGTGGGGGCGACGGTCTTGCCGTCCTTGTTGATCATCTTGGCGAAGGTCAGCTTGTTCTGCTTGGCATAGGCATACTCGACATAGCCGATCGAACCCTTGGTCTGGCCCACATTGTTGGCGACGCCCTCGTTGCCCTTGGCGCCGATGCCGACCGGCCATTCCACCGCGGTGTTGGCGCCGACCTTGCTCTTCCAGTCGGCGCTGACCTTCGAGACATAGTCGGTGAACAGGAACGTCGTGCCGGAGCCGTCCGAACGGTGGACCACCACGATCGGCTGCGCCGGTAGCTTGACGCTCAGGTTGAGCTTCTGGATGGCCGGGTCGTTCCAGGTCTTGATCTCGCCGAGGAAGAGCTTGGCCAGCGTCGGCCCGTCGAGCGTGAGGTCGCCCGACTTGATGCCCTCGACGTTGATCACCGGCACCACGCCGCCCATGACCATCGGGAACTGGATGAGGCCGGACTTGTCGAGGTCGGCGGCCTTGAGCGGCATGTCGGAGGCGCCGAAGGTCACGGTCTTGTTCTGGATCTGCTTGATGCCGCCGCCCGAGCCGATCGACTGGTAGTTCAATCCGACACCGGTCTCTTTCTTGTAGGCATCGGCCCATTTCGCGTAGATCGGATACGGGAAGGTGGCGCCGGCGCCGGAGAGGTCGATGGCGGCGGCGGGGGCGAATGCAGCCGTGGCGACGAAGCCGGCCGCGGTCAGCGTTCGGAACACTTGCAAGGCTCTCTCCTGTTTGTTTGGAACGAAAAAGCCGAACCGTCCCGGGCCATGACCCGCGGCTCTGGTCGTAACGTTCTTGGTTTCAGTTGCGTATGAGCTGGCGACACGCCCCGGATGACCGGACTGACAGTTCCACTTGCCGATGAATTCCGAGGCTGCGGGAATCCCTACGCGTCTCATGTCATCGTTCTATGATCGATCGATGACAGTTGGATGACACTCCAAGTCCTTATAGGCACTTGTCGATTTTCGCCCGACGCAAGCGCCGAGGGCATATGGGCGGTGAACGTCGCCTCCTGCCCGAGCATGCTTTCGATGGCCAGGCGGCCGCCGTGGCGGTTGCGGATGTGCCGGACCATCCTACCGATGACGCAATCCACACCCCCACTGGAAACACCCGCTCGGATGCGCGACTATGACCGGGCGTCCCGTCATCGCGTGATCCTCCATGTCTCCGCCGCGTGAAATCGAGCTCAAGCTCGACGTCCCGATTCATAGTCTGCCGCGGTTGAACGGCAGCTCCCTGCTGAAGGGCGCGGCCGCGTCGGCGCGCAAGCCTGCCAGCGTCGTCTCGGTCTATTTCGACACCGACAAGCTGAAGCTGCGCCACAAGGGCTTGTCGCTGCGGGTGCGGCGGATCGGCCGCCGTCTCGTGCAGACCGTCAAGCAGGAAAACAGCGCAAGCGCGGCCCTGTTCGCCCGCAACGAATGGGAGCACGACATTCGCGCGAAGCAGCCCGACCTCGACGCGGCCCGCGACACGGCGCTCGCGCCGTTGCTGAACAAGAAGCTGCGTGACGGCCTCAAGCCCGTGTTCGAGACGAGCGTGCGCCGCAAGGTCTTCCAGATCCAGAGCGGCGATAGCGAGGTCGAGCTCAGCATCGACAAGGGAAAGGTCGAAGCAGGCCGGCAATCCTCGCCGCTCTGCGAAGTGGAGCTGGAGCTCAAGCAGGGGCAGGCCGCCGACCTGTTCAAGCTGGCGAAGACGCTGGCGCAGGAAGTGCCCGTGCAGCTGGCAGTCAAGAGCAAGGCTGATCGCGGCTATGCGCTCCTCACCGCCGAGAAGCCTGCCGCGGCGAGAGCCGGGCCGGTCGCGCTCGCGCCCGATGCCGACGTGCAGTCCACCTTCCAGGCCATCGCCGGGGCATGCCTGCACCAGCTCGTCGCCAACCAACCGGTGATGCTCGATGGCGACCCGGAAGGCTTGCACCAGATGCGGGTCGCGCTGCGGCGATTGCGTGCGGCGATCTCCTTGTTCTCGGACATGCTGCCCGACCCGCAAACGAACGCGTTGAAGGCCGAGCTCAAATGGGTCATGGGCGAGCTCGGCCCGGCGCGCGAGCTCGAGGTTTTTCTGAAGCGGGTGGTGAAGCCAGTCGCGGACCGCAAGGGACCGGGAATCGCGGTGCTCGCCCGGGAGCTCCGGCAACGACGCGAGGATGCCTTTGCCCGCGCGCATGCGGCGGTGGAAAGCCCGCGCTTTCGCGCGCTTGTTTTCGATGCCGCGGCGTGGATCGAGGCCGGCGATTGGACGCGCAACCCGGATGATCTCGCCGGCATGCTCCGGGCCCGACCGATTGCGCCCGCGGCGGCCGAACAGCTGCGCCGCCGCTGGAAGGCGATTCTGAAAAGGGGCAAGCGTCTGGACGCGTTGGATCCGCAGCGCCGGCACAAATTGCGCATCCAGGCCAAGAAGCTTCGCTACGCCGCGGAATTCTTTGCGGGCGCCTTCCCCCGCAAGAAATCGATACGGCGTCGAGACGATTTCGTAGCGGCTCTCGGGCAGCTGCAGGACGCGCTCGGCGACCTCAACGACATCGCGGTGCACGAGGAATTGTCGAAGCGGCTCGTCGAAGGCTCGGCTGCCGGCGGCAAGCGGCGTGGCGGGCGCGCCAAGAAGGCATTCGCCGCCGGCCGCCTGTCGGGCCGTGAGGAGGCGCGCATCGCGCCCGTGCTCAAGGACGCGGGGCGGGCTTATGCCGCCTTCGCCGAAGCAACGCCGTTCTGGGCGTGACGCACCGGCGGCGTCGCCACAGGCTTTTTACCTCGAAGTCCGTGGTCATCATCGTCGATGCCTCCGCCCCTAGAGAACCACTGTCTCACCGTCTCGACCCCTTAGGGCGTGAGACAGCGAGACAGCGCAGCTAAGCCATTGTTCCGATTGGATTTGTGCTGTCTCAGCGGGGTTGGCTTGGGCGTCTCACTCGAGCTTCTTCTTCAGCCTGTGCACGGTCGACCTGGCGATGCCGGTTTCCTCGGCGATGTCGCGGGCGATAAGCTCACGGTATTTATGGAGAAATTATTAACGAACTTTCTTTCCTCTGAAAAGTTTTTCTTCCAATAGAAAGCAGATTGGTGTACTGTTTCAGGCGAAACGGGGAGTAAGCGTATGGCTATTCGACCGCGGTCAGAATCCGCCATCTATGCCTCATCGGTCGTCACGAAGGCGACGCTTCGGGCCGCCGATATTCTCAAAATCAAGGACAAACATCTTGCCCGCATAATCGGGGTTTCAGCGGCCACTATTTCCCGAATGCGGAGGGGAGATTATCCCCTCGACAAGGGACAAAAGCCATTTGAGTTGGCCGTCCTTTTCATCCGACTTTACCGCTCGCTCGATGCGGTGGTTGGGGGCGACGACTCCGTTGCGCGAAAATGGATTGTCAATCACAACACCGCATTGGAGGGTGTCCCCCTCGATTTAATTCAGTCTGTGTCGGGACTCACAAATGCCATCCAGTACTTGGACGCCCGCCGCGCTGTCATCTAGGGCCGCCTCGAGCTCCGGTCTTTGTTGGCGAGTTGTCGAAGCCCAAAACCGCGTCTCAACCATGAAACTAACCGATACGACGGAGGAACAAGAACGCCTTGAATCGTTAATCGAGAGCACAAAACCGAAAATTCCCGAGGAATGCCGCCACCTGCACTACCTGCTATTCACTCCGTTCCGATACGCAGTTCATTATCCCAAGGGATCACGATTTCGTCGTGCGGGTTTCACGCTCGGAGTGTTCTATGGGTCCATAATGGCGGAAACCGCCGCAACGGAAATCGCTTTCTACCGCCTGCTCTTTTTTGCCGAATCCCCCGCTACGCCGTGGCCGACAACGGTTGCCCCATACACCGCTTTTTGCGTTGAATATGCCACCGGCCGAGCGATTGATCTTACATCAGATCCATTCCGCTCCAATCGCGCCGTCTGGACGCACCCGACTGATTACAGCAAGTGCCAGGAACTTGCCGAAACCGCCCGTAGCGCACCGATTGACGTCATCAAGTATGAGTCTGCGCGCGACCCAAGCAGGGGAACCAATATTGCAGTCCTCTCCTGTCGGGCATTTAAGTCTACGGAGCCCTCCGCATTCCAAACTTGGCGCATCCACCTGAGCGCAGCAGGAGCCCGGCTATTTCGAGAATTTCCCCGGCTTACGCTTGCGTTTGATCGCGGCGCCTTAAGTAGCGATCCGCGCATTGCAGGCATGGTGTGGAATCGATAACTGTGGATTTTGGCCTTTCCCGAACGCAACGCGAACGACTGCCCAAGACAGTGTCA
>WNFV01008019.1_pt1 | contig 12038 bp, 13 predicted proteins | sample 5400101 | NCBI WGS metagenome assembly WNFV01 (sample SAMN13153361, study PRJNA577476) | soil metagenome | isolation source: 115 cm soil or saprolite under grassland replicate 1 | place: USA:California | collected 2016-06-15
TTGTTGTAGAGGAACTTCGGCTCCAGGAAGAGCGTGATTCCGCGAGACCGGATCGAGGTTCTCAAGAGACCGGCGGCGTCGTCGGCGAAGGCGGGATACGCGATGCGGATTCCGGGAAGGGTGGTCAGCCAGCCTTCGATGTTCTGCGAATGGTAGAGGCCCCCGCCGATGTAGCCGCCCGAAGCGAGCCGGACCGTGACGTTGGGCACGAACTTCCCGTTCGTGCGCCAGTACTCGTGCGACATCTCGACCATCTGCTCGGCCGCGGGCCAGAAGTAGTCGGCGAACTCGGCGCCCTCGACGACGACCCGGATGTCCTCGGAGAGCCGTGAGAAACCATCGGCCGTCCCGAGGATGTAGTCCTCGGCGATCGGCCCGTTGAACACGCGACGCGGGCCGAACTCCTGCTGCATGCCCTTGGTCACGTTGAACACGCCGCCTTTGTCGCGGTAAGCCACGTCCTGTCCCCAGATGTACGTGTGCGGATTCCGGCGGAACTCTTCCTTCAGGGTCTCGTTGATCGCCGCCACGAGCGTGAGAGGCTCACCCGTTCCGTCCGGGAGGCCCTCGGGCCACTTCTCCGACTTCCACGGCTCGGGGACGACGTGCTCGAATATCGACTCGGGAGTCGGATCAGCCGCCTGCCGGGCGCGGTCGGCGGCCTCCTCGTATGTCTGCTGGTTGTGGGCCTCGATCGAAGCGACCTCCTCCTCGGAGAGGAGCCCGTTCTCGATCAGCGTGCGACGGAATCGCGGCAGCGGGTCCGCCTCGCGAGCGGCGGCGAGCTCCTCGGGGGAGCGGTAGAGCTCGTGCCGGTCGGAGTTGGAGTGCGAATGGATCCGCACGCAGGGCGCGTAGACGATCGCGCACCCGACACCGCTCGCGACCCAGTCCACCGCCTCGCGCATGGCTCGGAAAGAGTCGAAGACATCGAGCCCGTCGCAGTGAAAGATCCTGAGGTTCAGGAATCCGGAAAAGTTGTCCGCGGGCGCCGGATTCGCGGTCTGATCCATCTTCGGCACCGAGATTCCGTAGCCGTTGTCCTGGATCACGAAAACGACCGGCAGCTTCTCGCGGGAAGCGCCGTTGACCGCTTCGTAGAAGTAACCCTCCGAGGTCGAGGACTCGCCGATCGAGCAGAAGACGATCGAGTCCTTGCCGTAGGTCTTGATGGCGCGGCCGAGACCGGCCGCGTGCTGGGCGTGGTTCGCGACGCAGGACGAGACGTTCTGGATCCCGATCTCTGGTTTCGCGAAGTGGTTCGACATATGGCGGCCGCCCGAAGCGACGTCCGTCGCCTTGGACATTCCGTTCAAGAGGATTTCCTCGGCGGTCAGCCCCGCCGCCACGCAAGTCGTCAGATCGCGGTAATACGGGAAAAGATAGTCGCGTCCAGGACGGAACGTCATTCCGAGCGCGAGCTGGATCGCGTCGTGCCCGGCGCAGGGGGCGTGATAGCTCCAGCCGAGCCCCTGCTTCAGGTAGTTCGGGGCCTTGTCGTCCAGGACGCGGGCCAGGTGCATCAGCGCGTACCATTTCTTCAGCTCTTCGCGGGAGACCCCGGCCATTGCCGGGTGGACGAGCTCAGCGGTTTCTCGAGGCGTCAACAGTCCCTCCATGCAGCGAACGGGAAACGCACATTTTAGCCCGATTATTCGCGGAGTCCGGCGGTCGCGACTGCTAACATCGGAATCAGTGCCCTTCCAAACGGAGCGTTTCCCTTCGGGCGCGCACGAGAACGCGCACCGCCGGGAGATGGTCGAGCGCTTCGTCGCGACCCGCGGCGTGGACGATCCACGCGTGCTCGCCGCGATGCTCGAGGTGCCTCGGCACCGGTTTGTCCCGGAGCCCCTGCGGGCCAAGGCGTACGGCGATCACTCGCTTCCGATCGGCCACGGGCAGACGATCTCGCAGCCCTCGGTCGTGGGTCTCATGACCCAGCGGCTCGCCGTCGCGCCCGGCCAGAAAGTCCTCGAGATCGGAACCGGATCCGGCTATCAGGCCGCAATCCTCTCTCGCCTCGCCCGCACGGTCTACTCGCTCGAGCGAATCGACGAGCTCGCCCGGGCGGCTTCTTCGACCCTTCGCGCTCTCGGCTATCAGAACGTCTCCGTGAAAGCCTTCGACGGGACGTATGGCTACCCCGCGGCGGCGCCGTACGACCGGATCCTCGTCACCGCCGGAGCGCACGAGATCCCCGAGACCCTGCTCGAACAGCTCGCCGTGGGAGGCCGGCTCGTCGCGCCCGTGGGCCCAGCCCATCGACAGAGGATCCGCGTCGTCCGCCGCCGCAAGACCGACTTCGCCCGCGAGGATGGAGAAGAAGTCGTGTTCGTCCCGCTCCTCGGAAGGTTCGGCCGAGCGCCCGCTTGATCGCACGCCGCGCGATCGTTTCGGGCCGTGTCCAGGGAGTGGGCTTCCGCTTCTTCGCCGAGCGCGCGGCTCGCAGAGCGGGAGTCCGCGGCTGGGTGCGCAATCTGCCCGACGGCAGCGTCGAAACGGTCGTCGAAGGCGAAGAGCCCGCGGTGGCGCGCTATCTCGACGAGATCCGGAAAGGACCGCTCGGCGGACACGTAACGGACGTCCGGATCGAGGAGAGGGACCCCGAACGGTTCGAGTCGTTCCACATCACGACGTGACCGACCTCCGCCGGTTCGTCCGGGACGTACCGGACTTCCCGACGCCCGGCATTCTCTTTCGAGACATCACTCCGCTCCTCGCTTCCCCCGAAGCCTTCGCCTGCGCCGTGGTCGCCATGGCGGACCCGTTCCGCGAGGTTCCCGCCGAGAAGGTCGTCGGGATCGAGGCGCGCGGGTTCATGTTCGGAGCGGCGATCGCGCGCGAGCTCGGTCTGGGTTTCGTGCCGGCCCGAAAACCGGGGAAACTGCCGGGGAGGACCGAGAGGATCTCGTACGGCCTCGAGTACGGCTCCAACGTCCTCGAGGTGCACGCGGATGCGTTCTCGCCGGGGGAGCCGGTCTTGATCGTCGACGACGTGCTGGCGACGGGCGGTACGGCCGCGGCGGCGGCAGAGCTGGTCGAGCGGCTGGGAGCGCGCGTCGCGGGTCTCACGTTCTGTATCGAGCTGGCCGACCTCGGGGGCCGATCGAAGCTTTCGGGCCGTCGGTCCCACGCCGTGCTGGTACTATAAGTCCGAACTCCCAACTCGACGCGAACTCCAGAAACTGAGCATGGCCGAAGAACGAATCCTCATCGTCGACGACGACGAGGACATTCTGTTGATCGTTCAGACGATCCTGGCCAACGCCGGGTACTCTGTTCTCCTCGCGCGCAACGGCCGGGAGGGGGTCGACCTCGCGCTCGAGACCAGGCCGGATCTGATCCTGCTCGACGTGATGATGCCGGAGCTCTCGGGGTGGGAAGTCTGCACGACGCTCAAGAACGCTCCGGAGACCCGGCAGACCCCGATCGCGATGATGACGGTCAAGAGCGAGATCCGCGACCTCATCACCGGAATGCAGGTCGGCGCCGACGACTACATCACCAAGCCGTTTACTCGCCGCAAGCTCCTCCAGACGGTTCGGCAGCTGCTCGACCAGCGGGGGGAGAGCGCTCCGTCGTTCCTGGCCTCGGAAAACGAGCAGGTCCGTTACAAGAGCCTCCTCTTCGACCCGATCACGGAGCTGCCGACCGTCCCGGTCATCATCGACGCGCTGCGGGACCGCCTCCTCGACAGCCGCGACCTCGCCGTGCTCTACATCGACGTCGAGCAGTACAGCCACATCGAGGACACCTACGGCTGGGAAGTCTTCGACGGCCTCTTGCGGCAAACGGCTAAGGCGCTGCGCAGAATGGTGGGGACGATCTTCGCGACGGAAGACTTCGTCGCGGTGAACCGCACGGGCGGAGCGGACTTCTACGTGCTCACCAGCCTCGAGGGGGGAGATGACGCGCCCGCCCGGCTCCAACGCAAGGCCCGGCAGGTCGAGGAGTCTCTGCGTGGCACGCTCGACGAGGCCTTCAGCACTCGGATCCACAAGCGGATCGGCGTCTTCGTCGGCCACGCCATCATCCGGGCGAACCCGCAGATGCGTGTCGAGCGCCTCGTCTACCGCGCGCTGCGCGAGGCGATCACGGTCGCAACGACCAAGGAGCGCGAGCGCCAGGCGCTGCTGCACGATGCGTTCAAAGAGATCCTCCGAAAACGCCGCATCCGAACTGTCTATCAGCCGATCTTCGATTTGAACACGATGGAGCTCTTCGGGCACGAGGCGTTGACCCGCGGCCCGGTCGACTCGGCGTTCGAGAGCCCAGACCTCCTCTTCCAGTTCGCCGGAGAGCACGAGGCGACCTGGGAGCTCGAGCAGCTCTGCCTCGAGTCGTCCGCCCAACACTACCAGTCGACGCCGGAGAGCTTTCTGTTCCTGAACCTCGAGGCGGACTCGATCGAGTCGCTCTCCACCCGGGGCTTCCACGCCTTTGCGCCGCTCCTGAACCTGCGGCACCAGGTCGTCCTCGAGGTGACGGAGCGCTCCGCGATCCGCGACATACCGATTTTCCGCGAGGCTCTTTCCACGCTGCGCGAGCACGGTTTTCGGATCGCGATCGACGACGCGGGGTCGGGATACGCATCGCTGCAGTCGATCGCGGAGCTGCGTCCGAACTTCTTGAAGGTTGCCAACACTCTCATCACCGGCCTCCACCAGGACACGATCAAGCGCGACGTGGTCGAGATGCTCGTCACCCTCTCGCGGCGGATCGACGCCACGTGTGTCGCGGAGGGGATCGAGACACCGCAGGACCTCGAAGAATGCCGCCGGCTCGGAATCCCATACGGCCAGGGCTACTACATCGGCGTGCCCGAAGAGACGCCCGCGTTGCGCCCCGCGCGCGAGTTCGTCCCGTCCCAGCGCGGCTCCGACCACTAGTACACTCGACTCGAGCGGGGCCGTAGCTCAGTTTGGATAGAGCGAAGGTTTCCTAAACCTTAGGTCGGCAGTTCGAGTCTGCCCGGCCCCACCAACTCGGACCAAAGACCCGGGACGACCGCTATTTCCGAGCAGCCTTCGCCTTCCTCACCACGGTCGCCGCTTTGCGGACATCACCGACGGACTCGAAGCCGAGGATCGCCGAGTACCGCCTCCCGACCACCTGGGCCATCAGGAAGATCATGTTGATCCCCGCTTCCGCGACCCCGCGGGCAATCGCGGCACCGAGGCCCGGGCGGTCGTCCCCGTCGACGAGCAACGCGGGAATTCTCGAGTCCGACAGGCCGACGGATTGCGCCGCGGCCGTGACTTTCCGGCCGGTCACGGGGTAGACCTCGATTGCCGCGCGATCCTCGCCGCCCGGGATCCGGTACCCCATGACCACCTTCAAGTCTGCTCCGGCCTCCGCGAGCGGTCCGAGCATTCCGGCGAGCGCTCCCGGCCGGTTCGCGACCTCGCTTCTCCACAGCGTGATTTGTTTGACGCGGACTCCCATCTCTTCCTCCTCTCTCGTTCAGATGCTGTCGGGCAGGCGCAGCGCCCGTTTCATTCTCCGGTCCAGAAACCGGTCCGACGCGAGCCCCTTCAACGGAACCAGGATCTTCGCCAGCGGCGCCACCCGGTAGCGCGTTTTCGGACGGTTCGATTCGATGGCCCGGACGATGACCCGGGCGACCAGCTCGGGTCGCCGTTTGCCGCGCTGGAACTCCTTCTCGCTCGCGCGCTCGGCGTTCGCGTAGAAGGGGGAGTAGGGGCCGGCCGATTGAAGAATGCGGGCCGTCGCCTCCCGCGTCCGTTCTCCGAAGTGCGTCGCGATCGGGCCGGGCTCGACCACCACGACCCGGATCTTCCACGGCGACACCTCGACACGCAGCGCGTCGGAGATCGCTTCGAGAGCGTGCTTCGAAGCGCAATACGGTCCGGCAAAGGGGATCGTCACCTTGCCCGCCACCGAAGAGACGTTGACGATCGTCCCCTTCTTCGCTCCACGCATCGAGGGGAGCACGGCCTGGAGGAGCCGGATCGCGCCGAAGAGGTTCACCTCGAACTGCGCTCGCCATTCTTCCAGCGTGACGTCCTCGACGGCGCCGTACTGTCCGTACCCGGCGTTGTTGACGAGCGCGTCGATCCGTCCCGCCGCGCCGAGCACGGTCTCGACCGCCGCGCCGACCGAGCCCCGGTCGGTGACGTCGAGCTCGACGACCTCGATCTTTCGGGCGGCGAGCTCCGAGAGGTCCGTTCGCCGTCTGGCAGAGGCGAAGACCCGATGCCCGCGCTCCGCCGCGTGAAGAGCGGTCGATCGCCCGATGCCCGTCGAGCAGCCGGTCAAGAGGATCACCTGTTGCCGCATCCGGACGGGATGTTACCCTTCGGTGGCGCGTCGATGTCCTACGCGGAGAAGAACCTCGCTCCCGGTGAATCGATCGTTCACCGGGCCCGGTATCACTGGATCTATTACCGGACCTCGCTCGCGCTTCTCCTCGTGGCCGCCGTCTTCGGGCTCTGGTGGTGGATCGCCGGAAGCCGGCTCGGCTCGCCCGGCACCGGCGCGGTCCTGCGGAACGTCGCGCTCGTCTTTCTGTCGGCGGCGGTCGTGGCCTATCTCCTCCGGCGCATCCGCGCCGCCGCGGACGAGTTCGTCGTGACCAACCGGCGCGTCATGCGAAAAATCGGTCTGCTCGCCCGGGAGGCCGAGCAAGCGCCGATCGAGAAGATTCAGGACGTCACGATCGACCAGGGAGTGACGGCGCGGCTGCTCGGCTATGGCACGGTGGTGCTCGAGACCGCTTCGGAGAAGGGGCAGATCGTCTTCCCCGACATTTCCCGGCCGGAAGCGTTCCGCAACGCGATCTGGGGACAGGCTGCCGGCTCTCCGACCGCGGTGACGGAAATTCCTTCCTCTCGATCGCGTCCTGCGAGACCGTCGTCGGCCGAACGTCTCGCCCAGCTGGAGGACCTGCGCACCCGCGGCCTGTTGTCGACCGAGGAATACGCGCGGAAGCGCGAGGAAATCCTGAGCTCTCTGTGACATCGGGCAAGCCGGCTCGCGGTGTCGCCCGTAAACCCCCGCGGCGTCCGATCGTCTATCGGGTGTGCCGGCTCTGGCCATGATTCCGCGCGAGACCGAACCGGGTGTCGACGAAACGCGCTTGATCGAGGAGATCCGCGCCGGCAACACCGGGGGCTTCGAGTACTTCGTCCGCCAGTATCAACGCCGGATCACTCGGGTCGCCTACCGCCTGCTGCGCGACACGGGAGAGGCCGACTGCGCGGCGCAGGAGAGCTTTCTGCGCGCGTGGCGGAACCTGAACGAGTTCCGGGAAGGGTCGAGCTTCGAGACCTGGCTCACGCGGATCTGCATCAACTGGTGCAAGGACCGGCTGAAGCGCCGCCGTCTGGTCTTGTATTTCCATCAGACCGCGGACGGCGGAGACGACCGGGGGCCGCGCGACGCGGCGCCGCATTCGGACCCGTCTCCCGAGCGGAGAGCGCACTCGCGCGAGATCCGGGAGCGCCTTCGAAAAGCGATCGAAACGCTGTCGCCCCGCCAAAAGACGGTGTTCACTCTGAAACACCTCGAGGAGCTCTCGATCCCCGAGATCGCGGAGTTGACGGGGCTGGACGCCGGTACGGTCAAGTCCCATCTCTTCCGCGCGGCGCACAAGATCCGCGAGTGCCTGCGCGATCTGCGAAAGAAGGCCTGAAATGCAGGACCGTTCGACCACGACGGACGAGCACCTGACCGACGAGAAGCTGTTCGACCTGGCCGTTCCCCCGGCCGGGATCCCCGAGGCGCTGCCCGGGCACCTCTCCGAATGCCTGCGCTGCAGCCGCGCGCTCGCCGACTGGAAGGGCGCGGTCGGCGATCTGCGCGATCAGGACGAAGAGGTGCTGTCGAGCCGCTCCGCCAACGAGTGGCGGGCCGTCGAGGACGCGACGCTCGCGGCGATCCGCCGCGGAGGCGCGCCGGGGCACGGGCGCGCGCGGAAGCTCTCGTGGGCGCTGCCCGCGGCCGCCGCGCTTCTTCTCTGCGCGCTTCTCGTGACCGGGAGAAACGACTCCGCCCGGACCCCCCGGACCTCCGACGACACGAACGGTTTCTCGGCGCAGGACCGCGCCGACGATGCCCTTTTGCGCGACGTCGATCGGTTGGCGAGCGGGGACGAGGCCTCGGCCGGTTGGGGAGCGCTCGCTCCGGATCCCTCGGCTACGGATTCCGTCCCGGCGCCGGAGGGCCGGTCGTGAGGTTCCTCGCCGGTGCCCTTCTCTTCGCGTCGATCGCTCCGGCGTCCCTCGCGGCGTCTCCGGGGCTACCGGAAGGGAAGTGGTGGAAGCGGCCTCGCCTCGCCGCCGAGATCAACCTGACCGCCGATCAGGCGCGCGAGATCGAAGCCATCTTCTCCCGCGCGCGTCCGGGGCTCATCGACCGCAAGGCGGCGCTCGAGAAGAAGCAGGGGGATCTCCAGGAAGCACTGGAATCGAGCACCGACCGCCGGACGATCTCGGCGAAGGTGGAGGCGGTCGAGAATGCCCGGGCCGAGCTCCAGAAGGCCCGAATCCTGATGGTCCTCGACATGAAGGAGGTCTTGAAGCCGGATCAGTGGGAACAGCTGGTCCGGATGCGAGAACAGCTGCGAGAGCGGCGGATGGACCGCCTGGAGCGGTTCCGGGAGCGGCGGATGGACCGCCGGCGGGAGCCCTAGAAATCCACTTTCGCTGCGAGGCCGCCGGGTATCGGCACGAGCTCCACGGTCGCGGGCGGGGTCTGGCCCTGCGCCCGCCGGTGGCGGGCGACGAGGAACCGGCCCACCGCGGTTCCCAGAATTGCCCCGGCCGCGACGTCGCTACTGAAGTGGACTCTGTCGTTGACGCGGTCGAACGCGACGAGAGTCGCCGCCGTATACGCGATCGTCGGAACCACCCATCCCTTCGACCGCATCGCGATCACGGAGGCGACCGAGAACGCCTCCGTGGCGTGACCCGACGGAAAGGAGTCGTTCGAGGAGCCGGGCCGGAAAACCGTGTCCCCGCCGGCGCGGTCCGGCCGTTCGCGGCCTATGGCGCGCTTCAGGATCCATCTGTCGACGAGGTGCGACAGGAAACCGGCCTCCAGCGCTTCCCGGCCCGTCTCGCGCAGGTCCCAGCTGCGGAAGGCGTAGCCGACGATCAGGAACACTACGCCGGTGTCCACGCCGTATCCGCCGCCGAAGCGGGTGGTCGCGTCCGAGACGCGGTCCGTGAAGTCCGAGCGGCGCTCCTGAAACTCGTGATCGAGGTGCTTGTCCTCGAGCATCAATCCTCCGATCAGGATCGCGGCTCCGCCGACCCGCTCCCAATCGGCCACGTTCCAGTGAAACGGCGCGGTGACGACAGCGAAGGAATCCGCGACGTACCGCTTCGCCTCGACCTTCAGGTCTTTCCAGAAGGCCGCCGGCTTCAAGGAAGGTCGCTTCGGAGGAGGCTCCTTCGGGGGCGCCGGCTTCTGGGGCTCTTCCGTCGTCTGCGGGTCCCGCTGCGGTTCGGCTAAGGCGGGCTCCGCAGTTGCGTCGGAGAGAACGAACGATTCGCTCACGGACGCCAGGAAGGCCGCTTCTTCGCGTTCATCCGGACCCGACGGCGAGGCGCAGGCGGCCTCTGCGTTCGCGGGCGAAGTGCTCGCGTCGGCGAAGAGCGGGGAAGCGACGAGGCTGGCGATCAGAAGGACCGCGACAGCTTTCATGCGGCCTCTGCCATGCAAGTCTCCGGCCTCCCCCGATGACCGAGAGTTACGATCCGGCCGTGGACGAGGACGCGCGCGACCGGATCGCCGAGTACGTCAAACCTCTGGCGGTCGGCGTCGACGGCGTGACGTACTACGGCGACGTCGAGCGGGTCGTCGCCGCGTGCGCGAAAATCGCCGGAGGCCGCGACGATCTGGACCGGGACTTTCTGTACCTCCTCGCCGTCTTCTCCGGCCAGGAAAAATGGGTCTCGCGGTTCGGGCACAAGAGCCGGACGGAGATCTTCCTCGCGTCGCTCGGCATCGCCCCTCGGACCGTCGGCGCTCTGTGGCGCGCGCTCGCGAGACTGGAGCGAGAGCCGGGCACGCCGGAGGAGGAGGTCGTTCACGACGCCGTCCGTCTGGAGGAGCTCGGGGCGTACGGCATCGCGAGGAAGCTCGTCGAAGGCTATCGGGAGCGCCTGGACTTCGTTGAAATCGCCGAATCGATCGAAACGTCCGGGCAGGCGCGGTTGCGCACTCCTGCCGGCCGGGCGTTGGCGGAGCCGCGGATCGAAGCCATGCGGGAGTTTGCCCAGCGGCTCCGTGACGAGTACGAAGAGTTCTTGCCTCAGACGATCGAGCGCCCTCCGTCCACCCGGAGAACCTGACCGGTCACGAACGCCGGACCGGCGCAGAGAAACACGACCGCCGCGCCGATGTCCTCGGCCGAGCCGATCCGCTTCGCCGGAATGCGGCGGGCAAGCCGGTCGATCTCTTCGGCCGTCGTCCCTTCAGGTGGGAGGACCGTTCCCGGCGCGACGCCGTTGACCGAAACTTCGGGAGCGAGCTCGACCGCGAGCGCCCGGACGAGACCCTCCACCGCGGCTTTCGACACGGAATGGGCAAGGTAGTTGGGCGCGGGGCTTTCCGCGAGAAAGTCGGAGACGAGCACGATCCGTCCGCGGCGTTCGCGGAGCACGGGCGCGGCCTCGCGCGCCAGCAGAAAGCCGGCTCGCGCATTGACGTCCATCGCCGAGTCCCACAGGTCCTCGTCCGTCTCTTGGAGTGTCGCGCGGTAGAAGTTCGCTGCCGAGTGAACCAGAAAATCGAGCGATCCGAGCCCGGCAATCGCGTCGCGGACGACCCGCCGGCACTCTTCCGGCCGGGCGAGATCGCCTTCCACGATCTTCACGCGCCGGCCCGCCGCCCCGATTTCCTCCGCCGCGCTCTGCGCGTCAGATCGGGAACGCCGATAGTGGATCGCCAGGTCGGCGCCTTCCACGGCGAGCGCGAGCGAGATCGCCCTCCCGACACGGACGCCTCCTCCGGTCACGAGGGCGGTTTTTCCGGCGAGAACGAGACCCATTGCCCGCCGGATCGTAACCTCGGACCGGCTTGCGTCCTCCTCGCGAAAAGAGAATAGTGTGACCTTCCGGAGGACATCGATGATGCCGCGCGCCCTCGGGCGACTCGCCGCTCTCCTGCCCCTGGTCCTTCTCGCTCCCGCCGCCGGCGCCTCCACGGTGTCCGGACATGTGCTCGATTCGGGCGGAAATCCCGTCCGAGGGGCGAGAGTGGTCTGGGAGGCCTACCGGACCGACGAGGAGACGCTCGTCGACGAAACGAAGGGTGCGGTGCCGGCTCCGCTCGGGGACACGGCGACCGACGGTGAAGGGCGCTTCCGGGTGACACTCGGCAAGCCCGGCGTCGAGGTCGCGATTCGCGTGCCCCCGGCAGCGCTTCCCGGCGCTCTGCTGCCGGGTCCCTACGACTCATCCGAGGACGTCGACGTCGACGACATCGAGCTGCCGGCCGCGGAAAAAGTGTCGGGCCGAGTGACCGACGAGGCCGGGAAGCCCGTGTCCGGCGCGAAAGTCCGTCTCCGGTCCGGCTCTCCGTTCGAAGACGACGACGTCGTCCGGTACGCCGAGGCGATGAGCGGGGCGGACGGCGCATTCTCGATTCCGAATGCGCCGGGAAGAGTCGGGAGCCTGACGGTACGGGCGTCGAGCTACGCGCCCTTTGCGCAGTTCTCCATGCGGCGCTCGGGCGTCGAGAAGATCACCTTGAGAGGCGGCGGGACGGTGTCGGGAATGGTGCTCGACCCCGCGGGAAAGCCGGCGGAGGGAGCGATCGTCCTCTCCGGCTCACTCGCGGCGAAGAGCGACGCGTCCGGAACCTATCGCCTCGCGGGGGTCCCCCGCGGCACGCAGGCCGTGGAGGCGGTCGGAAAGCGCGACCTCGCCGCGCGGAACGACGCGGTCCGGGTCAAAAAGGGAGAGACAGCGGAAGTCTCGCTCCGCCTCGCGCGATCGGCCTCCGTGGCCGGGAGCGTCGTCGACGAGACGAGTCACCGGCCGCTGCCCGGCGTCCGGGTCTCGGCGTCG
>WNFV01008023.1_pt1 | contig 12036 bp, 8 predicted proteins | sample 5400101 | NCBI WGS metagenome assembly WNFV01 (sample SAMN13153361, study PRJNA577476) | soil metagenome | isolation source: 115 cm soil or saprolite under grassland replicate 1 | place: USA:California | collected 2016-06-15
TCGATTCGGCGAATGGCTTCCTCTTCCGGGATACAAGTATCGGTGACCCGATTTAGATGACGTCCGAGAAGCTCTTCCTCCTGTTGCGGACTGAGCTCGCGATAATTCGGAAGGCGCACGTACTGGCTGCGCGCGACGAGATTGAAAAGCTCTTCCTCTAAATTCGCTCCGGTGCAGGTGATGGCGTGGACTTTGTCCTGACGAATCATTTCCGCCAGAGAAACGCCCAGTTCCGCGGTGCTCATGGCGCCCGCGAGCGTGATCATCATTTTCCCGCCGCGATCCAGATGCGCGATGTAGGCGTCGGCAGCGTCTTTCAACACTGCGGCATTGAAATGCCGGAAGTGGCGTTCAATGAACTGGCTGATGCTGCCCATCTTCACTTCACCAACTTTTGCAATCAGTGCTACTCGATTTGATGCAAAACTTCTAGCGCGGCAGTCAAGCCTTAATCGCATTTTTTTTCGCCGAAATTTCTCACGGTATCGCGGCGAGGATCTGCGCCGCCAGGATGTCCGGCATCACACCAAGCAGAAGAACTGCCACGGCGAGCAAACAAATTGTCACTTTCGCGAGGCCGTGAGGGCTCATCAGCGATGAGCGATCGAGGGTAGCCTCGGCGGATTTGTCCACAAAGATGAACTTGAGAACGATGAGGTAATAATAGAGCGAGATGAAACTGCCAAACAGCGCGAGCGCCACGAGCCAGAGCAAACCGTGGTCTGGACCGGCGCGTAACGCAGCGCTGAACAGATAGAACTTTCCAAAAAATCCGGCCAGCGGCGGTATGCCAGCCAGAGAGAGCATAAAGATCGCCATGCATCCAGCCAGGAGCGGCGAACGGGAATACAATCCGGAAAAGTTCGCTAAATTGTCGCCGCCCGTTTCGCGCCGTACAAAACCCACCACGCCGAATGCGCCGACGAGCGTGATGGCGTAAGTGGTGGTGTAAAACAACGCTGCTGAAAATCCGTCGCGCCCGCCCGCCACAAGCCCGATCAATGTATAACCACCGTGCGCGACCGCAGAGTACGCAAGCAGTCTGCGCACGTTCGATTGTGCCAGCGCAACCAGATTGCCGAGCAAGATCGATAACGCAGCCAGCACAGCGAGTACGGGCGACCAGCCGGCCACCATGCTGTGCCATGCGGCGCTGCCATGCACGGGCGCAAATCCGATCAGCACGATTTTCCCCAGCACTACGAACGAGGCGACTTTTGACCCTGAAGCGATGAAGGCGGCGCTCGGAACAGGCGCGCCTTGGTACGCATCCGGCGCCCACAAATGAAACGGCGCCGCGGCAATTTTAAACGCGAAGCCGACGAGTGTCATGACGATCCCAACCGCAAGCAACGGCTGCACTGATGCGGTCGCCAATTTCGCTGAGATCGCGGCGAGCCCTGTTGTTCCCGACATGCCGTAGATCAGGCTGATTCCAAAAAGCGTGAACGCGCTCGAGGTGCTGCCGAACAGGAAATACTTCAGGCCCGCTTCAGCCGAGCGGAGATCGCTCTTGTCAAATGCAGCCATCACGTAAAGCGACAGACCAAGCAACTCCAGCCCGATAAAAATCATCAGGAACTCTTCACTGCCCACGAGCAGCATGAGGCCGACCGTTGCCAGCAGAACGATCGCCAGATATTCGCCTCGATGACGCAGAGACTTTTCTGATGTCGTCAAGAGAACTGTGAAAAACGCAAGCGCCATGCAGATGATTTTGAACAGTGACGTGAGCGGCGTGATCACGAGCATTCCGGCGAAAAGCGTCGCGTTGCGCGGCAACATCAGCACAGCGCCAATTGCGACTGCGAGACCGAGCATGGCGACAAACGAGCAGAGCCCGGCACCTTGAGCGCTGGATGTGCCACCGGCATTTCGAGTCGGTTGCGCCGTTGACACCGTTGCGCCGGCGGCCTCGCGTCCGGTCGTCAGGCCAATTGTGAGGATCACAAGCGCCGTGATAACGACGATTGCTTCCGGCGATGCAAGTTTGAGAAGCTCGAGATAAGACATCGTTACAACGTTAACCTCCCGATTTTAAAAACCTCATCGCCTCGACGGCGGGCATGATGCGATCAAGCAACAGTTTCGGATAAACTCCGACCGCCAGCGTTGCGAACATCAGCAGGCAGGCGCCGATTTTTTCTGCGGCCGTGATGCTGTGTTGCTCGTTCCAATCCGGGTCGACCGCCACCCGGCCTTCCTGCATGCGGACCACGTTTGAACCTGCCTCGCCAAAGAACGATTGCTTTAACGCGCGCAAGGTGAACGCCGCCACGAGCACCATGCCCACTCCAGTGATCCAGACCGCCAACGGATAAGTTTTCCACGCGCCAATAAGAATTGTGATCTCGGCGGCGAACCCACTGAAACCGGGGATGCCAATCGACGCGGCTGAAGCAATGACGAACGTAAACGCCGCAAACGGCAGCGCGTGGCTCAGATTCATTCCGGCGAGCGCGTCAAGATCGCGCGTGTGCGTGCGGCGATAGATCATGCGGCCGGCAACGGCAAAGAGCAGGGCCGCGATCACGCCATGCGAAAACATTTGCAGCACCGCGCCGGAAACACCGAGCACATTCGCAGTAGCCAAACCAAGCAGCACGAAACCCATATGGCTTACGCTGGAATAACCGATTACAAATTTCAGATCACTTTGGCGAAGCGCGACCGCTGCGGCATAGAGAATCCCGATGACCGCGAGGACAGCGATCCATTTGCTCCACATTTGGAACCCCTGCGGAAACAAATTCATCGCCACGCGGAGTCCTGCGTAAGAACCGAGTTTCATCACGATCCCGGCAAGAAGCATGGAACCCGCTGTAGGCGCCGCGACATGACCCGTCGGTGCCCACGTATGCAGCGGCCAGATGCCAGCGAGCACGGCGAAGCCGAGAAACAGCACGGGAAACGCCCACGATTGCAGTTGTGGCGAAAATTGAAATTGCGAGAGCTGATTCAGATCCAGCGATCCGGCAGTTACGTACGCGATAAGGACCCCGATGAATACGAAAATGCCGCCAAAGAATGAATAGAGCGTTAGCTTCATCGCCCCGTATTCCTTGTTGGTGGAGCCGAAGACGGCGATAAGAAAATACTTCGGCACGATCACCAGTTCGTAGAACGCGAAAAACAGAAACAAATCGGCGCTGAGAAAAACTCCGTAGCAGCCAGCCACCACGAGCAGTAACCAGAAAAAGAATTCGTTCTGCCGATCTTCGACGTCCCATGAAAATAACACCGTGCTCACCGCGGAAATACCCGTGACAAGGACCATCGTGAGGCTGACGCCGTCGATCGCCAGGTGGTAATTCATGCCCAACTCGGGCACCCACGGTGCGCGCACGATTGTTGTGAAATGCGCAAGATCGGCAATTGGCGTGCGAACCAATGCGATGAGACCCAGAACCAAACCGGCGATTGTCGTAAGCAGCGCGCTCCAGCGTGCAAACGTGCGCGGCAAAAGGAGCAATAGCACTGCACCACCGAACGTGATGTAAATCGTCCAGGCAATCATGCCCGTTTACGTACCCGGTAACGCGGGGCCGTCTCGCGCACATGAAATCCGATCTCACGCCGAGGTTTTTCTGGCGGAGCCGTTAACTGCCGGATCGCCTCGAGGATTGCAGCGATTTCCTCGTCTTGCTTATCAATGCGAGGTTCCAGTTCCGAAAACTTTTGGGCAAGTTCACGATTTGTATTGAGCAGCTGACGCAGCTTCACGAACGCGCGCATGATGGCGATATTCACTCTGATCGCGCGCTCGCTGTTCAAGACGCTCGAGAGCATGGCGATACCCTGCTCTGTGAAACCATAAGGCCGCGATCGCCGGCGCCCGCCCCAATTTGATATTCCAAATTGGAATTTCAAGTTTGCAAGTTCCTCAGGCTTAAGCTGAAACATGAAATCGGACGGAAACCGATCAGCATTGCGCTTAACTGCTTTATTTAGGTTGCCCGTAGTCACGCCATATAAAATCGCGAGATCAAAATCGAGCAGCACCTTCTGGCCACGAATCCAGCGGATCGACTGCGCAATCCGCTCGATAGGGACGATCTCTTTGCTCATTCGCGGTGAATCTCAACCGAACAGTCGCGCCATTTGAACGACTGTTGTTTTGAAAATGTTGAAAATGAATTGCGGTGCGATGCCGATGGCGAACATCAGCAATGTTACAGGAGCGATGACGAGTTTTTCGCTTCGCAAAAGATCAGGAAACGCGCTGCAACCGTCTGTGAGCGGCCCACTGAAGAGGGATTGCATGGCGCGTACGAAGACAATGGCCGTCACGAGAAGACCGATGACAGCGATGGCCGCAAACGCCGCTGCGATCGCAAATGAGCCTTTAAAGATCAGAAATTCTCCGATGAATCCATTTAGTCCCGGCAGACCTAACGAAGAGAACATCGCGACACTCATCCACCCGCAGAGCAGCGGCGTTCGCTGCATTAGGCCGCCAAAATCATCGATGCCGCGCAAACCGCGCCGCTGTTCAAGTAAACCGGCAAAATAGAAAAGCGTGGCTGCAGTGATTCCGTGGTTGAAAATTTGCATGAAGACGCCGCTCAATGCTGCGTGCGTGTCGATCCTGGCGGCGACGACGGGCGAGCCAGCTACTGCAAAAAGAGCAAGCATGCAGTAACCGAGATGATTGATCGACAAATACGCAATCATCCGTTTCAAGTCCCGCTGCGCCAATGCAGCCAGCGGAGCGAATACAATCGAGCAGATCGCCAACGCAAGGAGCCAAGGACCGATGAGCTTGATTTCGTTGGGGAAAAGTGGAAGCAACAGACGCACGAAACCGTAAACGCCCATTTTCGAGAGGACGCCCGTGAGCACCATCGAGACGCCGGTAGGCGCGGTTTGATAGGCGTCGGGCAGCCAGGTGTGAAACGGAAACAGCGGCACCTTTACTGCAAGACCAACAAAGATTCCGGCGAACGTAAGCCACGCCAGTTTACCTGTCAGCAGACCGGTTTTGCCGAAGCCAGCAAGAGCGGCAAAATCGAAAGTGCCTCTCGCCAGATAAATTCCGAGAAACGAAAGCAACATCGCCACGCTGCCGAGAAATGTGTAAAGAAAAAACTTAGTCGCAGCGCGGTCCCGGTTTTCGCCGCCCCAAATTTTGATCAGCAGAAACGCAGGGATCAGGCTCATTTCGTAGAACAGGAACCAGAGAATGAAATTCTGCGCCGTGAACGTGCCGTATAGGGCAGACTGCATTACGAGCATGGTCGCATAGAACGCGCGGCCGTCTGGGGCTGGTTGAGCGAGAAACGCGAAAGGAATAATCAACGATGTAAGCAGGACGAGCAGCAGACTCAGGCCATCGATGCCAACCAGATATTCAGCGCCGACGGCCGGGATCCATGCGTGGCGTTCGACGAACTGGAGCCCCGCCGCGGTGGTATCAAAATTCCGCCATAATCCTAAAGCGCATACTGCGGAGGTGGCATTGAAGATCAGAGCGATTGGACGGCCATTCCTCTGCGGCCACAGGCACACCGCAAGCGCTCCAATAAGAGGAAGAAGAACAATTGTGGTAATCACGCCAACCATGCGTAGAGAAGGAGCAGCGCGAGCATTCCGATCGCTATCGCGCCGAGGTAAGTTTGGATTTGTCCTGAGTGCGCTGTGGACATCACGCGGCCCAGACCGCGCGCACCGGCGGTCGTCTCGTCGACTCCCGCGTTGATCCCATACTCATCGACGCTCGTTGTAAAAATTCCAAAGAGTTGACCGATTGCGCCGAAGCCGCGCACCAGCCCGTCCCAAAAATAGCGATCCATCCAGTCGGAAAACCGTGCGGCCATCCAACTGAAGGAGATCACCGTGCGAGCATAAAGTTCGTCGATCCACATTTTGTTCGCGAGAAATCGAAATAACGCGGGCTGCGCATATTCGAGCGGATCGACCTCAGCTGGGCGACCTCCATCTTGTGTACCCGCCTTGCGATAAATCCAGAAACCGACGCCAACACCTGCGCTAACGAGCGCGAGCGAAACAAACAGCATCGGCTGAATTAAACGCGCGACGTCGAAGTGCGTAGGTTCGCCGGTTAGATACCCGTGCAGCCACGGCCATGCAGGCGTGAGCACAGCGCTCAACAAAATTGCGCCAAACGCCAACACGATCAGAGGCATCGTCATGACACGTGGACTCTCGTGTGCACGCTCGGCAGCAGCGCGCGGGTTGCCGAAGAAGACGTAGATGATTTGTCGCGTCATGTAGAGCGCGGTGAGAACGACTCCGACCAGAATCAGGTAATAAGGCACATGCGACGGCGGCCAATGCGCTGTGGCATGAAGAATTTCCTCTTTGGTCCAGCCGCCGCAGAAGAAGATCGGCACACCGCTGAGCGCCATCATGCCGACCGCGTACGTCATGAAAGTTACTGGCATAAAGCGGCGGAGGCCGCCCATTTTGCGAATGTCCTGTTCGCCGTGGCATCCGTGAATCACGGAGCCTGCACCGAGGAACAGGAGGGCTTTGAAAAAACCGTGCGCGAGCAAGTGCATTATCCCAGCAGCAACACCGCCGACCCCAAGCGAGACCATCATCAAACCAAGTTGCGAAACGGTCGAGTAAGCCAGAATCCGCTTGATGTCCGCCTGGGCGATGGCGATCAGCGCTGCCATCAACGCTGTCGTCACGCCGATCCACACGACTACGGTGAGTGAGGAGGTCACGCCGTTGACTGCGCCTAATGAGAAAAGCGGATACACGCGGGCCACAAGGAACACGCCGGCGGCAACCATCGTTGCCGCGTGGATAAGTGCGCTGACCGGTGTGGGACCTTCCATCGCGTCCGGCAACCAGACGTGCAGGGGGAATTGCCCTGACTTGCCGACGGCGCCGCAGAAAATCAGCAGCGCAATGAACGTGGCGCTCGCACCCAGGAGCGCGAGACCGGCGCTTTCAAGACAACCGTTTCCGCTATCGTAAAAGAGAAGCGTGCCGCTGCGATTGTAAAGCCAGAGCATCCCGAGAAAAAATCCCATGTCACCGATGCGCGTGGTGATGAATGCTTTTTTTGCGGCAGCTGCCGCGCTCGGTCGCTCGATCCAGAACCCAATGAGCAAATACGACGCGAGCCCCACTAGTTCCCAAAAAATGAAAAGCAGAAGCAAACTGTTTGCGATAACCAGCCCAAGCATCGCCCCGGAGAAGAACGACATGTACGCGAAGAAACGTGTGAAATTTTTGTCCTCGGCCATGTAACCGGCGCTGAAGACGAAAATGCAAAGTCCTACCAGCGAGATCATCACCAGCATTGCCGCCGCAAGCGGATCGAGAACAAATCCTAGACGCAACGTTTGTTCGCCGAACGTGAACCAAGTGAAATTCTGAATGACGCGGAATCCCTGCGTTTGCAGTGTCAGCAAGAATGCTAGGACCGACATTGCGAGTGCGACGACTTGCCCCGTGATCGCGAGCACGACTGCGCTTTTGCGCCGCAGTTTCGACAGACTCAAAATCACCAGCGACGCCGCAAAGGGCACCGCCGGGATCAGCCAAAGATGATCGATAATCCAGCTCATGCGACGATTGCAAGCACGAGCGCGAGTTCAGAATTCATCCTTTTAGCTGGTCGAGTTGATCCACGTTGGTCGTGCGATAATGGCGGTAAACGGCAATCACCATCGCAAGGCCAACAGCGGCCTCGGCGGCGGCGATGGCAATGGAAAAAATTGCGATCATCACGCCGACTGGCTGTTGCGCGGGCGGACTGAAACGCCAGAAAGCAATGAAATTCAAGTTCGCCGCGGCCAACATCATTTCAATGCCGATGAGAATGAAAATGGCGTGGCGCCGACTGAGCGCGGCGAGGAGGCCGATGGAGAACAACGCCGCGGAAACGATGAGGAAAACCTGGAGCGTGGGAGTCATGGTTAAGGCGTTACAAGAGTTAGACGACTTACATTGTTAAAAAGGAAGTTTGCGACTGCGCCGATTCAAAGTTGTAACCTTTGTAACTCTTTTAACTCTCTTCATCGCTTCTCCTCCATAACGAGAACCAACGCGCCGATCAGCGCGGCAGTCAGCAGAAGCCCGACGCATTGTAATGGCCAGACGTAACTGGTCATTAACGCCTGGCCGATTCGTTTGACCGTGAGCGCAGGAACGTGCGGAGCGACAATGGAAAGCGATTGCGTCTTCACAATCGACCACGTCAAGCCGCCAAACACAGCGACTGCGATTGCAACGCCGCTCCAATTAAATCCGCGATCTTTTCCAGCATGGCGTCGCGTCAAAAGAATAGTGAAAACAATCAGCACCGCCACCGCGCCGATGTAAATGAAGACCAACGCCAGGCCGACGAACTCCGCGCCGAGTAAAAAGAAGAATGCCGCGATACCAACAAGGGCCACCGCGAAGCTAAGCGCGGCGTGCATTAATTTTCGCAACGTCGCAGCCGCCAGCGCCGCTGCGAGGGTGAAAACGGAAATGATCACGAAGGCGGCGCTGCTCATTCGGCGAAGCGATAAACGCGCGGCGCGAATTTCCTTTTCGTGTCGAGAAGGATCGACAGCGCGGTGTAAACGACGGCAATAACCACCAGCGACCAGAGCCATCCGCGCAGGCCGCGCCCGGCGTAATGCCATACGGCGGCGGCGACAATGCACGTGAACGCCATCGGCAACATGAATTTCCAAGCGAAATTCATCATTTGATCAATGCGCGTGCGCGGGAGCGTGCCGCGGACCCAGATGTAAACGAAAAGCAGCGCGCCAAGCTTTACGAAAAACCAGACGTAGGACGGAATAATTTCAAGTATGCGCGCGGGCGCGTGCCAGCCGCCCAGAAACAAGGTCGTCGCAAGCCCACTGACTGCGAACATTCCGATGTATTCCGCCATGAAAAACGTGGCGTATTTGAATCCGGAATACTCGGTCATGTGTCCGGCGACGATCTCAGATTCGCCTTCCGGGACGTCGAATGGTGTGCGGTTGGATTCCACCAGACCAGAGACAGAAAATAGAATGAACGCCGCCGCGCCCCATGGTGTGAAAGCAAACCAGCGCGGTACCAATCCATACGTGTAACCAGCCTGCGCAGCGACAATCCGGTCGGGTGTAAGCGAACCGACGACCATCACCACCGGCAGCACACTGATAATCAGCGGCAGCTCGTAGCTGAACATTTGCGCGATCGCGCGCATCGCGCCGAGCATGGAAAATTTATTGTTGCTGCCCCAGCCGGCCATGAAGACTGCGAGTTCCGTTGCCGATCCAACGGCGAAGAAAAAGAGAATGCCACCATCTATAGTGAACGGCGTCATGTTTCGGCCATACGGAATCACGCCCAAGGTGAGGATCGCCACAGCGGCGATGAGAACTGGTGCCAGAAAGTGCACGATCTTGTCCGCGCGCGCCGGCACGATGTCTTCCTTGATCAACATTTTGATGCCATCGGCAATTGGTTGGAACAGACCGAACGGCCCGACCCGATTCGGTCCGTAGCGGTTCTGCATTCTTGCGAGAATTTTGCGCTCCAGCACGGAAATGAGCGCGAAAAGCGTGAGGAACACAGCGAGTAGCATGAAAATATTGATCAGAATAGACGCTACCTGGACCACCCAACCGGGCGATCCCGCCAGCCACGACAGCAGCCATTGCTTGGCGTGGACGAAGGCCTGGTCAATAGATTTGCTCATCCCGGGTGAAGAAAACCGTTGATTGCCAGGTTAATCAAGACAGAACACGAATGACTTTTGCCATGGAGCCAGCTCGTAACGGGGTCCGGCGGCAATATTTATCTTTCGTATAGAGTGGTTTTAGCTTTGCAGGGAGCTTCTGGTGCAGTACTTTTGGTGTCGGCCATGCGAACGCTGGTTTTGTTGCTCGCCGCTCTTTTTGCGAGCGCCGGTTTGATCTTCGGAGAAATCAAGACTCCGGAGAATGCGCCGATTGAAATCACTTCCACTGGGGAAACGACGTATGAAAATGGGCTGGCAACGGCGCACGATAATGTCGCGATTCACATTGGCAATACAGACATCTACGCCGATTACGCACAATACAATTCCACCACGCACGACGTGGAGTTGAGAGGCCACGTGCGAATCTATCGTGATGCGAGCCTCTACGTCACAGACAGCGGTGTTTACAACACCGAAACAAAAAAGATCCGGGCAATAAGTGGCCGCACCGAGTCGCAACCTTATTTTCTCGGGGGCCAGACTGTGAGCTCAATTTCCGAGAATGGGTATCTGATACGAGACGGCACTTTTACCACGCACGATTCGGCGAAGCCTGATTTCCACCTTCACGCGCGAAAGATCCGTATTTACGAGAAGGACCGCGTGATCATGCAGTACGTGACGGCATACATCGGAAACGTGCCGGTTTTTTGGTGGCCGTACCTGTACCAGTCACTCAACGAGGCGTTCAGTTTTACGGTTTCACCGGCGTACTTGAGTTCATGGGGACCGTCGCTCCTCACCCAGGTGACATTCCCAATCACAGACGATATCAAAGGGCGCGTCCGGCTCGATTACTTTGGCCGTCGCGGGCCCGCCATCGGCTTCGATCCCGTTATTGATTATGGGAAGGACGAGAACAGTGAGGCGAGGGTAAAGACCTTTTACATTCAGGATCAAAACCCGAACCTGAATCAAACGGCTGTGCCGCGGCACGGTGTTCCTACCGGGCGATATCGGCTGAGCTTGGAAGATCGGACGAACTTTACTGATGACATCTACGGTATCGCGAACACTACGAAACTGAGCGACCAGTACGTGATGCAGGACTTTTACCAGGGCGAGTTTCGGATCGATCCTGTTCCGGACAATGTAGTCGCATTAACGAAGGCGAATCCGTTTTTCACCATCACGGGCATCGAGCGTTTCCAGGCGAACGAGTTTTTCTCTACAACAGAACGTTCACCGGAAGTGGTATTGGACATTAAGCGCCACGCACTTTTCGGTGGACCCATTTTTTACGAGGGCGAGAGCGGCTTTGCTAATTTGCGGTTACAATTCCCCGAAGGCTCAGGGTTCGAGAACTATGGCACTTATCGTTTTGATACATTCCATCAACTAACTTACCCGAACACATACTTTGGCTGGCTTTCCATCGTGCCGCGGGTTGGGTTTCGCGGCACGTATTATGGCAAGACATGGGACTTGGGATCGACAACCTTTGTGCCGCCATCAAATCCGCTCGTGCCTGACTTTATTCTACCGCCGCCAACTTTGGCTAACCCAGTTCAGTTCGATGGAGACACATTTCGCACGGTTTTTAACACCGGCGCAGAAGCTTCGTTCAAGATCTCGCGTACCTGGGAGAATGTTCAAAGCCGCGCGTTTGGGTTGGATGGACTCATGCACGTTATTCAACCATTCACAAACTTTTCGTACGTGGATGAGAACGGAGCTAATCCGACGGCAATTTTGGGGTTTGATCGGTATCAACCTTCGACCCAGCTCCGGGCGATTGACTTCCCGCAGTTTACGACCATCGACTCGATCGATAATTGGACGGTGTGGCGGGTGGGCGTTCGCAACCGTCTGGAAACGCGACGCGACGACAGAACAATGACGTGGTTTGAACTCGATACCTTCTTTGACGTGAACTTCGACAACCCCTACGATCGTACCGACTACTCAAATTTCTTTAACAACATTCGGTTTACGCCTCTCCCGTGGGTCTCGCTTTCAGTTAACTCACAGGTGCCTGCTTTCTCGAAGGGTTTTACCGAAGTGAATACGATTGCAAGCGTGCAACCGCTAGCCAATCTGCAATTAAGCGTCGGGCATCGCTATTTGAATGATAATCCTTTCTTTCTCAACAGCAGCCTGTTTCTTGTTGGCGGATATTATCGAATCGACGACAACTGGGGTATTGGAGCCCAGGAGCAATATGAGGCCACAACAAGCACACTCGAGGAGCAACGCTATTCCATTTACCGGGATCTCTCGAGCTGGGTGGCCTCCTTCGGTGGCGTCATACGCGACAATAAAGGGGTGATGGAGTATGGCATCCTGTTTACCGTAACGCTGAAGGCATTCCCGAAGTTTGGATTCGATTT
>WNFV01010993.1_pt1 | contig 12036 bp, 8 predicted proteins | sample 5400101 | NCBI WGS metagenome assembly WNFV01 (sample SAMN13153361, study PRJNA577476) | soil metagenome | isolation source: 115 cm soil or saprolite under grassland replicate 1 | place: USA:California | collected 2016-06-15
GCACCGGCGCACGCGAGTGCGAGGTACGCGACGAGGCGCGTCCACGGCGGGCCCGTGAACTCGACCAGAACAAGCAGCGCGAACGAACCGAACGCCGCGAAGAGGGAAGTCTGCGGCTGCCCGATCACTTCGTCGGCCAGTGCGAAGACAGCCGGCATGACGAACGCCGCGCGTGCAGCGCTTTTGATTGCGGCGCCGTCCCCGACAGCGGCGGCTTGGCGGCGCAGGATCGTCATGCGCCCGGCGGGCGACGCGCCACGGCGTTGATCAGCCAAGATGGCTCAATGCTCTCACCGACGCTCCGGTTGGGCGATACCGAGGTCCCCCGGATCGGGCTCGGGACGAATCGACTCACGAACACGCTCGAGCACGTCGACTTCGTGAAGCAAGCGTTCGCCGCCGGAGTGAGGCACATCGACACCGCCCGCCTCTACACCGGTGGCGAAAGCGAAGCGACGATCGGTGCTGCGCTCTCGCCGATCCCGGAGGATTGCATCGTGGCGACGAAAGGTGGATTCCGTCCCGGGGAAGGGCGGCCGGAGGTGCTTCAGGCCCAGATCGAGGCGAGCCTTCGCCGCCTGCGCACGGACAGCATCGCGCTCTACTACCTGCACCGCGTCAATACGAAGACGCCGCTCGAGAACAGCCTGGGCGCGATCAAGGAGTACCGGGACAGCGGAAAGATCCGACACGTCGGCGTCTGTGAGGTCGGAGTCGACCAGATCGAGCGGGCCCGGCAGATCGTGCCGATCCTCGCCGTTCAGAACCACTACAACCTGGCCGAGCGTGAGTACGACGAGGTGGTCGACTACTGTGCCACGGAGGGCATCGTCTTTGTTCCCTTCTTCCCGTTACACCGCAGCGGCGGCCGCCCGCTCGCCGAGATCGCTGAGCGCCACAACGCCACGCCAACGCAGATCGCGCTCGCGTGGCTGCTCAGGCGCTCCCCGACGATGCTGCCGATCCCCGGTACCCTCTCGCTCAAGCACCTGAGGCAGAACCTCTCGGCGCTCGAGATCGAGCTGAGCGACGACGAGTTCGAGACGTTGGTCCAAGCCCAGGCGTAGACGATCTGCTGCGCGTCGGTGGACTCCACTGGGACTACTGATCCTGCAGCGGAAGCCTCATGTGAAGAGGTCGGCCAACTCCTCGGTAACCGGGCATCTCGGCTTTCCGGCTGGGGACGGGCGGTCTCCGTGCGAACACATCGGCGATGCACTGAGGCATACGCCTTATCTCTTGTAGACGCGCGCGCGAGAACAAGGGCTCGGGCTCCGGACGACCACCCTCTGACGCATCGGCAATGTCGCGGCCGAGCTCGGCGCGCTCGAAGCCGTCCCCGCCGCGTCGCACGTGTAACCGTTGCCCGAAGCGGACCTGAGGCGGGCCTCGACGCGGCGGAGTCGGCCTCGCCCAGAACCGAGCGCACATCCTGCTTGACAGCTGGGGGGCTTTGCGGAGCGGCTTGCCCTCGCGCAGGACACGGTAGTGCCCCGGCGTCGACTCGACCGTGAGACCGACGGCTTCGAGTCGGCGGATGAACTCGCGAACGTCCTTCCTCATCTCGGCCTGGATTCCCGGACGAGGGTCAGCTTGCCAGCTTCAGGTTCAACCGTCGCTCGTGCGAGCCCGCCAGCACCCCTCTTGCGGCGCGGCGGTCCCTCGATCCGCTCCCTGACGGCGGCCGAGACGGCCCTTCCCGCATTCGACGGCGACGGCAGGCGGAGCCGTGACCTCCGGCCATTTTGTGTAGTTGCACGCCCTCTTCGCGGACAGTCTGAATGGGGGCTGAATCGGCTTGAAATCGACAGCCGGGCGACCGGTTTCGGGCCGTTTTCGCGCGTTTCGGGTCTCGCAGCGAAATAGTCTGTGTAGTCGGGTCAGCCTTGCCGTCCGAACGGACAACACAAGCTGCCGATTTGCAGGCATTTTTACGGGAGCGACGGGACTCGAACCCGCGACCTCCGGCGTGACAGGCCGGCACGGCGCAACCGGCTACGGCCGGCTACGACCCGGAATCACCGGCTACCGCAGGCGCTTCTTCGATTCGCGAACCGGTTGTGACCGGCTACAACCGGCTGCCGCCCGGTACAGCCTGTGTGGAAGGTGTGTGGTTGACGCGGTGCCTGCTTCGACAACGCACCATGTTCACCTTCGATGGAGGTGCGTCCCGCACGGATCACTTTGCCCACCCCCGGCCCGCACGTTGCGAAACCAATCCGACTCCCTCGCCACATAGAGGAGCGCGATGACGAGAGCCCGGCCGCGTCTGAACGCAAAGAGCGGCGTGCGGCACTGGCGGCCCGAGCGTCTACCGCGGTGGACGATGACTGCCCAATCTTCAGTTCGAAGACTGATGGTCGTGGAGTGAGTCTATGAAGGGAGCAAGCAGCTTCATTGGGATTCGCCGCGAACGCGTGCAATCGCAGCACGCGCGCACTCGATCGCCTCGGCAAGCGTCATCTGCCGCCCCTCGGACACCGTTGAGGCGAACTCCGGCGCGGCAGCAGCCGCAGCAAGGTGCAGGATCCCCGCGATTGCGAGGTTGTTCGGCGTGTCCGCGACCATCGCAAGGGCGATCTCGCACTCGCGAAGGGCGTCGTCGAATCGGCGTTCGCTGAGCGCGAGCTCGGCGAACGCCTCGTGGTAGCTGCTCTCGAAGAAGTCTTCCCCCCGCACGAGGGCGAGGCCTCGCTCGAAGATCTCCCTGCTGAGTTCGTGGTCGCCGCCGGCGAGCGACACGTAGCCCTCGTATTTAAGCGCGAGGGCCATCGGGAGCGGATCACGGCTCCGAGAAGCACGCTCCTCGAGGTCTCCCACGATCCGCTGCTCTTCCTCCACGTCCCCTCGCTCGCCTGCGACAGTTGCGAGGCGAAGGAGAACCATGGCCTCCCCGATTTCGTCGTTCAGCTGCCGGTACAGACGAAGTGCCTCTTCGAGACGTTCGCGCGCAAGCTCGAGGTCGCCGCTTGCCAGTCGCGTCCAGCCGCCGTACGCAGTGAGCGCGCGCGCACGGAGTCGTGGCGATTGTGGGGAGGGATTCGCAAGTGCGTCTTCGAGACGCTGGCGGACGTCGGCGCCAGAGACCGCGTTCGCGCGCTGATAGAGCGTGGCGAGTCCTAGCTCGAGCGGGGACGTCGTCGCGTGCGCCCAATCGAGTGCGGCGCGGATGTTGTCGAGCTCGACGTCCACTCGGCGCGCCAGCCTCTCCGCGATGTCCGGTCCCCAAAACTGCTCGACCTCGAGCGGGTCGCCGAGGTGGTGCTCGGCGTGGCGACGGCGGATCTCATCTACTTCGCCGCTCTCTGCGAGCCGCTCGGCCGCATACTCCCGGATCGTCTCCAGCATCCGGTATCGTGGCGCCCCGTCCTCCTCGCGCCGCCGCAGGAGGCTCTTGTCGAGCAGCGACTGCAGCAGGTCTGGGTCGGCGTCGCACACAACCTCCGCCGACTCGTAGGTGCAGCCTCCCCGGAAAACGGCGAGACGCCGGAACAGCCGTCGCTCCTCTTCGTTGAGCAGCTCGTGCGACCATTCGATCGTCGCCCGAAGCGTCTGCTGACGCGGATCGGCATCGCGCCCGCCCTTGAGGAGATCGAGGCGCTTGCCCAGCCGGTCGAGGAGCTGCCGCGGCGAGAAGAGGATCGTTCGCGCCGCCGCGAGCTCGAGCGCGAGCGGGAGCTCGTCGAGCCGCTCGCAGAGCTCCGTGACGTCAGGCGTCGCCGCCACCCCTCCGCCCACCGCCGCCGCCCGCGTGACGAAGAGCTGTACTCCGTCGCTTTGAGACAGCGGCGGGACGCCGAACACTTGCTCGCCCTGGAGCTGCAAGCGCTCGCGGCTCGTCGCGAGCACCGTCACGCCCGGAACGTCTCTGATCGTCGCGATGGGTTGCGCGACACCGGGCAGCAGGTGCTCGCAGTTGTCCATGAGGACGAGCACGCGGCCCCGAGACGCGCGAGGCGCGAGGGCGAGATCGAGCCTCCCCTCCGGGACGTCCGAGGCGCCGAGCGCCTGGACGACGCTGGACGCGACGAGCGAGGCGTCGGTGAGCGGGGTGAGCGAGATCCACGAGACGCCGCCTGGAAACGCCTCCGCGACTTCGGCCGCGCTCTGCAGCGCGAGTCGAGTCTTCCCGCTTCCGCCCGCTCCCGTCAGCGTCAGGAGGCGGACGCCTTCCGAGCTGAGCTGCGCCGACACCGATGCGAGCTCCTCGCTTCTCCCCAAGAAGGGCGTCGCCGGAACGGGCAAGTTCGTCTCCGGCAGGCTCTTGATGGGAGGGAACTCGCCGGAGCCGAGTTGATAGACGTGCTCGGCTGCCGCCAGGTCCTTGAAACGGTGCGGCCCCAGATCAACGAAATCGTCTTCGGCAATGAGCGCGCGCGTCGCTGCCGACACGACGATCTGACTACCGCTTGCCGCGGCCGACATGCGTGCTGCCCGATGCACGTCGGGGCCGACGTAGCCCTCATCGGTGACGAGCGGCGTCCCTGTGTACAAGCCGATGCGCAGGCGGATGGGACCTGGCTCGAGCCGCTCGGCGATGGCTCGTGCGGCCTCGAGAGCTCCGGGCGCCGTGGGGAAGGCGATGAAGAAAGCGTCCCCCTGCGTGTCGACCTCGACTCCTCCGGCGGACACGCACGCCTCGCGCACAACACGCCGATGCTCCGCGACCGCAGCCGCATAAGCTTCCGCGCCGAGCTCGTGCAGGAGCTTGGTTGAGCCCTCGACGTCTGAGAAGAGGAAGGTGACGGTGCCGGTGGGAAGCTCTGTCATGGCCCACTCGGGACCATGACACGACGCTCAGATGACCGAAAGGTCGGGTGGCTTCGGCATTTCGCCCTCGTGCTACAGCTCGATGCCGATCTTGCATAGTTCAACGATCGCCGCTCGGCGCCAGCGGACCGTGTCCGGCGAGAACGGCAGCGTGAACGGCTCCCGTTCGTCTTGTGCGGCGGCTTGCCGTCGTGCAGGACGCAGTAGTGCTTGGCGTCGACTCGACCGTGAGATCGACCGCTTCGAGTCGGCGGATGAATTCGCGCACGTCCTTCCTCATCTTGGCGGTGTCCGGACGGCAATCCGCTTGCCAGCCGGGCCATGACGGGCGGCGCGGGCTGATGGCCGACGTGGCCGGACGCGGCTGAGGCCACGTGTCCTTCCTTCTGTAGACGCGCGCGAGAGTCTCTTTACGGCGGCGTTGACCTCCGGCCATTGTGTGTGGTCGCCGGCCGCCTCTTGGCCGCCAGTCTCGCCGCGCGTCAAGAACGGCCTGAACTCGTCACCCGTGGACGCCTATTGGATCCTCCACGCAAAGACCCGGAAGAGCCCGATTAGCAGGGACTTCGTGCGGTTCGGCAGGCGGGGCTGCCACGCCCTTTCAGGGGGTGTTCGGAGGGTCCCGCCCCATCCACACCCCATCGCGTTGTCGCCTCTTCAGGCAATGTCGGCTCTTTCGGACAACGGGCTACGCCCAGCGCTTGTGCTGAGGGTCCCATTCGCCGTCGGTGCGGCCGGCGAGGATCGGATCGAGAAACTTGGCGGCGGAGGCGAATGCCTTGTCGACGTCCGGCTCGACGTCGACCTCCGTCGCCAGTCGGCCGTAGGCCATCCGCCAGCTCGCGGGCGGCGGCGGCAGATTCGCGGGCAGCGGCTGTTCCTCGCGTTGGCCGAAGGTGACCTCGATCGCGTTCCGAAGGGCAGAGGCGTCGAGCCGTTCGGATCGCGAGATGAGCAGCATGTCGACGAGATCCTTCGGTCGCGTGCTCTCGCGTCCTGACGTGCCGTACTTCCGTGTGTAGGCGTGCAGCTTCTCTGCGATGTGTTGAGGGAGCGGCAGAGCCGGAACACGGATGCGTTCGATGCCGGCGAACGAGAGCAGGTCGGAGGTCTCGATCGCGTCCGGCGTCCAGGAGATCGAGTCGGCGAAGCCGACGTCGACGACGAATTGATCGAAGACGCGGCCTGCCAGCTCTGCAGTGACCTGGAAACGAATCGCCCTGAAGTCGTCGGCGTTGTCGAAGGCGTCTGTTCGCCGGGCGACGAAGGTGAAGAAGTCGTCGAGGGCGAGCTCCTGCGCCGCGGCGAAGTCCTCCGTCGCTGCGTCCTCGTCGTCGGCGCGGCCGAGATCCATGTCTCTGGTCGGCCGGGTTGTCGCGTGGAAGCGGAAATCGAGCGCGAGTGCGCCTTTCAGGACCCAGCGATCGGGCGCCACCACGACCAGACGACGGAGGAACAGCTCGAAGGCGACGCGCTTCCGGAGGCGCGCGATCCCGAGCCCGGTTGTCGCCGCCTCGGTCTTGAGCCGGTTGTCGAGAGCCTGGCGGAAGGCAGCGGCAGTCGCGTATCTCATCATTCCGGGAGAAGTGTCTCGAGGACGCGCGTCTTTCCCCGGCGTGCGGCTTCCTTCTCGAGCTGCCGGCGCGTGAGGAGACCGAGGCGTAGTGCCTGCTGGGCCGCCATCGCTACCTGTTCGGGTTGGAGCTCCTCGGCGACGTCGACGAGCGTTCGTGCCGGTGCCGTGACCGGCATGGCGTCGCGCCAAACGGTGCTCACCTTCTCGTCATCTGGACGAGTGTGGATGACGACACCCGGCGGGCGACGGAGTCCCCGGTGTCGGCGCGGGACGAGCAGATGGACCTTGTTGGGTACGTTGTCGCTCAGCTCGAGCAGCGAGAGCGCGCTCTCGTGTGAGAGGACGGCCTTGTCCATCCCGACAGCCATCCACTTCTCGCGGATGTCGTCGTACTGCGAGCTCGGGAAGCCTCTGACGCGATAGAGCCCTCGCCGCACCCGATCGAAACGTCCCATCCCGAGGTGATGGTTCAGAAGCTGGCGGCTGACTCCGTGCTTGCGGGCTTGGTCGACGGTGAAGTAGCCACTCTGTTGGTAGGCCTCAGCCTCCAGACCGCGGATATCGGGATGTCTGTCATGCATAAGTAAAGGATAACTTTACTTACGCGCGTCGTGCTGGACAGAACGACCCCTCGCTCCGGGGCGGCGTTGAAGGCGCCTGCTCAGCGGTCGCTACGCCGCATCGCGCGTCTGCTCGCCCGCGAGATGCAGTAGGCGCTCGTACTCGTTGATGTGGAGGACCACAGCCTGCGGACGGTTACGGAAGAAGACTATGAAGCGTCGGGCGGAGCCCTCTCGCAATCGCGACATCATCGAGCTGAAGCCACGAGCCGCGTCGCGCGCGGCTACGACCTCGTCAAGCATGAACGTCGACATTCGGGCCTCCTGGTCGGATTAACCCACCCTATGCCTTGCACCGGATGTCGAGCTGGAGGACGTCCAGGGCGGTGTCTCGAGCACCGTCCGGGGTGGTGTCTATCGTGGATGCATCATGGGCAATTTGCGCCAGACGACAGTTCTCGACGATGGGCATCCGGGGTAGATGGCACGCCTCGGCTTCGCCGATCGCGACGACCTCGTCCAATGGGGCCAGTCACAGGGCGCCTCGGCCGACCTGCCCGACCTCGTCCGCCAGCTGATCCTCGAGACGACGCCAGGCGTCGTCTCGCTGGGCTTCGCGACCGGTGCAGGCGTCTACGGCTCGGGCTGGGACGGCACGGCGAAGGCGACGCCGGGCGGGTTGAACGTGCCCGCCGGTCTCTCGTTGTGGGAGCTGTCGACGCGCAGCGACGTCAACGTCAAGGCCGACGAGGACTTTGACAAGCGGCGCACGACTCCCGATGGGACACCGACCACGAACGCCACCTACGTCGCCCTCTCGACGCGCACCTGGCAGGGCCGCGGCGAGTGGGCCAACGCGAAGCGCACGGTGGGTCGCTGGCGCAGCGTCGAGGCGCTCGGCGTCGACGATCTCGACACATGGCTTCAGGGCGCGCCGGTAACGCATGCTTGGCTGTCGGAGAAGCTCGGGCTGCAGCCGCACGGGTTGAAGACCACGCAGGCCTGGTGGGATGCCTTCATCCACGCGACCGAGCCGGCGCTGCCGGCGAAATTGCTGCTCCCCGGGCGCGACGAGGTAGCCGAGGCCGTGCGTCAGAAGCTTGCCGGCCCCGGCCAGCTAATCACCATCTCCGGCGCGAGCCGCGACGATGTCCTCGCCTTCCTGGCTGCCCTGGCCGTCTCCGCCGTCGACTTTGACGGGAGCGACGGGACTCGAACCCGCGACCTCCGGCCGAACGAGCCGGCTGTGACCGGCTACGACCGGTTGCGGCCCGGCAGAGCCTGTGTGGCACGCGTGTGGTCGGCTTGGTGCCTACTTCGACAACGGCGCCACTTTAGGGGGACACTTCGTCTCGCAGGGGTAGGGTGGGCACGAGCTGATCCCGGATTCGTAGGCGCCGACCCGTGGACGGAGCGGCTGCCGGGGCAGCCGCTCCAGCCGCATGGATCGTTACTGCGTGAACTCGAAGTGGTGGCAGGCGTAGTACTCGACCGGGCCGACGGGAGGAACCGGGAGCCACTGATCGGTCGGACACGGCTGGCCCGCGTAGAGGTCGGCGCGGATCAGGGTCTCCGTTCCCGCAAAGCTGCCGTCCGGGAGGAACACTTGGTGTTCGACGCTTGGGACGTCGGTGCCGGCAATGATGTCCGCCACCGACGGCCGCCCGGGAGGCGAGCAGTGGTAGTGGCCTCCGATGAGGATCAGCGGGTTGCAGTCCCAGCCCGCCTCCTGCGCCTGGGTGAGCGTCCGGTGACTCGCCCCGCCGGCGATGCCGACGAACGCCGTCGCCGCGGCGGCCGCCGCAACGAGCGCACCAATCGAGATCAGGACTGGACGCATGGTTCGGTCTCCTTTCGCTGTCACCCCGCCTCGTCGTCGCGACCGCTGACGCTTCAGCATTACGCGCACTGGGCTGCGGCGCTTCCGGGAAGCCCCTAAATCTCGTCTCGACCCGGGGGCCCTCGGTTACGGGTTGCGCCAGGGCCGCCGGTCCTTTCGTGCCGGCCTGAACGGCGATAGCCTCGATGTGTGCTGGTCGGACGTGAATACGAACGTGCCGAGATGGATCGGTTACTGGCGGCCGTGCGGAGCGGGCGGAGCAGGACTCTCGTCCTTCGGGGAGAGGCGGGCATCGGCAAGAGCGCGCTGCTCGCGCACGCTCTCGAACGCGGCGGCGACATGCGCTTGTTGCAAGCGCGCGGAATCGAGTCCGAGGCTGAGCTTGCGTTTTCGGGGCTCCTCGAGCTCTCACGCCCTGTCATCGACCGGCTCGACCATCTCCCGCCGCAGCAGGCGCTCGCGCTGCGGGTCGCGTTCGCGCTCGAACCGGCCGAGACGGTCGACCGCTTCGCGATCTCCGCCGCGACACTGAGTCTGGTCGCGGCCGTGGCCGAGACGACGCCGGTGCTGATCGCCGTCGACGACGCGCACTGGCTCGACACCGCCTCGCTCGAGGCGCTCGTTTTCACGGCGCGCCGGCTCGAAGCCGATCAGGTGGGGTTCGTCTTCGTCGTCAGGGAGGGCGAGGGTGCCTTCCCGGCGGCCGGGTTCGACGAGCTCGTGCTCGATGGCCTCGACGTCGACGAGGCCAGGTCGCTGCTCACGTCGGCCGCCGAAGGACGCCTTGCGCCCGAGGTCGCGCAGCAGCTCCATACGCTCACTCGAGGCAATCCGCTCGCCCTCGTCGAGCTGGCCCGTGAGTTATCGCCGGCGCAGCTCGCCGGTACCGCGCCACTGGAGGAGCCGCTTCACGTCGGCACGCGCATCGAGCGTGAGTTCGAACGGCGTGCCTCGGCACTCGGAGAGGAATCCCGTCGTGCCCTGGTCGTTGCCGCCGCGAGCAACACGGAGCACATCGCGCCGACCGCTGAGGCGCTCGCCCTTCTCGACCTCGATCTCGCGTCACTCGAAGCAGCCGAGACGGCCGGCCTCGTCTCGCTCGACGCGCATCGTCTCGCGTTCCGGCACCCGCTCGTTCGCTCGGCGATCTACTACTCGGCGGCTCCGGCCGAGCGCCGCGCGGCACATGCCGCTCTCGCGCAAGCCCTGATCTCCGACGAGCGCGAGGCGGAGCAGCGAGCTTGGCATCTCGCTGCCGCAGCACTCGGCCCGGACGAGCGGGTGGCCGCGGCGCTGGACCGCGCCGGGGCGGCTGCCCTCCAGCGCGGCGGCTACGCCGCGGCGGCCGCCTCCTCCGAACGCGCCGCGCGCCTCACCGCCGAAGGGCCCGATCGCTTTAACCGCCTCTACCGGGCCGCCGATGCGGGCTGGCTCGCCGGCCGGAGTGCGCACGCGCGTGCGTTGCTGGACGAGGCTCTGGAGATCTGCCGGGACGAGCGACAGCGTGGTGAGCTCCTCGCCCTTCGCGGCCACATCGAGCACCACAGCGGCAATCAGAGCCGGGCCTACGGGCAGCTCGTCGAAGCCGCATCGCTCCTCGAGACGCGCGTGCACGCGGGCGCGGTGGCCGCCCTCATAGACGCCTTCGAGTGCTGCCTCTGGTCGCTCGACCTCGCCGGAGGAATGCAGGTCTCTCGGCGACTGCACGCGCTCGCCCGACGGGACGGCGCCGAAGCCGTCCTCGCGAGTCTCGCCCTCGGCCATGCGCTCCTGTCGACGAACGGCGCCGAAGAGGGCTTGCCGCTCCTCGAGCAGGCGCTGGAGTTGGCGAACGCGCGCGAGCTGATGCGAGAGACGCCGCGGTTCCTCGGCTGGATCGCAATACCGTGGTGGCTCGACGAGCCGCAAGCGGGCCGGCGCATGGCGTACGACGTCGTCGACCTCGCCCGCGAGCAGGGCGCGGTCGGCGTCCTCCCGGAGGCCCTGACCTTCGGTGCGATGTACGCGATGTTCCAGGGGCGGTGGTCTGCCGCGTACGCGGCGTGCTCCGAAGCCGCGACCCTGGCGCGGGACCTCGGGCAGCCCGTGCAACTCTCGCATTGCCTCTGGCGGTTGGCCTGGATAGAAGCTGCCCGGGGCGACGAGGAGGCCTGCCGCGCGCACGTCCGGGAGTTGAGGGAGCTGAGCCAGGAGCTCGACATGGCGTGGAATCGATATCGGGCGGACCGTGCGCTCGCTCTGCTCGAGGTCGGGCTCGGCCGCTTCGACGCTGCGATCCAACGGCTCGCGCCGCTGGCTGAGGCCCTCGGGGTGCGGACCCGTTGGCCCGACCCCGACGAGTTCGTCGCAGGAGACCTCGTCGAGGCGCTCGTTCGTACCGGCCGCGGCAGCGAGGCCGTCGCAGCCCGAGAGTGCGTCGAACGCCTTGCCGCCACGGCGGGACGACCGTGGCTCGCCGCGCGCGCAGCTCGCTGCCGCGGCTTGCTCGCACCAAACGGCGACTACACGCGGCACTTCGTCGATGCGCTGACGTGGCACGAGGAGGCGGGCGAGCCATTCGAACAAGCGCGGACGCAGCTGTGCTTCGGCGAGCGACTGCGCCGGGGCGGTCGGCGCAAAGACGCGCGCGAGCACCTTCGAGCCGCGCTGGCGGTCTTCGAGCAGCTCGATGCCGTACCCTGGGCGCGGCGCACGCGCTCGGAGCTTCGAGCGAGCGGCGAGACCGTTCCGCACCGCACCACCGGTGTCGCCGAGCAACTGACGCCGCAGGAGTTCCAGATCGCGCTGCAGGTCGCGGAAGGAAAGACGAACCGCGAGGTTGGCGCGGCGCTCTTCCTCAGCCCGAAGACGGTCGAGTTCCACCTCAGCCGCACATACCGCAAGCTCGGTCTCCGCTCGCGCGCCGAGCTGATCCGTCGGTTCGCCGAAGCGGAATCCGACCAGCCAGCCGGTCGCCCCGTCGTGGCCGGCGGCGCCGCCAGCCACGACGTCTAAAGAGCGAGTCGAACACTTGGCGTGCGAAAGTCGGCGCGGGCGAGGCGAGGGAGAACGGCCTCGCCCATCTCGGAGCTCGTGGGGTGCACAAACTCTGTCGTGAGGCGCGGTCGGTGCCGGAGGCACTTGGGGTGGGGGCCGGGGTAGCGTCGGCGCTCCCGTCCTTGGAGGCTGCTTGTGCTCGTATCGTTCGTCTACCTCGTTGCCTGCCGGCTGTTCGCGCTTGTCCTGTTGCTGGCGCGCGGCGATCGCTCGAAGGAACTCGAGCTGCTCGTTCTGCGCCACGAGCTGTCGAT
>WNFV01013946.1_pt1 | contig 12036 bp, 11 predicted proteins | sample 5400101 | NCBI WGS metagenome assembly WNFV01 (sample SAMN13153361, study PRJNA577476) | soil metagenome | isolation source: 115 cm soil or saprolite under grassland replicate 1 | place: USA:California | collected 2016-06-15
TCTGGGACACGCCCATCAGCGAGCAGGCGATCGTCGGCGCGACCATGGGCGCCGCCATGACCGGCCTGCGCCCCGTCGCGGAGATCATGTTCTCGGACTTCCTGGCCTGCTGCTGGGACTACGTCGCCAACGAGATCCCCAAGATGCGCTACATGACCGGCGGGCAGGTCACCGTGCCGCTGGTGATCCGCACCGCCAACGGCGGCGGGCTCGGCTTCGGTGCCCAGCACTCGCAGGCGGTCGAGAACTGGGCGCTGGCCGTCCCCGGCCTCAAGATCGCCGCGCCATCGACCCCCGCCGACGTCGTCGGCCTGATGGCCAGCGCCATCCGCAGCGACGACCCGGTGCTGGTGTTCGAGCACAAGAAGCTGCTGGCCGACAAGGGCGAGCCCCCGCCGGACGGGCATGTGGTGCCGCTCGGCGTCGCCGAGGTGCGCCGGCAGGGTGGCGACGTCACCCTCGTCGGCCTTGCCTCCACCGTGCCGACCGCCCTGGCGGCCGCCGAGCGGCTCGCCGGCGACGGCATCGCCGCCGAGGTCGTCGACCTGCGCTGCCTGGTCCCGCTGGACGCCCGCACGGTGCTGGACAGCGTGGCCCGCACCAGCCGTCTGGTGATCGTGGAGGAGAACCCCTACCAGGGCGGCTGGGGTGGCACCCTGGCCTCGATCGTCGCCGAAGAGGGCTTCTACGACCTGGACGCCCCCATCAGGCGGGTCGCCGGCGAGTGCGTGCCGCTGCCGTTCGCCGCCAACCTCGAGGAGGTCGTCGCGCCCTCGGTCGACCGCCTCGCCGACGCCGTCCGCCGCACGGTCGGGGCCGCCTGACCCGGCCGCCTCACCCTCGTTGCGGCTGAGCCGGCTGCTCGCGCAGGCCCTCGAGGACCCAGGGGGCGACCGGGTCGCGCTTGCCCTTGATCGCGATGGGGTCAAGGCGCCTGGCCACCGCCACCTCGGCGATCGCGGCGTGGGTGGCCGGGCCGATCACCACCTGGCCGACTTCGGCGACCTCCTCGAGGCGCGCCGCGGTGTTGACGGTGTCGCCGGTGGCGGTGAAGTTCCGCAGCTCCGCGCTGCCGATGTTGCCGACCACCGCAGGGCCGGTGTTGACGCCGATGCGGAACCGCGGCCAGTCCCGCTCCCGCGCCGCCACCTCCTCGATCGCCCGCTGCATGCCGAGCGCCGCAGCGGCGGCGCGCAGGGCGTGGTCGGGCTGGCGGGTGGGCGCGTTGAACAGCGCCATGACCGCGTCGCCGACGAACTGGACCACCGTCCCGCCGTGGGCCAGCAGGACGGGGACGGCCCGACCGAAGTACTCGTTCAGCATCCCCACCACCCGTTGCGGGGAGCTGCGCTCGGAGAACGGGGTGAAGCCGCGCAGGTCCGCGAACAGCACCGTCACCTCGACGATGGTCCCGCCGAGCGCGGCCTGGCTGGGGTCGGTCACCAGCGCGGTGGCCACGTCTGGCGACATGTACTGGCGGAACAGGCCGTCGAGCTGCCGGTACAGGCGTGCGTTCTCCAGCCCGATGGAGAGCTGGTTGGCCAGCGCCTGCAGCAGCGAACGGTCGCGGTCGGCGAAGGCGCCGGCCGCGCGTCGCACCTCCAGCACGCCGGCCGTGCGGTCCTTGACGGTCAGGGGAAGGACCAGGCGGCCGCCCTGGCCGTCCGGTTCCTCGACCGGCTCCAGCGACCGCAAGGTCGCCGCGGCCGCCCCATCCCCGTTCTCGGGTTCCCCGGGCCCCTCCGGATCGACCGGGGCACCCCTTCGGGGTTCCCCGGTCCCCTCCGGCCCGGACCCCTCCGGCCCGGACCCCTCCGGCCCGGGCCCCTCCGGCGGCCAGGGACCGACCCGCAGGGACGCCGGGAACACCAGCCGTCCCGACTCCAGCAGGCCCACCCGCAGCGCGTCGGGCCGCATCGCCTGGCCGCTGAGCGCCACGCCGCGCGCCAGCAGCCGGCGCTCGTCGGTGATCACCCGCGCCTCGGCGCCGACGGCGACCAGCGCGTTGAGCCGGCCGATCTGCTCGCGCTCGGCCAGCAGCGCCTCGGCGGCCTGCCGCAGCACCTGCGCCTGCCCCTCGGTCAGGTCGAAGCGGTCGGCCAGCGCCGCGACCAGCGGGCCGATCGGCTGCGACTCGCCGCTGCGCACCTGCTCCTGCATGGCGGTGACCAGCGCCTCCAAGGCGGCGGTGTGCTCGCGCTGCAGCCTCCCCAGCGTCTCCTGCAGGTAGATGCCGTGGAACAGGCTGGCGAAGGAGCCCTCGCGGGCGTACTGGACCTGGACGCTGTAGGCGACGAAGGCGAACGCGAACAGCATCAGCAGGTGCCACTCCCACCAGGAGGCGTGCCAGCTGCGGGCCAGGCTGACCGCCACCAACGCCTCGGCGAGCAGGGCGAAGGCGGTGATGACCGCCACCAGCATCACCGACGGCTGGCGCCGGTGGAACTGCCGGTAGCGGGCGGCCGCCAGGACGTACAGGCCCACGCCGAGGACCGCCATCGCCTCCAGCTCGCCGCGGGTGGCCTCCTCCGCCTGGGCCACGTCCAGCGGTGGCAGCCCGAGCAGGGAGACGGCCGCCCAGGCGACCATCAGCAGCACCAGCCCACCGCGGAGCAGCGCCTGGTGGCGGAGCACCGCCGCCGCCCGTTCCGGGGTCAGGTCGAAGGCGGACGCCACCGCGAACCCCGACGCCAGCAGCAGGCCCACCGGGGTGGCGAAGGAGAACCCGGCGTTACGGCCGGTCAGCAGCACCTGGGGGGTGGCGAGGGCGTGCAGCAGCAGGAAGCCGGCGCTCGACAGGAACACCAGCGACACCAGCAGCAGCCTGGCGTCGCCGCGCCGCCTGGCGACCTCGCTCATGCGCGCGCCGATCGCGACGTTGATCGCCGCGACCGCCACCACCAGGCCGAAGTGGCCGAGGTGGTGCTGCCACTGGACGTCGAACTGCGGCTGGGCCAGCAGCAGCCACAGGCCCAGCAGCGGAAGGGCCAGGTGGAAGACCCAGACACCGACCCGCAGGGCCGCCCGGCGCGGCACGGCCTGCACCAACTCGGACCTCCTCTCACCTGCCCCGGTGCATTCTCCAGGACGGCGGCGCCCCCGACCACCGAACCTTTGCCGCCTCCCCGACGAAGCACTCTCTGAGGACTCTGGTGCGGTGGGCGGGCATGACGGCGACGGCGGACATGGGAGTGGCCACGGTGGAGCAGCAGCCGCCGCCGTACGCGGCCTGGGAGCTGGAGCTGCGGGCACGCCTGCTCGCCCGCGACGAAGCCGCGCTCAAGGAGCTGTACGACCAGTTCTCACCGATGGTCTACGGCCTGGCGCTGCGCGTCACCGGCGACCGGACGGCCGCCGAAGACATCACCCAGGACGTCTTCGTGCACGTCTGGGAGCGCCCCTCGTCCTTCGATCCCAGCCGCGGCAGGCTGCGGGGATGGCTGGCCACGATCGCCCACCACCGCGCCATCGACCACCTGCGGCGCGTCAAGGTCCGCCGGCGCTACGCGGCCGTCGAAGGGGGCCAGCAGCCGCCACCCCCGAGCCCGGAGGAGGCCGCGGTCGCCGCCGCGGTCGCCACGCGGGTGCGCGCCGCCATCAGGGACCTCCCGGACCCGCAGCAGGCGGCGGTGGTGCTCGCCTACTTCGAGGGCAAGACCTTCCGCCAGGTCGCCGAGATCACCGGCGTCCCCGAAGGCACCGCCAAGTCCCGGCTGCGCCTCGGGCTGCGGCGCGTCGCCGACCGCCTGCGCTCGGAGGGCATCAGCGCCGACGGCTGACCGGCCGCTGGGGGCCGCTTCGTGGCAGGGGATGCGACGGTGGCCGGTCCACCACCGGTGGCGCGGCGTCCAGCGCCCAGCGGGTCGGCGTGGGCGGGCGGCCGAACAGCGCCCGGACCCGCCCGGCGGTGCCTGGCACCACCGGCCAGGCGGCCACCCCGACGGCGTCGAGCAACGGCAGCAGGCGGGTCAGCTCGCGTCGCGCCTCGGCGTCCGGCAGGCGCCACGGCTCGCTGGCGGCCAGCCGCCGGTTCACCGTCCGTCCCAGCTCGTGGACGCCGTGCAGGGCGCGCCGCAGCTCGGCCGCGGCGATGGCGGCGCCGATCCCGGCGAGCGCTTCGGCGGCCGTCGCCCGTTCGGAGCTGGCCTCCGCCCACGCGGCCGTGTCCGGCCGGCCGCCGAAGCGGCGCCACAGCAGGGTCGCCACCCGATGGGCGGGGCCGGCGATCGCGCCGAGCAGGCCGCTGCCGGTGAGCTCCTCCAGCTTGGCCGGGGCCAGCTCGGTGTCGGCCGTCTCCGGGTTGAGCGCGCAGAGCGCGTGCCTGACCGGGTCGACGCCGAGCCGCTCGACGCTGTCGTCGATGGTGAGCCCGTGCCCGCGGCTGGCCGACATCTGCGCGCCCGCAAGGGTCAGGTGGTGGTTGGCGACGACCTCGTCGGGCAGCCGCAGCCCCTCCCCTGCCCCCAGCAGGATCGCCGGCCACCAGACGGTGTGGAACCAGAGGTTGTCCTTGCCGATGAAGTACCGGTGCCTGGCGCCAGGGCCCTGCCACCAGCGTCGCCAGGCCTCCGGGTCGCCGGCCAGCTCCGCCCACTCCAGCGAGGCCGACAGGTAGCCGATGACCGCGTCGAACCACACGTACAGCCGCCGGTCCTCCCAGCCGGGCAGCGGCACCGGCACGCCCCAGTCCAGGTCGCGGGTGATCGCCCTTGGACGCAGCCCGGCGCGGAGCCAGCCGCGCGACTCCCTGCCGACGAACGGCCGCCACCGGCCCTGGTGGCGGTCCAGGTACCGCTCCACCTCCGGCTGCAGCCGGTCCAGGCGGAGCACCAGCTGCCGCAACGGCCGGAACTCGGCCGCAGCACCGCAGCGGCGGCAGACGGGCCGCCGCAGCTCCTCGGGGTCGAGGGTGTGGCCGCAGGCGTCGCACTGGTCGCCGCGGGCGTCGGCGGCGCCGCAGAAGGGGCAGCCGCCCTCGACGTAGCGGTCGGGGAGCGAGCGGCCCTCGCTCGGGCACCAGGCGGCCGGGGCGGTCGTCTCGTCGACCAGGCCGCCCTCGTGCAGCCGGCCGAACAGCCGCTGCACGACCGCGTGGTGCCCGCTGCGCGCGGTCCTGGTGTAGTGGTCGAAGGAGATGCCGACCCGCTCGAAGGTGGCGGCGATGCGCTCGTGCTCGCGCTCGGCGAGCGCGCGCGGCGGCAGGCCGGCCTGCTCGGCGGCCACGGTGATCGGCGTGCCGTGCTGGTCGGAGCCGGACACCATCAGCACCCGGTCGCCGGCCAGCCGGTGGTAGCGGGCGGCGACGTCGGCCGGCAGGTAGGCGCCGGCCAGGTGGCCGAGGTGGCGCGGCCCTGACGCGTACGGCCAGGCGACGCCGATGAAGACGTCCACGGGCGGTCCTCCTGGTTGTCGGAGGGGCCCTGCCAGCTTCGGTGCGGCGCCGGACCCCTCGGTGGGGTCCGGCGCCGTCGCTCGCGCTAGCGCAGGGTCCCCACGCGGGGGACCGCCATCTGGTCGGCGCGAACGGTCGGCATGCATGGATGCTAGCGGGACGGGTGGCGCCTGTCTCCCGCTTTCTGCGCGGTGGCGCTACTCGACCGCGATCTGCAACGGGGCTGGAGCCCAACGCAGATAAGGACAAATGCCAAGCTTCCCGACGAGACGACCATCACCATGCCTCCCGATCCCTTGCCAGAAAAGGAACTTCGTACCCCTCCGTTCCGGGCTGGTGGCGCCAGAGGGGATGATGGCGTTGTCCCGCAACGGATTGGAGTACCCGAGGGTTGTTGACCTTTGTTGGCAACGTCTTTAGCATGCACGCCCGAAAGAGGACAGGACTGACGGGGTCCGGTCTCAACGGGGGAATCCCCCATCGGGCAAGGAGGCGCCCTTGAACCGCAAGGAACTCGTCGACGCGATCCAGAAGCACACTGCGGTGGCTCGCGCCGACGTCGACAAGGTGCTGGGCAGCATGATCCAGCACACGCAGGTCGCCGTGAAGAAGGGCGACCGCGTTTCGCTGGTCGGCTTCGGCACCTTCGAGCGGCAGGACCGCAAGGCCCGCACCGCACGCAACCCGCGCAGCGGGGAACCGGTCAAGGTGAAGGCGACCAAGGTCCCGCGGTTCCGGGCCGGGCAGGGCTTCAAGGACGTCGTGAGCGGTCGGTCGGGCGCGCCCAAGCTCTCGGCCGCCAAGCCCGCCGCCAAGGCGAGCACCTCCCGGGCCACCTCGACGCGCGCGAGCGTGACGCGGGCCACCGCGTCGCGGGCCACCGCGTCCAAGGCGAGCCGTTCGAAGCCGGCCACCAAGGCCCGCGCCGGCGGCAAGGCCAAGGGCGGCAAGCGGAAGTAGGGGAGCAGCCGCTCCCGCTGAGGCCCCGCCGCGCGCGGGGCCTCAGCGCTTCCCCGACTAGACCGGGTCTGGCAGGGTCAGGATGTTCACGTAGGTCACCTCGGCGTCATCGCCTTCGCCCTCGACCCGGAACTTGACCCGCTGGCCGAGGGTGAGCCGGAGCAGGCCGGAACGACGAAACGCCTCCGGCGGGACGTCGTACTCGACCCGGGCGTCGGTGAGCACGACGGCCGCCCCGGTCTCGGGGTCGAACCTCTTCACGGTCCCCTGCAGCATCTGGCCTCCTCCCGGTCCCATGGCGCCGGCGCAGCATACCGGCTCCGGGGCTGACCCGTGGGTCGCCGGGGGGGTCCGGCCGGGGGGGTCCGGGGGACCCCGGGGGGTCCCCCGGTCAGTCGGGGCGCGCGCTGCCCCCCGGTCAACCGGTCCGCAGGCGGTCGTCCAGGCGCAGATCGCGCAGGCGGCGGGCGGTCACCCCGGCGGGGTCGAGGCGGCCCGCGACCGCCCGCAGGTCCTCCACGGTGTCGACGTCCAGCGCCAGTCCCGGCTCGTCGACCCGTACCGCCCCTGGGACCGCCAGGTGACGGGCGGCCGAGTCGGGGCCGAAACGGGGCGTGAAGGAAGCGGGCTCGCCCCAGGCGAGCACATTGGTGCCGGCGCCGTCGCGGCTCGGCACCACCACCACCGGCGCCCGCCTGCCGGCCTCCAGCACCCCTTCGAGGCCGCCGGCTGAGGCCAGCGGCAGGTCGGCCGCGACCACCAGCAGGCCGTCGGTGGCGCTGCGCACCGCAGCGGCCGCCAGCGCCGCGTTCAACCCCCCCGACCCGCCGCGCGGTTCTTCCACCACGCGGCAGCCGAGCGCCTCGGCCCGCAGCCATACCTCCCGGTCGGGCGAGACCACCAGCGGCCGTTCGAGCGCCGGCACCGCCCGCAGGGCGGCGACCACGTCCTCGAACATGGCGATCGCAAGCAGCCGTCGCTCCAGCGGCGCCAGCCACGGGCCGAGGCGGCCCTTGGCCTCGGCAAGGGCCTTCAGGGGAACCAGCGGTACGGGCATCGCACCGAACGGTACTATGCGCCCAGCATGGCCCGTCGTCGCGAACCCATCTACGCCCTGGCCAAGTTCGTCGTGCCGCCGGTCGTCAAGTTCTGGGTGCGGCTCGACTGCCAGGGTCTGCCCCACGTTCCCCGCCAGGGCCCGGTGATCATCGCCGCCAACCACATCTCCTATTTCGACCCGCTGTGCCTGGCCACCTTCATCGACGCCGCCGGCCGCCGGGTCCGCTTCCTCGCCAAGTCGGAGCTGTACCGCAACCCGGTGCTCGGCTGGGTGCTGCGGGCCGCCGGGCAGATCCCCGTCCACCGCGAGAGCCGCGACGCCGCCAAGGCCCTGGCCGACGCGGTGGCCGCCATGAAGGACGGCGCCGCGCTGGCCATCTACCCGGAGGGCACCACCACCCGCAACCCCGACTTCTCGCCGATGCGCGCCAAGAGCGGGGTCGCCCGGCTGGCCTCCCTGACCGGCGCGCCGGTCGTGCCGGTCGGGATGTGGGGGGCCCAGCTGCTGTTCACCAGGGGCAAGATCGGGCCCTTCCGGCGCGGCATCCGGGTGGTGGTCAGGGCCGGGCCGCCGATCGACCTCGGCCTGTCGCCCGACGCGTCGCTGGCGGAGATCAACGCCGCCAGGGACCGGGTCATGGCGGCCATCACCGAGCTGGTCGGCGAGGCCAAGACGGGCTGGAGCCCACCCGCCTGGTACCAGCGCAAGGCGGCCAGCCGCACGTGACCGAGCGGTTCCGGCCGGGCGGCGTCACCCACGCGCTGGTCAGCGGGCTGCTGGAGGCCGCCCTTGCCTCGGTGCTGCTGGGCTGCTCGCTGCTGGCGGCGGACTCCAGCCCTGGCGCGGCCACCTCCCTGTCGGTGGCGGCGCTGCTGTGGGCGGTGCTGGCCGTCTACAGCCTCGCCGTGGCCCTGCTGCGGGCCCGGGTGTTCGCCGCGGAGGTCTCCCGCGGCCGCACCCGGCTGGTCGCCCGCGACGGCCGGGTCCGCAAGGTCCGCGGCGTCCGCGGCGCCGCCCAGGGCAACCGCTTCCGCGCCCGCGTGCTCGCCAGGGCCACCGAGGCGGCGGTCGGCGCTGATAGGCTCGGTCAGGATCCGAAGGGGCCGGAAGGAGGCTGAGCGATGGGCCAAGGGTTCGCCACACGCGCGATCCACGCCGGCGACCTGCCGCCGCCGGCGGAGCGGCCGCTGGCGGTGCCGATCTGGCAGACCTCGACGTTCGCCTTCGACGACGCCGAGCACTACGCGCACACCCTCAGGCAGCCGCGGGAAGGCTACGTCTACACCCGCTACGAGAACCCCACCACGGCGGCGATGGAGGCGACCGTCGCCGGCCTGGAGGGCGCCGTGGAGGGCCTTGCGACCGCCTCCGGCATGGGCGCGATCGCCACCGTGCTGCTGTCGCTGGCCGGCGCCGGCGACCACCTGGTCGCCCAGCGGGACCTGTACGGCGGCACCTACTCGCTGCTGGCCAACCTGGCGCCCCGGTTCGGCGTCGAGGTCAGCTTCGTGGACGCCGGCGACCCGGCCGCCGTCCGTGCCGCGCTGCGGCCGGCGACCAGGGCGATCTACGCCGAGACGATCGCCAACCCGACCATGACCGTGGCCGACCTGCCGGCGCTGGCCGAGGCCGGCGCCGACGCCGGCGTGCCGCTGGTGGTCGACAACACCGTCGCCTCGCCCTACCTGTGCCGGCCGCTGGAGCACGGCGCCGCCGTCGTCGTCCACTCGGCCACCAAGTACCTCGGCGGCCACAGCGACGTGGTCGGCGGTCTCGCCCTGTTCGCCGAGCGCGAGCGCCACGCCGCCGCCTGGCGGGCGCTGCTCGACCTTGGTGCCTCGGCCGACCCGTTCGCGGCCTGGCTGGTGCTCCGCGGGGTGAAGACGCTCGCCCTGCGCATGCGCCGCCACGGCGAGAACGCCCGCCTGCTGGCCGGCCTGCTCGCCGCCCATCCGAAGGTCGGGCGGGTCTACTGGCCGGGGCTGGAGGACCACCCGACCCACCAGCTGGCCGCCAAGCTGCTGGACGGCGACCCGGGGCTGCTGTCGTTCGACCTGCGCGGCGGCCGCGACGCGGGGCGGCGCTTCATCGAGGCGACCAGGGTGGCGGCGCTCGCCCCCTCCCTCGGCACGGTCGAGACGCTGGTGTCGCATCCCGCCTCAACCACCCACCGCCAGCTGGACGCCGCCGCGCTGGCCGCCGCCGGGATCGGCGAGGGGATGGTGCGGGTCTCCGTCGGCCTCGAGGACGGTCCCGACCTGGCCGAGGACTTCACCCAGGCGCTGGAGGCGGCATGACAGCCCGCAAGCTCCGGCTGGCGATCCTGTACGGGGGGCGCTCCGCCGAGCATCAGGTCTCGGTCGTCTCGGCCCGCTCGGTGATGGAGGCGCTCGACCCCGACCGCTTCGAGGTGGTGCCGGTCGCCATCACCCAGCAGGGCGCCTGGCTGCTGCCGGAGCGGTCGCCGCTGGAGCTGCGCGCCCCGGAGGGCAGCCTGCCGCAGGTGGAGGCGGCGGGCGCCGAGGTCGCCCTGCGCCCGGAACAGCGGACGACCGGCGGGGGGTCCGGGGGGCTCATGGTTAGCCCCCCGGTCGGCGGATCCGGGGCGGGGCTCGGGGAGGTGGACGTCGTCTTCCCGATCCTGCACGGCCCCTACGGCGAGGACGGCACCGTCCAGGGCCTGTTCGAGCTGGCCGACCTGCCCTATGTCGGCAGCGGCGTGCTCGCCTCCGCCCTCGCCATGGACAAGGCCATGGCCAAGGTGGTGCTGGCCCAGGCCGGGCTGCCCCAGGCGCCGTACCTGGTGGTGGCCGAGCGGACCTGGGCCGAGGAGCCCGAACGGGTCGCCGCCGAGGTGGCCGAGCGGCTCGCCCTGCCGGTGTTCACCAAGCCGGCCCGGCTCGGCTCCTCGATCGGCATCACCAAGGTCAAGACGCCGCGGGAGCTCGCCGGCGGCCTCGCCGCCGCCTTCGCCCACGACAGCAAGGCGCTGGTCGAGCAGGGCATCCCCGCCCGCGAGCTGGAATGCGGCGTGCTCGGCAACGACCACCCGGAGGCGAGCGTGGTCGGCGAGGTCGTCCCCGGCCGCGAGTTCTACGACTTCGAGGCCAAGTACCTGGACGAGTCGCTCAAGCTGGAGATCCCCGCCCCGGTCCCCGACCAGGTCGACGCGCGGGTCCGCGAGCTGTCGCTGCGCGCCTTCAAGGCGCTGGACTGCGAGGGCCTTGCCAGGGTCGACTTCTTCTACGAGGAGGCGACCGGCCGGGTCCTGGTCAACGAGGTCAACACCATCCCCGGGTTCACGCCCAAGAGCATGTTCCCGATGCTGTGGGCCGCCTCCGGCCTCGCCTACCCCGACCTGGTCGCCCGCCTGGTCGACCTGGCCGTCGAGCGCCACCGGGCGAGGAAGCGCTGAGCCGGCCGATGTTCGAGCGCTTCACCGACCGGGCCAGGCGGGTGGTGGTGCTCGCCCAGGAGGAGGCCGGGCGCCTCAACCACAACTACATCGGCACCGAGCACCTCCTGCTCGGCCTGATCCACGAGGGCGAGGGGATCGCCGCCAGAGCCCTCGAGTCGCTCGGCATCAGGCTGGAGGTCGTGCGGACGGAGGTCGAGGAGATCATCGGCCGTGGCTCCGAGCCGCCTGCCGGCCGCATCCCGTTCACCCCGCGGGCCAAGAAGGTCCTGGAGCTCTCCCTGCGGGAGGCGCTGCAGCTGAGCCACAGCTACATCGGCACCGAGCACATCCTGCTCGGGCTGATCCGCGAGGGCGAGGGCGTGGCCGCCCAGGTGCTGGTCACGCTCGGGGCCGACCTGGACCGGGTGCGCGGACAAGTGATCACGCTGCTCTCCGGCGAGGCCGTCGCGGCCGGCGAGCCACCGGCGCAGGAGCGCGTGATCCTGCAGGACATGCCGCCGGCCGTCGCCGGCGGGCCGGCGTTCAGGGCGCAGCAGCCGGCCGAGCTGGTCCGGGTGGTCCCGCTGGTCCGCGAGCTCGTCCGGCGTGGCGGCTACCGGGTGGTGCTGATCTCGCTGGAGGTGTGGTCGGGCTGGGTCCATCTCCGCTACGCGCTGCTACCGGCGGAGCCGGCGGAGGCACCCCCGCTGGTCGACCTCCCCATCCGCTGGCGGCTCGGCGACGACCTCGACACGGCCTACCAGCTGGTCGGCGGAGGCTCCGCCGGTGACCCGCTGCTGCGTATCTACCACCTGAGCTTCCAGCCGGCCCCGCCGTCCGAGGCCAACACCCTCACGATCACCGTCCAGGACCAGGACGGCGCCGACCTCGCCGCCGTCGAGGTCCCGCTCGCCGGCGCCTCATGAGGCCGAGCGGGCCTCGGCGAGCAGCTTGGCGATGCGGGTGACGCCCTCGACCAGGTCGTCGTCGCCGAGGGCGTAGGAGAGGCGGGCGTAGCCGGGCGCGCCGAACGCCTCGCCGGGCACGATCGCGACCTTGGCCTCCTCGAGGATCAGCTCGGCCAGCTCCAGGGTGGTCGTCGGCCGCCGGCCGCGCAGCTCGCGGCCGAGCACGCCCTGCAGGGACGGGAAGGCGTAGAAGGCCCCCTGCGGCTCGACGCAGGTCACCCCGGGGATCGCCCGCAGCAGCTCGAGCCTGCGCCGCCGG
>WNFV01035659.1_pt1 | contig 12036 bp, 8 predicted proteins | sample 5400101 | NCBI WGS metagenome assembly WNFV01 (sample SAMN13153361, study PRJNA577476) | soil metagenome | isolation source: 115 cm soil or saprolite under grassland replicate 1 | place: USA:California | collected 2016-06-15
GGGCACGAAGTGATCCGCGACAATCACATCGGCGACTGGGGGACTCAATTCGGTATGGTGATTTACGGCTGGAAGAACCTGCTGGACCAGCGCGCGCTTCAGCAGAATCCCCTGGCAGAGATCGTCCGCATTTACAAGGAGACGAACGCATTGGCGACCAGCGATCCCCAGGTCCGGGAAGCCTGTCGCCAGGAGCTGGTAAAACTGCAAGCCGGCGACAAGGAAAATATCGACATCTGGAACGAATGCGTCGCCTTCTCCATGCAGGACTTCGAGCATGTGTATGAAATGCTCGATATTCATTACGACATCCAGTGCGGTGAAAGTTTTTACAATGACCGTCTCCCGGGCGTAGTCGAACGTTTACTCAAGGCCGGCATTGCTGAGATCAGCGAGGGCGCGGTTGTCGTTTTCTTTCGCGATATTCCAGAGCTGGCTGATAAGCCGTGCATCATTCGCAAACGCGACGGCGGATTTAATTACGCCACCACCGATATCGCGACTGTCGATTATCGCCTGGACGATTTGAAAGCCGACTCCGTTTGGTACGTGGTTGGCGCCCCGCAAATCTTGCATTTCAAACAAATTTTCGAGATTGCCCGGCGACAGGGTTATCAAGCGGATCTTCGCCACATCCGAGCTTCTCGAGGAAGCATGCAGGCGCGCGCGCAAAATTATCGATGAAAAAAATCCGGACCTGGATGAGGCAGAGAAGATCGACGTCGCGCAGAAGATCGGGATCGGTGCAGTGAAATATACTGATCTGTCACAGTACCGGATGACTGATTACGTTTTTTTATGGGACAGAATGTTGTCTCTCCAAGGAAATACGGCGCCGTATTTACAGAACGCGTATGTGCGAATTCGCTCGATTTTTCGCAAAGCCGGCGAATCTGCTGTAGCCACGCCCCTGTGGGGCGTTACGGAAGAGACGGGCCACAGGCCCGTGGCTACAAGCCTTATCCTAACGAACCCCGCGGAAATCAATCTTGCCAAACGTTTGTGCCAGTTCGCGGAGATCGTTCCCCAGGTTTTAAATGATTTCCGTCCGAACATTCTGGCAAATTATTTGTTCGAGCTCGCGGACAACTTTCACACATTCTATGAAGCCTGTCCGGTCTTGAAATCGGAGGAACCGGCGCGCGGCTCGCGACTGGCTTTATGCGATCTGACCGCGCAAGTTCTGTACCGCGGCCTCGACTTGTTAGGCATCAAAGTGCCGGAGAAGATGTAGCAGCGTTTTGTCATCCCGAGCGAAGCGCAGCGAAATCGACGTACCCCGCCGAGTTAGCTTTTGGTTTCGCCACGGGATTCCTCGACTTCGCTCGGAATGACAGGAAATTGCAGCTGTGGCCACAACCCATCCGCGTATCCCAACCTGTACCTACCGATTGCAATTCAATCGCTGGTTCACTTTTTCGCAGGCACGCGAGATCGTCCCATACCTCGATGCGCTGGGAGTAAGCGACGTGTATGCATCGCCGTATTTTCAGGCGAGCCCGGATAGCCTGCACGGCTACGACATCACCGATCATAACAAGCTCAACGCGGCGATCGGCTCGCGTGAAGACTATGATGCCTGGGTCGCGGAACTTCATGCGCGGTCGATGGGACAGGTACTCGACTTTGTCCCGAATCACGTGGGAGTCGCCGAGCCGCTCAACGAGTGGTGGATGGACGTGCTCGAAAACGGGCCCAGCTCCAGATACGCGCCCTATTTCGATATCGACTGGGAGCCGTTAAAGTCGGATCTCCGCGGCAAGGTTCTGCTACCGATCTTGAGCGACCAATATGGGCACGTTCTCGAACGCGGTGAGCTCCAAGTGCGCTTCGACGAGGGAACGCTTTATCTGCTCTATGGCGAGCGCAGACTGCCCATCGCTCCGGGAACGTATCGGTACGTTCTGCAAATCGCGTTACAAAATCTCACCGAACATAGGGAAGAAGATTTCTACGCGGAACTGCAAAGTATTCTGACTGCGCTCGAATATTTGCCAAAACGCACCGAGACGGATCCAAAACGCATCGCGGAGCGCATTCGCGAAAAGGAAATCATCAAGCGACGTCTGGAACGTCGTTGCGCCGAAGCGCCGCAAGTCCAACAGGCAATCGAGAAGGCGCTGGCCCAGATCAACGGCGAACCCGGCGATCCTCGTAGCTTTGACGCGCTGCATGAATTGCTAAATGCGCAGTCTTACCGGCTGGCGTTTTGGCGGGTCGCCGCAGAGGAAATCAATTACCGCCGCTTTTTTGATGTGAACGACCTGGCCGCAATTCGGGTCGAGTTGCCAAAGGTCTTTGACGTCATTCACCGGTTGGCTCTGGAGTTGGTTGGCGCAGGCGCAGTGACAGGTCTTCGCATCGATCATCCCGACGGTCTTTATTTACCGCGCGAGTATTTTGAAAAACTTCAGCAGCGTTGCGCGAAAGCTCTCGGAATCGCGTTGCCAAAGGACGGGCGCGCTATTTACATGCTGACGGAAAAAATCCTCACCGGCTCCGAGACGCTGCGCAGAGATTGGCGCGTGCATGGAACCACTGGCTACGACTTTGGCAATCAAATCGCGCAGTTGCTTGTCGATTCCTCAGCCGAACCTGCGATCACGAAAACATTCCATCGTTTCATTGGTCACTCGATGCCCTTTGGGCACCTGCTATATGCAAAAAAATTGCAGGTCATGAAATTGTCCCTGGCCAATGACGTCGATGTGCTGGGTAACATGCTCGACCGGCTTTCCGAGCAAAACCGCTGGTATCGCGATTTTACGCTCGAGGCGCTCTCGCGCACGGTGCGCGAGACCATCGCTTGTTTTCCGGTTTATCGAACATACCTGGCACCGGGGCAGCCCGTAACTGAGGAAGATCGGGAGATCGTCGAGCGCGCGATCGCCGCGGCCAAGCGTCGCAACCCCGCAATGGAAGAATCGATCTTCAATTTTCTCCGCGACGTGTTGCTCTTTCGTTTTCCGCCAAACCTCGATGCCAAAGCGCGCGCCGAGCACACGAATTTCGTTCTGAAGTTTCAGCAGGCCACGGGACCGATCATGGCCAAGGGACTGGAGGACACCGTCTTTTACATTTACAACCGGCTTGCGGCGTTGAACGAAGTGGGTGGCGAGCCGCAACGGTTTGGATGCAGTATTGAGGCGTTTCACGAGTGGAATGTTGATCGACAGCACAATTGGCCGGCCACCTTGTTGGCGACCTCGACGCACGACACAAAACGCAGCGAAGATGTACGCGCTCGGATAGTGGCGATTTCCGAAATCCCGGAGCTTTGGCGGCGCTCGTTGCAACGATGGCGTGTTTCTAATCGTCGCTGGAAGCGAACGATCAACGACGTCGAAGCGCCAGACGCGAACGAAGAATACTTGCTCTATCAAACTCTATTGGGGACGTGGCCAGTGCGGGCCGACGGCGAGCCCGAGCCTGTGGCAACGCCGGATTACATCGAACGAATTCAAGCGTACATGGCCAAGGCGCTCCACGAAGCGAAGATCAACACCAGCTGGATCCAGCCGAACGAAGAATGGGATACCGCCATGGGCGATTTCGTTGCGAAAATTCTGGATCCGTCCCCGCGAAACAAATTCCTTCCAGCGTTTATTCCGGTCGCAAAGGAGGCTGCACGACTCGGCGCCGTTAATTCGCTCGCGCAAACGCTGCTCAAACTGACTTCACCGGGAGTACCCGACATCTATCAGGGCAACGAGATTTGGGATTACAGCCTGGTTGATCCGGACAATCGGCGCCCGGTCGATTACAAGAGGCGTCGTGAAATGCTGGAATCGCTCGCAACGGCCAATCCACAGGATCTTGTGCGCAACTGGCCCGATGGACGGATTAAGATGTTTCTAACACAGCGCGTCTTACAATTTCGGCGCGAGAACGTCGAGCTTTTTCAGCGGGGAGAATATCTGCCGCTGACGTCGAACGGAACATTTGCGGAATGCTGCATCTGCTTCGCGCGACGGCTGGAAGACCAATGGATTGTTGTAATCGCCCCGCGACTTTCTTCTCGCGTTGGTTTTCCGCCTATTGCTGAGACATGGACGGACACGACAGTCGAATTTCCTGAAACGTTTTCGCTCGATGGCGCGCACGATCTCTTCACCTGTAGGCCTGTTCCTGTGCAAAATCGACGAATGAAGCTGGCCGACGCATTGTCGACCCTCCCATTCGGTGTGATTACCAACCTTAGGTAAAGGCGTCTGACACAGACGCCCTACAAAATTTGCGACCATCATTGTAGGGCGTTTCTGTGAAACGCCAATGCTAAGGCGTACCGCGCGAATTTTTAAAAAGATCGACAAGCCACCGTACAAAATTGCTAAGATTCGTCAGTAGATCCGCGCCAAATCCTGCGAACGTAATTTGCGGCGACGCTAGAATGAGCATCACGCTTAGCAACAGCAGGTTCATCAAATGGATCACGACGAGCGAGAAGAACGTGCCCTGATCGCTGAGGTCGGACTGATTTTTCGGGATCATCCAGCACGTAAACGTGAAGTGGAACGCCCAGGTCACGCCGATCACAGCGTAAAGCCATCGGCCGTACGGCTGCATGTTCACGAAAAGGCTGAGGGCGCCATACGTGGCGATTGCCAGGATGCTGTAGAGTGGAAAAAAATACGGCGCCAGCGCGATCCAAAAGTTGGCCTTGTTGGTAACTACATGCCCACCGTCACGGCCAACGCGAAATCGGCTCACGCGTCCGCCCATCAACCAAACCCACAGCGCGTGAGTCAATTCGTGTCCGAAGACATAAATGAGGATCGGGCGCGGAAGACCGAAAACACCTGCCCAAAGCCGTTGCGTGACCGCGGCGCGTGCGAAAGCGGTAAAAAATGTCTGAGTCAGAATTGCGCAGATCGGCAGCAGGAAAATCGCAAAAACGAATTTCACCAAGCGCGTCGGTACCGTGAGTGGATCCGACACCGGAACAAATGTTCGCGCCCGCGCAACGTTGCGGACAACTTTCCGGCCGCGCTTGGAATTGCGCTTTCCGCGATTGTTTGTCGATCTTCTCTTTCTTGCAGCCAAAGTTGCCGCCGATTACGCAGAGTGACGCAGACAAATGCAAGACCGAACCGCGGAATTACCGGGTAGTGATGGGTGAATTGTAGGGCAGGCGCTTCGCCTGCCGATATCGAGAAGTTACCCAACAATGGCGATCACGCGCGGCCCATGTAGGCGCCGGTGCGGGTGTCGATCTTGATCGTTTCGCCTTCCTTGATAAACAGCGGGACGTTGATGGTCTTGCCGGTCTCGAGGGTCGCCGGCTTGGTGACGTTGCTCGCCGTATCGCCGCGCAATCCCTCCGCGGATTCGGTCACCTTGAGGCCCACTGACGCGGGTAGTTCGACCTCGACCGGTTTGCCTTCTGCGTAGAGGACCTGCACGGAAAGATTTTCCACCAGGTAATCTTTGGCGTCACCGATCAGATTTTCCTGCAACGCGATCGTGTCGTACGTCTCGGGGTCCATGAAATGGTACCCGTTGCGGTCCTTGTAACTGAATTCGAGCTGCTTTCGTTCGATCTCGACCAACTCCACCTTGTCGGTCGAACCAAAGCGAACATCAGCGCTTTTGCCGGTGTTGATGTAACGGATGATCGCCTGTACAAAGGCGCGCAAATTTCCAGGCGTGCGATGATGAACTTCGAGCACAATGGCGGCGTTGCCATTGTATTTTATGGCCATTCCTCTGCGAAGATCGTTGGCTGCGGGCATGATTGAAGACGTTAAATTGTTAAAGCGTTAAAGCGTTGATTCGGGGAGAGCGCCGAGCTTACACGCGCTGCGTGATTTTGCAATTGTAGGGCAGGCGCATCGCCTGCCGCCTCAACCGACGTGGTTGCCCTACAATAGTTTCAGCCGCGTGAGGTCTTGCGAATCGACGACGCCAACAGGCACGCTGTCATCGTCAACAACCACGAGGTCGTCGATGCGATGGCGCTCGAGCAGATTAAGAACCTCAACGGCGAGCTTGTCTTTATGCACCGTGACCGGGTTCAACGTCATCAGATCTGCAACGAGTCGTTCGCCGATCTTTGAATCGAATTGAAAATGACGCACGAAATCGCCGTGGGTAAAAATACCCAGTAATTTTTGATTTTCGTCGATCACAACGGCAGCACCGGCACGCACGCCAGTCATTGCCTTTAGCACGTCGCGCACGGATGTATCCGTGGAAACAATCGCCATGGCGTCGCGCGGCCGCATGACCTGGTGCACACGCATAAGCATGCTCCGGCCGATCATTCCGGCGGGATGGAACTTCGCAAAATCCTCCTTGTCGAAACCGCGCGCTTCCAGCAACACCATTGCCAGCGCATCGCCGAGCGCGAGCATCACGGTGGTGCTCGACGTCGGAGCGAGGTTCAGCGGACAAGCTTCCTGTTCGATGTTTACGTCAAGAAGCAGATGCGCGTTCTGCGCGAGCGTTGATTTCGGATCCCCGCACATGGCGATGATGCGCACTTGGAAGCGGGCAATCGCCGGCAAGATCCGAACCATTTCTTCCGTCTCCCCGCTCGCGCTCAAAGCAAGCACAACGTCGCCATCGGCGACTACCCCAAGGTCGCCATGCAATGCGTTCGATGAATCGAGCACCACCGCCGGTGACCCGGTGCTGGTGAGCGTCGCCGCGATCTTCGCCCCGATGTGCCCTGACTTACCAACTCCGACTACAACGACTTTGCCCCGCGCATCGACCGTCTCTCTGATCAGTTCAACGGCGCGCGAGAAATTTTCGCCCAGACGTTCCCGCAATCGCTTGAGCTCAAAAATTTCTATGTCCAGAACACGTCCGGCCTTTTCAAGGTAGTCCATCGAAGTATATAATGTGGGCAGGCGTTGTGACGGGCAAGCCCGCCTGAGGAGGGTTGCGCGCCTCGAACGAAAGGAAACAACATGAAAACATTAATGATCGCAATCGTGGCCGCGCTGATCACGACCGCTTCGGCACAAGAATTCAGAGCCCCGATCGGCCCGCAAAAACCGGTGCGCGCAATGCCTACGCCGCCGCCGATCTCAGAACGTCCCGCAGTCGAGGGAGTAATTCCCCGAGGATTTAGCGGGAATCGTAACCCGTTCCAAATGCTGAATCCCTGGGCCCCGGCGCGTTACGGGACCTGGGTAGACAGCACGTCATTCGATCCGAATCACCCCGGAAAATGGAACGGCATTAAGCTCTTCGAGATTATCTTTTGATTTAAATTTAGTGAGCGCACGCGACGTGCGTGCGCTCATACCAAAGAAGACGTGTCGGGTCCGATGTCGCGGTCCTATTGTTCGTAACGCACCGTTTGCGCCGCTGGCTTCCTCAGTTCTAGTTGGGCGCTCACTTTTTGGATTTGTGTTGCCTGCTCTTTCAGTTGGGCCGTGAGAATCTCTATTTGTTTCTGTTGCTGCGTGACCGTTGCTTGCAACTTCTCAACTTTGAGATTGAGCTTGGCTTGCTTGGCGTCGGGAACGGCTTGGGGAACGGCTTGGCGCGGGCCGCCGTGGGGATAAAATCCACCCGGGTCCTTTGCCCCGGCAGAGACGGTGAACGTGCCCAGCCTTCCATTCGAATCGACCAGCACGAGTGCGAAATCTCCCCCGTCAACTGGCGCACCGAAGATATTCTCGATAAAGCACCTGTCACTGACCTCGCCAAAAACACTGTGGACACCAGATAGATGGCCAACGATGACATTGTTATTGGCTACGGTGATGCCATCCCCGGCGTGTCTGCCTAGGCAAACATTGTCGCTCGTGCTTACGCTGATATCGAGCGCTAAATTACCGATGGCCGTGTTGTTCTGACCGTCAACGTTACTCTCCATGGCACGAATACCGAAGGCCGCGTTGTTGAAACCGGTCGTGTTGGCAAAGAGCGCGCTAACACCGACGGCCGTGTTGGAGCCGACGCCGTTGTCGTTCTGGAGCGCGCTAACACCGACGGCCGTGTCGCCGCTTCCGCTAACGTTGGCAAAGAGCGTGAACGCTCCAACGGCCGTATTGTTGACGCCGGTGCTATTGCTCAAAAGCGCTCCGGCGCCAACGCCGGTGTTTTCATTCGCGTTGTTGAGCAGCAGTGCCCCGGCGCCGAGACCCGTGTTAAAGCTGGCGTCGGTGTTCGCTAGGAGCGCGTCGAACCCAAATCCCGAATTGTAAAGGCCGGTGGTGATACTCAGAAGAGCATTTGCTCCATCCGCCGTGTTGCTTAAGGGCTTCGCGCCTGGATCTGGTGTGTAATGAACGGCACGACAACGGCGCATGGTTCATCGGATTTCCGAGGTTTGCGTTAACGGATTGGAGTTTTTTGAGGAGCATCGTTTTCATAGTGTGCCCATTTTTGCACCCTTCCCGGTTTTTTGGAAATACGCAGAATTGCGTACGAATTCTATTGCCCGGTGCAGCGGTCTTCTGTTAATCAGTGTGCGGATGCATTCTCCGGCCCTCCCCGATCAGCGCAGCGTGAAGGCATTGGCTTCGTTAAAGCTGACGCCGCGCGAAGGTGAAGTCCTTTTCTGGATTTCGCAGGGAAAAAGCAATCACGATATCGGTGTTATTCTCGGCGCAAAGACCGGCACCATCTGCAAACACGTCGAACATATTTTTGGCAAGCTCAATGTCGAAAATCGCACGGCCGCTGCAGTTGTAGCGCTCGAAACGTACCGCTCTGCCACGTCGGCATCTGAAAATAATCCTGGTCAACCCTGGCCTGCGGTCGCCGGCTTTATTACGGCGCAGCTCTGTGCCTTATGCTCGGATAGTTCCGAAATTTGCGGCGAAATCGCGCGTCTGGTCGCGTGAGCCGAATCGTCTGGCGAGCGCTCTCACCCGCCCGGGAGTAAGAAGTTTTTGTTGGTTAGCGCTCCCCCTGAGCGAACTGGGCAAAGAACTTTGCCAGCTGCGAGCGTACCGCCTGAAACGAGAGATGCTCCATGGCGCGCTGCTCTGCTTCGGCCACAATGGCGCCGCGTAAATCAGCGTTCTTCAACAGGTCGAGCGCCATAGAAGCAATTTCGGTAATCGTCCGGCCCTCGCCGCAAGTTTTCGAAAAAGCAATTCGTTCAATCGCGCCATCGCCACCAACACAGGGGATTCGACAGAGAAGAGCATCGCCCGCCACCTGACCTGGCACATGGCTGCGATCCAGTTGCAAGACGATCTTATGCCGCGCCATATCCCGTAGATAATCCGGATACGGTTTCCATTTCTCAATCACATGGAGCTTTCCCTCCGGAAATTTCAGCTCGGCCAACAAACGCCGCGCTTTATATCCGTCCAGATTAACGACGGTCACGGGTTCACCCGTCGCATCACAAAGCTCACGCGCGACCAGTAGCCCGGCCAAGTGATTGCGCGATGGCACGTCCCATTCGCGCGTGCCAACAAAGATTCCGGATTGCTCGCCCGGGGGCAGACAAAAATTCCACCTCTGATCTTCAACAGGGTAAGGCGTCGGAATAAATGCAACCCGCCTCAAACTCAAGCGAGCGCGCTGGTAGATTTCCGCGGCTTCCGGAGTTGTAGCGATGCATCCATCCGCTTGTGCCACAATTTTCATGAAGCGCGACAATCTGGAACGGTTGCATAACTGCTGCGCGATCTGATGGAGTCCGGTCTCCTTTAAGGAAACAACGACCGTGCGAGCATGCTTGTTCAGGTCGGCTAAGGCGCGCTCTGAAGCACGAAAATCGCCGCGTAAAAGCAAAAGAACCGGCGTGTTCTCCGCGAGGGCGCGACGCGGGTTTTGGTGAAAGGCTCCCTGTGTGCAGGCAGCGAAGGCGTGAAAGCTGATTGGCGGATGCGTGCCTTCGCCTGGCGCGGGCAGGTCGCGAAACACCTGGTCCGGATCGTGACCGCGTGGGTTCAGTACGGTCAGTCGAAACCCGGCTGCGTTGTGCAATTCCATTTTTAGATTCGCCCGCGAATCACGCGAATTGACGCGAATAAATCAAAGAGAGAGCCTTGGCGAAATGACCAACGACGAATGACGAATGAAATCCGAAGCCCAAATGACGAATCAGTATCAACACGGCTGGTAACAGTATTCTTGTTTCGTCATTATTTCGGGCTTCGTCATTTCGTGATCTTTATTCGCGTAAATTCGCGTGATTCGCGGGCTAAAGCGTTTAGTCGTCGATATCGCTTGGGGGCGGTGTTGCCGATTTCAAGAGCGTGTCATCCTCGCCTTCTTGGCCCAGAGGTTTGACCGGTATGGCGCGCCGGATTTCGACCGGTTTCGTATCCTGCGGTTGGACCGGGATTGCTTTTCTGATTTCCGGAGCAGATTCCGCCGTTTGAGTACCGGATCCGGTGCCGCTCCCGCCGATGTTTGTTGTTTTGACTCCGCTCCCTCCGGCTACGGAGTCGGTGTTTTGATTTGCGGCGGTTTGAGCAGCTGGCTGCGCCGCCGGTTCAGGTTTCAATGTCGGCTTAAGCGAATTGTAAGGATCCGTGTCGGCTAATAACGTTGGACTTTTTACGGCGACCGGCGCGACGGCGTTTAGGTCTACAGCCAAAGCGGCGCGCGGCAAATCGCTCGAGGAGAAAAAGCGAGCAAGACGCGCACGCGGTTCACCGTGGACATTGCAAGGCTCAGTCGGGAGTTGCGATTGAGTGCCAATCTCCATGTAAGTGGTCCGTCGCTGAACGGTATCGCCATTCGCGGTCTTGACGGCGTCATAACATTTGTCGGTAGCAAGTAATCCGGACCTGGAACAAATCTCGACCTGCTTCAGTCCGCCAGAGGCGGATGTCGGCTGCTTAATTTCTCCCGGGGGATAGTGATCAGCTGCGGCATTCATGACGTCCACCCAAACAGGCAGCGCCAGTTCGCGTCCAAACGCGCCGCGATAAATCTTTTGCGGCTTATCGAAGCCCGCCCAAACGGCACAGGTGAAATTGGAATCATACCCGGCAAACAGAGCATCGGTGAAATCATATGCAGTGCCGGTCTTGCCTGCTGCCGGTATTTTCTTCAGACCAAATTCCGCGAAGGCAGCTTTCCCTGTCCCTGATTCAAGCGCGTCTGCCAGACAGGAATGCACTTCGTACGCAGTCTCAGGTTTGGTGACGAGCTTCCTGATACTCTCCCGTTTCGCATCCCAAACCAGAGTTCCGTCCTTTTCTTCGATGCGCTCCAAAATATGCGACACGTTTGGTCGCCAGCCGCCGTTTGGGAATATCGTGTACGCGAGCGCGAGCTCAGCCAAAGTGACTTCGCTACTCCCGAGAAACGTAGCCGGATAAGGACGAAGCGGAGAATGAATGCCCGCCGCAGCGCAAAGCTGCAACACGGAATCAACTCCCGCGTCCATCCCAATTCGGACAGTTGCGCCATTTTTTGATTTCGCCAGAGCCTGTCTGGCCGTCATCGCGCCTTCGTAACGGTTCTCGGTACTTTCGGGTCCCCATTCGCCCAAAATTCCGGTGGTGCCACCGATCATGACGGCGCGATTATCCAGCGGCGAGTCTTCTACCAGCGACCCGGGATACATCCCTTTTTCGAAAGCAGCCGCGTAAACAAATGGCAACATCGCCGTCCCAGCAGGCCGACGCGCTTGCAATGCGCGATCGTATTGGTTGTGCTCGAAATCGCGTCCACCGACCAGCATCAGAATATCGCCCGTTGCGTTGTCCAAGCCGATGATCGCGCCTTGCAGATACTCAGGCGCAGGCTGTTCGGACATCTTTCCGTTTGCCTTGGCCTTGCGAAACGCTGCTGCGTACTGGGCGTAAGTCTGGTGATTGTAATCGGGATGTTGTTCGATTCGTTCGAGATTCGTTCGCAAGGAATCCTCGGCAACCTTTTGAAGATCGACATCGATTGTTGTGTGAATCCGATAGCCTTCGTTGATTGCGCGGTCCCATCCGACGGCTGCGATCACCTGCTGACGAATGTAATCCACTGCGTAGGTCTGCCCCTGCGCATTTTGCCGGCTCCCCACGACGATCTCCTGGCCCCGCGCGTTGCCGTATTGTTCGCGACTGATAAAGCCCATCTCGCGCATCCGATCGAGCGCGTAGTCACGCGCGT
>WNFV01009408.1_pt1 | contig 12035 bp, 7 predicted proteins | sample 5400101 | NCBI WGS metagenome assembly WNFV01 (sample SAMN13153361, study PRJNA577476) | soil metagenome | isolation source: 115 cm soil or saprolite under grassland replicate 1 | place: USA:California | collected 2016-06-15
CTAATATCTGCCATTCATCCCAATTTCCCTGGACTTTAGCCCATGTTGAATTGTCGGTTCTCGATTTCATCTCATTGCGCTGACGGTCTACAGTGCCGGAGCTGCAACGGTCTCCGTCTATTACCGGATCGATGTGGATATCAAAACGAAAAACATATCTATTGAAATAGGGGTCAAGGTCAACAGCGCCGTGAACGCCCGCGATGTCCCCTCCGAAACCTCCGCTGCAATTGGGATGTTCTGTGTAATCGAATCCGAAGGGTCTCATGTAGGTATTGATGTCACTGTACAGCTTGCCCACAAGGGATGCATCCGCTTCCATGGCGGAAGTGCGCGTATAGCCCTTGCAACCCGGACCCAGCATAGCTTTTTTAACGCAAGTAATTCCGCTTTTTAGCCAGCCTGTAGTGTCCACCAGGGGATAAATGTCATCAAGGGTGAACTCAATTACATACGTATCAGCAGAGGGAAGGTCATCGAATTTCACGAAATTCGCAGAATCGGGGTCGCAACCCGTGTTACCTTCCGAAGCCTCAATGTGATCTGACCATTTAACTCCATTGACAGTGGCGGACACAATATTGGCTATTGTGGGACTCTGGTCCCCACAATTACCGAAATTAACAATAAAATGGCCAAGGTCCTTCGTGCGATTTGTGGCTTTGGTAATGGTGTACCTCCACGTAGTGCTATTAACTGTTTGTGAAAGCTGAAGGTCAACATTGTAGCTGCCGGGATTTTGTCCTTGCCCAACTGCCGTTGTATCTGCAATCTGGCTTTCACGCTTAGCAGCAAGGGGACCTCCTGCCAAAAGAAGAAGGGATAATAGGATCGTCTGGGAAGTTTTCATGTGATTGCCTCCAAGTGGTCAGCGGCGTATCTCTTTTTTCAAGTCTGAATCGCTCGAAATTGTACTGCTCGTGAGCGGTTATACGTTACCGATAACGGAAATGTATAAACGTTATCGGTAACGATGTCAAGCGAAGAGCGGCAATTCCCAGTCGTGCCACAGTTGAGAGTTAAGAGCGGATAGCGATTGCATGTGCGGGAAAGTGGCGTGATCTCCGGTACGGTACGGGGAGCGTCAGCGACCTGAGCATCGATCAAAAGGCCTATTTGATCGATGCTCAGGTCGCTGACGCTCCCCGTACCGTACCGCATTGAAAAGTTAACCGAGCATTGGGAAGCCGAATCAGTACCGCGAACGGTAGCGAGCTTGGCTCCTGGGGTAGGCTATTGGTGGGAGCCGCGATCGGTACCGCTCGCGGCGCTGATCCGAATCACTCGCACGCGGTGAGCTTCGCTGTCGCCGATGAAAATCGAACCGTCGCGGTCAACAAAGACGCCGTGAGGACGCGACATCTGACACGCCAGCGGATCGCCATCCGCTCCGTCTCCTTTGGCGCCGGGAATGGCTTTCGGTGTCGGCCAGATAGACGTTGCCGTTTGGCGCGACGCTCAGACCTTTCGGGCCGGACAACGTGGCGAGCTTAGCCGCGCCGCCGTTCCCGGTGAATCCCTTCTCTCCAGTTCCCGCGACGTGATGAATCGTTCCCGCCTTCATATCCAGCCGATAAACGGCGTTGCCTTCGCGCAGCGCGAGCCACATATCTCCGCGGCGGTCGAAGTCAATCGCGCGCGGGCCGTTGAGTGGGGCGCCGGCGATTTTCGCGCCATCGGGCGTCGGTTTTTTCTCTCCTGTTCCAGCGAATGTCGTGATCACGCCTGTCTTCATATCAACCTTGCGGATGCGGTGGTTGAGGATGTCACAGATGTAAAGATCGCCCCGCGCGTCGAATTGGATACTGTGCGGTTGATCGAGCGTCGCTAGCGTGGCCGCGCCGCCGTCGCCCGAAAATCCGGCCTTGCCCGATCCCGCGACGGTAGTAATGATCCGCGTCCTCGCGTCAACACGGCGGACAACATGATTGAGCCGTTCGACGAAAAACATATTGCCCTGTTTGTCGAAACGGACTTCGTAAGGCTCATTGAGCGTGGCTTCGAGCGCAGGCCCGCCGTCGCCCGAATAGCCTTTCTTGCCCGCGCCAGCGACGGTAGTGATCACGCCGTTCCGGTCAATTCTGCGGATGGCGTGGTTCATCGCGTCGCAGACGTAAAGCGCGCCGTCCGGCCCTCGCGCGACGCCGAACGGATTGTCGAGCCGCGCTTTCGTGGCCTGTCCGCCGTCGCCTGCGTAACCCGCCTGCCCGACGCCGGCGAAGGTTTCGATCTTCGACTTCGACGGCGCAGGTCGAGTCGCCGAAACCGCAGCGCAGAGACAGAAGATCAATGCTGTTGTAATCGCGTGTAGTCGCATGGAGTTTGGATCAGTAGCGCGAGCGCTAGCGAGCGGGCCCCCTGAATCAGTTTATTGATGGAACCTCGCTCGCTAACACTCGTGGTACTGTATTGACATATGGTAAAGCCAGCATAAGAATAACCGCGACTGCGGTTTCAGTGAAATAGAATCCTTCCATTCGCGGAGAAAAATTATGCGTAATGCGAAACCACTGAAAGCTGTGATTGCCGTTTTGGCGCTCGCATGCAGCGTCTGGGCATTCTCGGATGATCTTCCGTTCACTGCCGAACAACTCAACCACTGGGCTTATCAGAAAGTGGAGAAGCCGAAAATACCTGTGGTCAGAGATCACACGTGGGGCAAAACTCCGGTTGACGCCTTCGTCCTGGCGAAACTCGAAAGCCAAGGTGTCAAGCCCGCTCCCATCGCGGACAAGATCACTTTGTTGCGTCGCGCGACGTTCGATTTGACCGGCTTGCCGCCGACGCCCGAAGAGGTCAACTCGTTTCTGGCCGACAACTCGCCCAGGGCGTTTGAGAAGGTGGTTGACCGTCTGCTCAACAGTCCGCATTACGGCGAGAAGTGGGCGCGCCACTGGCTCGACCTGGCGCGTTACGCCGAGAGCGAGGGATTCAAGGCCGACGAGACGCGGCCCAACGCGTGGCGCTATCGCGATTACGTCATCAAGGCGTTCAACGAAGACAAACCCTACGACCGTTTCATCAAAGAGCAAATCGCCGGCGACGAACTCTGGCCTGACAATCCCGACGCAGTAGTCGCCACAGGGTTCAACCGTCATTACCCCGATGAATACAACGCGCGCAACCTGAGGCAACGGCGGCAGGAGATTTTGAATGACATCACCGACACAGTAGGCGCGGTGTTTCTGGGCTCAACAATCGGGTGCGCGCGCTGTCACAATCATAAATACGACCCGATTCTACAGAAAGACTATTACCGTTTGCAGGCCTTCTTCGCCGCCACGCGCTCGAAAGACGATTACGTTTTGGTCTCGACGTCCGAACATGCCGAATACCAGCGCAAACTCGCCGAATGGCAGGAGCGGACCAAAGAAATACGCGAACAGATCGCCAAGATCGAAGCGCCCGTCGTCAAGGCGATCTATGACGAGAGCTTCGATAAATACCCGGAAGAGATCAAACTCGCCATCACCACTCCGCCCGAAAAACGGGACATGATGCAGTGGCTGATGTATCACAAGGCGCAATGGCAATTGAATTACGGCGTGGATGAGGACGGCAATGGCGTCGGGCAGAAATTGAAAGGCGAACAGAAGAAGCAGTGGGAGGCGCTGCGCAAACAACTGGCCGCGTTCGACGACATCAAGCCGAAGCCGCTGCCCGTCGGTTCGGGCGTCACCGACGCCGGCGCGCAGGCTCCCACGACTCATGTTTTGAAAGGCGGCGGTTACGACGCGTTCGGCGAAGAAGTACAGCCGGGTTTTTTGACCATATTTGATCGCGGCGACGCGAAGATCACTCCGTCAAAGACCAACACGACAGGACGCCGCACGGCGTTGGCGAACTGGCTCGCCGACCCCGCCAATCCGCTGACCGCTCGCGTGATGGTCAACCGCATCTGGCATTACCACTTCGGGCGCGGCATCGTGGGTACGCCGAGCGATTTCGGCGAGATGCGCGACCGCGAAACCCATCGTGAATTGTTGGATTGGCTCGCGGCCACTTTTGTCGAGCAGGGGTGGAGCGTCAAAAAGATTAGCCGGCTGATTATGCTCTCGAACGCTTATCAGCAATCGTCGGCGTTCAACGCCGAGGCGGCCAAGGTTGATCCCGACAATAAATCGATCTGGCGCTTCAGTCGCCGGCGTATGACGGGCGAAGAGATTCGCGACGCGACCCTCCTGGTGAGCGGGCGCATCAACTGGCAGATGGGCGGCCCGAGCGTCTTCCCTGAAATCCCGAAAGAAATGGACGTGCGCGGCGGATGGAAGCGCAACGAGAGCGAAGATCAGAAGACCCGTCGAAGCGTTTACACCTTCGTCCGGCGCAATTCGCGTTATCCGATGTTCCAGGCCTTCGACATGCCCGACACGCATGAGAGCTGTTCACGCCGCTCGGTGACGACCACCGCGCCGCAGGCTTTGAACCTTCTCAACGACGGAACGATCCTGATTTCGGCCCAGGCGTTTGCGGGCCGCGTGTTGAAAGAAGCCGGCGATGACGTCAACAGACAGATCGCGCTGGCTTACCGCCTGGCCTTCGCGCGCGCGCCCGAAGCCGATGAACTCAAAATGGCGATCGATTTCCTCGATCGGCAATCGGCGCTGATCAAATCCAGAATCGAGGCGAAGCGGCCCGTGGCCTTGCCGTCGAATTGCGACGTCGCGCCCGACGTGACTGCCCAGGCTCGCGCGGCGGCCCTGGTAGATTTTTGCCACGCGCTGTTCAACTCGAACGAGTTCGTTTATGTGAATTGAAATTTCGCGGGATGAATATGGAACGTCGTGATTTCGTCAAACAGTCAATCGCCACAGCGACCCTGGCCGGGATGAGCGCGAAGTCTTATTCCCGCGTCATCGGCGCAAACGACCGCATCCGGCTCGGGGGCATCGGCCCCGGCGACCGAGGCTCAGGACGCGTCGCCACGGCGCAGAAGCTCGGCGCCGACATCGTCGCGCTTTGCGATGTCAACAAAGGCATGCTGGAACTCGCGCAAAAGAGACTCACTGCGCCGGTCGAAAAGACCTACGTTGATTACAACGACCTGCTCGCGCATAAGGACATTGACGGCGTGATCATCGCCACGCCAGATCATCTGCACCACGATTGCTTGATCGCGGCCGTGCAGGCCGGCAAAGACGCTTACATCGAAAAACCGCTCTGCGGCGCCATCGAAGAAGGCGAGAACATGGTCGCCAAAGTTAAAGCCTCGAAACAAATCGTGCAGGTGGGTAATCAACGGCGCAGCGGCGACCATTTCAAAAAAGCGCGAGACATCGTCGCTTCAGGCGGCATCGGCGAAATCCGTTTCGTGCGCATCTGGGATTTTCGCTATCGGCCGGTTGATCCGTACATCAAACGCAGCAAGGATCAATCGCTCTTCGCGCCTGAATTGATTGATTGGCCGCGCTTCCTCGGTCGCGCCCCGAAACGGCCTTACGACGCGAAGCGGGCGTCGGGCTGGCGCTGGTTCTGGGATTACGCCGGGGGATTGATGACGGACATCGGACCGCATTGGCTGGACGTGGCGATGTGGATCACAGGATGTGACGGGCCGCGCAGTGTTTCCAGCAACGGCGGCAAATACCAAAACCTGGACTGGGAAACGCCCGACAACGTCCACGCCATTCTGGATTGCGGCGCGTTTGCGATTGTCTTCATGGTGCAGTTTATGAACGGACAGGAATACGACGGCGCGGCGTTTTACGGTCTGGAAGGCAGCATCGTGCAGGAGAACAACCGCGGGATGATGGTTCGTTATGACAAGAATCGCAAAGAAGTCGAGAGCTGGAAAGTGACCGACGAGAGCGCGGCGCACATGCAAAACTTCCTCGATTGTATGCGCGACCGCAAGCAGCCGAACTCGCCCGTCGAATTGGCCAACCGCGTGCTGGTCGGCGCGCATCTGGCGAATGAATCATTCAGATCGGGCAAGCGGGTGAACTGGGATCCGGCGCGGTGGAAGCGTGTGACCGCTCAAGCGAAACAGGAAAAAAGCTTTGGATGAATACGTCAGGTTCTGGAGGCAATGAAATGAAAGATAAATTGACTATGAAGGAAAGACATTTGCTCGACCGCCGCGACTTTCTGCTGCAGTCGAGCGCGGGCTTGTGCTCTATCGCGCTCTCGTCAATGCTCGCGGAAGACGGTTTTGCATCAGGAATCGACGACAAGCCGTCGATTCCCGATCCTCTAGCGCCGAAGACTCCTCACCACAAACCGCGCGCCAAATCGGTCATCTGGCTCTTTCTGGAAGGCGGCCCCAGCCATCTCGACACCTTCGATCCGAAGCCGAAATTGCTCGAACTCGCGGGCAAGCCGATGCCCGAATCGTTCGGCCGCCCGATCACCGCGATGGGCACGGCGTCGAACACGATTATGCCGAGCAAGCGCGTGTTCAAGCAGTACGGCCAGAGCGGCATTCCAGTTTCAGACTGGCTTCCGCACATCGCCGAGCACGTTGACGACATGGCTATCATCCGGTCGTGTTGGATGGACGGGTTGAATCACGTCGGGTCGGTCTGCCAGATGAACACGGGTTCGGTTCTGGCCGGACGCCCGGCTCTTGGCGCATGGACGACCTTCGGATTGGGCACGGCCAATCGCAATCTTCCGACGTTCGTTGTGATGGCTGACGGCGCGGAAGTTCTTGGCGGCGGCAAAAACTGGAGCGCAGGTTTTCTGCCAGCGGTTTATCAAGGCACGCAGTTCCGCGCCTCGGACAATCCGGTCTTTTACCTCAAACCTCCTGAAACCATCGGCGAAGAGCAGCAACGCAACAAGATAAATTTCCTGTCGCAGATCAATCAACGTTTTTCAGCCGACAAACCCGATGACACCGAATTGCTGGCTCGTATGAATTCATACGAGCTGGCTTATCGGATGCAATCCGCCGCGCCCGAAGCCGTTGATCTTTCGAAAGAGACTGAAGCGACGAAGAAGCTTTACGGCCTGGACAATCCGGTCACGTCGAAATACGGGACAATGTGTTTGCTGGCGCGACGATTGGTCGAACGTGACGTGCGGTTCATCCAATTGTATTCGGGGTCGGGCAGCGCCTGGGACGCGCACAACAACCTCGAAGGCAACCACACGAAGATGTGCGCCAGCTCCGATCAACCCATCGCCGGACTGCTGGCCGATTTGAAATCGCGCGGGCTGCTCGACTCGACACTGGTCGTATGGGGCGGTGAATTCGGGCGCACGCCGTTCAACGAGAAAGGCGACGGGCGCGATCACAACCCCTGGGGCTTCACGATGTGGATGGCCGGCGGCGGCGTCAAAGGCGGGCAAATCGTCGGCGCAACGGACGAGATCGGGTTGCGGGCGATTGAAAATCGGGCGCACATACACGACATTCACGCGACGATCCTGCATCTACTCGGCCTCAATCATTTCGGCACGCTGTACGAACACAACGGACGGATGGAACGCCCGACGGTTAACGGCGGCGAAGTGATCAAAGAACTGATTTCATAGGTCGAACTTGTCCGTTCGGAGTGATAGGAGAACGCCGCAGCGCGCGGGAGAAGATCAAGGATCGAAGATTGAAGATCGCCTTGCGTGTGATGGCGCGATCCTCGATCCTCATCCGCGTGTTCTGCATTTTCAACCAGCTTCATTTGCTCATCGTTCTAATACTACAACGAGAAATGTACCGTAGGTTGTCCAACCTGCGGAGTTCTCGGTCCTCCGAACATTGAGAGAAACCAGAAGCATATACGAAAAGCGCTTGTTTTCCCCGATATTCGAGTAACTCAGGGCTCCGCAGGTTGGACAACCTACGGTACATCGCTGATTTCTCGTTGTAGTACTAAAACAAACAAACCCGAATAGGTTACTGGAGGCTTCAATTATGAATCGTCGCCACTTCATCAAAACGTCGCTTCAAACTATGGCGGGCGCTGCGCTGGGCTCATCGTTGCTCGAAGCCCTGGCTGCGCCTTTGCCGAAGATGAAGATCACGCGCGTACGGTTTTACGAATCGCCGATCAGCCGCCCGATGTTCAACCAGAGCTTCCACATCGTCACCATCGAAACCGACGCCGGGATCACTGGCGTCGGCGAAGGCGGGTCCCGAGACACCATTCGCGAATGCGCCGAGATGCTGATCGGCGAAGACCCGACGCGCATTGACCAATGCTGGCAGTTGATGTTTCGCGGACGTTTTTATCCGGCGGGACGCGAAAAACTCGACGCGATGGGCGCGATGGATATGGCGCTGTGGGACATCAAGGGCAAGGCGCTGGGAGTCCCCGTCTGGCAACTGCTCGGCGGCAAATCGCGTGATCATTGCGAATGCTATTCGACCGGATTCATCCGCGTTGACGGCGGGATCAAGGAGAACGCGAAAGCCACGATTGACGCGGGTTTCCGAGCGTTCCGGGTTTCGGTCGCCGATCCGGCCGGCGAGTCGCCGTTCGTTTCACAGCGGATGGTGCGTAAGACCGCGGAAAACTGCGCGGCGATTCGTGAAGCCATCGGCCCGAACGCCGATTGGTGTATTGATTACCACACGCGGCTGGATTTCCCGGACGCCGTGCGGTTGAGTACATTGCTCGAACCGCTCGAGCCGTATTTCTGCGAAGACCTGGTTCGTTCGGAAAACCCCGGCGTTTACCGCGAGCTTCGCAAACAGGTAAAAGTTCCGATCGCGGTCGGCGAGCAGTTTGGGACACGGTGGGAATTCAACGAGATGGTCGAGCAACATCTGATCGATTACAACCGCACGAGCATTCCGAACTGCGGCGGCGTCACCGAGTACGTTAAACAGGCCGCGATGTGCGAGACGCATTACGTCGGGTTGACGCCGCATTTCACCGGCCCGGTTTCGGAGGCCGCGCTGGTTCACGTCTGCGCGGCGTTTTCAGGACCGGTGTTGATGGAGCTGGCGGGAACGTATAAGCTCGACATCCCGTATCTGCCACAGCATTTCGATTACAAAGACGGGAAGCTGTGGCCGAATGACCGCCCGGGGTTGGGCGTTACGCTCGATACGTCGAAATTGACGCCGGCCGCGGAATTCACGACGCGTAACCAGCCGATCAAAATCTTTCGGCGGCCCGACGGGTCAATCACAAATTGGTGAAGTTGAAATGAGATCGGAGCAAGTTATCGAGCAGATCGAGGCCGGGCGCATCGTCGCCATTCTGCGCGGCGATTTCGGCGGACGCGAGGAAGAGATCGTCGATGCGCTGGTCGAATCCGGAATCACCGCGGTCGAAGCGACGCTCGATTCGCCCGGCGCCTTCGATTCGATAGGCCGTCTGGCCGCCACTTTCGGCTCGCGCATCGCGGTCGGAGCGGGCACGGTGTTGCGACCTGAGGAAGTCGAGCGGGCCGCCGACGCGGGCGCCAGTTTCATCGTCTCGCCCAATCTCAACCCGAAGGTGATCGAAGTGACGAAGCGGTTGGGTCTGGTCTCGGCGCCGGGATGTTTCACGCCCTCCGAGATCGTCGAGGCCATGGGCGCGGGCGCGGACGCCGTCAAGTTGTTTCCGGCGCAATGCCTGGGGCCGGATTTCATCAAGGCGATGCGCGGACCTTTGCCGAACGTCCGCCTGATTCCGACGGGCGGCGTCACGCCCGAAGCCGCGCGCGACCACATCGCCGCGGGCGCGTGGGCGCTCGGCGTCGGATCGGAGCTGATCGGGAAGGACGTTATGAATGACGAGGGCTTCGAATCATTGCGCCGGCGCGCGTCGGATTTCGCCGAGGCCGTGCGAGGCGCGGCGAAATGATGAATGAAGAGGCGGGAGAGACTTGCCTGGTTTGCGTCGACGCGGGCACGACCAACACGCGCGTCTGGTTGACCGCCGGCGGCCGGGTGATCGCCCGAGCGCGGGCCGGCGTAGGCGTTCGTGACACCGCGCGCGACGGATCGTCAGAGCGATTGCGCGGCGCGCTGCGCGAATTGATCAACCGGGTTCGCGGCGACGCGCGCGATGATGGCTTCGCGCAATCGCCGGAATGTGTTATCGCCGCCGGGATGATTACTTCGCCGCTCGGCCTGGCCGAAGTCCCGCACGTCCCGACGCCCGCCGGGTTGAAAGAATTGGCCGCGGCGACGCGACAATACAGCTTTCCCGAAATCACCGATCTGCCCATCCTGCTCATTCCCGGAGCGCGTTCCGGCCCGCGACCATGCGACCAGGAGACTGTCGGAGCCACAGACGTGATGCGCGGGGAAGAGACTCTGCTCATCGGCTTGCACGCGCTCGGCCTGATCGCGCCGCGATCGACACTGCTTAACCTCGGCTCGCACTGGAAAGTGATAGAGTTCGACGCGCGCGCGCGCATCGCGTCGAGCGTCACGTCGATGACCGGCGAGTTGATCCACACCGCGCAAACACAGACGATCCTTGCCGGCTCGCTTCCGCAGGCGCGGCCGAGCGTGATTGATCAGACCTGGCTCGAAGCGGGAATGCGCGAGCAACGGCGTTCGGGATTGGCCCGCGCGCTTTTCTGCGTCAGGCTGCTGGAACAGGGAAGCGACGGTTCGGCGGAGCAGCGACTGTCTTTCCTGATCGGGGCCTTCCTGGCTTCGGATGTGGACGCGATGGCTTCTCGAGGGTTGTTCGATTCCGCAGGGAAGGTCCTCATCACAGGCGGAGGCGTGATCGCCGAAGCCTTCAGCGGCGCGCTTGCTCGTTTATCCGCGCCAGCGGTCATACTCGACGACGCCGACGTGGAACGCGCGCAATTGGCCGGATGCCGCAGCGTCTTCTCGGCCTTCGGCGCAGTACCGCGCGCGTAAGCAAGCGGCTCCGGCGCAGGGGCGGCCGCTTGCTTACGCGCGCGGTACTGTACCACTGTCACTTCACTAAAAACTCGCCCTCTCTATGCCGCGCCCCCGGACCGCTTTCGACAATCTCCGTAGGAGAGAGCAGGCTCAACCTTCTTCCGGTGATCAGCCTCGCGCCGCGCTGGTAAGTGTAATACGACCACGCCCAGTTGAAGAGCACCGCGAACCGGTTGCGGAATCCGATCAGGAAGAAGATGTGGACCGTCAGCCACGCCATCCAGGCTATAAATCCGCTCAGATGCAATTTGCCGATCTCGGCGATCGCGGCCTTGCGACCGATTGTCGCCATACTGCCTTTGTCGAAGTATCGAAACTCTTCATACGGTTTGCCGGCCAGATCATTCCGAATATTTCGGGCGACGCGACGGCCCATCTGCATCGCCACCGGGCTGACGCCGGGCAGAGGCTTCCCGTCCTGTTCAAGATAAGTCATGTCGCCGATGGCGAAGACGTTGTGATGGCCGGGGACGGTCAGGTCGTGATTGACGAGAACCCGCCCCGCGCGGTCGATCGGCGCGCCCAGCCGATCTGTCAGCGCGGTCGCGCGCACCCCTGCCGCCCAGATCACGGTCGCGGCCCTGATCCTTTCGTCGTCGAGATTGACCCCGTATTCGTCAATGTGAGTAACCTGGGCGCCGGTCCGGACTCTGACTCCGAGTTCGGCCAATTGCCGATGCGCGCTCTTTGAAAGATCGGGCGCGAAGCTCGGCAGTATCTTCGGACCGCCTTCCAGCAGCAGTATTTCGGCCTCTTCGGGATAGATGTTGCGGAAATCGCGCGCCAACACGAAGTGCGACAACTCGGCGATCGCGCCGGCGAGTTCGACGCCGGTCGGCCCTCCGCCGACTACCACAAAAGTCATCAGCGCGCGGCGGCGCTCCGGGTCGGTCTCTTTCTCCGCGGCCTCGAAAGCCAGCAGCACTCGGCGACGGATTTCGACCGCGTCGTCCAGGTCTTTCAACCCGGGCGCAAACGTCTCCCACTCGTCGTGGCCGAAGTAGCTAGTGCGCCCGCCGGTGGCCAGAACCAGGTAGTCATATTTCAACTTCGAGTCGCGCAGTTCGACGGTCTGATTGTTGAAATCCACATCCGTGACCTCGTCGAGCAGCACCGAGACATTCTTCTGGTTGCGCAGGATCGATCGGATAGGCTGGGCGATGTCCGCCGGCGAAAGTCCCGCCATCGCCACCTGGTAGAGCAGCGGCTGGAATAAGTGGTGATTGGCGCGGTC
>WNFV01008025.1_pt1 | contig 12033 bp, 11 predicted proteins | sample 5400101 | NCBI WGS metagenome assembly WNFV01 (sample SAMN13153361, study PRJNA577476) | soil metagenome | isolation source: 115 cm soil or saprolite under grassland replicate 1 | place: USA:California | collected 2016-06-15
AACGCTGGCCGAGCCGGCTCACCTCCCGCTCGGCTCCGCGCGCGGACTGTTCAATCCGAGACGCAGTGGGGGTGCTCGGCGAAGCCGCCGTCGGGTGTGTGGAGGTTCAGCATCCGCGCGCGCCCGGGCCCGCAGGAGTTGAGCGTGTGCTGCGCGCCGCGCGGGAGCGAGAGCAGTGTGCCTGGGCCGACGGTTTGCCTCCTCCCCGCGAGCATCGCCCCCAGCTCTGCTTCGATCACGAAGAACGAGTCGAACCGCTGGTCTTGATCGTGAACCGGCAGATCCGGATGCGGTCCACAGAGATGCCATTCGACGAGGCACAGGTCGGGTAGCGCGCACCTGAGCCGGCACAGTCGATTCCCGGACTCCCTGCGCTTGCCCCCGACGTCCGGGCTGACGATCGCTTCGCTTGCCGGCAGGCCGCCTCCGGCAGGGACGGCGGAGATGTCCCACTCGACCTCGACGCCTTCGCGGGCGCCGCGCATGAACGCCGCGAAGCCCCCGTCGGGCGCGTGGATGGTGAGCCAGCGCGCGGGCCGGTCGCTGTCGTTGCGGAACGAGTGGGCTACCCCTGGCGGCGCGGCGACGAATCCGCCGGAGGAGACGGTGAGCGTCTCGGGCTCGCGCCCGAGCTCGAAGGTCAGTTCGCCCTCGAGGACGTAGAAGGCGTCGGTGTGCTCGTGGTGAACGTGCGGACCGGCTACCTGTTCACCCGCTGCGTACCGCGCCTCCGTGATGGTGATTTCCTCGCGCGCGACGAGGATGCTGATCTCGCGCGTCTCGCACCGCAGGATCGCCTCCCCATCGGTGAGGGGGACGATCACGCCGCCGGTATGCATTGCCCGGCTGCTGGGTTGGTCATCGCGTCGCTGAAATCGAAGTACCGCTGGGCGGGCAGTCCGGCCGTGTCCGTTCTACTCGCCATAGAGCTCGTTCCAGCTGACTGCGTCCCAGGTCGTGCCGTCCGGGCAGCATCCCCGTGCCCAGTCGATCGCCTCCGCGACTGTCGCACCGCCGCCGATCGCGTTCCACGAGCGGCCGTCGCGCGACCGGAGCTCGACAGCGACGATGCGCTGCTTGGGCGCGGTCGGCGTCACTGGGAACTGAATGAGCTCCCCGTTCGAATGCGCAAACGGTGTTGCGGCCGGGTGGTCGGCGGTATCCCCATTTGCGTCACTGGACAGGCCGTTGGTGCGAATGGTCATCACGGACATGAGCGGTCCTTTCTCGCAGCGGGGTAGCTGTCAGGGCGCTGGGGTGAGGCCGTGGCGGCGCATCACTGCTGCGACCGCCGCGAGGTCGGGCGGGCCGCCGGCAGCGGCGTCGAGGATGGCGGCGACTTCGCGGAAGAAGTCGGGGCCGAGGATGCCGGGCGTGACGATCGCGAGCGCCTTCGCGTCGACGTCGCGTGTGTTGTCGAAGTGGTGGACCGCGCCGCGGGGGATGAAGAGCGCCTCGCCGGGACCGAGCTCGGTCTGTTTGCCCTCGAGCGTCCAGGCCAGGACGCCTTCGAGCCCGTAGATCGTCTCCTCGTAGCCGTCGTGGCTGTGCGCGACCGGCACCTTCGCGCCGGCGGGAACGTCGAACTCGAAGACCGCGACCGACCCTGCCGACTGCTCGCCCTCGACCACGAACCGGATGGCCATCTGCCCGACCTTGATCTCTTCGCGCGTACTCGTCGTCATTTGCTCCTCCTCGTGCTGGTTGGTAAAGTGACTTGACGATACATGACTGGGACTAGCTCGTCAAGTCACTTTACGAACGCGCCTGGAGAGGATGGAGCGTTCGGGCCGCCGCTGATCGGCGCGCTCCTGCGCATGCCCTGGGAGGCGGTGCAGCGGCACATGCTCGAGCGGCTGCACGAGCGCGGCTTCGCCGACTTCGACGCCGCCTACCTGAACGTCTTCCAATACCCCGGACCGCAGGGTGCCAGGCCGTCCGAGCTGGCCGCCCGGCTGCGGATCAGCAAGCAGGCCCTCAACTACCTGCTCGGCGAGCTCGAGCGCCTCGGCTACCTCGAGCGACGCCCGGACCCCGATGACCTCCGCTCCAAACGCGTCGCCCTCACCCCACGCGGCAAGTCCGCCATCCGCGTCATTCGCGAGGCGGTCGGCGAGATGGAGACCACCTGGGCGCAACAACTCGGCCCGAGACGCTTCGCCCAACTCCGCGACCTCCTACTCGACATCAACCGGCCGACCTAGGTCGATCACCAACTTGATCCGACCACCGGTGCGTCCGCCGGCGTTCGCCCCTGGAAACGAGATGGAAACGACCGTGTGCAACCAGGCGAAAAACGTCTGCCTACCGAACCTGCCGAAAACGGGTTGATCTATCCGACTTGGCGGCTAGGCGAAACCCGCTGCAACGCTTTGGGCACACCTGTCACGCCGGAGGTCGCAAAACGACCGCCGGCCTCTATCGATCCCGCGCACATCCCGCACGCAAATCCCCGCAGAGAGCCGGTCGTACCCAGTGATTCCCGGAACCTGAATGACCGGCCGAACCAGCCGGAGGTCTTCCGGCGGGCGAACACAGAAGAGGCTGATTTGCAGGCACTTCGTCTGCGCGGACAACAGCCTCGGCGAGCATCCCGTGCACATCCCGCGTCGTCGTTCGCCGCGTCCGCCTCGCGCCCGTTGTCGGCGCGCGGAAGCGACGTCAACACTTGCGTTAGGTAGCCGACGTCTTTCCCAGCACGAGCCCGATGGCTTGGTCCCACGTCATCGCTCGTCCTTCGTCGAAGGCAGTGCTGGCTCGCGGCTCCCCGAGCCTGACACGGGCTGCGCCAAGGTCGCGCTCGCGCCAGGCCTCGAAGAACGGGAGGGCAGAGGAGGATACGCCGAGCTCCTTCCATTTCGCGTCGACGGCTCCCTCGAGGCGGAGTGCGTCCTCGTCTCGGCCGAGGCCGGCGGCGGTCAGGGCGAGACCGAGGATCTCGACGGCTTGTTGCATCACATTTGCACTCGCGAGCGCGGTTTCGAGGGCGCTCAGCCGGTGCTGCTCGGCGAGGGTGTAGTCCCGCCGGTGCATGGCGCAGTCGCTGAGGTAGTGATCCGCCGCGCACATGTACACGACGTCTTCGCTGTCGCGCATTGAGGCATGAAGCTCCAGTGCCAGCGGTTCCGCGCGCTCGAACTGTCCGGTTACGACGAGCATCTGGCAAACGCCGGCGAGCGAGCGGTTGACGAGTGCGTGATGACCGAGACGGCGCGCCAGCTCGAGGTTCTGTTGAAAGAGCTGAAGCGGGCGCGATTCTCCTCCTCCCTCGTATAGAGCCCAGCCCAGCTCGTCGCGGGCTGCCGCCGACTCGGTGTCGTCCCCGACGGTGTGCCAGAGCTCGATTGCCTGCTCGAGTCGACTCAGCGCGGCCACCGCCCGCCCGCGCGCCGCGTCGATAGACCCGAGGTAGGTCAGCGCTCGGGCCGTGAGCGGTCCGTCCTCCACGGGTGACGCCAGCGCGTCTTCGAGTCTGCGCGCGCCCTCTGCGAAATGCGATCTCGCCAGCCAGAACCAGCCGAGCGCGCCGGCGAGCTGGAGGTAGCAGAAGGGGTCGCGGTCTTGCAGGAAATCGAGCGCGGCGCGGAGGTTGTCGTGCTCTGGCTCGAGCCTTCGGGCCCAGGTCAGGCCGCGGTCGAACCGCTCCGTGTAGGCGAGCTCGCTGACTGCGAGGTAGTGATCGGCGTGCCGGCGGCGGATGGCGTCGCCCTCGCTGCCGTGCTCCAGGAGCTCGTGGGCGTACTCGCGGATCGTCTCCAGCATCCAGAAGCGCTCGCCGCTTCGCCGCAGCAGACTCTTGTCGAGCAGCGATTGCAGGCCGGCGAGGTCGGCGCCGGCGACCTGCTCGGCGGTCTCGAGCGTGCAGCCGCCCCGGAAGACGGCCATTCGGGCGAAGAGCGGCTGCTCGTCCGTCGAGAGCAGGTCGTATGACCAGCCGATCGTCGCCCGCAGCGTCTGCTGGCGGGGGTCGGCGTCGCGGCCGGCCCTGAACAGGTCCAATCGCTGCGAGATCCGTTCGAGGATCTGCGCGGGTGTGAGCACGCTGACCCGTGCGGCGGCGAGCTCGAGCGCCAGCGGCAGGTTGTCCAGCCGGCCGCACAGCTCGACAACAGCCTTGTCCGGCTTGATGCGCGCCCGCGCGCAGAACAGCTCGACCGCCTCCGGCTCAGCGAGAGCCGGCACCGGGTAGACGACCTCACCGTCGACCCGCAACAACTCCCGGCTGGTGACGAGCAAGCGCAGGTTCGGACAGGCCCGCAGCAGCGCCGCCAGCTCGACCGCCGACTCGACCACTTGTTCCAGGTTGTCGAGCACGAGCAAGAGCTGCTTCTCGCCGATGTGCGCCGCCAGCTCCTGCTTCGCCCCCAGCGTCTGGGCGATCGTGTCTACGACGAGCGCCGGATCGCCGACCGGCGCCAGCCCGATCCAGAACACCCCGGCCCCGAACTCGCTCACCAGTTCCCCCGCCGCCTCGAGCGCCAGACGCGTCTTCCCCGTCCCACCCGGGCCGGCGAGCGTCACGAGCCGCGCCGCCTCGTCCCGAACGAGCGAGACAACCTCCGTCACCTCCTGCTCGCGCCCCACAAACGAGGAGAGCGGCACGGGCAGGTTCGTGTTCGAGATCGTCCGCAGCGGCGGAAAACGCCCGGATCCGAGCTGGTACAGCGAGACCGGCTCGGCGAAGTCCTTCAACCGGTGCTTGCCCAGGTCGAGCACGTCCTCGGCGACCAGCTCGCGGGTCGCTCCCGAGAGCAGCACCTGGCCGCCGTGGGCTGCGCTCATGGTCCTGGCCGCCTTGTGCACGTCGACGCCCACGTACTTCGGTGGATCGAGCACCGGCTCGCCCGTGTGCACACCGACCCGGACCCGCACCGGCCCGTCGGCAAGCGACGCCATCGCCTGCGCCACCGCCCCTACCGCTTCCGACGCCGACGCGAACGCGTAGAACAGGCCGTCGCCCGCCTCATCGACCTCGTAGCCCGAGTGCGCACCGAAAGCCTCCCGCAAAGCCCGACGGTGGTCGGCCAGCGCCTCCTTATAAGCCTCGGCGCCGAGCTCGTCGAGCAGCGCCGTCGAACCCTCGATGTCCGTGAACACGAACGTCACCGTTCCCGCCGGCTGCACCGCCACAGACGGATGATCTGCCGCGAACAACTGCAGCACAAGCCGTCGGCTCCCCGCGCATGTTCCCGTCGCGTTCGCCACCCGGACAACGCCGCATCCCGCGCTGATCCCGCACGACGTCGCCGGAAGCTCCCGCCAGCGCCCGCCAATTCCCTCAACACCAGGGTCGGAAAGCCCTGGTCGCGGCGGGAATCCCCGCCTATCCCCGCTCAGCCCGTAAGCGCCAAGACCGGCCTGTCACGCCGGAGGTCGCGGGTTCGAGTCCCGTCGCTCCCGTAAAGACCCTGCAAATCGGCATCTTTTGTTGCCGATGCAGGCGCGGTCGACCGCCGGCTTCTTGTCATCCCGCGTAGATCCCGCACGAGAAGCGCCCTGCAATCCCCGCTGAACGCCGACCGGAGCCGGTAATCCCCGCAAGCAGGAGGCCCGGCCAGGGCAACCGGAGGTCGGTCCCGCCGGCAGATGCAGAAGGATGGGGTTTGCAGGTCTTTCGTCTTCGCAGGCAACACTCTGGCAGTCATCCCGCGCGAATCCCGCGGTAGCACACCGCGCCCGCCGCGAATTGTTCGCCACGGGCGAGAAGGTGCGCAAGCGCAGCGCCGAGACGCGCGACCAGCTCACTCCGCAGGAGGAGCGGATCGCGCGGCTCGCCCGTGACGGGCTGTCGAACCCGGAGATCGGTGCGCAGCTATTTCTCAGTCCGCGCACGGTGGAGTGGCACCTGCGCAAGGTGTATCCCAAGCTCGGCATCAGCTCCCGCAGGGACCTTCGGACAGCCCTTCCCGAGGCCAGCGGGCTCGTCGTGAGCGCCTAGTCACGTGAGTCGTTGATCCGCTGGCAGTAGGAGGCGAGGCTGTCGAGGATCTCGTCGGCGCTCTTGTGCCAGACGTAGGGTTTTGGGTCTTCGTTCCAGTTGGTGATCCAAGTGCGGATCGAGGCGACCAGGTCACGGACCGAGCGATGGGCCGCGCGCTTGATCCACTTCGTCGTCAGCTCCGCGAACCAGCGCTCGACGAGGTTGAGCCAGGAGCTGTAGGTGGGCGTGAAATGGAGCGTGAAGCGCGGATGGCGAACGAGCCAGCGCTGAATCGAGGGGGTCTTGTGGGTCGAGGAGTTGTCGAGCACGACGTGAACGTCGAGGTGTGCCGGTACCGAGTTGTCGATCAGGTCTAAGCCGGGCCAGTGGCGAGATCAGTCCTCAGCTCACCGCTTTCTTCACGAGCGCGACGATCCTTGCCTCTTCGGTGGCAGTCAACTCCTTAAGCGCGAAGGCGACCGGCCAGAGGGCGCCTTCGTCGAGGTTCGCCCTGTCGCTGAAGCCGAAGGTCGCGTACCTCGTTTTGAACTTCTGCGCGCTTTGGAAGAAGCAGACGACCTTGCCGTCCTTGGCATACGCGGGCATCCCGTACCAGGTCTTCGGCGAGAGGGCTGGCGCGCTGGCTTTGATGATCGCATGGAGCCGCTCAGCCATGGCGCGATCCTGCTCCTGCATCGCGGCGATCTTCGCGAGCACGTCGCCTTCCCCGTCCGCCTTGACCTTCTTCCGGCGCGCGTCCGCCTTCAGCTCTTGGGCGCGCTCCTTCATCGCGGCTCGTTCCTCGTCCGTGAATCCGTTGGACTTCCTGTTGGTCGCGGTGGTGCTCTTGGCGGACTTCTGCGTGTCCTTCTTTGGGCTCATAGAAACCTCCTCACACCGACTTGGCTTGGAAACCTCGCCGCAGTTCGAGTGCGGACCCGCGCTACTGTGATGCGCCGCCTGACACGCGTTTCTCGGTCTTCCCGGCGCCCTTCTCGATCGTCCGGCTCAGCCCAATCGAACCCGCCCGCCGCGTAACCGTCGAGCGATGCGATCACGGAGTAGATCGGCCCGGCCACCGTGCTGCTCCGTTCATGAGTCCGCCATGCGCGCCCTGGAGTTTGCGGGAGCTACGCCACGATTTGCTCAAGACACTCGATCGCGACCCGCCGCCGGAAAAGCTCCTGCAAAGCGCCAAATCTGTGTTGCCCGTATTGACGCGGACGTGCCCCCTCCTTCGATAATGAGGTCTCTGTGGTCCCAAAAGACGCCAAGTCCTGCGAACCCGAAGATCCGCAGGACTTGCGAGGCCAACACTCTCGACTCGAAGCCGCCGGCGAAGCCCGCGTCTCAGCTGGCTAAGGCTACTGTCGTCCCCGCGCGGCGGTAGCTCCGCGAGCGGGCAGCGAACATCAGCCCGGCGGCCGCGAGCAGCGCGCCTCCGAACAGGCTCAGCCCGATTCCGATCCAGAGCAGCGCCGGGACCTTGACGCCGACGCCGATCGTCGCGGCGACATCGCGAGAGCCGTCGGCATTCATCACGACGATCGACCAGGTGCCGGAGCGGAGCTTCCACGCCAGGGGGCTGCTGGTACCGGAGACGGCTGCTGCCCAGAACAGTTCGTTTGCGGGTCGGCCGGGGTCGACCGTCCCCGTGTGGTCAACGTAGGTGACCTTGAAAATCGAGGTCGAGATTGGTCGCTTCCGTGTACTCGACGCGGGCAAGGTAGGCGTCCACGGTGGCCTTCGGCGCGATGCCGACGAACAACGGCTTGGCGCCGGAGGCGTCGAGCCGGACATTGCCTGCGAGCCACGTGGGAACGTAGCTCCCGACCGTGATGCCCTCGGTCGCAATCGCGCGCGTATGCGTCTGGTAGCTGTGCGCGTTCGCGGAGAAGTAGCCGTTGCCGTCCCGCTCCCAGGTGTCGGCCCAGATTGACGTTCCGCCCGCCGCGACCATTATCGCGCCGAGCACGGCTGCGACCCAGGCTCCAATCGTGAGACCGGTGCGCTTCTTCGGATTGTTTGCTGAAGCGGTCATGAGCGAGATCCCTTTCTCTGTTCTTGCTTGGCGGTCGGAACTACGCGGAGGCGGGCGTCGGCTTGGCCTTCGGCGCGGCTTCCGGCTCGCGCCGCTCGGACTGAGGAAGCCACTCGAGCCACTTGGGCAGGTACCAGTTCCAGTCGCCGAGCAGCTTCATCGTTGCGGGCAGGAGCACGGCGCGGACGATGGTGGCGTCGATCAGGATCGCCGCGGCAAGCCCGACGCCGAACTGCTTGAAGAACGGCATCGAGAGTGTCCCGAAGACCGCGAACACGCAGACCATGACGATCGCGGCGCTGGTGACGACGCCGGCGGTCGATTTGATCCCGTGCCGGACTGCGTCGTCCATCGTGGCGCCGCGGTCGAACGTCTCGCGGATGCGGCTGATGATGAAGACGTGGTAGTCCATCGAGAGCCCGAACAGGATCACGAACAGCAGCAGCGGCACGACCGCCTCGATCCCGTCTGCGGAGCCTGCGCCGAGAAGGCCCTTGCCGAGGCCGTGCTGGAAGACGAGCACGAGCACGCCGTAGGCGGCGCCGACCGAGAGCAGGTTGAGCAGGATCGCCTTGGCTGCGATGACGAGCGAGCGGAACGCGATCAGCATCAGCGCGAACGCGAGCACGAGGACGAAGGCGACGACGGGCAGCAGGTTCGACTTCAGTGCGGCGGCCTGGTCCTTCCACGCTGCCGTCAGCCCGGTGACGCCTGCCTCCGTATTCGGCACGGCGCCGACCGTCTCGGGGACGATCGTGTCGCGCAGGAGGTGGAAGGCAGCGTTCGAGGCGGCGTCGGTTCCGTTCCCCGCGATTGGGACGGTGATGTTCGCGACCGTGCCCTGCTTGTTGACGTCGAGAATGATCGGCTCGAAGGCGCGGCCGCTCGCGAGCGCCCGCCGCTCGAGCTGCGCGATCGCTGCGCGCATTGCCGGCGTGTGCAGGCTCGGGGCTTTGACGACGACGTTGGCTGGCAGCGCCGAGCCGGGGAACGCCTGCTGCATCCGCTCGTACGTCTTGATCACCTCGAGCGACTTCGGGAACGACTCCGCCCCCTGGGGCGCGAGATGCAGCTGCAGCGCCGGCGCGGCGAGCGCCAGCAGCAGCCCGGCGGCGAGGGCCGCCGACAGCGCGGGCCGGCGCAGGACGCGGTCGACGATCGCGCCCCAGAACCGGCCCTCGCCGTCGTCGCGGCGGTGGCGGCCGACGAGCGGGACGCGCAGCCGGTCGACCTTGTCGCCGAGCCGCGAGAGCAGCGCCGGGAGCACCGTCAGCGAGCCGAGCACCGCAACGGCGACGACGAGAATCGTGGCGACCGCAAGCGACGCGAAGATCGAGTCGCCCGTGAGGAGCAAGCCCGCCATCGCTGCCATCACCGTCAGCCCGGAGATCAGCACCGAGCGTCCGGAGGTCGCCGCGGCGGCCTCGAGCGCGGCCTCCGCGCTGCGCCCGGCCGCTCGCTCCTGGCGTTCGCGCTTCAAGTAGAACATCGAGTAGTCGACGCCGACCGCGAGCCCGATCAGGAGCACCATCGCCTGGGCCTCGAGCGCGACCGGCAGCAGGTGGCTGGGCAGCGCGATCAGCCCGAACGTCGCGAAGACGGCCGTCAGCCCGAGCAGCAGCGGAATCCCGGCCGCGACGAGCGCGCCGAACGCGAGCACGAGGATGAGCAGCGTGACCGGGAGCGAAAGCATCCCCGCCTTCCCAAGGTCGTTGCCGTAGGCGGTCTCGACGCCCTTCTGCGCGCTGCCATCGCCGAACTCGCCGATGGCGAAGCCCGGATGCGGCCGCTGCGCGGCGGCGACCGCGTCCAGGACCGGCTGGATCTTGTCGGCTGCCTTGGTCTTGTCACCGCGGATCTGAAAGTCGACGAGCGCGGCGTGTTGGTTTTTGGAGATCGCTCCGCGGTGGACCTGCTGCACCACCGTGAGTTTCGAGACGGCGCCGATCACGTCTTTGATCGCCGCCGTAAAGGCAACGTCGCCCACCCGTGCGGAGCGGCTCTCGATCAGCACGCTCTCGCCGGCGGGCTGCTTGAAGCCCGCGTCGAGGATCTTCTGCATCCGACCCGACTCGCCGGGGCCGGCGTTGCTGTCGACGTTCTTCGTGCCGACGAGGCCGCCGAGCGCAAACGCGACGACGACGAATGCGAGCCAGCCGAAGGTGGCTGTCTTCCAGTGGCTCGCACTCCAGCGGCCCATGCGGGCAGCAAGACCGTGTTGTTGTGGGAGGGACGTGGGTGTCGGAGTGCTCATCGTGACCGTCCTTTCGCTGATCGAGTCGATGCCTCCACGCTAGGAGGCCGCGATCGGACGAGCGTCGTCGCGGGGTCGCGTTCGCTCTCAGACCTGGCGACGATCTCCTCTCCTACTCAGGTAGGAGGCGTCCGAAGCGCGGCAGGAGTACGGTCGCGGTATGAGCCGGCTATGGCCCTTCGCGCGCAGGCACGGGTTCGACGTTCTGATCGTGATCACGGCCGTCGAGAGCGCGCTCGAGGTGGCCTTCCGCGACAACCCCGGGCGATCACCGCAGACGACTCTCTGGTTCGCCGTGCCGGCCGTCGCGGGCGGGGTCCTGCTTCTGCTCGGCCGCCGTCGCTTTCCCTTCGGCGCGCCTGCGATCTTCTGGCTGGGCGCAGCCGCGGTCTCTTTCCTCGACGGGCGGCTCGTCGTTTTCACCTACGGCATCGAGTTGGCCGGATTCGCCGCAGCATTGTTGCTCGGCAACGTCCGCTCGGCCGAGCAGGCGCGGGCGGGGCTGGCGATCGTGGTCGGCGGCGCGGCGATCATCGCCTACAACGATCCGAACCACACCCCGGGAGAGCTCGTCTTCATCCCGCTCCTGTTCGCGATCGCCTGGCTCGTCGGCTTCGCCCTGCGCGGGCACGCCGTGCAGGCGGAGGCGGCGGAGGCGCGGGCGAACCAGGCCGAGCGTGAACGCGAGGCGGTGGCCCGACTCGCGGTCGCCGAGGAGCGCGCGCGAATCGCCCGCGAACTGCACGACATCGTCGCCCACGCAGTCAGCGTCATGGTGCTCCAAGTCGGCGCGGTGCGACACAGACTGCCCGACGAGCTCGCAGACGACCGCGACGCGCTTCGGGATGTCGAAGGCGCCGGGCGTGCCGCGCTGACCGAGATGCGCCGCCTACTCGGCGCGATGCGACGCCACGGGGACGGAGTGGAGCTGACACCGCAACCGGGTCTCGGCAGCCTCGAGCCGCTGCTCGACGAGATCCGCCACGCTGGACTTGCCGTCGACCTGCACATCGAGGGAGAGCGAGTGCCCCTTCCCCATGCCATCGACCTCTCCGCCTACAGGATCGTCCAGGAGGGACTGACGAACGCGCTCAAACACGCCAACGCCAGCCATGCCGACGTCGTCGTGCGCTACCGGCCCGACGAACTCCGGATCGACGTGCGCGACGACGGCCACGGACCCTCTACGAGCGACGGGCTAGGCCACGGGCTCGTCGGAATCCGCGAACGCGTCAAGCTCTACGGCGGCGAGATGAACGCCGGCGCCGCCAACGGACGCGGCTTCGTCCTCAGCACCCGCCTCCCGCTCGCAGGGGGCGGACAATGAGCATCCGCGTCCTCGTCGCCGACGACCAGTCGATGGTCCGCGCCGGCTTCCGCATGCTCCTCGCCAACGAAGACGACATCGAAGTCGTCGCCGAAGCAAGCAACGGCCTCGAAGCAGTCGACAAGGCCGAGCGCTTCGACCCGACCGTCGTCCTGATGGACATCCGCATGCCCGAGCTCGACGGCCTCGAAGCAACGCGGCGCATCCTCGCCGCCGACCCCGCAGCACGGATCCTCATCCTCACCACCTTCGACCTCGACCAATACATCTACGAAGCGCTCAAAGCCGGGGCAAGCGGGTTCGTGCTCAAGGACGACCCACCCGAGCAGCTGATCGCCGCGATCCACACCGTCGCCGCCGGCGACGCCCTTCTCTCACCCTCCGTCACCAAACGCGTCATCAAGCAGTTCACGCACATCCCGCGCCCCACACCGCTGCCGGAACTCGACGAACTCACCGCACGAGAACGCGACATCCTCCGCCTGATCGCC
>WNFV01008028.1_pt1 | contig 12032 bp, 11 predicted proteins | sample 5400101 | NCBI WGS metagenome assembly WNFV01 (sample SAMN13153361, study PRJNA577476) | soil metagenome | isolation source: 115 cm soil or saprolite under grassland replicate 1 | place: USA:California | collected 2016-06-15
CCGAAGACACAAGGCCCAACTTTAGATCTCGATGATCCGGGGCAGGATTCGATCCTCGTCGATCTCGAGGATGCCGACCGACGGCGCCGCGAAGCGGCGCATGAATCGCGCGACCTGCAGCCAGCACCACTCGAACCATCCAGGGTGCTGCTCGAGCCGGCGTCTGGCCGTCATCGGGTTCCACTGGTGCACTCCGCCAGGGTTGAAAAGCAGCGCGCCCCTGACGCTCTCCACATGCGCGCGGTGGGTGTGTCCGTAGACGATTACATCAGCGTCAGGAAACCGCCGCCGGAGGCTTCGAGCAAGGCCGCGGTTCGGTGTGAAATAGCCGAGGCTCAGCGTCCAGAGCAGCGTGTTCGGTTCTTCGATCCAGCGTGAGCGATGGCCGTGAACGAGCACGACGCGCTTGCCCGCGACGGTCAGCTCGAGGGTTGCCGGCAGGTTCTGCAGCGTGCGGTCGTGGTCGCCGCGCACGGCTTTGACGGGAGCGATCTGCGCCAGCGCATCGATCGTGGCGCGACCGTCGATGTCACCGGCATGGAGGATCAGGTCGACCCCTTTCAGGGCGCTGAAGACGCGCGGCGGCAGCTCGTCTGTGAACTCCGGGCAGTGGGTGTCGGCGATCACGCCGAGGCGCGTGGCCACGTCCGCCTAGCTTAACCAAGTCTGAATCTCACGATTTTGCGGCGCTGTTTGACAAATTGGCAAGATCTGCTTTCTAATTAACCGCATGAAAGACCTGCAGCGTGAAATCTTGAGCCAGGTGGCGACGGGCAAGATCTCGGCCGAGGAAGGCGCCGCCCGCCTGGAGGCGCTCGAATCCCCGGCCGAGGAAGCTCCCGCGAGCGTCGCGCCCGCTCCCACTCCGACCGCCGGCATCCGCGAGGTCCGAGTGAGGTCTCGCTTCGGCAACGCCGAGATCATCGGCGACGCGAGCATCTCGGGGGCGGTCGCCGACGGCCCCCACCGCGCCCGCCAGGAGGGCGATGTGCTCGTCATCGAGCAGTCGCCTCTGACCGGGGAAACGAGCTTCGAGTTCAGCCGGCGGCACGCTCGGGTCGTCGTGAACGGCCTCGACGTCCCGAATGTCCTGACGGTCAGGATGAACCCTTCGCTGCCCCTGACGGCCAGGGTCCAGGCCGGCAACCTGCGCGTCAAGGGACTCACCGGTCCGATCGCGGCCGACGTCCAGGCCGGCAGCTGCAACGTCGACGGCTTTGGCGGGCCGGTCACTTTGTCGGCGATGGCGGGCAACATCGACGCCTTCGGCAAGCTCGACGGGGGTAAGAGCTCGATTCGCTGCCAGATGGGCGAGGTCAACCTGGGTCTCGCCCGAGGCTCGAGCGTCCGTCTCCGCACGCGCTCGACCATGGGCGACGTCGCCATCGAAGGAGCCGGCGTCCGCAAGGACGGCGGCGAGATCCTGGTCGGTTCGGGCGCCGGGACCCTCGACCTCGACACCACCTTCGGCAGCATCAAGGTCAACGTCGAATGAAGGCGCGCACCGTCAGCCGGCGTCCCCCTTCGGGCTGTCCCGTGTGCGGCTCTCGGCTTGCCCTGACCAGGCTGTCATGCCCCTCCTGTGAAACCGAGCTGTCCGGCGCATTCACGCAGTGCGAGTTCTGCGTCCTCAGCGACGAGGATCGCGAGGTGCTGCGGGTGTTTCTGGCGTCCCGCGGCAACATGAAGGAGCTCGAGCGCCACCTCGGCGTCAGCTATCCGACGGCCCGCGCCCGATTCGACACGTTGCTCGGCAAGCTCGGGATCGAGCGCGCACCCGCACCGCCTTCCCCATCGCGTGTCGAGCTCATGGAGCAGGTGGCTCGCGGGGAGATCGACATCGACGAGGCCCTGAAGCGCCTCAACTCACCGGCTGATGGAGGCGAAAGATGATCGAGACGCAACCGGTCCCCCAGACGGAGGCAGCTGTCTCGCCCGCGGCCGCCGCACGGCCGCGCCCCTGGTCCATCTTCTCGTCGACCTCGTTCCGCAAGCTGTGGCTGGCTACGATCCTGTCGGGCTTCGGCGACTTCTTCAGCTACGTCGCCATGGCCTGGCTCGTGCTCCAGTTGACGGGTTCCGGCGTCGCGCTGGGCAGCGTCCTCCTGGTGCAGGCACTCCCCAGAGCCGTCCTGATGATCGTCGGAGGTGCGTCCGCGGATCGCCTTTCGCCGCGGCTGACCATGCTCGGTTCGATGGGCGTGCGGGCCGCCTTCGTCACACTCCTCGCGATCCTCGTCATCACGCAACGCGTGCAGATGTGGGAGGTCTACGGAACGGCGTTTGTGCTCGGGGTCGTCGGCGCCTTCTTCCTGCCGGCCCTGACTTCGACCCTGCCCAAGATCGTGGCCGACCGCGAGCTCGAGCCTGGGAATGCCGTCATCAACGTGACGATGCAGGGCACGGTCGTCCTCGGGCCCGTCATCGGCGGCCTCATCGTCACCGCCCTCGGGGTCGGATGGGCCTTCGCCGCGGACGCCGCATGTTTCGCGTTGGGATTCCTGTTCGTCCTCTGGCTGCCCGCAGCGCGGCGCACGGCCGGCCAGAAGCACCCGGACGGCGGCCTGGGCGGCCAGATCGTCGCCGGCCTTCGCTACGCGTGGGCCGACACCGGCATTCGGGTCACGCTCATCGTCATCGCGGTCATCGACTTCGCCGCCAACGCGTCCATCGGGGTCGGCCTGCCCACCCTCGCCCACGCCCGCCTGGGCGCAGGCGCCGCGGGCTTCGGCATCCTTCTCGGCGCGTGGGGCGTGGGCGCGACAATGGGCGCCCTGGGCGCCGGGTTCGTGCCCCCACCCAAGCGATTTGGCTGGTTGATCGTTGGCCTCTGCGCGTGGCTCGGGGTGGGCATCGGCGCCATCGGCCTGCTGCCTTCACTGGTGCCGGCCGCGCTCTTGATGGCCTTCTCCGGTGTCGGCACCGGCGTGGTGAACACCTACGGCCTCAGCTGGCTCCAGCGCCGAACCGATCCCGCCATGGTGGGACGCGTCATGTCGATCGTGATGCTGGCGTCGATGGGCCCCACGCCGCTCGCCTATGTGGTCGCGGGTCCGATCGCCGACGTCGGACCGACGCTCCTGTTCCTGCTCGCCGGGGGAATGTTGCTCCTGTGCGCCGCGGGCACCGCGGCCAGCCGGCAGGTGCGCTCGCTCCGCTAGCTCTCCCAGGTCATTTGATGCCCGCGGCGACCATGCCCGCAGCATGCGCCGCCGCGGCGTCCTGACCCGCGTCAAGGGCGCGCACCGCGGCCATCGCGAACGCGTGGGATCGGTGCTGGTCGAGGTTGAGGTCGATGTTGGCGAGTGAGAACCACGCGCAGTACTGCTGGCGGCCGAAGGAGACGTTCTCCGGCGGGCGGCTCATGGCCGCGGTCGCCCACTGGACGGCGGTCGCTACGTCCTTGCCCGCCGCGAGGGCTTTGAACGCGCCCTGTGCCGCCGCGTGGCAGGCGCTCGCCGGCGCCCCTCCCCGCTTCGCCCAGGCAAACCACTCCGCATAGGAGCGGTCCTCCGGGGTGGGGCCCTGCGAGCCTCTGTCGGCCGACTTCGGTGGCGCGACGACCTCCCACGCCGGCTTGGTCGCCGCGGGCTGCGCGGCCGGCTGGGCCGGCGGGACCGGCGCGGGCGGGACAGGGGCCACGGGCAGCTGGCCTCCGACGATCGGCGGGGCCGGCGCCGGAGATGGCTGTGGGGCGGGCGCGGCCGCGGAGATCGGCTGGGCGGTCGAGTGCGGGATCTGCTCTTTCGGCGAGAACCAGGTCGGGGTGCCAGGCTCCCCGGCCAGCGGAACCCTCGGCGCCCAGGCCGGAACGGAGACGGGGCCGGGGACCACGGTCTTCGAGGCCGCCGGCGGCGCGGCCGGTTGCTCGGCTGGCTGCGGCGCCCACGACGGATGCGATGGCGGTCCAGGCTGCGACGGGCCGACAGGTGGTTCCATGTGGACCGGGGGCGGCGCCGCCATGGGAGCCGGCGGAGTGGGCGCCGTGGTTGCGGGGTGCACGGCCGGCGTCTGCGCGGTGGGCGCCGGGGCGTCGGACGGAGCAGCCGGCGCAGCCGCGGAGGGGCTGACGGCGTCGAAGGAGTCGGGCCAGCTGGGAATCGCCTGCGCCGGCGTCGCGGGTTCCTCCAGTTCCGAAGGAGGCGGCCAGGCCGGCATCGCCGGCTGCGTCGGCGGCTCGGGTGGCCAGATGTCGGTTTCCGCCGGCGGCGCCGGAGCGGCCTCCGCGGCCGGCGGCCAGGGCGACCGGGTGGCCGCGGCGGAGACCTCCGCCGGCGGCTCGGTCACGGGAATGACGGGAGCCTCCTCGACCTCGGCCACGACTGCCGGCGGCTCGCTGACCGGCTCGACGGCAGCCTCTTCGACCTCGGCCACGACTGCCGGCGGCGCGGCCGGCGCTGCCTGCGGCGCCTCCACCGGTTCGGGTTCAGGCTGAGGTTCGGGTTCAGGCTCGGGCTCGGGTTCAGGCTCGGGCTCGGGTTCAGGCTCGGGCTCAGCCTCCGAGGCGATCGTGGCCTCGAGCGACGTCCCACCCGGAGATGTGTGCACCGTCTCCGCCCATTCCGGCGTCCTTTCCGACTCGGCGTCGCTGTCAGGCAACACCGGTTCAGGTTCCGTCCAGTCAGGCGTTCCCTTCTCAGCGACCATCGGCTCGGTCGGCGTTTCGTCCTCCTCCGCCTCTGCCGCCGTCTCCCCGGGCATCTCGTCGATTACATCCATGGCCTCGGGCTCGGGGGCGGTCTTGGCCCAGACGGGCGTGGTCTCCCGCGTCGGGACGGCCGGGACCGGCTCTTCGACGGGCTCCTCGACCGGCTCTTCAGCCGGCTCTTGGGGCGTGGTCGGATTTTGGGACGCGGCGGGCTCGGTCTCCACAGCGGCAGTCAGTCTAGCTTCGTGCTCGCGAGTTTTGAACGGGGATCAGGCGAAGAGGTTTTTCGGCGCGTCCTCTGGCGCGGGGTCGGGCTGCTGCTCCGCCCAGTCGGCGGCGTCCGAGGCCTCGCCGTCGCATGTCGACTGGATCTCCGTGGCGGACTCCGTCGTGATCCACTTGCGGTCGATGAGCCACGCGACGAAACGCTCGATGGGGTCGTGCGCGGCCGCCTCCTGCAGCTCCTCTTTGGAGCGGTACTTCTGGTGGTTGTCCTCCGACGTGTGCGAGTTGATGCGCCAGATCTTGGCGTCGATCAGCGTCGGACCCTCGCCCCGCCGGGCGCGCGCCACCGCGTCGCGACTCGCCTCGTAGCAGGCTGGGACGTCGGTCCCGTCGACGGTGACTCCGCGGATGCCGTAGCCCGCGGCGCGATCGGCCACGTTCGGGTTGGCCATCTGGAGCCGGATCGGCACCGAGATCGCGTAGCTGTTGTTCTCGCAGACGAAGACGACCGGCAGCCTGTGCACGGCCGCGAAGTTGACGCCCTCGTGGAACTCGCCCTGGCTGGTCGCGCCGTCGCCGAAGGTGCACAGCGTCACTGTGTCTTCGCCCTTGAGCCGGGCCGCGTAGGCGATGCCCGCCGCCTTGGGGATCCAGCTCGCAACCACCTGGGACACCGGGGCGATCTTGAGCCGGTGGTAGCTGTAGCAGCCGCCCGGGATGTTGCGACCGGCGGACAGGGGATCGCCGGCCTTGGCGAAGACCGCGAGCATCCACTCCTTCATGGTCAGGCCGCGCACGATCGCGTTGGCGAGACCGCGGTAGTGAGGCACCAGCCAGTCGTCTGCGCCGAGCGCGGCGGTCGACGCGACCTGGATCCCTTCATGCCCGCGGCTCGAGCCTACGAACGGCGCACGGCCCTGCTTGACCAGGATGTGCATCCGGTCGTCGAGCGCTTTGGCCATGCACATCCAGCGGTGGAGGTTCAGGTACTCCTCTCTGGTAGCGGCCTCTGCGCGCGTCGTGGTTGCCATCTATGCGGTGAGGGCCCTCGCAATGTCGACCACTTCGTCGGCGGTCAACCCCAGGCGGTTGAGGTGATCGTAGTACCGCCGATGAAAATCCGAGAAGTCGCTGCGCTCCGCCCTCTCCTCGCGAACACGCTTGACCTCCGCCAGCACCTTGCCGACCAGCTCGGGCTCGGGCTTGATGCCCGCGTGGCGCAGCGCGTGCTCGATCACGAGCGTCCCCGAATGCTTGCCATAGACGTAGGAGATCTCCGCGCCGAGGTCGGCGGGCGGGATGAACTGGTAGATCGCGGGGTGGATGAGCATGCCCGCGGTGTGGATCCCCGACTCGTGGCTGAAGACGTTGAGCCCGATCCCGGGCTCGGTCGGCTGGACGGGAACGCCACTCATCCGCTCCAGGCTGCGGGCCAGGGTCCGGAGGTTCTCGTACTTGAAGCGCGGGATCTCGATGCCGAACAGGTAGCGCAGCTGGAGGAGGACCTGGTGCATCGGCGCGTTGCCGGTGCGCTCGCCGATGCCGTTGACGCTCGTCGTGAAGACTTCCGCGCCTGAGCCCAGCGCCATCACCGTGTTCCACGCGCCCAGGCCGAGGTCGTTGTGGAAGTGCACGACGAGCGGCGCGTCCGGAGCTGCGGCCTTGATCGCGGGGATGTACTCGCGCACGGCGAAAGGCGAGTAGCAGCCGACCGTGTCCGGCGTCGAGGGCCGGGTCCCCCCTGCCTTCAGTCCTTCGCGGTGGATCTCCGCGATGTAGTCGACGTCGGCGCGGCTGCCGTCCTCGCCCCCGAACTCGATCGAGCTCGCGCCCTGCTCGCGCGCGTACCTGATCGCCTCGCACATCATGCGGAGGTTGGCTTCGCGGTAGTAGGAGACCGGAAGCTCGAGCCACTCCGATTCGGGGATGCCGTCGCGGTGGAGCAGCGTCTTGCCCAGCTTGTACTTGACGTGAAGGTCGGAAGCGGAGGTGAAGATGAAGTAGGTCACCTCGTCCCGCTGGTATCCCAGGTGGTCGATGACACGCATGGTCGCGTCGATGTCGCCTCGGGTCGAGCGCATCATGCAGACGACCTCGAGGTCCGGCCGGATCTCGCCGCGCTTGCGGCCGCCAAGCACCAGCCGCAGCGTCTCACGCTCGCCTTCCGACACCGAGGGAAAGCCGACGTCCATGACGTGGACTCCGATGTCGGAGAGCATGCGCGCGAGCTCGTACTTGTTTTGAGGCGTGATCGCGACGCCCGGCATCTGCTCGCCGTCACGCAGCGTGTCGTCGTAGATGCGGATCTTCTCGGGCGGTGGGAACGTCAGGTCGTGCGAGAAGCGTGTGGGGTCGCGTGCCAGCTCCTCCAGCGGCTCCTGGAGCTCGACCGGCTTGATGTCATCCACGCGCGGCAGCCTTCTGTCTTCGCTCCTCCAACCGCTTTCGCACCCACGGCACCAGCCCGCCCATCTTCAGCAGGTCGGTCATGAACTTGGGAAAGGGCTCGGCGCGGTATTCGTCGCCCTTGGTGAAGTTGCGGATGACACCCTCCTCGAGGTCGACCTCGAGCTCGTCGCCCTCCTCGACCGCCTCCGCGGCCTGCGGCGACTGGAGGATCGGGTAGCCCATGTTGATCGCGTTGCGGAAGAAGATGCGCGCGAACGAGTCGGCGATCACGAGCGAGATGCCGGCGCCGCGGATGGCCATCGGCGCGATCTCCCTGGAGGACCCGCAGCCGAAGTTGGAGCCACCGACGAGTATGTCGCCGGCCGTCACCTGCGTCGCCCAGCTCTCACGCCCGGGCACGCCGTCCATCGCGTGCTTGCCGAGCTCCGTCTCGTCGAGCGAGTAGATGGCGTACTTGGCCGGGATGATCTGGTCGGTGTCGATGTTGTCGCCGAACTTCCACGCCCGTCCCCGGACGACCTTGGGGAGGGTCATGGCCGCCGCCACCCGCGATAGTCCGGACTAACGCGGATCTCTGAACGCGTAAGCGTTCGATAGTCCGGACTATCCGTCATCGAAGCGCCGCGGGCATCTTCGCGAGGACTTCCGACGGGTGCGTGATCACGCCGGCCACCGCGCTGGCCGCGGCGACCGCGGGGTTGGAGAGGTAGACCTGTGCCTTCGGATGGCCCATGCGGCCTGGGAAGTTGCGGTTGGTCGTGCTCAGGCAGACCTCGCCCTCGCCGAGCACGCCCATGTGCCCGCCCAGACACGCGCCGCACGTGGCGGTCGTCCACGCGGCGCCGGCGGCGAGGAACGTGCCGATCAGCCCCTCCTTCTCGGCCTGGATCGCGACCTGGTGTGACGAGGGGGTGATGATCAGGCGCACCCCGGGCGCGACCTTGTGGTTCTCGAGCACGGCGGCCGCGCGGCGCAGGTCGGTGATCCGGGAGTTGGTGCACGAACCGATGAACACCTGGTCGAGCCTGGTCCCCGCGACCTCGGAGAGCGGCGCGTAGTTGTCGGGTGACATCGGCCTGGCCACGCCCAGCTCGACCTTTTCCGCGTCGAACTCGAAGACCTTTTCGTACTCCGCGTCGGGGTCAGACGACACCGGTGTGTACGGCCGTTTGGCTCGTCCTTCCAGGTATTCGCGGGTGAGCTCGTCGAACTCCATGATCCCGTTCTTGGCGCCCGCCTCGATGGCCATGTTGGTCATCGTCAGCCGCGCCTCCATGTCGATGTGCTTGAGCGCCTCGCCCACGTGCTCCATCGCCTTCGAGCGCGCTCCGTCGACGCCGATCTGGCCGATCACGTAGAGGATCAGGTCCTTCGCCTCGACCCACTCTCGGAGCCGGTTGTAATAGACGAACTTCAGCGTCTCGGGGACCCTGAACCACAGCTCGCCGAGGGCCATCACGCAGGCAAGGTCGGTCGATCCGATACCGGTGGCGAAATTGTTCAGCGCGCCGTAGGTGCACGAATGCGAGTCCGCGCCCACGACCAGCTCGCCGGGCAGCACGAGCCCGTTTTCGGGCAGGACGGTGTGACAGATGCCTCCCTGCCCCACCTCGAAGTACCACTTGATCCCCATCTGGTGCGAGAACTCGCGCGTCAGCCGGCCCAGCGTCGCGCTCGCGGCGTCTTTCGCGGGCTGGAAGTGGTCCTGGGTCACCGCGACGCGATCGGGGTCCCAGATCTTCTCCGCCCCCATCTGCTCGCGCATGATCTTGCCGGCGGGCGGGATGGTCAGGTCGTGACCCATGGCGAAGTCGACCTTCGCGAGCACCAGGTCACCGGGCCGCACGCTTTCGCGTCCGGCCCCCCGGGCCAGGATCTTCTCCGTCATCGTCATGCCCATCGGCTTGTGCCCTCTAGTCCCTCAGCCGTTTCGCCACCGCGTCGCCGACCTCATGGGTCGAGAGGCTGCCGCCCAGATCGCGTGTGCACTCACCCGCGCGCAGCGTTGACGAGACCGCACCCTCGATCGCGTCCGCCATCTCCTTATGACCCAGGTGTCTAACCATCATAGAAGCGCTCAAAATCGCCCCGATCGGGTTGACGATGTCTTTGCCTGCGATGTCGGGCGCGGTGCCGTGCACCGGCTCGAAAAGGCCCAGACCCGTCTCCGGGTTGATGTTGGCCGAGGGCGCGATCCCCATCCCGCCGATCAGCTCCGCGGTGAGGTCGGACAGGATGTCGCCGAACAGGTTGCCGGTGACGATGACCTCGAACTGGGTCGGGTCGCGCACAAGCTGCATCGCCGCGGCATCGACGTATAGATGACGCGTCTTGATGTCCGGGTGCTTCTTGGCGACGGCCTTCCACTGCTGCTGCCACAGGCCCCCGGCGTGCGTCATCGCGTTGGACTTGTCCACCATCACGACCTCGCGCTCCGCCACATGGAACGCATACTCGATGATCCGTGTCACCCCGAGGTAGGTGTTGAGGTCCTCCTGGATCGCGACCTCATCTTTTGTGCCCCGCTTGAAGCGGCCGCCCATCCCGACGTAGAGGCCCTCCGTGTTCTCGCGGACGATCAGGAGGTCGAGCTTGCGCCGGTCTTCGCGTCGCAGCGGAGAGAGCCGGTCGTCGTAGAGCCTGGCCGGTCGCAGGTTGACGTACAGGTCGAGCTCGAAGCGCAGCCTGAGCAGGACGCCGGCAAGGTAAGCCGCGTCGTTGACGCGGGGGTCGCCGACGGCGCCGAACAGGATCGCGTCGGCCTTCCGCAGGTCGCTCCACGTCGCGTCCGGGATGGGCACGCCCGTGCGCATGTACTGGTCGGCGTTGACCTCGTACTCCTGGAAGTCGAAGTCGGCGCCGGCGCCGCGCAGGACCTTGATCGCCTCGGGCACGACCTCCCTGCCCGCTCCGTCGCAGGGCAGGACGGCGATGTGGCTAGGCAGGGGTCGCTTCCCTGTCGCGCAGCTTGTAGCGCTGGATCTTGCCCGTCACCGTCTTCGGCAGCTCAGGGACGAACTCGATGAGGTGCGGGTACTGGAAGCGCTGGAGGCGCGACTTGCAGTGCTCCTGGAGCTCGGCAATGAGCGCGTCGCCCGTGACGGCCGACGGCCTGGCGATGACGAAGGCCTTGATCCTGGTGAAGCCCTCGACCGACGTCCCAACCACCGCGCTCTCCGCGACGGCGGGGTGCTCGAGAAGCGCCGACTCGATCTCGATCGGTGAGACCCACAGGCCGCTGACCTTGATCATGTCGTCGGAGCGGCCTTCGTACCAGTAGAAGCCGTCCTCGTCGACGCGGTAGCGGTCGCCGCTGAAGAACCACTCGCCGAGGATGCTTCGCTTCGATTTTTCGTGCTGCGCCCAGTAGAGGGCCAGCGCGCTGTCGCCCTTGACGTAGAGGTCGCCGGCCTCACCCTGGGCCACCGGCTTGCCTTCGTCGTCGAGGATCTTCAGCTCGTAGCCAGGCACCGGCTTGCCGCTGCTTCCCGGCCTGACTTCGTCGAGGCGGTTGGAGCAGTAGATGTGGAGCATCTCGGTCGAGCCGACGCCGTCGAGGATCGTCAGCCCGAAAGCATCCTTCCAGCGCCGCCACACCTCGGCCGGCAGCGCCTCCGCGGCCGCGACGCAGTGGCGGATCGAGCTGAGGTCGCGGTCTTTCGCGCCTTCGAAGTTGAGGATGGCGTTGTAGAGCGTGGGCGCGGAGAAGAAGAGCGTTGGCTTTCGCTTCTCGATCGTGTCCAGCACCGTCTGCGGTGTGTGCCTTCCCGCGTGGAGCACGGTCGAGGCGCCGACCCAGTACGGAAACGTGAGGTTGTTGCCGAACCCGTAGGCGTGGAAGAGACCGGTCGTGGAAAAGGTGGTGTCGTTCTCGGTGATGCCGAGCACCTGCTCGGCGTAGGTGACGCACGTGTAGGGGATGTCGTGCTGGAGGTGGACCACGGCCTTGGGCTTGCCCGTGCTGCCTGAGCTGTAGAGCCAGAAGGCCATGTCGTCCCGGCGGGTGGGCGCGGGCTCGATTTCGTCGTCCGCCTGAAGCTGATCGGCCCGCAAGACGCCCAGGCCGCCCGCTGCGGGCAGCAGCTTGTCTTCGGTGTTCGAGTCGACGACCACGACACGAGCCAGCGAGTCCTCGACGTAGTGGAGGTAGTCCTCGCTCCTCTGCAGCAGGGGATTGACCGGGACCGGGACGGCCCCGATTCTCAGGGCGCCCAGGAACGCGGCCACCCAGCCCGGCGAGTCATAGCCGACGAGGAGGACGCGCTCTTCGCGACGGAGGCCCAGGTCGAGGAGCCGGCGCGCCGCGCCGTTGACGAGCTTGAAGAGCTGCTGGTAGGTGATGTCGCCGGAGGCGGAGTGAATCGCGGTCTTGGCGGCGTGACGGGGCAGGTTCCGTTCGATCAGGTCGGCGCCGACGTTGTAGCGATCCGGTAGATCCACCACCGTAGCAATCTTGGCACGGAGACGACGAGGACGGTGAAGGGGGTGACAGGGGTGGGATTGGGTGGTGGAGGGCTTTGCGAGTTTGAATATAAATTAACCGGCTAAAGATTGTATAATCGAACGTTTTTTTGTAGTATCTGTGCATGCTCCAGGTACAGCCCAGCCTCGAGGACCAGCTCCTCGAGACGCAGCGCCAGATCGACAGCCTCCTCCTCCGCCAGTCTCGGCTGGCGGCGGCCTTTGCCGCCACCGACAGCTGGGACAGAGCCGGCTACAACAACCCCTACGACTGGATGCGCTTCCACCT
>WNFV01008029.1_pt1 | contig 12031 bp, 11 predicted proteins | sample 5400101 | NCBI WGS metagenome assembly WNFV01 (sample SAMN13153361, study PRJNA577476) | soil metagenome | isolation source: 115 cm soil or saprolite under grassland replicate 1 | place: USA:California | collected 2016-06-15
GAGCGGGCGAAGGCCAAGCCGGCGCAAGCGGGCGACCGACCGCGCGTTGAAGCGATCGGCGTCAGCCATGCTCTCGAACCAGTGGATGCGATCGCCCCGCCCCCGCCCGATGAGCCGGAACCGGCGGATGGTCTCCTCGTCGCAGCTCAGCAGGTGCGCGAGGACGTCCTTGACGGACCAGCGGTCCTGGGTGCGGGGCCGCAGGATCTCGCGCTCGGGCAACCGCTCGACGAACGCCAGCGTCGCTCGGCGAGTCGCCGCCATGCGCCGGACGGCCTGGCGCTGCCAGGTCGCGAGTGATCCCGCCTTCCGGGTCGCCATCACGGCCTGACGGTAGACGAAGCGGCGCGGCCGGTCAATGGGGCGCGACCGGGGCCGCTCCGTCTCGTCGCCTTGACCCTGGGATCGGCGGAGGCATAGGATGCCGTCCAAGCTGGATTCATCCGCCTGGCTGGAAGACCCGGTCCCGAGGAGGAGGGTGCCATGATTTGGAGGCGATGCACCCGCGTCGGATCGATCGGCCAGACATAGGGACAGCACTCTGATCGCTCTCCGCGACGTCACCAAGACCTTCGGCGCGCGCGTAGCCGTGGATCACGTCTCGCTCGCGGTCGAGCCCGGCACGACGCGAATCCTTCTCGGTACGAGCGGATGCGGCAAGTCCACCATCCTTCGCCTCGTTCTGGGACTGATCACGCCGGATGCCGGTGAGGTGCTCGTGGACAGCATCGCCGTCTCTCCAGCCACGCGCCGCGACGCGCTCCGCCGCCTGGGCTACGTCGTCCAAGAGGCTGCGCTCTACCCGCACATGACGGCGGCGGAGAATGCGACGCTGCCCGCCCGCGCCGAGGGCTGGACACCGGCGCGCATGGCGCAGCGCCTGGCCTCGCTGGCCGAGCTGGTCGGCCTCGAGCGAGGCCTGCTCGACCACTATCCCGCGGAGCTCAGCGGTGGCCAGCGTCAGCGCGCCGGCCTCATGCGCGCCCTCATGCTCGACCCGCCGGCGCTGCTGCTCGACGAGCCGCTCGGGGCGCTCGATCCCATCTCGCGCGCGGAGCTCCAGGCGCACCTCGTGCGCGTCTTTCGCGAGCTGCGGAAGACGGTCCTCCTCGTCACCCATGACGTGCGCGAAGCCTTCGTGTTCGGCTCCACCATCACGCTGCTGAACGAGGGCCGTGTCGTGCAGGAGGGCACGTTCGCCGATCTCGCGCGACGACCGGCCGATCCCTACGTTGCCGAGTTCCTGCGCGCGCAGGCTCCCCCGTCCGCCATGACGGCAGCGCTCTAGGCGGGGTCCGTCATGGGCACACCCACACGCGAACGGGTCCTGCCGCCGCGGGCCGCCCCGCGCGGCCGGCTCCGTCACCCACTCGCCCGAATGCGGCTCTTCGAGCTGCAGACGGGACTCGGGGGGCCCACTCCGCTCGTCCGCGCGGGACGACCCGCGGCGCCACCCGTTCGCCTGAGGATGGTGTCACGGCGTAGGTTTCGCCGCCTGACGGCGGCCCTCGCGGTCACCGTAGTGGCGGTCGCCGGAGCCGCCGAGGGCAGCGAGACGGCGCTCCGCGTCGGCTCCAAGTCCTTCACCGAGAGCTACGTCATCGCCGAGATCGTGTCCCGGATCGCCGAGCAGGTCGGCGAAGCGCCGGTCGAGCGCCGGTTTGGCCTGGGCGGGACGGGCATCGCCTTCGGCGCGCTGGCCAGCGGCGAGATCGATGTCTATCCCGAATACACCGGCACGATCAGCCGCGCCATCCTGAACGATCCGTCGCTGACCGGTGTGCCGGCGCTGCGCGCGCGGTTGCGGTCGCGCGGCCTGATCATCAGCGAGCCGCTCGGCTTCGCGAATACCTATGCCCTGGCCGTCCGCCGTGACACGGCGGCGCGGCTCGGCCTGCGCGCCATCAGCGATCTCAGCCGGCATCCCGGCCTGACCGCCGCGTTCGACCCCGGCTTCCTCAACCGCGATGACGGCTGGCCGGGTCTCCAGCGCCACTACGGCCTCCGCTTCACCGCCGTTCGCGGGATGGAGCACGCCCTCACCTACCCCGCGCTGTCGAGTGGCCGGGTGGACGTCATCGACGTGTTCTCGACCGACGGTCAGCTCGCGCGCGCCGATCTCGTCGTGCTCGCCGACGATCGCCGCTTCTTCCCCGAATATGCGGCGGTGCTGCTGGCCCGGGCCTCACTGGCCGACCGTCTGCCCCGCACCTGGGCCGCGCTCCAGCAGCGCCTCGCGGGACGAATCCACAATGCCGCCATGGCGCGGCTCAACGGCGAAGTCGAGCTGGATCGGCGGACGTTTGCTCAAGCCGCTGCCGCGTTCCTCGGCGAGCGTGAGGCGGCGGGTGCCGGCACGGCGCGCCGCCAGCTCGGCCGCGCCCTCATGACGCTGACCGTCGAGCACCTGGTGCTCGTCACCGCCTCACTAGCCGTGGCCATCGCCCTCGGGCTTCCGCTCGGACTCCTGGCGGCCCGCCACCGGCTCTTCGGCCAGATCGAGCTGATGGGGATCGGCGTGCTGCAGACAATTCCCGCGCTCGCGCTGCTGGCGTTCATGATCCCGCTCTTCGGCATCGGCCGGATGCCGGCGCTCGTCGCCCTGTGTCTTTACGCGCTACTGCCCATCGTCCGCAACACCTATGCCGGCGTCAGCAGTCTGGACCGCCAGCTCTTGGACATGGCGGCGGTGATGCGGCTGAACGGCTGGCAGCGGCTGGCGTGGATCGAGCTGCCGCTGGCGGCCGTGACGATCATGGCAGGGATCAAGACCGCGGCCGTGCTCACGGTGGGGACGGCGACGCTGGCGGCGTTCATCGGCGGCGGCGGATACGGCACGCTCATCGTGACCGGCCTGGCACTCAACGACGTGCCGACGATCCTGGCCGGCGCGATCCCGGCGGCGGTGATGGCCCTGGCGATCCACGTCGCCTTCGAGGCGCTCGATCGCCTGGTGGTGCCTCGACCGCTTCGTGGAGCTTTCGGCATAGCGCGATAGCCTCGCCGGCGTAGCCGGGAAACCAGGCGGCCATCCACTCGGGCCGCTCGAAGAAGGCCAGCGGCGGCCGCCGCGCGCGGCGGATGGCGCCACGGTGGATGAGGCCGCTGGCATTGATGAACGAGACATCCTCGAGCATGCGCCCCGGCGCGAGGACCCCCGCAGTGACCGGCGCGAGACGGGCCACGGCCTTCACGCTCTCGGCGACGCCGCGGAGGCAGAAGGCGTGGACCCGACGCGCGGGACGGGGCAGCAGTGCTGCCAGCACCGAGCGCATCGTGAGCCCGGAGAAGATCGTATCGTCCACCACCGCCAGTGAGTCCCCGTTTCCCGCGACGCCGAGCTGGGAAGCGAGCGGCGCCGGACCAGCCAGCGTGTAGCCACCCGCCTCGTCCTCCTCCCGCCAGATATCGACGCGCGCGATCGCGGGAAACCAGCCGGTGCGCGCGTGAACCTCGGCCGCCACACGGCTGCCGGCCCGGCCGATGCCGATCGCCACCGCGAACGGCGCATGCGGACCGCGCGCGATGAGCGCCTCGATCTGCTCTTCGAGCGTCAGGAGCACGACGCGCGGATCCTGCTGGAGCAGCGCCACGAGGGCCTGACCGAGGCGGTGCGCGCGGGACCCCTCCCCGTGAGCGCGGAGCTCCTCTGAGATGTCATCGTAGACGTAGAGCCTCCGTGGAACTGGAGTCGCCGTCACGCGCGCTCCTCCGGGCGCGCGATCGCGAGGCCGAATCGGCCCTCCCGATCCGTGCGCCACTCCTCCAGGGCGAGGCCGGCCTCATTCAGCATCGCGGCAACGGACTCGCGCGTGAACTTGTAGGAGCTCTCGGTCCAGATCCCCTCGCCCACGTCGAAGTCGAGCACCAGATCGAGCGCTCTCAGATGGACGCGCTGCGGCGAGGCGGCAAGCAAATGCATCTCGATCCGGCTCGCCTCTGTGTTGTAGAAGCTGTAATGTCGCCAGGCCTCGGGGGCGAAGTCGCCATCCACAGCCCGGTTCACGACGCGGAGGATGTTGAGGTTGAACTCGCGGGTGACGCCGGCGGCGTCATTGTAGGCCGCTTCCAACGTGCTCCGCTCCTTGACGAGATCCACGCCCAGCAAGAACCGGCCGTCGGAGCCCAAGAGGCGCCGCACCTGGGCCAGCAGCGCGCGCCGGGCGGGCGGATCGAAGTTGCCGATCGTGCTGCCGAGGAAGAGGACGAGACGGCGCCCGGTGGGCGGCGGCAGGCAGCCGAGGTGGCGCTCGAAGTCGGCGACGACCGCATGGAGGTGCATGTGCGGGTACTCATCGGCGAGCCCGCCGACGGCCTGGGCCAGGCTTTCGCGGCCGACGTCCATCGCGACGTAGCGCACGCCGCGGCCGTTCTGGAGCGCGTCGAGCAGGCAGCGGACCTTGCGGCAGGAGCCGGGCCCCAGCTCCACGATGTCGCGAGGGCCGAGCCGGCGCACGACGTCCCCGATGCCGTCGCGTAGGATGGCGTCCTCGGCCCGCGTCAGGTAGTACTCGGGCAGCTCCGTGATGCGCTCGAAGAGTAGCGAGCCGGCCTCGTTGTAGAAGTACTTGGGCGGCAGCTGTCGCGGGCGCGCCGTGAGCCCACGCCGGACGTCCTCCACCATACGGGCGAGAAATCTCGTTTCGTCGGCATGGACGTCGAGCAGGCAGCCCATGGCCGGCTCTCAGACCGCCGCGGTGCGGAAGCCGGCCACGATATTGCGCCGGTGACGCATGTAGAAGTTCCGCCACGTGGCGCGGATCAAGCGCGCGCGCGTCGTCCAGCCGCCGCCACGCAGCACCTTTTTCTGACCGAAGTAGGGCTGCGAGTACTCCTGGTACGGGTCGCACTCGAAGCCGGGGTAGGGCTGGAAGGTGTCCTCCACCCATTCCCAGACATTGCCGATCATCTGCCGGCAGCCGACGGGGCTGTCTCCCTCGGGCAGCGCGCGCGCGTCGATGGTGCCCCCGGCGCGGAAGTCGAGATTCGCGCGCTCGGGCGTCGGTGCCTCGTCGCCCCACGGGAACCGGCGCTTGCGGCCGGTCGCCGGCTCGAGCGTGGCCGCCATCTCCCACTCCGCCTCCGTCGGCAGCCGGCGCCCCGCCCACCGGCAGTAGGCCTGAGCCTCGTACCAGTTCACGTGCACGACCGGATGCCAGGGATCGAGCGGCACGACCGCGTCGAAGCGCCGCTCCCCCCAGCGGCCGTCATGGCCGCGGACCCAGAAAAGTGGGTGCTCGGCCCCCTCGCGGCGGCGCCAATCCCAGCCGCGCCGCTCCCACAGCGGCCGCCGCCGGTACCCGCCATCGTCCACGAACTGCTGGAACTCCGCGTTCGTCACCGGCGTGGAGGCGATGCGGAAGGGCGCGACCTCAACGGGGTGCGCCCATTTTTCATTGTCGAAGACGAACGGCTCGTCGGGTGTCGCCCCGAGGGCGAACGGACCACCGGGGACGTCGACGTCGCGAACGCGGTAGCCTGGATCGATCAGCGGCCGGGCCGCCGCGGGATCGAAGCGGGCAAGGCGCGGGCGCGCGTAGCCGAGGGTGTGCAGGATGAGGGCGAGGTTCTCGGCGTGCATGTCTTCGTGGAGCGCGGCCAGCGTGTAGAAGTACGCTTCCTTCGCGCTGGGCTCGCGGGAGTCGAGTCGGGCCGCGCTGCGGTCGAGCACGGTGGAGATGTACTCGAGCGACTGGCGCCGCGACGGATAGCGATGGTCCCAGCGCCGCGTGTACGACACGTTGAACGCGTCGTAGATGGCATCGGAGCCCGGCAGCAGCGGCGCTCGGCCATCGAGGTGACGCAAGATCCAGTACTCCTGAAACCAGCCGACGTGGCCCATCTCCCAGATCGGGGGCTCGAGAAAATGGGCCCGGATGCCCAGCATCTGCGCGTCCGTGAGGCTGTGGAGCAGCTGGAGCTCGACGCTTCGCGCGTCCAGCAACGCGTCGAGGAGGGAAGCGGTCGTTGGGCGCTCTCGCGGGTCGGTCATGGGGCGGTCCGATGCCGGGCTCTAGTCTACCGCGCCTTCAGAGGGGCTTGCGGAGGAGACGGGCCAGCTCCCCCACGACGCCGCGCCTGAACGTGAGCACGCAGATGACGAAGATGAACCCCTGCGCCACGGTGACCCACGCCCCCAGCTGGGCCAGATAGTTCTCGAGCGTGACCACGATGACGGCCCCGACCACGGGGCCGAATACCGTGCCGAGGCCACCCAGCAGGGTCATGAGCACGACCTCGCCGGACATGGTCCAGTGCACGTCGGTGAGCGAGGCCAGCTGGAAGACCAGGGCCTTGGTGCCGCCCGCGAGCCCCGACAGCGTGGCCGACAGCACGAAGGCGATCAGCTTGTACTGATCGGCCGTGTACCCGAGCGAGACGGCGCGGGGCTCGTTCTCGCGGATCGCCTTGAGCACCTGCCCGAAGGGCGAATGGATGGTCCGGTAGACCAGCAGGAAACCCGCAAGAAAGATCACGAGCACAACGAAATACATCGTCATGGTCTGCCGCAGATCCAGCGCGCCCAGCAGGATGCCCCGCGGCACCGCCTGGATGCCATCCTCGCCGTGGGTGAACGGCGCCTGCAGGCTGAAGAAGTAGATCATCTGGGCGAGGGCCAAGGTGATCATGGCGAAGTAGATCCCCTGCCGGCGGATGGCCAGCGCGCCCACGATCAGCCCGAGCAGCGCGGCCGCGGCGGTGCCGACGAGGATGGCCATCTCGGGCGGCCAGCCCCACTCCTTCGCGGCATGCGCCGCCACGTAGCCCGCCGTTCCCAGATAGGCCGCGTGCCCGAAGGAGAGCAGCCCCACGTAGCCGATGAGCAGATTGAAGGCGCAGGCGAAGAGCGCGAAGCAGAGCGCCTTCATAAGGAAGACGGGGTAGACGAAGAACGGGGCGCCGACGAAGACTGCGACCATGACGACGAAGGCCACGAGCTGGTGCCGGGGCGTCGTGGGCAGCGCGGGCGCTTCGGCGGATTCCCGGGCGACGGCCACTCAGCGCTCCCGTCCGAACAGCCCGGCCGGCTTGACCAGGAGCACGATGGCCATGATGACGAAGATCACGGTGTTCGAGGCCTCGGGGTAGAAGACCTTGGTGAGCCCCTCGATCACGCCGAGCGTGAAGCCGGTGACGATGGAGCCCAGGATCGAGCCCATCCCGCCGATGACCACGACCGCGAAGACCACGATGATGAGATCGGCCCCCATCAACGGGTTGACCTGATAGATCGGGGCCGCCAGCACGCCGGCCAGCGCGGCCAGGGCGACGCCGAAGCCGTACGTCAGCGTGATCATCCGCGGGACATTGACGCCGAAGGCCTGCACCAGCGCCGGGTTCTCCGTGGCCGCGCGCAGATACGAGCCGAGCTTGGTCCGCTCGATCACGACCCATGTCCCCAGGCAGACGGCGAGGGAAAGGACGACGACCCACGCGCGGTAGTTGGGCAGGAACATGAAGCCCAGGCTGTGTCCGCCCTCTAGCTGCCGAGGGATGGCGTAGGGAAGCCCCGAGGAGCCGAACTCGTTGCGGAACAAGCCCTGGATGACGAGCGCGACACCGAACGTGAGCAGAAGGCCGTAGAGATGGTCGAGCTGGTAGAGGCGCTTCAGCATCGTTCGCTCGAGCACCACTCCGAACAGCCCGATGACGATCGGGGCGATCAGCAGCGCCCACCAGTAGCCGACCCCGGCCCACTGCAGGAGGAAGTACGCCGCGAAGGCGCCCATCATGTACTGGGCGCCGTGGGCGAAGTTGATGATGTTGAGGAGCCCGAAGATCACCGACAGCCCCAGGCTCAGCATGGCGTAGAACGAGCCGTTGATCAGACCGATGAGGAGCTGGCCGAAGAGGGCCTGGGTGGGGACGCCGAAGACGGTGGTCATGAGCTCAGCTCCCCTCTCCCCTCAGGGGAGAGGGCAGGGCGAGGGGGGCACGGCTGTCCCCACCCTCACCCCGGCCCTCTCCCTTCAGCGGAGGGAGAGGGAGAAGGTCGGCTACTTCTTGACGAGCGGGCAGCCGCCCTGATCCAACGGCCGGAAGGCCTGGTCCGCCGGGATAGTCGCGCGAACCTTGTAGTAGTCCCATGCTCCCTTGGACTCCGAGGGCTTCTTCACCTCGAAGAGGTACATGGGATGGATCTTCCGGCCGTCTGCCCGGACCACGCCCTTGCCGAAGGCTGGGTCGTCGGTCGGCATCTCCTTCATCTTGGCGATGATCTTGGTTCCATCGTCCGACTTGAGCGCCTCCACCGCCTTGAGATAGTGCAGGACCGCGGAGTAGACGCCGGCCTGGACCATGGTCGGCTTGGCGCCCCGGTGGCGCTCGGCGAAGCGCGTGGACCAGGCGCGCGTCTGGTCGTTCAGATCCCAGTAGAAGGACTCGGTGAGGACCAGCCCCTGGGCCGACGCCAGTCCCAGCGCGTGGATGTCCGTGAGGAAGACCAACAGGCCAGCGAACTGCTGGCCGCCTTTGACGATGCCGAACTCGGCGCCCTGCTTGATGGCGTTGGTGGTGTCGGTCCCGGCATTGGCCAGGCCAATGATCTTGGCCTTGGAGGCCTGGGCCTGCAGCAGGAACGAGGAGAAGTCCGCGGTGGGGAACGGGTGGCGAACCTTGCCCAACACCTTGCCGCCGCTCTTGAGCACCACGGCCTCCACGTCGCGCTCGAGCGCGTGGCCGAAGGCGTAGTCGGCGGTCAGGAAGAACCACGTGTCGCCGCCCGTCTTCACGATGGCGTTGCCGGTCCCGTTGGCCAGCGACCAGGTGTCGTAGGTCCAGTGGATGGTGTTGGGCGAGCAGGCCTTGCCGGTGAGGTCCGAGGTGGCGGCGGTGGCGACGATGAACGCCTTGCCCCTCTCGCGGGCGATCTGGTTGATGGCCAGGGCGATCGCCGAATTCGGCACGTCCACGACCAGATCGACCTTCTCGGCGTCGTACCACTGGCGAGCGATCTGCGAACCGACGTCGGTCTTGTTCTGATGATCGGCGAAGACGATCTCGACCTTCAGGCCCTTCCGGGCGGCGCCGAAGTCCTCGACGGCCATGCGGGCGGCGACTACCGAGCCCGGCCCAGCCAGGTCCGCGTAGGGGCCCGACTGGTCGTTCAGGACACCGATCTTGACGACCCCGTCAGAGATCTGCGCCTGGGCCGGAGCGGCAGCGAAGACGCCCGCGGCCGCGAGCGCGAATATCAGTTTGCGGTTCATTTGGACTACTCCTTTCGCCCGTGGCGAGATCAGGTCGGGCGGCGCATTATACCCCAAGATACTCGTGGAGTTTTCCCATGCTGCTCTCGATCTGATCGTTCAAGATCATCTCCACCACTCGCCCGCGTTCCACGATGAAGTGACGGTCCGCGACCCGGGACGCGAAGCGGAAGTTCTGCTCGACCAGCAGGATCGTGAATCCCTCGGCCTTGAGCCGGCGGATGGTGGCGTCGATCTGCTGGACGATGACCGGCGCCAGCCCCTCCGTCGGCTCGTCGAGCAGCAGCAGCCGCGCTCCGGTCCGGAGGATGCGGCCGATGGCCAGCATCTGCTGCTCGCCCCCCGACAGCTTGGTGCCCTGGCTCCTGAGACGCTCCTTGAGGTTGGGGAAGAGCCCGAAAATCGTGTCCACCGTCAGGCCGCCTGGCCGGACTTGCGGCGGCAGCAGCAGGTTCTCCTCCACATTGAGGCTGGCGAAGATGCCCCGCTCCTCGGGGCAGAAGGCGATGCCCAGCCGCGCGATGGCATTGGACGGGCGCTGGCTCAGCTCCTGGCCCGCGAAGCGGACGGACCCATCGCGCCGCACCATGCCCATGATGGCCTTGAGCGTGGTGGTCTTGCCGGCGCCATTCCGGCCGAGCAGCGTGACAACCTCCCCGGCGCGGACCTCGAACGTCACACCGTGGAGGATGTGGGACTCCCCGTACCAGGCGTGCAGGTCGCGCACCTCGAGAAGCGATGCCGGAGCCTCAGGCATGCTCCGACCCCATATAGGCCTGCACGACGTCGGGGTGCCGCGACACGCTGGCGTAGTCGCCCTCGGCGATCACCTCGCCGCGCGCCAGCACGGTGATCGTATCGGAGAGGTTCGCCACGACGCTCAGGTTGTGCTCGACCATCAGCACGGTGCGATTCGCCGCCGCCTTCTTGATTAGCGCCGAGATGCGGTCCACGTCGTCGTGGGCCATCCCCGCCGTGGGCTCGTCGAGGAGCATCATCTCCGGGTCGAGGGCCAGCGTGGTCGCGATCTCGAGCGCGCGCTTGCGGCCGTAGGGCAGCTCGACGGCCAGCGTGCCCGCGAAGGCCGCAAGCCCGACGGCCTCGATGAGCTCCATCGCCCGCTCATTCAGGGCGTCAAGCACCCGCTCCGACCGCCAGAAGTCGAACGAGCGGCCCCGCCGCCGCTGTAGCGCGATCCGCACGTTCTCGAGCACCGTCAGGTGCGGGAATACTGCCGAGATCTGAAAGGAGCGCGCAAGACCCAGCCGCGCGATGTCGGCGGGCTTCGACCCCGTGATATCGCGCCCGTTGTAGGTGATGCGCCCACGGGTCGGCACCAGGAAGTGCGTGAGCAGGTTGAAGCACGTGGTCTTGCCCGCTCCGTTGGGACCAATCAGGGCGTGGATGCTGCCGCGCCGGACGCGAAGCCGGACGTCCTTGACGGCGACGAAGCCCCGGAATTCCTTCGTCAGGCCTTCGGTTTCGAGGATCACGTCGCTCGCCATGAGAGTCGTGATGATAGATGATGCCCCTTCCGGACCGCAAGCGGTTATGTATCATAGGCGCATGACCACACGACTCCTCTTCGTCGGCGCGGGCGCCATCGGCAGCTACCTGGGCGCGTTCCTTTCTCGGGCCGGTCACGACGTGACCCTGGTCGATCCCTGGCCGGAGCAGGTCGAGGCCATTCGCCGCGGCGGCATTGCGGCGACCGGGCCGCACGAGCCGTTCACCGCCCGGCCCACGGCGCTCCATCTCCACGAAGCTCAGCGGCTCGGCGCCGACTTCGATATCGCCTTCGTCGCCGTGAAATCCTATGACACTGCCTGGGCGACGCATGTGGCGCTGCGCCACCTGGCGCCCTCCGGCTACGCAGTGGCGGCGCAGAATTGCTGGAATGATCCCGTCGTCGCCGCCATCGCGGGACCGGCGCGCTCGGTGGGGCTCATCATGTCGCGTATCGCCGTGGCGCTCTGGGAGCCGGGCCGCGTCGAGCGGGGCGTGGAGAAGGGAGCCGGCGCCGGGCACGTGGTCTTCCGCCCGGGCGAGCACGACGGCCGGATCACGCCTCGCGTGGAGGAATTGGCACGGATGCTCTCGGTGATCGACGGCGCCCGGCCAACGGACAATCTCTGGGGTGAGCGCTGGGCCAAGCTTTGCGCCAATTGCATGGGAAATCCGGTCCAGGCCATGAGCGGCCTCGGCAGCCTCGAGATCGCGGGCGATTCGCGCGGCCGGGAGATCACCATCCGCCTCGCCGAAGAGTCGGCGCGCGTCGGCCTCGCCTTGGGCCTCCGCATCCCGAAGTTTGGCGGCGCGCCGGCGGAGCAGTGGGCGGACGCCAGCCGCCCCGCCGTGTACAAAGAGCTCGACACGATGCTGATGCCGCGCGAGGGCGCGGGCCGTAACTGGCGCGCATCCATGGCGCAGGATGTGATCAAGGGGCGCCGCACCGAGATCGCCTACATGAACGGCCACGTGGTGAGCAAGGGCAAGGAGACAGGAATCCCCACCCCCGTGTCCGCTGCGGTGGTCGGCCTCGTCGAAGAGATCGACGCCGGCGCCCGCAAGCCCGCGCGGGAGCACATTGAGTTAGCGCTGCGCCACGCCGGCTTCTAGCGGGCCGGGAATCAGAGTCGAAGTTCCCGGCCAGGGGAGCCAGGACCACCCCTGCGGATCAGCACGAGCGCGTTCCGGCACGGGCCCGATTTCGGCGCTGTCGCCGTGCCCGAGACTCTCGTGTCCAATGACCGTAGTCCCTGCAATCTCCGTCTCGCCATTAGCGTCCCAGGCGCTGCTCGATGTCCTCGATGCGGGTTTGG
>WNFV01015929.1_pt1 | contig 12031 bp, 7 predicted proteins | sample 5400101 | NCBI WGS metagenome assembly WNFV01 (sample SAMN13153361, study PRJNA577476) | soil metagenome | isolation source: 115 cm soil or saprolite under grassland replicate 1 | place: USA:California | collected 2016-06-15
TGACCAACCTGGTGGACATCGCGCCGTTCGACACGATCGCGTCGCTCACAGCTGGCGACAAGGCGGAGCTCCAGGTAGCAGGCGGCGTCGTGCGGATCATCTCCCTGGCCGGTCAACCCGTCGGCCAACTCGAGCCAAAAATCGCCCAGCGGGTCGTCAAGCTCACCGAGATGGGCCACAAGTACTCGGCCGCGATCACCTCAATCGACGAAGCCCACGTGCGGGTCATCCTACGTGAGGCGTATCGCGACCCAAGCATGGGAACGCGGCCCTCGTTTCCGACCCAGGCGCCAGAGATTCGGCCGTATACGAAGGATAGCGTCTTCCGCTCTGACCTGGACGAGGACGAGGACGAGGCCGACGAGGCGGATCCCGATGCCGAGGCTGGGGAGGTCGCGGAAGGAGCGGTCGACGACGCCGCACTCGGCGACGAGTCCGAGCTGACCGACGACCGGTAAGGACACCGCTCCCCGGGGTGGGCGACTGGCTTCAGACTGCTCTGAGCTCGCTGGCTGCCGGCTGGAGGGCGACCGGCAGGACCTGGTCCATCCGATCAACGGGGATGAAGCGCAACTCTCGCTTGGCGTCCTCGGGCACCTCTTCCAGGTCCTTAAGGTTGGGTCGGGGTAGCACGAACGTTTTGATCCCGGCCCGGTGGGCGGCCACTACCTTCTCCCGCACGCCCCCGACCGGCAATACCCGTCCCCGCAACGTGATCTCGCCGGTCATCGCTACCTCCCGTCCAGCCGGGCGGTGAGTCAGCGCCGAGACGAGCGCCGTCGCCATGGTAATACCAGCTGATGGCCCATCCTTGGGGATCGCCCCGGCTGGCACGTGAATGTGGACGTCCGTGGTCTCGTAGAACTTGTCGCGGATGCCCAGGTCCTTGGCTCTGGCGCGGGCAAAGCTCAGCGCCGCCTGAGCCGACTCCTTCATCACGTCGCCGAGCTGCCCGGTCAGGACGAGCTGGCCCTTGCCCTCGAGGAGGGACACTTCCACCGTCATCACGTCGCCGCCGGCCGGCGTCCACGACACCCCGGTTGCCACCCCGACCTCATCTTTCTCTTCGGCCAGGTTGTGTACGAAGCGTGGTGGGCCCAGCACGTCGGCCAGGTTTCGGGCGGTAACCACCGTTCGAGTTGTGTCGCCCGCCGCCACCTTGCGAGCCACTTTGCGACACGCTGTGGCGATCTGGCGTTCCAGGTTTCGCACCCCGGCCTCGTGGGTGTACTCGCGGATGATCTGGCGCATGCATCCCTCGGTGAAGCGCAGCAGCGACTTACCCAGGCCGTGCTCCTTGATCTGCTTGGGGATCAGGAACCGGCGGGCGATCTCGTACTTCTCATCCTCGATGTAGCCCGGCAGCTCGATGACCTCCATCCGGTCACGCAGGGCGGGTGGGACCGGGTCGAGGATGTTGGCGGTCGTCACGAACATCACCCGCGACAGGTCGTATTGAACGTCCAGGTAGTGGTCAGAGAATGCCATGTTCTGCTCGGGATCGAGGACCTCCAGCAACGCGGCAGACGGATCGCCCCGGAAGTCCACTCCCAACTTGTCGATCTCGTCGAGCATGAACACCGGATTGATCGTGGCGGCCGTACGCATCGTCTGGATGATCCGTCCCGGCAGCGCGCCGATGTAGGTGCGACGGTGGCCCCGGATCTCCGCTTCGTCACGGATCCCTCCCAGCGACACGCGGACGAACTTGCGGCCCAGCGCCTGGGCGATCGACCGGCCCAGGCTCGTCTTTCCCACCCCGGGCGGGCCCACGAAGCAGAGGACCTGGCTCCGCATTCGCTCGGCGGCCAGCTTGCGGACCGCGATGTATTCGAGGATGCGCTCCTTGATCCGAGATAGGCCGTAATGGTTCCGCTCGAGCACCTTGGCCGCGTGGTTGATGTCCAGACGGTCCTCGGTGGCCTTAGCCCAGGGCAGCGCCGCCAGCCACTCTAGATAGCTGCGCACCATCCCGACCTCGGGCGACATGGCTGGCATCGCGGCTAGCCGGTCCAGCTCGTCGTCTGCCTTCTCCTGGACTTCGTCCGGCAGCCGAGCGGCCTCGATCTTCTCGCGCAGTTTGGCTACCTCGCGGCCCTGGGCATCGGTCTCGCCCAGTTCCTTCTGGATCGCCTTGAGCTGCTCGCGCAGGAAGTACTCCCGCTGGTTCTTGTCCACTTCCTGCTGGACCTGCGAGTGGATCTTACTCTGCAGCTCCAGGACGTCGAGTTCCTTGGCCAGAAAGACGCTGGCCTTCTGGAGCCGCTCGACTGGATCGAGGGTTTCCAGAATGTCCTGGCGTTGCGGCACCGACAGCTCCAGGTCCGAGACCGCGAAGTCGGCCAACCAGCCGGGCTCGTCGATGTTGATCCCCGCCACGTAGTGGTCGTCGGGGATCGTTCGACTAAGCTTGACCACCTTCTCGTAGAGGCTGAGGACTGCCCGCATCAGCGCCTCGACCGACGGCTGATCGTAAGCAAGCTCCTCGAGCGGCATCACATTGAGCCGTAAGTAAGGCTCGTCCTGGAAGGTGCCTACTACCCGAACCCGACGCTGGCCCTGGACCAGCGCTGAGGTCGACCCATCCGGCATCTTGAGGACACGACCGACTACCGCTTCGGTCCCCACGTCATACAGCTCGTCGGCGTTGGGTCGCTGGACCTCCGGATCGCGCTGGGCCAGCACCACCAGCGTCCGCTCTCTGCCCATCGCCTCCTCGATCGCCCGTAACGAGCGGTCGCGATCGATGAACAGCGGCGTTACCACATGCGGGAATAGGACTGTATCCCGCACCGGCAAGCTCGGCAGGTCGATGATCTCGGCGGACTTCTTCTTACGACGCGGCATCAGGCCTCGGCTGGGGACCGGCCAACGGCTCTGGCCGTCTGGCCGATGTGGTAATTATAGTCGGCCCAGCATACTCACCTTCTGGTAGGCCCGCATTCCGGCCTCCCAGAACGGTGGCCGCGTCAGCGGTGTTGAACGGTCGAGTTACGTCCCACGCTGGAGCCGCCGAACGAGGCCATTACGGAGCGAACGGTTCGCGCTTGGCGGGTGGGTCACGCACGTCAACGGCCTAGCGCTTGCCGGCGGGGAGATCGGCGTCGGATTGGTCTTGAGACCGGCGGCCGCCGCAGGTCACAGGACGGTGCACGGCGAAATGCTGCGGGCGATGAAGACATGATCGCCGATGGGCGGCCCAGGGCTTGCGGTAGTGCCTGGCGTATTTGTTTCAGCATCCGCAGTCGACAGGGGGCCCGGTCGGACGATCGTTCCGCTGAAGGTCGCGTTGCCGCTGGAGTCGGTCGTGAAGCTACCGACAAATTGGTGCCCCAGCGATATCAGCGAGCCGCTGAAGAAAATGTATGCCTCCAAGCTCTTGTTCGGCGGTCCGCCGGAGATAGTCACGAACATCGCGTAAAGGAAGCTGCCTCCGCCCTGATTGCGCTGGGTTACGGCGATCGAGGCCGTTCCTGGCGCCCCGCTTTCGCTGATCGCCGGATTGGTACAGGCAGGTGTCGGCTGCACCGGGCCGAGCGGGAGTGGACTCGCCGCGGGCAGCACAACCGGGACTGGTATTGGCTGCTCCGTGTCATGATGCTCTTCCCTCTCTTTGACCTTCGCGCCGGTCTGCCCGCCCGGCGTTAGCCCGGCGTTGGTGCCGGTGGAATCAGCCTGAAGTTGTTGCAGTGCTGTGGTGTACGCCTCAGTGGCCGCGTTCCAGGGTCCGCCGTGGGGCGCGAAGGTCTCGCACCGCGAAAGCACCCGGCCTCTGTCGACCTGCACCCAGATTCCCAAATCCGGGGCCATCGCACAGCCCGCGAACGTCGTGGCCGATGTGCACGAGGACAGACACACGATGATGGCGATGCCCTCCGGTGTGGGGCCGTACGTCAGAAACTCCGTCCCGCGCACGACCGCGACCGCTCCGCCAACGTCGATCCGGTAAGCAGACCCAGGGTCGGTGAAGCTCTGCACGCGGTTGAGGGTGGCGCCGAAGACTTGTTTGAGTGAGACGTCGATCCGCTCACCCTGCTTGCTTACGCGCTCGACGACGAGCACGGTAGCCTCGCCCATCTCGATTTCGGTCCCCACAAAGAAGGTAATGAGGGCCCCGGAAGGTCCGAGTGTCCTGATCTCGTCGCCCGGCCGGACCACGGTCCCGCTGGGGGCAGGCTGGAGCGCGCTGCCGTCGCCGCGGACGACCGCAACCTCGCCGCGCAAGACCGTCATGGTCGCGCCCTCCTGGGCCTGCGCGAGAGCCCTGAGCGGTATGAGCGAGGCGCTCACGAGCAGTGCAGCGACCAAGTACGTCAGCGAGAACCTCGTCACGGCCAGACATCTCCCGAATTGGGATCACGGATCAGCGGCGTGCCTGGCCATGATGCCGCTTTATCGACGACGTGTCAATAGGCCCCACTCTGGCTCTGGTTCTGGTCTGGCCTGGTTGTTGGATTGTTGTTCGGACCGACAGTGCGTACCCTGAAGATCGAGTGGTAGAATCCGCGGTGCTCCGTGTTCGGCGGCCCAGATGGTCCGGCTACGCCCGAGTCGCGGGTCCGATGCCGGGGATGCGGGTGCGTCGGCTCGGCGCGCTGGGTGACTTGGTCGGCGTCCTGGCGCTGCTGGCGCTGGCCGTTCCGATGCGGCTCGTCAATCTCGAGGCCTTTGTCGGCAAGTTCGACGAGGGCATCAGAGGCGAGCAATTGCTTTTGATGTCCGCCGGCTTTCGGCCGTTTCGCGACATCTTCGCCTCGCAGGGCCCGCTCTCGCTCGACATTTTCTATCCGACGTTCGCGTTGTTCGGCCAGAGCCTGGCCGCGGCCCGACTCACCCCGGCCATCCTCTCGATTGCCGGGCTGTTCGCCTGCGGCTGGGCGGCTCGACTTGCGGCTGGCCCGGTCGCGGCGGGGGCGGCGGTGATCGTCCTGCTCCTCAGCCCGACCTATCTGAAGAATTCCCGCCTGGCGCTGGTCGAGATCCCGGCCCTTGTTCCGGCCCTGGCTGCAGTCGGCGCCGGGCTCGCCTTCCAGCGGCGAGGCGAGCGCCGCTGGCTCGTGGCTTCAGGGCTGCTTGTTGGGCTGGCGCTGCTCATCAAGCCGATGGTCGTACCTGCCGTCGCCCCGATCACGCTGGCCAGCCTGCTCCGAGCGTCCGGTCCGGGCAGGCCCGTTCGGGCGCTGGGGGACGCGCTCCTGTTGCTTGGCGTGGCTGCGGTCGCGGTCGGAGCCGTCGTCCTGGCAGTCGGACCTGTCGAAGTGTATGAGCAGATGGTTCGCTTCCGGCTAGCCTCGCGCCAGATCGAGGGGTGGAGCCTGAAGGAAAACTGGAGCGCGATGGCCGGCGAGCTCGCCGACGAGCAGCTCGCGCTGTACGCCGCGGCCGCCGCCGCGGCGGCCTATCTGCTGCTCGTTCGGCCGCGGCTCGGGCTCCCGCTGGCAGTCTGGCCGCTGGCAAGTTTCGGCCTGCTCATGGTTTACTCACCGCTCCAGTTCAAGCACGCCGTCATCATGATCCCACCGCTCGCGCTGCTGGTGGGCGTCGGCGTCGGGCAGTGGGCGATGGACACCCTGGGGCCCGGGATTCTCCGCCCCCAGGCAGGCAGGGCAGGCCCTGCCCCCACGGCGATCGCGCTAGCCTCCACGGCGATCGCGCTGGCCCTGGCGCTCTGGTACGCCGCCAGCCTGCCGGCTATCTTGAGCCTGGATCGCCGCGTGATGACAAGCCTGCCGGAAAACCGCCCTGACACGTACGACGACGAGATCGAGCTGGTCGGGGCGTTCACCGCGCCGTCCGATTTCATCCTCGTCGACGAGCCGTCGGTCGCCTTCGCGGCCCGCCGTCTGGTCCCGCCTGCTCTCGTCGACACCTCATCCCTGCGCATTCGTTCCCGAACACTGGGGGCAGGTCAGGTGATCGCGGCCACAGAGAGGTACGACGTCAAGCTGCTTTTCCTCTTCAGTGACGGGCTGCGCACGATTCGCCCCTTCGCCGACTGGGTCGACGATCACTTTCTGGCGGTGAAGATCAACGAGCGGCGCAACGGAAAGGATCGCGCGCTCTATCTTCGACAAGACGCCGACCTGGGCGCCGCTCGCGCGGTGTTAGAGCGCGCCCTCGAGCAGACCAGCGGAGCGACGTTCGGTGGCCAGCTCCGCCTGCTCGGCTTCACCCTGGAACGGGGCGAGGTGCGCCCTGGCGGGAGTCTGAGCCTGACGCTGGGCTGGCAGGCGATCGGACCGGTCACGGCCGACTACCACGTCGTGACCATTCTCCGCGATGCCCGCGGGCAGATCGTGGAGCAGAACGAGCGCAGCCTGGGCGGAGGCGGCGAGGGTACCGCTGCATGGGAGCCTGGACGCTTCGTATTCCGCGCCACCTCGCTCGGGCTCCGCTCGTCCGATCCGTCCGGCGACTACCGCCTGTCCGTCGGTCTGTACGACTCACGCGCGCGACAGATGCTGCAGCCCGACGGCGTTGACGTGGCTGAACTGGAGCTGGCGACGGTCAGGGTCCGAAGCTGATGCAGTCACGCACGCTCTCGGTTCCAGCGGTCAACGTCCGGGTTCCGGCCACGACCTGGCCGGCCGAAACGCTCGTCGTGGGTGTGATCCTGCTGGGATCGGCGTTCATGCGCCTGGTGCGCCTGAGCAGCGTCAGCGGCGACCTCGACGAGGGAATCAGGGGGATCCAGCTCCTCCTGGTGTCGGCTGGATATCGGCCCGTGCAGGAGATCTATTCATCGCAGGGACCACTGCTGCTCGACCTGCTCTATCCACTCTATCATCTGTTTGGCGAGACGCTGGGGGCGGCGCGCCTGGCCGTCGGCTTCTATTCACTGATCGGCATCCTCGGCGCCTACTGCGCGGGTCGCGTCGTCGGGGGGCCGCTGGGCGGAGCGATGGCGGCTGTACTGCTGGCGCTCAGCCCGACCTATCTGCGGAACTCGCGGCAGGCTCTTGCCGAGGTGCCAGCGCTCGCTCCGGCCATCCTGGCCGTCGCCGCCGCGCTCGCCTACCAGCGCGGCGGAAGGTGGTCCTGGCTGCTCGTCTCAGGCTTGTTTCTGGGCCTGGCGCTGCTGATCAAGCCGATCGTCGTGGCGGCGATCGTGCCGATCGCACTGGCCGTGGTCGTCGGCCCGCGCCGCCCGCTCCGGCCCCTGCTGCTGGTTGGCGGCGTAGCGGCGGCGTTCGTGCTGGTCATCGTCCTCGTAACTGGCTTGTCGGCTGTGCTCAGCCAGGTGATTGACTACAGGCTCAGGAGCCGTGAGGTCAGCGGCTGGGACGTGCGCGAGAATTGGCGTCTCCTGCAGACCACCCTCGGGCGAGACCAGATCGGCCTGTTCGCGCTCGCGTTGGCGGCTGGGCTGGCCATGCTCGTAGCTTCCCCGCGACGCGCGCTGCCCCTGGTGCTCTGGCCGCTCGCCAGCGTCGGCTTGCTGCTAGCTTACTCGCCGCTCTTCCCAAAGCATGTGGTCATCGCAGTGCCGCCTGTGGCTGTCCTAGCCGGATCAGGCATCGGGCAGATCTGGCAGGCGGTCCGCGCTCGCCAGTGGCAGGGCATGCTCGGGGCGGTGGCGCTGGCGGCCGGTGGCCTCTTCTACCGACCACGATCGAAGCGCTCACGAAGCGCGGCGACTTCATCATCACGGACCATCCGTATCTAGCATTCCTGGCCCAACGGCTGGTCCCGCCCGAACTGTCCGACCCGTCCAAGACGCGGGTCCGCGCCCGAGAGCTAACCGGAGAGGACATCGCAGCCGCCGGCGAGACGTACGGGGCGAGGCTGGTGGTGTTGTGGAGCGACCGCCTGCGGACGCTGCGCAACTTCAAGAGCTGGCTGGATCAGCGCTTTCTGCCGGTCAAGGTCTACGGCCGAGGGGGCGACTCGCCGCGAGTGATCTACCTGCGGCGTGAAGCGGACCTGGCTCAGGCCAGGACGGCTCTGCAAGGCTCCATTGGGACCACCCTCGGGGCTGACTTCGGTGGCGTGCTTCGTCTGCGCGGCTACACGGTCGATCGGGCCGAACTGGGGCGCAACGGCAGCGTCGGCGTGACGTATGAATGGGAATCGCTGGCGCCCGCCTCAGTCGACTATCACATCATGACCGAGCTGCGCGGGCCGGATGGTCAGGTTTGGAGCGACGAGGAGCTAGCGTTGGGGAATCGGGCCGTAGGCCTGGTCGACTGGCCGCTGGGCCGCTGGCTGTTTCAGTCCTCAAGTTTCGACGTATCGGCCACCGCGCCGCCCGGGGAGTACGTGCTGACCGTTGGCGTCTACGACACACGCGCGCGAGCTGAGCTGCCGGTCACGGCCGGGGATGCCCGCCTCGGGTCGCGCGGCGGCCCGCTCTACCGCTTCGAGCTCGCCAAGCTGCAGGTCAAATGACTTGCGGCGGCGGATATCTCATTCGCTGTCCGCTGGGCCGGTCTGGTCTCGAAGCCAGGCCTCAAAGCGCTGAGTGGCAACCTCGAGGCTTTCCGTGCGGCTCCCGATCGTCTCCAGCTCTCGCGCCAGGGCGATAGGATCGCCTGTGAAAGCCAGGCCGTTGAGGCGCAGGAATGCGTCCATGGCCGCATACGCCGTCCTTTTGTTTCCATCAAGGAAGGCCTGTGCCTGGGAAATGCCGACCCCCAACACGGCTGCTTGGCGGATGAGGTCGGCGGCCTCATAATAGGCAGCGGTTCGAGGGCGCTGGACTGCGGAGTCCAGCAACGCCTCGGACCGAAGCGGCGCGGCGGCGTGCCCTGTCTGCTCCATGACTGCACGTGGAGCGCTAGAACGTCAGCCAGGCTGAGATGTCGCGGCGAGTCCCCTCGCGCCATCGCGGGCGCTACCGACCGGCGAGGTAGCGGTACCCGGCCTCGTTTCGCTTCCAGCTTGCCTCGAAGACGGCGCGCAGGTCCGGCGTGAGCGCGGGACGGACGTCCAGGGGATGCACCTCGACTGCCACCAGCTGGCCCGCCTGAAGCTCCAGTCGCTGGACCTCCTCTCGGGGTACGGTGACAATGTAGCTGTTGCCACTTTTTCGAAGCTTAGCCGTAATCACCAGAGGGCCTTCGATGCCAGATAATACAGAGTATACAAGACCTGCCGAGTATACATGCGTGGCCACGGCGAGGCGATGGGGACGACCATGACGCAAATCATCCCTCCGTGAGCGGCGTTCTGCGCAGCTATCTAAGCCCGGCCATCTCCTCGGTCGCGTTAGCTCGCCACAGCGTGAAGGTCCGCGTGACCTGGCTGGCCGAGGGGCTCGCGTTGGCACTCGTCTTGGCCTTTGCGCTCCGCCTGAGGCTCTGGAACCTGGACGCCTATAGCGGCTCATTCGACGAGGGGATCCGAAGCGAGCAGTTGCTCCTCATGTCGGCCGGCTATCGCCCGTTTCGAGACATCTTCTCGTCGCAGGGGCCGCTTCTGCTCGACCTGCTCTACCCGTTCTACCTCTGGTTCGGACAGACGCTCGAAGCGGCCAGAGCGGGCGTCGTGGTCTTCTCTACGGTCGGCCTAGTCGCCGCCTGGTGGCTCGGACGCATGGCCGCTGGGCCGATCGCTGGGCTGGCCGCGGCGGGTCTGCTGGCGATGAGTCCTGGCTATTTGGAGGGCTCTCGCCTGGCTCTGGCGGAGGTGCCCACCATCGCCCCTGCCCTGCTCGCGCTTGGCGCAGCGTACGCCTATCGCCAGTCCAGCCGCACAGGCTGGCTCGTCGTGTCGGCCGTCCTCTGCGCGCTTGCCCTGCTGATCAAGCCGATGGTCGTTCACGTCGGCCTCCCTCTGATGGCCACGCTCGCGCAGGCGGACCGCCGTCAGTCCGCTCGAGACTTCGCACGGTATGGCTCCATCGTGGTCCTGCTCTGCGCTGGCGTGATCCTGGCGCTCGGGCCGGCCGCCGTCTGGGACAACCTCGGCGCCTATCGTGCCGCGGCAGGCCACCGCCTGGGCGCGGACTGGGTCAAGAACCTCCGACTCGCCTGGATCATCGTCGACCGCGAGCGGGCAGGGCTGCTGGCTCTGGCGGTGATTGGGCTCGTCTTTGGCTGCGCGCGGCACCCGGGCCGCGTCGTCCCAATCGCTCTCTGGGTTGCCGCCGTTCTTTCGCTGTTCGCCCTGTACGGTGATCTGGCGGACAAGCACATCGTCTACTTGATCCCACCCCTGGCGCTACTGGGCGGGGTGGGCCTGGGACTCGCTTTCCAGGCTGCCACGGTACTTGGGGGGGGCCGCCGGACCGGCTGGGATCTGGCGGTCGCCAGCCTGGGGCTGGCGGTCTTGGGCGTCTATCTTTGGAATCTTCAGCCGTTGTACCGAACCGACCTGTACGTGATCCTAGATGCCGAGAGGGTTGCCGAGCGGCGACGCGATCAGGCGGCCGAGCTGGACATGGCCGACGTGATGCTAGCGCGAGCCGGCCCGAGTGATTGGGTCCTATCAGACAACCCGAACGCCGCCTTCCGCGCCCGGCGGATGGTCATCCCGGCCCTCGCCGACACCTCCGGGACCCGCGTCGATGCCGGATCGCTCACGTCCGCCAGGGTGATCGACCTGGTCGCGCAGTATCGTCCGGCCGTCGTCGTCACCTGGAGTCGACGCCTGGGCCGCCTCGATGCCTTCAACCGCTGGTTGCCCGAAGGCGGCTACCAGCTCGACCGCACCTACGAGAACGGCTGGCGACTGTACGTAAGGGATCAAGGTTCGGGGCTCAGGGATCAGGGATCGGGGAACCGGACCTGACCCCAACCCGCGACCGCTGACCTCATATACGGTCCAGCCACCCCTCTGGTACACGATCGGGAAGCTGAACTCGGCTGCGCGGGCCGGGACGAAGTGCGTCACCCCGTACTCGCCGGCCAGGTCACGGACGCGCTCCTCAGTCAGCCGCCGATAGGCCGGGTCCAGCTCCTCGCGGTATCGCAGCACGTCGCTGACCCCCAGGGCCTGCACACGATCGCGAAACTCGAAGTTGTGCTCGCGAAAATAGACCGCCTGGTTGGCCCGCTCTCGGGTCAGATACAGGGCTCGCTCGGCATTCTTGTAAAAGCTCTCGTTGTTCGGCTCGCTCGGCAGGATCAGGAACACGCTGTCGGTCGGTGTCTGGGTCCGGGCCCACTCCTGAAATTCCGCCGCCGCTGAGAGCCCACCGCGATGCCGCAGCTCGAACAGCCAGTCGGTCGACCCGCGCACCGCGAACGCTCCCGCCAGTGCCACGGCCAGGCCTGCCGCGGTCGCGGCGCGTGGATCGAGACGCTTCTGCAGCTGCCATGCCAGGAGCCAGCCGGCCATGAGGACGACCGACATCGCCGCGGCCCTGAGCGCGTAATCGAAGTCCAGCACCCAGACGCGCCTGCCCAGTAGCCGGGCCCCCGCCAGGCCCGCGATGCTCGCCAGGCTCAACCAGCTGAGCATGTGGAAGGCGAGCTGTCGGCGATCAGGCGCCAACCAGCGCTGAACAAGCTCGGCCGCCACGAGCAGGGCGACAGCGCACAGCCAGATCGGGTCGTCTGCGGCGAAGTCGCTTGGCGAGGCGAGCATAGCCGCCACTAAGACGACGATCGTGGTCCGTGGCAGGCGTCCTGCTGTCCACGCCGCGCGCAAGTAGTGGGCAAGGTAGATGAGTCCAAACATGTTGATCAGCCACGCACTGCGCGTGAACTGAAGCCGCGCCACCAGCGTGCTGATCGCGCCGCGCAGGCTGAGAACGATGAACACGAACGCGATGCCGCACAGCACGGCGACGGCGCCGAACAAAGCCAGCACGGTCCGTCGGTCGCGATCGTCGCGGATCGCCAGCATCGCGGTGAAGAGCGTCGCCAAGCCAAACACGTTCCGAACCCGCAGCGCCACTCGGTCCCAGTTGACGGTCACTGAGAGGTCGGTTGCCAGCTCGATCTTTGCCAGTTGAAGCGCCCAGCCGGGCAGAGTGTCGGTGTGCCGGCTCAGGGTGCCCGCCAGTGTCGGCGCGGCGGCCAGGAGCATCAAGGCCGCGGCTGTGAGGTCGCTCCTTATTCCAAACGACCGGATTTGGGACACGTAC
>WNFV01008032.1_pt1 | contig 12026 bp, 10 predicted proteins | sample 5400101 | NCBI WGS metagenome assembly WNFV01 (sample SAMN13153361, study PRJNA577476) | soil metagenome | isolation source: 115 cm soil or saprolite under grassland replicate 1 | place: USA:California | collected 2016-06-15
CAGCAGTCCGGCATCCCGTACGGCGAGGGGGTGATGAAGAACCGCTACGTCGGCCGGACGTTCATCCAGCCGAGCCAGAGCCTGCGCCAGCTCGGGGTGCGCATGAAGCTCAACCCGCTGCGCGACACGATCGGCGGGAAGCGACTGGCGGTCGTCGACGACTCGATCGTCCGCGGCACCACCACCCGCCAGATCGTGCAGATGCTCCGCGAGGCTGGCGCGGCCGAGGTCCACCTGCGGATCACCAGCCCGCCGATCCGCTGGCCCTGCTTCTACGGCATCGACATGTCGACGCGCCAGGAGCTGGTGGCCTCGGACCTCTCCATCGAGGAGGTGCGGGAGTTCGTCGGCGCCGACTCGCTGGCCTACCTCTCGCTCCCGTCCCTCGTTGCCGCGACCGGCGCGCCCGAGGCCGCGTTCTGCCGGGCCTGCTTCGACGGGCAGTACCCGGTCCCGGTCCCCGAGTGGGCGTCGAAGTTCGTCCTCGAATCGGGGGGCTTGGGGGGGTAGCTCGCCCTGTGGAGCGGGAAACCCGACCCGCGCCGGCGAGCGAACCACCCAACGGAGGGTGGGGCAGCCGCTACCGCGAGGTCGGCGTCGACCTCGAGGCGGCGGCCCGCGCCGTGGACCTGATCGCCGAGGTCGCTCACGGGGCGACGCGGCCAGAGGTCGAGGCCAGTGTCGGCGGGTTCGCCGGGTTGTTCCGGCTCGACGATCGCCGGCTGCTGGCGGCGGCGACCGACGGCGTCGGAACGAAGGTCGAGGTCGCCCGCCTGGCCGGACGCCTCGACACGGTCGGGATCGACCTGGTCGCGATGTGCGTCAACGACCTGGTCTGCACCGGGGCCGAGCCGCTCTTCTTTCTCGACTACGTGGCGCTCGGCCGGGTCGTGCCGGAGGAGGTGCGCCACCTCGTGACCGGCGTGGCCGAGGGGTGCCGGCGCGCCGGCTGCGCGCTGCTCGGCGGCGAGACGGCCGAGCATCCGGGCCTGCTCGAACCGGGCCGCTTCGACCTGGCCGGGTTCGCGGTCGGCCTGGTCGAGCGCGACGCGCTGCTCGGCCCGCACCGCGTCCGCGATGGTGACGCTCTCCTCGGGCTTCCCTCGACGGGCCTGCACTCGAACGGCTTCAGCCTGGTGCGCCGCGTTCTGCTGGCGGAGGGGGGGGTCTCGCTCGACCGTGATCCCGGCGGCCTGGGACGGCCCCTCGCCGACGCGCTGCTCGAGCCGACGGCGATCTACGTGCGCCCGGTGCTGGCCCTGGCCCGCGCCGGCCTGGTGTCGGCCGCCGCGCACGTGACCGGCGGCGGGCTGGTCGAGAACGTCCCGCGGATGCTGCCGGACGGACTCGGCGCGATCCTCGATCCGGGAACGTGGTCCGTGCCGCCGATCGTGGACGTCGTCGGACGGGCCGGCGCGCTCTCGGCCGAGGAGCTGCGGAGCGTCTTCAACGTCGGCCTCGGGATGGTGCTGGCGGTCGCTCCGGAGGATGCGCGGGCCGCGCGCGACCTCCTGCGCGAGGAAGGGGTGGAGGCCCCGGCGGTGGGCCGCGTGGCCGCAGGCGGCGGCGTCCGTTTCGTAGGCTGACGCCCGGCAGCGTCCGGAAACGAATGGTTCGTCATGGTTTGCCCGGCAGGACTAGCCCGTTCGAGTCATCCCGAAATGGCACTGCGGGGTGATGCGGGAGCAATGGCAACCGTCGATGCTATGGATATGAACGGCCTCGTGTTCGGCGTGCACACTCGCCGTCGAGCGTTGGCCGCGCTCACCACCGCCGCGATTGCGCTGTCCGCCGCTCTGTTCCCGGGGTTGCGTCCGGCAATGTCCGAGGATGCCGGCCGATTGGTCTCGGTGATCGTCCGCGCGATGCCGGGCGCCGGCGACCTCACCGAGCGCTTGGTCGAACGCGCCGGCGGTGTGGTCGGCCTGCGGATCCCCATCATCGGCGGGTTCGAGGCAGGGGTGCCCGCAGGAGCGCTGCCGGCCCTGCGCGGTGCGCCGACGGTCCTGGCGGTGACTCCCAACGCTCCGGTACGGCTGCAGAGCGGCTCGTACGATCCGAGCACCGACGCCGGGTCGATGGTGACGACCGAGCGCTCGATCAAGGCACGGCAGACCTGGCACATGGGCTGGACCGGGGCGGGCGTGGACGTCGCCCTGATCGACTCCGGGGTGGTGCCGACGGTGAACGGTCTCTCCACGCCCGGCAAGGTGGTCTTCGGCCCGGACATCTCCTTCGACTCGCAGAACGACAACCTGCGGTACCTGGATGCTTTCGGCCACGGCACCCACCTCGCCGGGATCATCGCCGGTCGCGACGACGAAGCGATGCCCCCGTACGACTCCACGAGCAACGATCGCTTCCTGGGTGTGGCGCCCGACTCCCGGATCGTCAGCGTGAAGGTCGCGAACGCGGGGGGCGTCACCGACGTCAGCCAGGTCCTGGCCGCCATCGACTGGGTGGTCCAGCACCGGAACGACAACGGCCTGAACATCCGCGTCCTCAACCTCTCCTTTGGGACCGACGGCGTGCAGGACTACCGCCTGGACCCGTTGACGTACGCGGCCGAGGTCGCCTGGGCCCACGGCATCGTGGTGGTCGTGTCGGCGGGGAACTCCCAGTTCGGTTCCTCGAAGCTGAACAACCCTGCCTACGATCCGTTCGTGATCGCCGTGGGCGCCAACGACACGAAGGGCACCTACGACACCGGGGACGACCAGGTCCCGTCCTGGTCGGCCCAGGGAGACGGCGTGCGGAACCCGGACCTCGTGGCGCCGGGCAAGTCGATCGTCAGTCTCCGCGTCCCGAACTCGAACATCGACCAGACGTACCCGACCGGCTTCGTCAGCGACCGGTTCTTCCGCGGGAGCGGCACCTCGCAGGCCGCGGCCGTCGTCTCGGGAGCCGCCGCCGTGCTGCTGCAACAGCGGCCCGAGCTGACGCCCGACCAGGTGAAGGCGCTGCTGACGTCCACCGCGACCCCGCTGCCGACCACGGACCCGGTGTCGCAGGGGGCCGGCGAGCTCAACCTGCGCGACGCCGTTCGCGCGGTCACGCCGGCCAACTCGGGGCAGCCCTACGAGCCGGCGACCGGGACCGGCTCGCTGGAGCTCGCGCGCGGGTCGGTGCACGTCGTGGACGACGGAGGGAACGTCCTCTCGGGCGAGCAGGACATCTTCGGGACGCCGTGGGACGGCCAGACCTGGTCGGGGCAGACCTGGTCGGGCCAGACCTGGAGCGGCGGGACCTGGAACGGCCAGACGTGGTCCGGCCAGACCTGGAGCGGGCAGTCCTGGTCCGGCCAGACCTGGTCCGGCCAGACCTGGTCCGGCCAGACGTGGAGCGGACAGACCTGGTCCGGCCAGACCTGGTCCGGCCAGACGTGGAGCGGACAGACCTGGTCCGGCCAGACGTGGAGCGGCCAGACGTGGTCCGGCCAGACCTGGAGCGGACAGACCTGGAGCGGACAGACCTGGAGCGGACAGACCTGGTCCGGCCAGACGTGGTCGGGCGCGTCCTGGGGCGACGATCCGGGCAGCGGGTCCTGAGCCCGTCATGACGCCGAGCCACCGCCGCCTGTCCGGGGTGGCCCGCGTCTGGATGCTGAACGCGGGCATCGTGGCCGCGTTCATGGCCGTCTTCAGCGGCGTCGTCCTGCGCCGGGAGGCGATCGCCTCGCCGCTGCGGCTGCCCTGGTGGCTTCTGGCCGTGGCGTTCTTCCTCGTCGAGCTGGCGGTGGTCCACCTCCAGCTGCGGCGGGACGCGCACTCGTTCTCGTTGTCGGAGATCCCGCTGGTCGTCGGCCTGCTGTTCGCGGCGCCGGCCGACCTGGTGACCGCGCAGATCGTGGGGGCCGGGGCCGCGCTCCTGCTCGTCCGCCGCCAGGTGCCGCTGAAGCTCGTCTTCAACGTCGCGCTGCTCGGGCTGGAGGCGTGCCTCGCCGTGATCCTCTTCGGGCTGGTGGCCGGCCTGGGCGAACCGATCGGCCCGGCCGGTTGGGCCGGCGCGTTCGCGGCGACCACACTCGTGGCGGTCGTCGGGACGGTGGCGATCGTGGGCGCGATCAGCCTGACCGAGCCGAGCGGATACGCCCGCACGTTTCCGAAGGTCCTCGGGTTCGCCATGACGACGTCGGTGACGAACACCAGCCTCGGGTTGCTGGCGGCGTCGGTGATCTGGTTCCGGCCTGAGGCCGCTTGGATGCTGCTGGTCCCCTCCGCCGTCCTCTACGCGGCCTACCGGGCGTACACGCGCCAGCGCCAGCGGCACGAGAGCCTGGAGTTCCTCTACGCGTCGGCCCGGACGCTGCAGCTGTCGGAGCCGATCGACTCCGCCGTGCGCGCGTTGCTCGACGAGACGCGCGACATGTTCCGCGCCGAGATGGCCGAGATCACGTACTTCGCGCGCGACGATGGGGAAGGCCCCCGCCGCAGCGCCCTCGGTCCCGGCGATCGGTTCGTCCTGAACGAGCCGGTGACGCTCGATCCGACCACCGGCGTGTGGGCGCGGATCGCCTCGGAGGGGGAGCCGATCCTGCTGCCGCGCCCCATCCCGAACGGCCGCCTGCGCGACTTCTTCGCCGAGCGCGGGATCCGCGACGCCATGGTCGTGCCGCTGCAGGGCCCGGACGGGGTGACCGGCAAGTTCCTGGTCGGCAACCGGCTGGGCGACGTCAGCACGTTCGACGAGGAAGACCTGCGCCTGTTCGAGACGCTCGCCAACAACGCCAGCGTCTCGCTGGAGAAGGAGCGCCTGGTGGCGCGGCTCGAGGAGTCGCTCACGCACCTGACGGAGATGAACCGTTTGAAGGACGACTTCGTGGCGACGGTCTCGCACGAGCTCCGCACCCCGCTGACGAGCATCCAGGGGTGCATCGAGACCCTGCTCCGCCACGGGCCCCGGATGGACCGCGCCACGCGGGACTCCCTGCTCGAGGCGGCCGGGCGGCAGAGCCGGCGCCTGCGCCACCTGATCGAGGACCTCCTGGCCGTCTCGCGCGTCGAGTCGCATCAGCTGCAGCCGGACCTCTCGATCGTGGCGATGACCGAGATCTTGGAGGAGGTGGCCGGCGACTTCCGCGCGTCGTCCGATGACCGGCGGATCGAGGTGCATGCGTCCTCGCTGCCGGAGATCCAGACCGACGGCGAGAAGGTCCGCCAGATCCTCGTCAACCTGGTCGAGAACGCGATCAAGTACTCCGCGCCGGGGACCGCCGTCGACGTGGAGGCCCGGGTGGAGGGAGAGGGCATCCTGCTCTCGGTGACGGACGAGGGCTTCGGCATCCCGCCCGAGCAGCGCGACCAGATCTTCGAGCGCTTCTACCAGGGCGATCAGTCGACCACCCGCGCGGCCGGCGGGACCGGCCTGGGCCTCTACATCTGCCGCCGGCTGGCGACGGCGCTCGGCGGCCGGCTGTGGCTGGAGCGCACCAGCGCGACGGGTTCGGTCTTCTGCCTCTGGGTGCCGCGCACGCCTCCGAGCGGCGTCTTCGACGAGCGCCCTGCCCCGGCCGAGCCCCTGCGCGGAGAGGGCGCCCCCGGGGCCTGACCGGAGCTCAGCTCGGAGCGGGTCCGACCACCCGGCCGAAGCGCACGCCGGCCCGCGGGACCCGTACCAGCCGGCCGTCCCGGTCGATCAGGACGTAGGCGTCGGCCGCGTCGTCGAACGTGCGGAGGACGCCGACGACCTCGCCGACGTAGCCGTTCGGCAGCTCGTACTGGAACGAGACCCGCTTCCCGACGTCGCTTGGCGCGACCTGGTTCCGAGAGGCCACGGGCCTCACGCTACCCGCGGCCCGGCGGCGGCTCAAGCCGGCCCGCACCGTGAGTCGGGCTCAGCGGGGGAGCGCGCCCAGCCGGAACGGGCTCTGCAGAAGGTCGCGCAGTTCGGCCGCCGCCCGCCCCGCCTGCGCGCCATCGAGCACGCGGTGGTCGAACGAGAGCGACAGGGTGCAGGCGGACCGGGCGACCACCGATCCCTCCACCACGAGCACCCTCGGCTCGATGACGCCGAGGGCCAGGATCGCCGACTCGGGGTGGTTGATGATCGGCGTTCCGAACTCCGCGCCGAACGTCCCGACGTTCGTGATCGTGATCGTGCTCCCGGTGAGCTGTTCCACCGTGGCCGTGCCGGCCCGGGCCGCGGCGACCACGGAGGCGATCTCGGAGGCGAGGCCGACGATGCCCAGCCCGTCAGCGACCTTCACCACAGGGACGAGAAGGCCGCGCTCCGTATCGGTGGCGATCCCGAGGTTGAACGCGCCGCGCAGGACGATCTCTTCGCGCTCGGCATCGAACGATGCGTTCAGCAGCGGGTGCTCGCGAACGACCTCGGCCAGCGCCCGGCCGACGATCGCGAGCGGCGTGACGTTCGTCCCCTCGCCGGCCACCGCCTGCAACTCGTCGCGCAGCGCCAGCAGCCAGGTGCAGTCGACGGTCACGAACGTCGTGACGTGCGGGATCTCGGCCGCCGCGCGCGCCATGTGGCGCGCCATCGTTCGCCGGACCCCGTGGACCGACACTCGCTCGTCCTCGCGCGGAGTGACCGCGCGCCGGCCGGCGGGCTGCGCGTCCGTCGTTCCCTCTGCGGCGGCCTCGACATCCTCGCGGGTGATCCGGCCCTCGGGCCCGGTCCCGCGGACGGCGGTGAGGTCCACGCCCAGCTCGCGGGCGAGCTTGCGGACGGGGGGCGTGGTCCTGACCCGGCCGCGCCCGCGCTCCGTCGCCTTCGGCCCGACCGGTGCGGCCGGTGCGGCCGGCTCCTCGTCCACCCCCACGCCGTAGCCCACCAGCACGGCCTGGCGCTTCGGCCCGGCCCCGTCCCCGCCCTCGTCGCCGGCGGCCGGCGGAGCGGCCTCCCCCGCGTCCTCCTTCCCGACCTCGAACGTGACGAGCGGGGCGCCGACCGCCACCACCGCGCCCTCGGCCGCGTGGAGCGTGACCACCGTGCCGGCGAACGGCGAGGGGATCTCGACCACGGCCTTGGCCGTCTCCACCTCGGCGATCGGCTGGTTCAGGGCGACCGTGTCGCCCTCGGCCACCAGCCACTTCGTGACCTCCGCCTCTTCCAGGCCCTCCCCCAGGTCGGGCAGCCTGAAGTCCCTCGTCGCCATCAGTACTCCACGATGCGGTCGACGGCGCGCAGGATGCGCTGCACGCTCGGCAGGTAGTGCTGCTCGAGGGTGGCCGGCGGGTACGGCGTGTCCCACCCGGTGACCCGCGCCACGGGGGCCTCCAGGTGGTCGAACGCCTCCTCCATGATCCGCGCCGAGATCTCGGCGCCGAACCCGGCGGTCATCGGCGCCTCGTGCACCACGACCGCGCGGCCGGTCCTGCGGACGGACTCGGCGAGCGCCTCGACGTCGAGCGGGACCAGGCTCCGCAGGTCGAGCACCTCGAGCTCCAGGCCGCGCCCCGCCGCGCGCTCGGCCGCGGCCAGCGAGCGGGCCACCATGGCCCCGTAGGCGACCACCGTGCAGTCGGCCCCCTGGCGGACCACCCGCGCCCGCCCGATCGGCAGCCCCGGTCCCGGCTCGCCGGTCTCCTTCGACCAGTAGCGGCTCTTCGGCTCCAGGAACACCACCGGGTCGGGGTCCTCGATCGAGGCGCGCAGCAGCGCGTACGCATCGAGCGCCGAGGACGGGACCACGACCTTCAGCCCGGCCGTGTGCGCGTAGTAGGTTTCCGGGCTCTCGGAGTGGTGCTCCGCCGCGCCGATCCCGCCGGCGAAGGGGATACGGATCACGAGCGGGACCGGGGCGGTGCCACGCGAGCGGTAGCGATGCTTGGCGACGTGCGAGATCACCTGGTCGAGTGCCGGGTACGAGAACCCATCGAACTGCATCTCGGCCACCGGGCGCCACCCGGCGAGCGCCAGCCCGAGCGAGACGCCGGCGATCCCCGACTCGGCGAGTGGCGTGTCGAAGACGCGCTCGGGCCCGAACTCGGCCTCCAGCCCGTCGGTGATCCGGAAGACGCCGCCGAGCGTGGCCACGTCCTCGCCGAGGACCAGCGTGCGCTCGTCGGCCGCCAGCGCGTCGCGCAGCGCGCGGTTCAGCGCGGAGGCCATCGTCAGCTCAGTCATCGTCCTCCTCGCCGGCCAGCTCGAGCGCCTCATGGCGCTGCCGGGAAAGCGTCTCGGGCAGCTCCTCGTAGACCCATTCGAACAGCTCCGCGACCGGGCGCGGCGGCGCGCCGACGATCCCGTCGCGGATGTGCGCCGCGAGCTCGTCGCAGGCGCGGGCGGCCTCCTCGCGCGCGACGTCGGTCAGCACGCCCTGCGCCTCGAGGAAACGCTCGTAGCGGGGGAGCGGGTCGCGCGCCCGCCACGCCTCGACTTCCTCCGAGGGCTGGTAGCGGCCGGCGTCGTCGGCGGTCGAGTGCGGCCCGAGCCGGTAGGTGCGGGCCTCGATCAATGTGGGCGTGCCGTCCTCTCGCGCCCGGGCCGCCGCCTCGCGCGTCACGGCGTACACCGCGAGGACGTCGTTCCCATCCACGAGGATGCCGGGGAAGCCGTACCCTTCGGCCTTGCGCCAGATCGGCGCGGCCGTCTGGCGGGCCACGGGGACCGAGATGGCCCACTGGTTGTTCTGGCAGAAGAAGACGACCGGCGCGCGGAACACGCCGGCGAAGTTCCACGCCTCGTGCACGTCGCCCTCCGACGTGGCCCCGTCGCCGAAGTAGACGAGGGAGCAGACCGGCTTGCGGTCCAGCTTCGCGCCGAGCGCCCAGCCCACCGCGTGGAGCGCCTGGCTGCCGACCGGCACCGACACCATCCCGAACCGCCGCTCGAGCGGGTCGTAGGTCCCGCCGTGCCAGGTGGCCCGGTAGAAGTACAGGTAGTGGACCAGATCGATGCCCCGCACGAGCGCCGCGCCCAGCTCGCGGTAGGACGGGAACACGAAGTCCTCCTCCCCGAGGGCGAAGGCGCTGCCGACCTGGGCCGCCTCCTGGCCGATCAGCGGCGGGTAGACGGCGAGCTCCCCCTGGCGCTGCAGCGCGGTGGACTCGAGGTCGGCCCTCCGCGTCTGGGCCATCAGGCGATACAGCGCCAGGAGTTCGTCCTCCTTCAGATCCAGGTCGGACAGGGCGCGCTCGTCGGCCGTGCCGTTCTCGCCCAGGATGCTGAAGGGGTCGCCGCCGTCCCCGGCCGGGATGCTCACGCGCTCGGCCCGGCTCTCGGCGGGACGTGGAGGAGGCGCAGCCGCCCGATCTTCCTCATCCGCTCGGCCGCGAACTGGTCGGCCGCCTCCGCGGTGGGGATGCCCTTGGTGCTGGCGAGGTGGAACACGGCGCGCAGCGTCTGGTAGATGCCGCGCACCCGGGCCATGGCCCGCTCCTCCGAGTACCCCATCAGCTCGTCGGAGACGTTGATCAGGCCACCGGCGTTGATCACGTAGTCAGGGGCGTAGAGGATGCCCGCCTCGTGGAGCGCGCGCCCGTGCTCGGGGCGCTCGAGCTGGTTGTTCGCCGAGCCGGCCACCACCCGGCACTTCAGCTCGGGCAGCGTGTCGTCGCGGATCACCGCGCCGAGCGCGCAGGGAGCGAACACGTCGCAGTGGACCGCGTGGACCTTGTCGGGCTCGGCCGTCTCGACGCCGAACTCGCGCACCACCCGCGCCACGGCGTCGACGTCGACGTCGGCCACCACGCAGTGCGCGCCGGCGTCGACGAGCAGCCGGACCAGGTGATGGCCGACCTTGCCCACGCCCTGCACGGCGACGCGCTTGCCGGCCAGCGAGGGATCGCCCCACACCTCCTGGGCGCAGGCCCGCAGCCCTTCGAACACGCCGATGGCGGTGACGGGGGAGGGGTCGCCCGAGCCGCCGAGGTGCGGCGAGACCCCGGTGACGAACCGGGTCTCCCGCCGCACCAGGTCCATATCGTCGCGCGAGGTGCCGACGTCCTCGGCCGTGATGTAGCGGCCGCCGAGCGAGTCGATGAACCGGCCATAGGCCCGCAGCAGCTCCTCAGACTTGATCCGCTTCGGGTCGCCGACGATCACCGCCTTGCCCCCGCCGAGGTCGAGGCCTGCGGCGGCGGCCTTGAAGGTCATGCCGCGCGCCAGGCGCAGGACATCCCGCAGCGCGTCCTCCTCGGTCTCGAACGGGTAGAAGCGGGTGCCGCCGAGCGCCGGCCCGAGCACGGTGGAGTGGATTGCCACGATCGCTCGGAGGCCGCTCGACGCGTCGTGGAAGAAGACGATCTCCTCGTACTCCCGCCCGAGCGCCTCGAAGATGCTCACTTGGCTCCGTGGGGAGGAGACCCTCCCCACCCCCCACCCGTCGGGTCCTTCCGTGGGTGAGTCACTTGGCTCCGTGGGGAGGAGACCCTCCCCACTCCCCACCCGTCGGGTCCTTCCGTGGGGGTCTCATCGCAGCTCCCGGGACCGACCCCGGTGTCGGCGCTCGGTCATGTGCGCTCCCGGCTCGAGGGGCGGCTGACCGGCCGAGTGTAACGCACGCCCGGAGGCCCACCCGAGGAGCCCCCGGGCATCGGCCGGGCTACGGTGGGGCCTGTGCCCGCGCGTAGAATCCGGCCGTGGTCAACTGCGCCTACCTGCGGGTCTACCGTCTGCTGGCGGCGTTTCCGCCTGACGAGCGGGCCCGCTGGGAGCGCTACATCGTCGGGGGCGGCCACGTCCCGCCGGTGCGCCGCGTCTACCGCGACCAGGTGACGATGGTCGAGGGGCGCGTCGGGCTGCTGGCGGCCGCGGAGGGCGACTACGCGGACATCCGCTTCGTCGACGACACCTATTTCGTCTGCCCCTGGCGGACGCGGCTGCGCGTGTTGGCGAGCATCCTCTCCCTCCGCGAGTCGGCGCCGCCCGAGGTGGTCGAGGCCTTCGTCCCCGAGGCCGAGGCACGCCGGGCCGCCCGGGAGCTGGCGCGGCAGCGGCGCCGCGATCCGGCCTCGATGCCCTCGATGCTCCAGAGCCCCTGGCACGTCCCGATCCGCTGGTTCGTCCTGTTCGCCGACGAGGAGCGCCGGATCGTCGAGAGGGAGGACGGTCGCCACCGGCTCTTCTACTGGACGGGTATCGGGCACGCTCGCCGGCGCGCGGAGCGGGCCCTGCGCGTGCTGCGCCGCTCGGAGCTCGCCCCGGTCGCCGAGCTGGTTGCCGACCTGGCCCGCTGGCTGTCCGCCTTCGACCCGCGCTCGGCCGTCGAGCTCGACTACGACACGGTCTCGGACATGTTCGGGTGGGACGAGCTGGACAACGACCACAGCGCCCGTGACCTGCAGTCCGCCGTGGACGCCCTGGAGGGCAGCGACCTGGGCGGTTCGGCAGAGCTGTACCAGCGCATCGCCCAGCACTGGGCCGAGGCCCGGAGCCGCGAGTCCTTGAACTGAGGCGTGATCCGCCTCCACGCCGCCACCGGGGTGACTTCTTCGGACTAGTCCGCTTCGCCAGGAAAGATGGCCCGATTTGTCTATGTTCCTGGACCCCGCCGGGGCTGAGCATGGTGTGGGACGAAACGCGTCCCGACAAGAGGAGGTCCGACCGTGAAGGAGAACGGGGAGAAGCTGCTCACTCCGGCAGAGGTCGCCGCGATGTTCCGCGTGGACCCGAAGACCGTGACGCGCTGGGCCAAGGCCGGGAAGATCTCCTCGATCCGCACGCTCGGCGGACACCGCCGGTACCGCGAGGTCGAGGTCCGTTCCCTGCTCACCGAGTCCAGCACGACCCGCTAGACCCGACAAACCCAAGACCCGCCGGCACGCTGCGGGCCGTGGCGCTGCCCGTGCCACGGCCCGTTTCCATTCCGGATTCGGTGGCGAGGGGCAGAATCGAACTGCCGACACCGCGGTTTTCAGCCGCGTGCTCTGCCAACTGAGCTACCTCGCCCTCGCCCTCGCCCTCGCCCTCGCCCGTTTCCCGGCGGCCCGGCGCGGCCGAGACTCCGGGGAGCGGTCCCGACGAGATTTGAACTCGCGATCTCCGCCTTGACAGGGCGGCGTCCTAACCAGACTGGACCACGGGACCGTATGTGGTTCGTGCCCCCAGCGGAATTCGAATCCGCGTCA
>WNFV01020875.1_pt1 | contig 12026 bp, 8 predicted proteins | sample 5400101 | NCBI WGS metagenome assembly WNFV01 (sample SAMN13153361, study PRJNA577476) | soil metagenome | isolation source: 115 cm soil or saprolite under grassland replicate 1 | place: USA:California | collected 2016-06-15
TGAGGCAACTGCCCTGGCAAATCCCAACGGCGCTGAACGCAACATCGCCGGAATCGTCAACGAGCAGGGCAACGTTTTCGGATTGATGCCACACCCGGAGCGTGCGATGGATGACCTCCTCGGCTCTTGCGACGGGGTTGGCATATTCCAGTCGCTCCTCAGCGTAGTGCCTGTCTGACGTGACCACCGTTCATCCGCGTCCGGGCGATCCGCCGATCACTCCTGAGCTCGTGGCCGAGCACGGACTCACAGCGGAAGAGTTCGACCGGGTCGTCAGCATGCTCGGTCGCACACCGACGTTCACCGAGCTCGGAATCGTTAGCGCTTTGTGGAGCGAGCATTGCTCCTACAAGCACTCGAGGAACCTGCTCAAGACGCTCCCGACGTCCGCACCGTATGTATTGCAGGGGCCCGGTGAAAACGCGGGCGTGATCTCCATCGGCGACGGGCTGGCCGTCGCGTTCAAGATCGAATCGCATAACCACCCGTCCGCCGTTGAGCCGTATCAAGGGGCCGCCACGGGCGTCGGCGGAATTCTGCGTGACGTATTCACGATGGGCGCACGACCTGTTGCGATGCTCGACTCGCTCCGCTTCGGTTCGCTCGATAACGCCCGCGTGCGCTATCTCTTCGCCGGAGTCGTCAAAGGAATCGGCGATTACGGGAACTGCGTCGGCATTCCAACGGTTGCGGGTGAGATCGTCTTCGATGCGGCCTACGAGGGAAATCCTCTCGTGAACGCGATGTGTGTCGGCCTGATGCACGAGGAGAGCCTGATTCGCGCAAAGGCAGAGGGTGTCGGCAATCCAATCATGGCGGTGGGCGCCAGCACCGGCCGCGACGGCATTCACGGCGCGTCGTTCGCGTCCGAGGATCTCTCCGCGGCAAGCGACGCCAAGCGTCCGCGCGTTCAGGTGGGCGATCCGTTCACCGAGAAGCTGCTCCTCGAGGCGAGTCTCGAGCTCATCGCGAGTGGCCACATCGTTGCCATCCAGGACATGGGAGCTGCCGGCTTGACGTCATCTTCAGCGGAGATGGCCGAGCGAGGCGACGTCGGAGTGGTGATCGACGTTGCCAAGGTCCCGGTGCGCGAAACAGGAATGACCCCGTACGAGATATTGCTCAGCGAATCCCAGGAGCGGATGCTCGTCGTTGCGCGCCGCGGCAGCGAGCAGAACGTGCGCCACATTCTTGCAAAGTGGGACCTCGCCGCGGAAGTAATCGGCGAAGTGATGGCCGAACCGGTGTATCGCGTCACTGAAAACGGACGAGTCGTCGCCGAGTTTCCGGGTTCGAGGCTCGTCACCGATTGTCCACGATACACACCATTGGCACGAGAGAGCGCGGACATCGTCGCCCTCCGAAACACCGACGTGAATTCGATCCCGCAGCTGGCCGAGGAGCGCGATCCCGCGTGGACGCTGCTTCGACTGCTTTCTTCTCCGACCATCGCCAGCAAAGCGTGGGCATATCGGCAGTACGACTCGACTGTGCGCACCAATACCGTTATTGGCCCAGGCGGCGATGCGGCAGTGATCCGTGTTCGTGGAACGCGGAAAGCATTGGCCCTGAAGACGGATTGCAACGGCCGGTACGTGTATCTCGATCCGCGCGTTGGCGGGCGGATTGCAGTGGCCGAGGCCGCACGAAACGTGGCTTGCACGGGCGCGCGGCCGATGGCGATTACTAACTGCCTCAATTTTGGAAACCCTCGCCGACCCGAGGTTTACTACCAGCTCACTGAGGCGATCGCCGGAATGGGCGAGGCATGCACTGCATTATCCACTCCCGTGACCGGCGGGAACGTGTCTCTCTATAATGAAAGCCCCTCCGGCGCGGTATACCCGACGCCCGTCGTCGGAATGGTGGGACTGATGAGCGACGTAAAACACGCGACCAGAGCGACGTTCTCCACCGAAGGCGACGCCATCGTTCTTTTCGGCCGCTGCACTGACGAGCTGGGCGGTAGCGAATACCTGGCTCGGATTCATGGCGTCGTCGCTGGTGCTCCCCCCAGATGCGATCTGGCAGCAGAGCGAGCGGCGATCGAAGCCGTCATCGAGTCAATCGAGGCAGGTCAGGTGTCCTCTGCGCACGATTGCAGCGACGGCGGGCTCGCGGTCGCATTAGCCGAATGCTGCATCGCCGATCGCAGTCGTCTCTCCGGTGCCGACGTCGTGCTCGACCTTCCGCCTTACGTATTCGCGCAAGCCGGTCTGTTCGGTGAGGCGCAGGCTCGATTCGTTATTTCCACAGCCGACGCCGAATCCGTGCTCGCGATTGCCCGCTCGCACGGCGTTCCTGCGCGGAAGATCGGGATCGTCACAGACAAATCACGTGGATTCCGCATTGCTGCCGCGGGTAAGACTCTGGTCGCGGATGTTGGCGCGCTCGCCGAGGCATATCACGGTGCAATCCCGGCGATCATGTCGCGTCCCGCCCTGGTCAAAGCCGCCGAGCCCGAGCCCGTGCTCGCGGGAGTCTGACGATGTGCGGAATCTTCGGTATCTATGCCCATCCGAACGCTGCTGAGATATCGCATCTCGGTTTGTATTCTCTCCAGCACCGCGGACAGGAATCGGCTGGCATCGTAGCCGTGGATTCCACGACTGGCGCGCGTGCATCGAAGACCATGGGTCTGGTCTCAGAGGGGTTCAATGCGCTGGACATCGAACGGCTCGCGGGAGACATCGCGATCGGACATACTCGCTACAGTACGGCGGGCTCGACAACGAGCGAGAACGCGCAGCCCGTGCTCGCGCGCGTCCGCGACGGGTCCGTGGCTTTGGCGCACAACGGAAATCTCACGAACGCCACCGAGCTCAAGCACGAGCTTGTCGAGTCGGGCGCCATCTTCACCTCGACGATGGATTCCGAGGTGCTCGTCCACCGCATCGCGCGATCGTCCTCCGACAGACCGGAGGATCGCCTCGCCGATGCCCTCCGGGAAGTCGAGGGCGCGTACTCGCTTGTGGTCATAATCGGCGAGACGCTGCTCGCCGCGCGCGATCCTCGTGGCTGGCGGCCGCTGGTGATGGGTCAGCTCGGAGACTCCTGTGTGTTTGCCTCCGAGACCTGCGCTCTGGACATCATCGGAGCAACGGCGATCCGCGAGGTCGAGCGAGGAGAGATCGTCGCTGTCGACCGCGATGGAATTCGATCGTCGTTCCCGCTGCCGTCGCGCGAGGGCCGTCAGTGCGTCTTCGAGTACGTGTATTTCGCGCGCCCCGACAGCCGCGTCTTTGGCGGATCAGTGGATCGCGCGCGGCGCGCCCTCGGGCGACGGCTTGCCCGTGAATGCCCGGCCCCCGGCGCGGATCTGGTTTTCAGCGTGCCGGACTCATCGAATTCGGCAGCGCTGGGCTTTGCCGAGGAATCAAAGTTGCCATTCGAGCTGGCCCTGATTCGCAACCATTACGTCGGACGCACATTCATTCAGCCCACGCAAGCCGGGCGTGACGCAAAGGTAAAGGTGAAATACAACGCGGTGCGTGAAGTGCTCGACGGCAGAAGCGTGGTGATGGTGGACGACTCGATCGTCCGCGGCACGACGACTCGCGGTCTGGTGACGATGATCCGTGCTGCCGGCGCACGCGAAGTACACATGCGAGTAAGCTCTTCGCCGATAACGGGACCGTGCTATTACGGCATCGACACTCCAAACCGCGAAGAGCTGATCGCCGCAAATCTCGAAGTCGGCGCCATTGCCGACACGCTCGGCGTTGACACGCTCGGATATCTGTCGCTGGATGGAATGCTGGAGTCCGTACCTGGAGGGCCGAGCGGATTCTGCCACGCCTGCTTCTCCGGCGATTATCCGACGCCGCCGCCGACGGATCCGCAGAAGCTCCGCTTCGGATGCGGCTGCTGAAACAATGACGCAGTCTGTTTTCTTTTTCGGCAATGGCGTCGCGGAAGGCACGCGCGACATGAAGAGTATGCTCGGCGGAAAGGGTGCCAACCTCGCGGAGATGACGAATCTCGGCGTTCCCGTTCCACCGGGCTTCACCATCGTATGCGCCGAATGCATCACCTATTTGGGGGAGGGCAAGTATCCGGATCGCCTCCGCGCTGAGGTCGAAGGAAACGTCGCGCATCTCGAAGCGGTGACGGGCAAGCGATTCGGCGATCCGAAGAATCCGCTGCTCGTGTCGGTGAGGTCCGGCGCCGCCGTATCGATGCCGGGAATGATGGAGACCATCCTGAATCTCGGCCTCAACGATCGCACCGTGCTGGGCCTGGCAAAACAGAGCGGCAATCCCCGATTTGCCTACGACTCGTACCGCAGATTCATCCAGATGTATTCCGATGTTGTGCTCGGCGTTCCCGCGGCCGACTTCGAGTATCTGCTCAAGGCCAGACGAATGACGACGGGCGCATCAACCGACGCCGATCTCGACGAGGATGCGCTGCGTAACCTCGTGGAGGAGTACAAGTCTCTCGTGCGGAATCGTACTGGCGCGGACTTCCCCTCCAATCCATCGGTTCAGCTATGGGGCGCGATCGAAGCCGTCTGGAAGTCGTGGACGCTCAAGAAGGCGCGTGACTACCGCAAGGTGAACGGGATTCCCGAAGATCTCGGCACGGCCGTCAATGTCGTTGCAATGGTCTTTGGAAACCTCGGCGACGATTCGGGAACTGGCGTCGCCTTCACTCGCGATCCTTCGACCGGCGAGCGCAAATTCTACGGCGAGTTCCTCGTCAACGCGCAAGGCGAAGACGTCGTCGCTGGAATTCGCACTCCTCTCGATATCGAGGCGATGGCCCAGCGCCATCCTGCCGCGTACCGTGAGCTTCTCGAAACTCAGGAGCGACTCGAGAGACATTACGCCGACATGCAGGACCTCGAGTTCACGGTCGAGCGCGGGAAACTCTTTCTTCTGCAGACGCGTACTGGAAAACGTACCGCTGCCGCGGCGGTCCGCATCGCCCGTGACATGGTTACCGAAGGTGCCATCGACAGGCGCGAGGCGGTTTTACGGGTACCGGCCGGCCAGCTCGACCAGCTCCTCCATCCGATCATCGATCCGTCGGTCCACGCGAGTCCTCTCTGCACCGGCCTGCCAGCCAGTCCTGGCGCGGCCAGTGGCGTCGCCGTGTTCGATCCCGAGATTGCCGAGACTCGTGCCAGCGCGGGAGAGCAGGTGATCCTCGTTCGCGACGAAACCACTCCCGAGGATTTCCACGGAATCGTCGCCGCGCGGGCGGTCCTCACCGCACGCGGCGGAATGACGAGCCACGCAGCGGTCGTCGCCCGCGGAATGGGGAAATGCGCCATCGTCGGATGCAAGGATATCGAAGTGGACCTGGAGCATCGGTGCTTCGCGGTGAACGGATCGAAGATCTCCGAGGGCGACTGGCTTACGCTCGACGGAGCAACGGGCCGCGTGTTTGCCGGTAACCTGGCAACCATTCCGAGCGAGATCGTGCGCGTCACCACCGGAGTGATGCAGCAGTCCGCGGCCCCGGTGTATCAGTCGTACGCCGAGCTTCTGGGCTGGGCCGACGAGATCAGAACGCTCAAGGTGCGGGCGAATGCCGACACACCTCGCGATGCGAGAGTCGCCCGCGCCTTTGGCGCCGAGGGAATCGGTCTCTGCCGCACCGAGCACATGTTCTTCGAAGGAGATCGGATCACTCCGATGCGCGAGATGATTGTCGCGCGCGACGTGGCCGGCCGGCGCCGCGCGCTCGCCAAGCTGCTGCCGATGCAGCGCACCGACTTCGAGGGAATCTTCGAGGCAATGAGCGGCCTGCCCGTCACCATCCGCCTCCTCGATCCGCCGCTGCACGAATTCCTCCCGCATGGCGGCGAGGAAAGCAAATTGCTGGCGCGAACGCTCGGCCTCTCGCGCTCCGACCTGGCGCGGATCGTCGAGTCGCTCCGCGAAACCAACCCGATGCTTGGACACCGTGGCTGCCGGCTGGGCATCACCTACCCCGAGATTACAGAGATGCAGGGTCGGGCGATTTTTGAGGCCGCAGTGCGCGCCTGCCGCCGGGGAATCGAGGTGAAGCCCGAGATCATGGTGCCGCTCGTGTCCTCTGTCGCCGAGTTCGACAATCAGCGCGCGATACTCGAGGAGAGCGCCAGCCAAGTGCTCAGAGCGATGGGCGAGACAATCGATTACATCATCGGGACGATGATCGAGCTGCCACGCGCCGCCCTCACGGCCGACTCGATTGCCGCGTCGGCCGAATTCTTTTCCTTTGGAACAAATGATCTTACCCAAACGACCTTTGGCTTGAGTCGAGACGACGCCGGGCGATTCCTTCCTTCATATCTCGAACGTGGTATCTTTGCCGACGNNCGAAGCTGAAGATCGGAATCTGTGGGGAACACGGAGGCGAGCCGCGCTCCGTCAAGCTCTGTCATGAAATGGGATTCGACTATGTCTCCTGCTCTCCATTCCGCGTGCCGATTGCGCGACTAGCCGCAGCTCATGCCGCCCTCGCTACGAACTAACAACCTGGCGAGGGCGATGAGGCTCGCCCCGGTGGTGCAGCAGCCGTTCGCTGCTCCGCTGTTCGCGCGACCACTGAGAATCGCGCTCGTGACTGAGTATTACTACCCGCATCTCGGCGGGATCTGCGAGCACGTTCATTTCTTTGCGCGCGAGGCGCGCCGCCGCGGGCATCACGTCGATATCATCACGTCGAGGCTTCAGGGGGTACAGGAAGAACCACACATCGTGCGGATCGGAACGAGCCAGCCAATCTACTTCCACGGCTCGCAGGCTCGAATCACCCGCGGCTTCTCGGTTCGGAAACAGGTTCGCAAGGCGTTGCACCGCGGGCAGTACGATCTGGTGCACGTTCATTCGCCGCTCACCCCGACACTCCCGTTGTTTGCGATCGAGGAGGCCGACTGCCCGGTCGTCGGCACCTTCCACACGTATTTCGAGCGCTCGTACCTCTATGGAATCGGCCGGAAGTATTTCCAGAGCCGGCTAGACTCTCTGGCCGCGGCCGTCGCGGTTTCACATTCGACAACGGTCGCGCTCAACCGGTACTTCGAGGCGAACTGGACGATCGTTCCCAATGGCATCGACCTCGAGCTGTTCAATCCGCACGCGCCGCCCCCGCCGGGAATACGCCGCGACGTCCCGGTCATTCTGTTCCTTGGGCGGTTCGATCCCCGCAACGGACTCACGACGCTGATCGAATCCTTCAGGAAGGTGCGGGGCCGCCACCGCGAAGCTCAGCTGGTAGTCGTCGGCGACGGACCGCTCAGAAAGCATTACTATCGCGCGGCCGGTGGCGACAAGGACATAACCTTCGTCGGCTCTGTGCTGGGCTCGCGACCGAGCTACTATGCCCATGCCGCGATGTACGCATGCCCGACAACGAAGGCGTCGTTCGGCATCACACTGCTCGAGTCGATGGCGTGCGAGACGCCCGTTGTCTGCTCCGACATCCTCGGCTTTCGCGATGTGGTGAAGCACGAGCGCGAAGCGCTGATGTTCCACTGCGGCGATCGCGACGCGCTCGCCGACAGCCTCGTTCGCCTGCTCGACGACGAGACGTTGCGCGCCCGCCTCGGCAAGACGGGACGACAGGAGGCTCAGCTGTACGGTTGGCCGAATGTCACTGACGCCGTGCTCGATATTTACGCCGGGGTGCTCGGCTCCAAAGTAGCGAAATGATTCTGCCTGCAGCACTTGGACTGTCTGTGCTCGGTGGAGCGGTACACGGGGCGTTTCACCGCAACAGTTTCGTGTTCGGCCGCGTGCTCGGACATCTTCCGACCGAAGAGCGGAAAGTCGCGCTCACGTTCGACGACGGCCCCAATCCCGATGCGACTCCGCGCATCCTCGATACGCTCGCCGAATACGCTGTGAAGGCCACCTTCTTCGTTCTCGGCAGGCACGCGGAGCGATGGCCCGAGCTGGTGAGTCGTGCAGTTCGCGAGGGACACCAGGTGGGCAATCACGGGTATTTCCACAGGAAGCTCCACTTCAAGTCACCGCATTACGTGAGGCGGGACGTCCTGCTGGGCAAGCGAGCGATTGAGCGAGCCGGCGCATCGACGCCTCATTTCTTCCGCGCGCCGCATGGATTCCGCAGCCCGTGGGTGTCAGCCATCGCGGGCTCGGTGGGTGAGCGTACGATCGGATGGTCGCTCGGAGTCTGGGACAGCGACCAGCCCGGAGTGAATAAGATCGTCGAGCAAACCATCGATGGCGTGAAGCCAGGATCGATCGTCCTGCTCCACGATGGTGACGGTTACAACGCGGATGGAAACCGAATGCAGACCGCTTCCGCGCTGCCCGCCATCATCACCGGCCTTCGCGAGCGCGGCTACGAGTTTGTAACACTGCCGGTCGAATGAGCCACAAGATGGCGCGCGGCCTCCGCTGGCTGTTGACGGCGGTGATCGTCGCGTTCCTGGTGGTGTTCGCCCGCACCATCGACTGGGGAGCGGCATGGAGCTCGATGCGCCATGCGTCGCTCCCTCTGCTCGTCGCAGCGATTGCTGTCAATTTCCTTTCCATCTGTTTCAAAGGCATTCGCTGGTGGCTGTTCCTCCGCCCAGCGGGAGTACCGTCCTTCCCACTTGCGCTCCGCGCGACTATCGCCGGCGCGGGACTGAACAATGTTCTCGTCGCCAACGGCGGCGACGCGGCGCGGGTGGTTTTCGTGTCGCGTGCCACCGGGGTCCCGAGCTCGACGATACTTGCGACCCTCGCGCTGGAACGAATGTTCGACGCAGTGGGCTTCGTCATTCTTCTGGTTTTCGGAGTTACGTTTTTCGAGCTACCGCACGCGCTCGAAAAATGGCGCCGCCCTGCCGAAGCACTTCTGGTGGCAATTGCCGCGTTTCTGATCTGGTTTGTGTACGCGGCGCGCAACATCAAGCCAGAGCATGTGCCTGAGAGGCGGGCGAAGCCCCGCACGTTGTGGGGGCGGGTTCGGAGGTACCTGTCCGGATTTGCAACGAGCACGCGTACACTAACCTCAGCTTCGCGTTTTCTGGGCGCGCTCGTGTTGTCGATGCTGTCGTGGGCAGGTCAGTTCGCGACGTTCGCCCTGGCCGCCGCCGCGGCTCACGTGTCCATGCCGTTTGCCGCCAGTCTCGCCGGTCTTCTCGCCATCAACCTCGGCCTCCTGATCCGCGCGACACCCGGAAACGTCGGGTTCTTCCAGTTTGTCTACGCGCTCACTGCAGAGCAGTTCGGCATCGCGCGCAACGACGCCATCGCCGTATCGCTACTCATTCAGACGCTCCAGATCCTTCCGATGACAATCGTCGGAATCGCGCTCGCGCCCGAGTTCATCTTCAAGAAGAGCGCCCGAAAGCGCGTCGAGTCGATGACCGAGAACCGCGAGCCAATTCTGCTAGGTGATAGCCCCGAGAAAAGCGAGAAACTCGGCGGGACTGCGCGTTAGCCCGGCGAAGGTTCGCACCGTTCGTCCATCGGCGTCGACGATCGCGTAAAGTGGGAGCGCAACCGTTCCGAACTGACGCTCCTGAAAATCCTGCTGCCTCTCGTAGAGCTCGCCCTGTCCGTCGGTGTACAGCCGGCTCAGGACGTACTGATTGAGGGCCGTTGCGACGTCCGGCCGCGCGAAGATGTTCGTTTCCATCCAGCGGCAGTTGCTGCACGTGTATCCGGTGAAATCGATGAGGACGAGTCTCCCCGTTTGCCGCGCCCGGGCGAGAGCGGCTGGTTGATTGTTCAGTATCCACCCGAGTCGCTCATCGGCGTGTCGCGCACCTGAGCCTGTTGCGAGCGACGGCTCGTCCGAAATGTCCTGCGGTGGAAGAAATGCCTCCAGTTCACCAAGGGACTTGCCCCGAATACCCTGTGCAATCGCGACGGCGATCGCGACGCACGCGAATGTGGCGACGGCGCGCGTCAGCGAAAGCCGCTTGCTTCCCCGCGACCGCGCTATTGGCGCTGCGAGATAGAGCGCACCGACCAGAGCAAGGGCCGCCCAGCTCGCAACGATTGCGTCGCGGGGGATCGCCCCCGTGCGCCACACGAGATCAGCATTCGAGAAGAACTTGATCGACGCGCCGAGCTCCGCGAGCCCGACGAGGAATCGAAGCGTCACCATCCAGCTGCCCGGTCGCGGCAGATGGCGAGTCCATCCAGGGAGCACCGCGAGAACAAAGAATGGTGTACTGAAAACGAGCGAGAAGACCAGCATGCCGACGAGCGGCCGATGCCAGTCGCCTCGCGCGGCGGAAACCAGGAGCGGGCCGACGAACGCTGCGGTGCAGGTGAAGGACGCGAGCGTGAAGGTGAACCCCATGAGGAGGGATGCCACCGCGGTCGCCGGGCGCCTGCGAGCCGCTGAATCGGCAGTGCTGGCCGCGCGCGCAACGAATGGAAGACGAAACTCCCAAACCCCCATGAGGTTGAGTGCGAAGGCGACGAAGGACATTCCGATGGCGATGTTGACCCACGGATTCGCCGCAAGCCGCGCCAGGCCAGACGCTCCGACCAGCAGAGCGAGGCCAAGTCCAAGTGCGGTGAAAGTGACGACCATTCCGGCAGCGAACAGCAATGCGTCGCGGACAACGGTCGCGCGTCCGCGGTTCGAGATTCCGCTGAAATAGCTCACCGTCACGGGAATCATCGGGAACACGCATGGCGTGAGGAGTGAGAGCGCTCCGGTGACGGCGGCGAGCCAGAGGAAGGAGCTCATGGCGTGGCGATGCGGACAGGCGTCGTAAGAGTTGCCGTGCTGGCCGGAAGGCAGAGCGTCGCATTGCACGCCTGGTAGCGCACTTTGACGTCGAGGCTCGGCGGACGACCTGCTGCGCCGGGTGCGACGCCAACGATTGCCGAGAAGGCCGGACTTCCGACGTAACGCTCGGTGTCGATGTTGAATTCCTTGTCGAAGACAATAACCGGGCGGGGACCGGCGACGTTACCGACAAGTGTGAACGGCGGCGATGGTGCAATGCTCACGCTCATCGGGGTTGGGCCGCCGGGTTTTTGCGTGAGCGAATATATGTACCAGCCGCTGTCGAGCACCGCCGCAAATCGCACGGTGTCGATACTGCCTGGTTGAAGGAGGCCGCTAACGCTCGAAACGCTCCAATTGGCTGGATTATCAGCGACGAGTTGGCGGTCGCGCTTGCAGGCGACGGGCAGGGCAACGGTCAATGCAGCGACGATAATAGGAATTCGCATCAGCTCCAAATATACAGTGGACCGATAGCAGAGATCCCGAGAGCTACGTCATCCTACGTATTTGAATCCCACCGGCAGGTTGGTAGCGTGCGCGAGCACTCCTTCTCCAACCTCCGGGCAAATGAAAACAACAACTAAAGTGTGGCTTCGCCTTGTCTTCGCATTGACGGCGCCTCTTGCCACTGCCGCGCCTATCCAGGCTCAGGATACGCCTGCAACACGTGAGCAGCTGCGCGTCATCGACTCCACCAAGCTCCAGGTCATCACCCTTCGCGACGGCTCGTCCCTTGTCGGACGCATCGTATCGGTGCGCGCCGACAGTGTCGACTTCCAGATGGGGATTGGCCGCGTGCCCGTAGGCATAACCGACATTCGCGAGATAAAGGAGACCGACGCTGACAGGATGCACGCAGGTCAATATTGGTTTCCGAATCCCAATTCCACACGCCTCTTCTTTGCGCCTTCGGGGCAAATGCTCAAGAAGGGCGAAGGGTACTTCGCGGATTACCAGCTCTTTTTCCCGGGCTTCGCCTATGGTGTCACCGACAACCTGAGCGTTGGCGGCGGCGCGTCACTATTTCCCACGGGACTCGACGAGCAAGTCTACTACATAACGCCAAAGGTCGGCATGAGCTTCGGGGAGCAGGTGCATGTCGCGGCGGGCCTCTTGTTCGCCGGGACAAGCGGTGGAACTGGTGGCGTGGGTTACGGCGCCGGGACATTCGGCAACGGTGACGCGAGCGTGACGGCAGGAGTCGGCTGGGGCTTCGCCGGGGGCGAAATCGAGAGCAGGCCGGTGGCGATGCTCGGCGGAGAGAAACGCATATCGAGGCGCATTGCGGTGGTGACGGCGAACTATCTGCTCCCGGCCCCCGACGA
>WNFV01012169.1_pt1 | contig 12024 bp, 11 predicted proteins | sample 5400101 | NCBI WGS metagenome assembly WNFV01 (sample SAMN13153361, study PRJNA577476) | soil metagenome | isolation source: 115 cm soil or saprolite under grassland replicate 1 | place: USA:California | collected 2016-06-15
TCGACATGGTGCTGCGGGTCATCGCCGCGTTCGAGCGTTGGAGCGTGAGCTCCCTGCTCGACCAGGACAGCCAGCCGGTCGCCAGCCTCGTGCACGCCTCGACAACCATGGCGTAACACCGATGCCGCGGGCACGCCGGGGCACGGCCAGCGAGAACCGAACCACGGTTCGGACACGGTGCCGCCGTCATCAGGTCGAGCAGAGGGTGAGGCTCGTCCCCGGTGACTACCTGCCTCGTTGGCAAGCTGTCAGAGCGGCGCGGCGGCTGGGTAGGACCCCTCACGCTAACGCCCCGGATGCGCCCAGGGGCGTTGGCGTGCGCCAGGGCTCAGCCGGGCGTGATCACGGGATTGTGGTCGTGGTTGTGGTCGGGATGGTGGTGGTGGTCGGCAGAGTAGTGGTGGTTGGCGGGGTCGTGGTTGGCGGGGTGGTGGTCGTGGTCGGGGGTGGCGGGGCAGCCAGGCAGTGCTCGTCCAGGTTGAAGTAGCCGATCGGCATGTCGAAGGTCACGTGCGACAGCATGTTGTCGGTCCAGCGGATCGCCACGAACGCCCGCGTCCACAGCAGGCACGGCGCGGTCCTGACGTTGATCTCGGGGGTGGCAGCCGTTGCGTGGAGGGAGGTGCCGGAGTTCACCGTGCCGGAGGTGGCGAGCTGGTGGTCGCCGGTGTCGTCGGTGCCCCATAGCTGCACCCGCACCGCAACGCGCAGCACCCTGCGCTGCTTGAGTCCCCGCACCACCCCCTGGGAGTTGTTGGGGACGACGGTGCCGCCGGCGGCGGCGATCCAGCCGGTCTCCCCCCACGTCTCGGCGACCAACACCCCCAGGGCGGGGTTGCCGAGGTGGGAGTAGGTCTTGGAGACGAAGCCGTCGTTGATGGCGAAGATGTCGGCGGGGCTGTCGGGCGCCACCGTGCTCGCCGCCGGATTGGCCGCGGCCCGCTGGGCCGCAGCCTTGCGGCCCTGGTCGGGAATTGCCGTGCTGCCGGTGTTGGCGATGACCAGCAGCAGCGCCAGCGTGAGCAGGATGACGGAGGTGGCGGTGTGTCTGCGCATGACTCCTCCCACTCCTCGCCCGTTGGGACGCCGGAAAGGCCCCGCAATCCAGGTCAGCGTTGGGCGTCCCGAAGGCGATGAGTGCCAGCTCACCGATCTGGAGAGAAGAAGCTCCTCCTCCGTTCTGTCCGGGTCAACCCTGCTAGCGTCGTAGATCCGACTTCGGCCGTATGGACCACGTATGCCTACGGCCTGCCACCTGGCGCTGGTGCAACCACGGCAAGCCATCGGCTGATCTGCACGGCAAGGCCGATGACCGCCTGGGCGAAGCGACCCTTGCTTCCAAGGAAGCCCGAGCAGGATCGCTACCTGGAGAACGGTGAACGGCGCAGCTCACGGCCGACGTGGTGTTGTCCCTGGGTGTCCGCTCGGGACCGGTCCCGACCGCTGTGAATGGCACGCTGGTGGCACGGCCGGCGAGGACGACGCTGGCACGCGGTGGCGCCGTTGGCTCCAACCTTGGCCGTCGGGTGAGCCCCGTCCTCGGTGACCCTCTGTCTCGTTGGGGGGCTGCTAGTCCGCAGCAGCCGTCAGGTGGGATTCGAACCCGCCATCTCCGCGCTCCGCGTTCCGAGATCGTCGGTGTGGATGCCCTGTGACCTGCGATGCTTGCATACCGGACGTGACCGCTATTGCCCGCCAAGGACCAGCGGTTCCCGGCGCCGCGCGGACCCCAGCGCGGACCGAAGTGTGTTGACATAGCTCCCGCGAACTCTGGGACAAGCTCCACGTTTGCCTCTTTCTCGACGGCGAGGCGAGGTGTAGCGTTCCCAGGCGAGGACTGCGGACCGCGACGCGAGGGAGCCGCTGCCCCCTACTACCGGTCGGGCAGGGTGCGTCGTCTGAGGAGGTCGCTGTAGCTGCGGCCCCGTCCCCCGAGCTGGCTGCACGCCAGCCTGCCGAGCACACATCACGCGCGTGGCACGCCACCTTCGCCGCGTTGCCCGCTGGAGAGGGGGTTCCCGGTGCCAGCCATCAGCAGCCGCCGCGTCGCCTGGCTCGTCGTCGCCGTCGTGGGTGCGGTGCTGGTTGCCGGGTGCGGCGGTGGAACCACCACCTCGACGACTGCGCCCACGCCGAGCACGAGCACCCTCGCGCCGACCACGACGACGATTCCGCAGCTGAGCGGCGAGGAGGTCGCCTGGCTGGACGGGCTCACGAAGCTGAAGGAGACGCTCCAGAAGAAGGCGATGCAAATCTTGACAGCGGCGGGCGGCGGGCTCACGCCGGAACTCATGGTCTTGTATGGGAAGGCGCTTGGGAGCTGCAATCGTGAGCTGGCTCGGCTCGGTCCTGCCAGCGATCGCCTCCAGCCGGTTGCTGCGCTGGCTAAGAAGGCGTGTCAGCAGTTCAGCAAGTCGCAGCGATGTCATGCCACGGCCGCGCGGCTGAGTAATTTCGGCGGTGGGGTCCTGTCCGGCAGCCCACAGGAGCGGCCGTGGAAGCGGGCGATCGACTGCGCCAGCGCTGCCGAGGAAAAGGGCAGGACGTTGCTCGCGGAGGCCCAGGCAAAAGGCGTCGAGATCACTGTGAGCCTGGGAGGTGACTGACGATGGCATCCCGCCGCGCCGCCGGGCTCGCCGTCGCCGTCTTGGGTGCCGTGCTGGTTGCCGGGTGCGGCGGTGGAACCACCACCTCGACGGCCGCGTCCACGCCGACCAGCAGCACCCTGGCGCCGACCACCACCACACCGGCGCCGACCACCACGACCGTTCCACCCATGACCGCCAAGGAGCTTGCCTGGCTGGAGGCGATCTCGAAGCTGCACACGAAGCTCGACAAGGTCTGGGAGGACTCGCCAACCAACTTGACCTCGGCAGTGATGAGCGCGCTCGCCAAGGGGCTGCGCGGCTGCAGTCGTGAGCTGGCTCGGCTCGGCGCTCCCAGCGACCGTCTGCAGCCGGTCTACAAGCTCGCCAAGAAGGGCTGCGTCCAGTACGAGAAGTGCTATGCGACCGCCGCCAGCATCATCGGTCGGGTGATCACCAACGCGGCCGAGGAGCGGAGGCTGAACCAGTCGATCGACTGTGGTCTTACTGCGCCGATGAAGGGTAGCGGGCAGCTGGCGCTCGCTGAGCTGAAGGGCATCGAGATCAAGGAGCGGGTCGGATGACGCACCCACCACGTCGCCATTCCAGGTTCGCTGTCGCCGTCGTGTGTGCCTTGGTCATGGTCGGCTGCGGCGGCGGTCAGTCGGGCACCTCGACGGCCGCATCCACGCCGAGCACGAGCACGAGCACGCCCGAGCCGACCACGACGACGATCCCGCCGCTGACCGCCGAGGAGGTCGCCTGGCTCGACGGACTCACGAAGCTGAAGGAGACGCTACAGAAGAAGAGGGACAAGATCGGGGCGGCGGCGACCACCGGGCTGACGCGACCACTGATGGTCTTGCTCGGGAAGACGCTGGGCGGGTGCAGCCGAGAGCTGGCTCGGCTCGGTGCTCCCAGCGATCGCCTACAGCCGGTCTATACACTGGCCAAGAAGGCGTGCCAGCAGCTCAGCAAGGCCGCGCGCTGTCAGGCCACGATGGCGAGTCTCAGTGACGCCAGCGGCGGGGTCGTCGGCGGCAGCCCCCAGGAACGGCCCTGGAACCGGGCGGGCGACTGCGCCAACGCTGCGGAGCAGAAAGGCACAAAGCTCCTCGAGGACGCGGACGCCAAGAGCACCCAGATCCAGATCATCGCCGCCGTTGGACACGACTGACGAGACGTTTCGGGTGATCGATCCGCAGTGACCGCGCCTGGGTGCAGGCAACGCCGATGGTCGCAAGGATCCGGGCGCCGCTGCCGTTGACGTCGCCGCTGTGGGTGGTGTTGGCGCTGGGGACGCTGTTTGGCATGGCGATGGCCACGCGCTGGCGGGTCGTCTAGCCTCCTCGGCGTGTCCAGACGGCGACGTCCCCGGTGGCTCCCTCGGTCGACGTAGGAGGCGCTCAGCGGGCTGAACCGGGACCGCGGCTACGTCGAACCGGCGATACCAAGGCCGGCGAAGCGCGCGTAGGCCCCAATGGGCCTGGTCGGCTCAAAGGTTTCCCCATGGCCCTGCTGAGCCCGCAGCCCCAGGCCATGGACGTTCGTGACCCCACGGACCTCCTCCGGCGGCACTGGGTCTTGCTCGGCGCAGGTGGACTTACGCCGAGGAGGGCCGACGACCCCAATCGGCGAGAAGCTCCGCGAGGTCTCCAGAGGGAACTTCGGAGGCTGCCCAGGCGTCTCTAAGGCGGCAGAAGGAGGAACCCGATTCCGCCGCGCCGCTGGTGGCCCAAGACCTCTGGGTGAGCGCCGGCAAGGCTCGTGCCAGGGGGAGGTGGTGGCCGGAGCAGTCGTGGATGGGAGCCAGCCGACTGCCCTGCCCCGGGGCCGTCCGGAGGCAGGGAACACTACCGAGGAGGAGGAAGCATCATGCGACGGCTGTTGGTCGTCCTCGGCGTCCTGTTGACGCTGGTCGTAGCCGCGTCGCCGGCCCAGGCCGCGGGCAACGCCTTCCACTTCAGCGCCAAGGGACCCGGGGCCGAGGCCTTCTGGAGCACCTTCCCGACCCAGGGAGAGCCCGAACCGGGGGTGGTCTACACCGACACCTACCTTCAAACCGCGGCCCAGGCGGTGCGGGAAGACGGCACCCGGTTTGACGACAAGTTCCTGTTCATCGACCAATTCAGCTACAAGTTCGACCGGCGGGGCAACTTCATCTTCGTCTCGGAGACCTTCGGGTTCGCCAGCGGCGCCGATGTCAACCTGACGGTCGATGCCCGCAGGCTCACCGCCGCCTCGGTGACCGCCAACGTGGCCCTGACGACCTGCACCGAGGAGCACGGGGAGTTCGTCTGTGTGGACGCGGGGACGGCGACGGTGCACGCCGCCTGGACCGGCACCGGCGAGCTGGTGCGGGTGAGCGAGACGTTCCGGGTCAGCTCCAAGACCTTCACCGAGGTCTTCCGCTTCCGGGGGACCTTCCGCGACGCCACCGCGACGGGCGGGCTGAACGGCACCGACTTCGGCACCTCCCAGTTCGCCGACATCTTCAACGCCAGCTCCGCCGACCTGTTCGTCTGCCACGGGTGCTGATGGCGGGCGCCCTGGTTCCGCGACGGTGACACCGACTCACGGTGAGGCCCCCGGTAGGTTCTGCCGGGGGCCTCATCGTTGCCTTGGTTGCGTCCACCCATGAGCTTCGCAGCCGGTCGAGCCAGCGGCCCGAGGCGAGGGCACCCTCGCAACTGCGGCTGTAGGGTTAGCGCCGATTTTCACGCAGCGAGTCGGACCCCAGTTCAGGCGGACTCGAGGCGTAGCTGACGGCCGCCCACCAGGGGACGGCCACCTGGGGGATGCTGGCTTGGCGGAGCACGGGTGAGTAGGTGCGCCGCTGCAGGCGCACCACGATGGTGTTGTCGTGGTTGAGGATGAGCCCGCCGGTTGACAGGAAGCGGCGCTGCAGGGTGTCGGGGGTGGCGGTCTGGTAGCCCGACAGGCGCCGTCGCAAGGACGCGCAGACCGCCCCGGCGAGGACGCTGAGCACGACGTCCAGGTCGACGTTGAGGGGCACCGCCGACGACAGCGCGTCCAGGTGGAAGCTGCGGATGGCCTCGGCCAGGCGCTGCTCGATGGTCATGCGCCGGGCGTAGCGCCCGATGAGCTGCTTGGGGCTGGCGCGGCGGTCGTTGATGATGATGACGGTCGGCGCGTCGTGGCCCAGGCCGCGGACGACCAGCTGGCGGATGGTGCCGGGATAGGCCGACAAGGTCACCTCCTCGTCGACGACGTGGGGTTTGCGGTAGTCGCCGTCGCGGTCCAGGGTGACGGTCCGCCACCTGGTGGGGTCCAGGGTGTTGATGTGACGCAGGAGCGCGGCCGAGCGCATCCGCAGCGTGACGAACCGCACGCCGCGCTGGTCGAGCTCGCCCAGGACGTGCTGGGTGGTGAGCCGCTGGTCGAACACCAGCGTGGCCGGGTCGGCGCCGGACAGCTTGCGCCAGTGGTCGCAGAACCCCAGGACCTCGCGGGCCTGGGTGGCCTTGGACAGGTCGGCGTTGGCGTAGATGAGGTTGTGGGTGTCGGCGTCATGGGCGAAGAAGGTAAGCACGCTGCGGGTGCGCTGGGAGCGGCGGGCCACGTAGTGCCTCTCCAGGGCGGCGTCCTCGCCCCAGTGCATGATCGTGTGGAAGTCCAGATCGAAGTCGGCGCCGGCGACCAGCCCGGCGGTGACCATGGCATGGTCCAGCGCGGTCAGGAAGGCTTGTTGGCGCTCATGCGACAGCCGGTAGGAGTAGGTGGCCAGCGCGGTCGCCTTGGGGAGCGCGGCAAGCCCGGCGAACAGCCCGGCGCCCGGGTCGGCGGCCAGGTCGTCGACGTGGGAGACGCGGCGGATGCCGACCAGCTTGAGCGCCAGCAGGCTCAGCAGGTAGCCGGCCGCGGGGATGACGGTGGTGCCTGGGTAGCCGGCCGCGGCGACGATCGCGGGCAGGTCCAGGCCGACCAGCTCGGGGACGGCAAGCAGCAGCCCTGCCACGCGGGTCTCGGATCGTTCGGGCAGGGTGGCGAAGTCCAGAGGGCCGGCTTTGGGCAGCGTCTCGCGGTGGGGGCCGCCGCGCAGCTGCTCGGGGCGGCGCCACAGGCGGGGCAGGCCCTCGCCGGCGATGATCTCGGCGACGCCGGTGCGGTTGAGCGAGGTGCCCTCCGCGGTCAACGCGGCGGCGATCTCGTCGATGGAGTGCCCGGCCGCGTGCAGCTCCAGCACGCGGGCGTGGGCGGCCTGTTTGGCCGGCGCGACCTTCGGTCCGGGTCGGGCGGTGACGAAGAAGTCCCGCCGGCCGGCGCGGAAGTCCCGCACGGCCGAGTGCAGCGCCTGGGTGGTGTAGCCGTAGCGGGCGGCGACCTCGGCTGCTGGGAGGCCCTCGGCCAGGTAGGCGCGCAGTGCCTCGTAGCGCCGCTGGGTGGGCGTGGCTGGCTGGGTGAAGAACTCCCCGCCAGGGCGGGCAGGATGCTGGGGTGCTCTCGCTGACTGGTCCACTTCGATAGTTGACCCTGTTGGGCGGCCAGCGTCAACGACCTGGTGCTTGCTGTCCGCACCTAGCCTGTCTCGCGGCCTGTCGTTACGGGCTTGGCGTCTCTCGCTGCTGCCCTGGGTCGATCCCTACGCGGGATCGTGGTCATCAAGAGCACGCGGGCGCTGCTCGATCAGTCAGCGATATATACCTATCATCCCAAGAGTCGTCTCGGCGCAACCCCTTGCCAGGCAAGGCTCACACGGCCATGTCACCCGCCCCCATCCACCGCTACGTCGACCGGAAGCCCGGCACCAAGATCGGCGTTAGGCGGCAGCCGGCCCCGGCCGTGGACAACATCCATTGACGGCTTACAGCCTGTTGCGGAAACGCCTTGATGCTGGGAGGCGTGCTCGTTCTGATTGACGACCGCGACCGGGTCGAGTCCGGTTCGCGCCTGCCGCGACACTCGCCTGTCGCCGTGCCGTGACCGGCCCAGGTCACGCTGATGTCCTGGACCCAGAGGGTCGTCTCTTCAAGAGAGGTCGCCATGCGACCAGTCCGCATCATCGCCGCTGTTGTGTTCGCCATCCTCACGCTCTTTACCGCGCCTGCGTGGGCCGCGCCCGCCGCGCCTGCTGCCATTCGTGTCAGCCCGGGCTCGGTGGCCGCGGGGGACACTGTCACCGTGTCGGGGTCGGTCGGCCCGGACCAGGCGGGCTCGGAATGTGCAAGTGGCGTCAGCGTGCTCTCGAGGGCGTTTGTCCACACCCATGAGTTCGCTGGGGTGCCGGCGGTGGGCGCGGCCGTCACGCCGGATGGAACCTTCACGGCAACGACCACGATTCCCCGCTCCAAGCCGGCCGGGTCCTACACGATCAGTGGTCGTTGCGGCGGGGGCAACCTCGGCGCCTCAGCGACCCTGGTGGTCCGGGCCGCGGCCTCACCGACCACCACGGTCGCTCCCGTGCCGCCGCCGGTCACGGCCCCGCCCGTGACCCAGCCGCAGGTGCCCGCGCCAACGGTCGCCGGGCCACCCACTCAGCCGGCTGCCCAACTGGCGAGCCGCTGGATCATCCCCGGGTTGGCAGCCCTGGGCAGCGGTACGCTGGCCGCCCTGGGTGTGTGGCTGCTGTACCGGCGGCGGCACCCGGCCGGCCCCGCCGGCAGGGGCGGTCTCGCATAGCCCACTGACCACCGCAGCACCCTTACCGGCCCGGGCGGGATGCCGGGCCGGTGGCGTTGCCGGCTGGTCTTGCCTACCCGCCCCGCGCTCCCTTGCGCTCCTGACGCTCTGCAGGCCAGCCGCGTCGCCCAGCGACCGTGGCCGCACCAAACCATCCCCAGCTCTCTCCACGAGGGAACCAGGCACACGCAGCCTCATCCCACCAGGACTCACCGTGCTCATCGTAAGGGGCTGTCCGCAACGCTTGGTGTGAGCGGTGTGCTCGTTCTGAGCGACGATCGCGGCCGGGTCGAGTCCGTTTCGGACCTGCCGCAACGCTCGCCCGACGCCAGGCTGAGACCGGCCCCTGCCACGCTGATGTCCTGGACCCACAGGGTCGTCTCCTTGAAGAGAGGTCGCCATGCGACCAGCCAGGATCATCACCGCCGTCGTGTTCGCCGCTGCCATCGCCATCACCTGTCCGCGTACACCTTCTCATGTCGTTTGGCGTACGGCTTGACGTGTAGGTCGGTGAGGGCGAGCTGTTCTGTCGGCTCGTCGTGAGGGCCATCCTCCGACTGGTAGGGACCAACCTGCCGAGTCGGAGGATGGCAGCTCATGATCCTCTCGCAGGAGCAATGGATGGAACTGCGCGCGTTCAAGGCGCTGGCCGACGCCGGAGCTACGTGGGCGGAGATCGCCCGGGAGACCGGCTGTGACTGGCGCACCGTCAAGCGCTACCTGGCGACCGACGCACCGGCGGTGCCGCCGGCGCCGGCTAAGCGGGGACCCGGCCCGCGCAAGACCGACCCGTACGCCCATCTGATTGACGCGTGGCTGCGGGCGCAGCCGAAGCTGAAGGCCTCGGTGATCCATGAGCGGCTGGTCGCCGAGCATGGCTTTCAGGGCCACTACCAGCGGGTCAAGATCTATGTCCGGGAGAACCGGGCTCGTCTGACCGACGCTGAGCTCGAGCCGGTGGGGTTCCACCGCCGCTTTGAGGTCCTGGCCGGGGCACAGGCCCAGGTCGACTGGGGCGACGAGGGCGAGATCCAGACCGCGACCGGGCCGCTGTCGGTGTCGAGCTTTCACATGACCTTGTCGTATTCCCGCGACCCGTTCTGCTGCTACACCGCCGCCCAGGACCTGGGCACGTTCTGGGACTGCCACCGGCGGGCGTTCGCCCACTTCGGCGGGGTGCCGGAGGTGATCGTCTACGACCGGACCAAGACGGTGGTGCGCCGGCATGTCGGTCGGGGCCAGGCCACCCCGCTGCACCCCGAGGCGGTCGCATTCGCCAGCCACTACGACTTCACGATCTGGCTGGCCGCCCCGTATCGAGCCCAGACCAAGGGGCGGGTGGAGCGCCAGGTCGAGATCGTCCGCAGCCACGTGCTGGAGGGTCGCTGCTTCGCCTCGCTGGGTGAGCTGGACGCCGCGTTCGCGACCTGGCTGCCCCACCGCCGTGCCCAGGTGCACCGCACCCACGGCGAGGTCATCGCCGTGCGCGCCGAACGCGACCGCGCCGCGCTGGGTCCGTTGCCCGAGCAGCCGTATGTGGTTTGCGACCGGCACACCCGCCGGGTCGGCAAGGACGCCCTGGTCTCGTTTGCGGCCAGCCACTACTCGGTGCCCTGGCGGCGGGTCCGCCCCGGCGGCCGGGTCGAGCTGCGCGTCACCCCGGCCGAGGTCGCGATCTGGTCACTCGGCCCCAGCCAGCAGCTGCTGGCTACCCACCCCCGCACCCTCCAGCGCGGCGACTGGATCGTGGACCAGACCCACTGGGACGGCCTGGCGGACCACGCACCGGTCCAGCCCGTCCCGCCATGTGCCGGCGACTGCGAGCTCAGTCCCGCACCCCAGCCGGAGCCTGGCCAGCTCGAGCTGCCCGGGATCGGTGGCTGGGCCCAGCTCCCGGCCGCCCGGGTGCTGGTCGCCCACCGCACCCTGGCCACCTACGACTACGCCGGCGGTCTCACCGGAGGGCTTCGATGAGTGAACTAGTCGCCACCCGCATCCGCGAGCACGCCGACCGCTTGCGCCTGGCCAACCTCACCAGCAACCTCGACGCGCTGGTCACCCGGGCCGAACAGGCCACCATGGGCTACCTGGACTTCCTCGACCTGGTCCTGGAAGAAGAAGTCGGCCTGCGCGAAGGCCGCCGCTTCCACAACGCCCTGAAGCTGTCGGGCCTGCCGCACCACAAGGGCCTGGACGGCTTCGACTTCGCCTTCCAACCCGAGCTGGACGCCCGCAAGGTCCGCGACCTCGCCGCCCTCGGCTTCGCCCAGGCCAAGGCCAACGTCTGCTTCCTCGGCCCACCCGGGGTCGGCAAGACCATGCTCGCGGTCGCCCTGGCCATCGCCGCCTGCCAGGCCGGCTACTCGGTCTCCTTCACCACCCTGGACGACCTGGTCCGCAACCTCAAGGAGGCCGAGGCCTCCGGCCGCTTCGCCAAGAAGCTCCAGACCTACCTCAAACCCGCCGTGCTGGTGGTCGACGAGATCGGCTATCTGCCGCTGGCCCGCGCCGACGCCAACATGGTCTTCCAGCTGGTCGCCCGCCGGTATGAACGCGGCTCCATCCTGGCCACCTCCAACAAGGCCTTCAGCGAGTGGGGCAGCGTGTTCGGCGACGACGTGCTCGCCTCGGCCATCCTGGACCGGCTGCTGCACCACTGCGACGTCATCTCCATCAACGGGCCCAGCTATCGCCTCAAGGACCGCCTCAAGCCATCCCCGAACGGGGGTGGTGCCCTCGAGTGATTCTGCTTGCCCTGCTACCGACATACCAAGGAGAAACCTGGACTCTGGACTCGCCGGAGGGCGTTTGCGCAGGTCAAGCATGGTTCGAATATCCAGCTACTTTCGTACACTTTAGTATGAGCCCGTACCAGAAACGACATCAGCCCTTGACCCCGGACATCACCGGCTGCGCGGCCCACTCCACCGCCGTCAACCCGCCCGTCACGCCGGTGGTCGACGCGCCCGCACCGCCGGCGCCCAGCCCCGCACCCAAGCCGATCCCCATCCCGACCCGGCCCCGGCCCCCAAGCCGCCGGTGCTGGCCGACGGCCACCACGACGCCTACATCCGGCAGGTCGACGCCGGCCGTGACCGGCTGGTGGTCGACCTGGTCCAGGTGTTCCACGACCAGGCGGCCGTGGACGCTGCGGTGGCCGACGGCCAGTCCCGCGACACCGCCCAGTACCTATCCACCTACGTCCGCAACCAGAACCCGCGGCTGCGCACCCTGCTGCTGGCGGGCAACGTGCAGGTGGAGCTACTCGGCGGCGACTGCGAAGCGCCCCTCGGCCACAAGCTCAGCGAGCTGGCTGCCCACGCCCGCTCCGGCGTCTACCACTACTACTACGCGCTGACCGTGGCTGGCGGCGCCGTGCAGCGGATCCAGGAGCTGCGAACCGGCAACGCGTGCTGAGCAGCGGTCAGGGGGCGTGTGCCTCCGTCTTGTGGAGCCGGGCGATGCCCGGCTTCACAGTCTTTCGAGGATCTGGCCGGGATCCAGGGTGGCCGGGGTGCGCGTGCGGTAGGTGGGCAGCTCGCCAAGACCCTGTGGTTTGACGCTTAAGAACCAATACATTTGGTGTAAGAGGCGCGAACAGGTAAGATGCGCCATGGCCTACAATTTCCTTCGCGGCGACCGCGACCAGCCCTTCCTGCTGCCTGAAGGGTGCGCAAAGTCGAACGTGGCCGTTGAGCTGCCAGTTCGCGTCCACGGCTCGGTATGGTGGCGCTCTGCTGCCCCGGCCGGGGAGGCCATCTTGATGCTGTCGAAGCTCGCCTACCTCACGCTGTGCCGT
>WNFV01008034.1_pt1 | contig 12023 bp, 10 predicted proteins | sample 5400101 | NCBI WGS metagenome assembly WNFV01 (sample SAMN13153361, study PRJNA577476) | soil metagenome | isolation source: 115 cm soil or saprolite under grassland replicate 1 | place: USA:California | collected 2016-06-15
CGCCGCGCGCGCCAGCGCCAGCGCCGACGCACCCGAACGACGCGCCCGAGACGCGTCCGGATGGTGCGCTCCAGACGCACCCGAACGCCGCGCCTGAGACGCACCGGAACAGCGCGCCGACGCCGCGCCTGGACGCAGCCGACCGCGCCGTGCCGCGCCGCAAAGTCGGTCGCCGAGCGACGGACTTTCCCGGGTCGTGCAGCCGACCTGCGGGGCGAACCTGCGGCCTTCCCGTCACGGCCCGCGTGCGACCACGACCGGCGGAGTCCCGGAAGTTCGCCGATGTCCCTGATGGCGATCCGATCAGGGATGTCCCAAGGGACTGGGACGCCTCGCGCGGCGCCGCGGTGAACCACGACGACGGCGGCCGTGCGGGCGTCGAGTACGGGCGCGGGCACGAGACTTCGGAGTGCTTTCCGGACCGGCACGCCCCGACCGGCGTCTTGAAATCCGTAATCGCGTTACGGATTTGGGCCTCCGTCGGATATGGCGAAACGGCTATAGTCGTTACACATGGGGACGCCCCGGAAGCTGCTGAAGAACGATCCCGACCGCCGGATGTCCGCGATGGTCGAGATGACCGCCGTGGGCATGCCCGAGCGCGAGCTGCAGCAGCTCGACCGGGCGAACCTCGACCAGTGGATTGCCGGGCTGCGCCACGGCGAGCGGAAGGTCCGCCACCTTCGGAAACGGCTAGAGGCGTTGCGGGACCAGTCGCACCGCACGTGTCCGGTCTGCGGCCGGCCGGTAACCGGGCGTCCGGACGCCGTGTACTGCGACTCGAGCTGTCGGGTCCGGGCGCACCGGCGGGCCCGCAAGCAGGCGTAGCGACTCCACGCGCGTCGCCTCCGACGTCGGGCACGACGGCTCGTCGGAGCGCCGTTCGAGATCCGAAAATCGGCAAGGCCGTGCCGATTTTGTGCCCCGAGGCCAACCACCGCCGTGCCGGCGCGACCGCCCGGCCGGGGTTTCGCGCGGATGCACCGTGCCAGGGCCCTCACACGCACCGAATCGGGGGTCAGCGGTGAACCGCGGAACGCGGAACACGACCACGTCCCCGCAGGCCGGGCGTGTTCCGGCCACCGTTCCGCAGCCGGAACCCGTTCCACGGCCCGCGGAACCCGACACGACCCAAAGTGTGCAGCAGCGCTGCGCTCTTTCGGGTCACGATGCGTCGCGTCAGGCCCGGGCCAACACCTCGCCAACCGGCGGGCACGACCAGGCCGACGCCATCGGCGGGTACGCCCTGCTGTACAGCGCGGTCGACGGTTGGGAGCTCTACCACGGGGACGAGCTGCTCGCCGGGCACGACGGCATCGAGGCTGGCGACGTCGACCAGGCCAAGGCGTGGGCGACCGGGCAGCTCGCCGGCGAGCTCGGCGACGGGCAGCGGGCGACGGTGGCCGGCTGGTCGACCCGGCCCTGCCGGCACGACCCCGGCAGCGTCGAGCACGTCGCCGAGGTGGCGCCGGCCGCGCTGCGCCCGGAAGACCTCGACGCCGGCACCGTGACCGGCCCGGATGGGCTGCCGCCGCTGCCCGATCTCCTCGCCGAGCTGGCCGGGTTGGGCGAGCTGGCCGCGACGCGCCGGGTGCACGAGGTCATCCGGACGCTCGGCGGCACGGCGGTGGCGGTGCAGCAGGAGTACCGCAACGCGCTGTGCCCGACGTACATGCGCCGGTCGGACTGGAAGTCGGCGCTGGCCGAGGCGAAACAACAGGCGACGGCCGATGAGTCGGACAAGGCGGAGCGTGGTCCGTCACAGGCAGAGATCTTGGCCGGCATGGCTCGCCGCTCGTACAGCTTCCACACCACGCCCGACGGCGAGCCGTACGCGCTGCCGCTGGGCGGGCCGCGGATCGCGCGGCCGCTGCGCGGCGGGCGGACCGGGCTGCGTGCCGAGCTGTCGGCCGCCTACCTGACCGAGTATCGGCGGCCGCCGTCGAGCAACGCCCTGGCCGACACCCTCGGCGCGATCGAAGGGCTGTGCGCCGAGGGGGAGTGCCTGCCCATGCATGTGCGGGTCGCCGAGGCGGATGGGGCGTGGTGGCTGGACCTGGGCCGCCGCGACGGGCTCGCGGTTCGCATCGACGCGACCGGGTGGGAGACCACCACCGACTACCCGGTGGTGTTCCGGCGCACCGGGCTGACCGGTGAGCTGCCGATGCCTGTCGCCGGTGGCGACCTGGCCGAGCTGCGCAAACTGCTCAACGTCGCCGACGAGGTGTGGCCGCTGGTGGTGGCCTGGCTGGTGTCCTGCCTACACCCGAGCATGCCACATCCGATCATCGGGCTGACCGGCGAGCAGGGCACCGGCAAGACCACCGCCGCCAAGTACCTGGTCCGCACCATCGACGAGTCGTCCGCGCCGATCCGCAGCGCCCCCCGCGACCTGGAAACCTGGGCCATCACCGCGTCGGCGAGCTGGGCACTGGCAATCGACAACGTGCGCAGCCTGCCCGACTGGCTCTCCGACGCGCTGTGCCGCGCGGTGACCGGCGACGCCCTGCCCCGGCGCAAGCTGTGGACCGACGCCGATGTGTACCCGCTGTCGTTTCGCCGCTGCGTGGTGATGACCAGCATCCACCCCGGCGCGCTGGAAGCCGACCTCGCCGACCGGCTGCTGGCCATCGAACTGGCGCTCATCGCAGACGACCAGCGCCGCGAGGACACCGAGATCGCCGAGGCGTGGCCCAAGGCCCACCCGCAGATCCTCGGCGGCCTGCTCGACCTCGCCGTGGCCGTCCGCGCCGTGCTGCCCACGGTGCGCCCGCCGCGGCTGCCGCGGATGGCCGACTACGCCCGCCTGCTGGCCGCCGTCGACCAGGTGCTGGGCACCGACGGGCTGGCGACCTACACCGGGCAGCGGCAGGCGCTCGCCGGCGAGGTCATCGACGGTGACCCGGTCGCCAAGGCCATCGCCGACTACATCACCACCGTCACCGCGTGGACCGGCACCGCCGGCGAACTCCTCGCACAGATCACCACCCGGCTCAAGGATCCGGACCGGCCCCCGCGGGGCTGGCCCAAGACCGCCCGCGGCCTGGGCGGCACCCTCAAACGCACCGCACCGGCCCTGCGCGCCATCGGCATCAGCGTCATCCCGCACGGCCACGGCCGCGCCGGCTCCGCCTGGACACTGTCCACCACCAACGGGCTCAAGAACGGGGGCACCCAACCGTCACCACCATCACCACCGTCACCAGACCGCCTCTGGCCTGCCCAAACAGCCCGTGACGGTTGGCCGCACGAGCGTGACGGTTGGGCCATGGGGGCCGGACAACCGTCACAACCATCACCCCCCAGCGGGCAACCGTCACCGCCCCCGCACGACGCTGACCAGCACCAACACCCCGCCGGTGACGGTCGTGACCGTCGTGACGGTTCATCGCTGCCAACTTTGAACCCCCGCCCCTCAGGAACATGTCGCGCCTGCGGCGAGCCGATCGACCCGACCGCCGGCGACACCCACCCCAGCTGCCCGCCCCCGATCTGCCCCGACTGCGGGTGGACCCACCAGTCCCTCGGCCACCAGATCAACTGCGAAGGGCTGGACACCCCATGACACCCACCGGCCCACGCCCGCCCCGACGTCCACAAAGGAACCGCACCAGCATGAGCACCCCGATCATCCCGCGTGAGGACGCCATCCACGCGATCGCCAACCGCCTCGCCGACCGGGACGCGTTCGTGCTGTTCGTCCCACCCGGCATGGTGCCCACCGTCGCCCGGTGCCTTGCCACCGTGGCCGGCTGGACCGGCTACCTCGACACCGGCCTGCCAACCGTGCTGCGCACCAGCAGCAGCGACGCCCTGGTGATGCTGCCGCTGGTGATGTCGCACTTCGGCGCCACCACCACAGCAGTGATCACCGTTCCCAAGACCGTCCCCGCCGCCGCGCTCGGCAAGGCGCTGGGCCAGCACATCCCCGAAGACGGCTCAAAAGACATCGTCGCCATCCACCAAGGCGGCCCGCTCGTGTGGCCCCTGCTGTTCGTCGACGCGCTCGCCCTGGTCGACCCAGCCGCCGCCGCACAGCTGCACGCCAACGACCTCACCAAGCAGTCATAGCCCAGCAGATCTGCAACGCCAAGCGGCCCCGGCGCATCGCCGGCAAGCACCGCGCCGAGGCCGCGCCCCCGACCGACCACCAAGCCGACAGGAGCATCCCCACGATGTCACGCCGCGACGTAGCTCGGCAGGACAGCCCCGCGTCTCTCACCCGTTCGAAGGCCACCGACCGAGTCCTCATCGCCAGACTCGCGGCCCATGAGCGTTGGTCGCGGTGCAGTAACCCGGCCGCCGCGACAGCAGCCGCGCGTAAGGCGTTCGCCGACCGATTCGAGCGGCAAGTTGACCCCGATGGCGTGCTCGACCCAGACGAGCGTGCCCGGCGCGCAGAGTCCGCGCGTAAAGCGTTCTTCACGCGTTTGGCGCTGAAATCCGCACAGGCGCGCCGAGCGCGACGCAGCCCGAGTCGTTGATGATGCCCTGGATTTCGCTGAGAGTCGCGGAAACTCGCTAGTTCCCGAGAAGCACAGAGAAGCTCGCAGAAACTCGGCGTACTATGAAGCAACACAGAAGCTCGCAGGAACTCGGTGTAAGATGAAGTACACGACGCGGCGGAGCAGGTCGGCTGGCTGCCGACCCGCCCCGCCTGGTGAGCTAGCGGCTGCGCGTGAGGGCCTTGACCGCTAGGTCACCTGCTGCGACAAGGGCCTGTACCGCCAGGTGCAGGCCCTTGTGCTGCTCAAACGACAGCCCAATGAGCCGCAGTCCGAGTCGCACATAGGGCCAGATCTGGCCTGCCATTAGTCGCCGCCGCTGCTTGTGCCGGGTCGCCATCGGCGCCCCCTCCTTGAGAGTGGGTTCACGGCCGAAAGGCCGTGGGTCGACGTCGCCGACCCCGGGGACCGGCGGGGCGTACCCACAAGCAGGAGAGGCGCATTCCGGCGCCTCGGCAATCGCTGCGTTACCAGCGACGTCCACAATAGTACGCCGATCTTCTCGGTCTTGTCCGCATGCTCGCCACACGCCACGCGATCAAGCCCGTTAGTCGGGAAGAAATGGATTCCGCCGTCGGACCGGATGGCGGTTCAGGAGGTTGGCGAGCCAGCCGACGGCGCGAGACTCCGATGCGGGGGACGGCGATCGACGGTGTATCGCGACCCTGGCTGCGCACCTTCCAAGCCGGTCGGACTGCTTCGATCCCAGAGGCGAGCCCACGCCTCCAGCTCGCCGCCTTACAGCCGATCCCCAAGTGAGTGCCGGCGGGCCGCTTCGTGCGCCCGTTCCTCGGCGACGGTTGCGCCGTACCGGTCGAGCATCGTCCGGGAGCGCCAGCCTCCCAACACCATGAGGTCACCCTCGCTGCCACCGTCCGCGCGGAACTGCGACGCCCACGTGTGGCGGAACATGTGCGGGTGAACGTGGATGCCGACCCGGGCGCTACGGCGCTCCAGCATCGCCTCGATTCCCCAGACGGTGATCGCCGCCCGGCCGCGGTCGCCGAGCCACAGCTGGGACTGCTCGGCGAACGGGTGGCGACGGCGCTCGCGCAGGTACCGGTCGAGCGCCTGGGCGCACTTCACGCCGGCCCGCACCGCGCGGCGCCGTGGCCCCGACCGGTTGGACCCCTTGCCCTCGACGTACACGATCCGGTCGCGGATATCGACATCCTCGACTCTCAACCCGGCAAGCTCGGACAGCCGTAGGCCGCAGTCGAGGAACAGGTAAATGATCGCGGCGTCCCGCCGGGACACGAAATCCCTGCCCTTGCATGTGTCCAGCAGGCCACGAAGGTCCACCGTGGACAGCACGGGCGTGCGCTTGTCGTTGGGCCGCGGCGTCTTGATGCCGTCGGTCGGGTCGGCGTCGAGCTCGTTCTCCGCGACCGCCCAGCGGAAGAAGTGCCGGACGCCGGCGAACCAGCTCCGAGCGGTACCGGACGATGTGGTGTCGCGGATGTGCACCAGCCACCCGCGGACCTGGTCACGCGTTGCCTGCGCTGGCGCAACGCCCGGGGCCTGGGCGCCGAGCCAGCCGGCAAAGCTGGCGAGCGCCCGCCTGTAGCTCGTCACGGTGTTGCGGGCGTACCCGTCGGCGCTCAGCGCCAGGTCCCACGAGTCGCCGAGGATCGCGAAGTCGGGGTGAACGGTGCCGGACGTCGTGGTCACGGCTCAAATTTATCTGGACTAGGAGCGCTGTGCAAGGACCTCCGATAGCGTGTTATTCGGCGTTTCCGCTGCTCAGGAGGTCTATCAGCTTCGACGCGTTGCGCTGGGCATAGTCCGAATAGCAGTTGTTCATCAACACGTGCGTCTGCTCGGTCTTGTCGGCCAGCTCGCGCAGCTTCGGCACCCACTCGGCCAGCTCCTTGTCCGAGTACAGGTAGCCGAACTTCTCGTGGATGTCCTTGCTGGTCCACTTCTCGCTGTGGCCATGGAACCGGACGACCGCCAAGTCCGAGGTGGCCTCCATGACCGGCGGGATCGAGCTCCGGTACCCCTGCGGCATGTCAACGCAGACGTACGGCAGGTGGTGCCGCCGCAGGTACTCCAGGGTCTCGTTCCGGTTGTCGCCGTCGAACCAGGAGGCGTGGCGAAACTCGAACGCCACCCGTAGCGGGCTGCAGCGCCTGGCGACCTCCAGCAGGTACTCCTTGTTGGAGCGGCGGATGGTGAACCAGGGCGGGAACTGGAACAAGATCACCCCGAGCTTACCCGCCTCGACGAGCGGGTCCAGCGCGGCCAGGAACCGCGTCCACACGTCCTCGTAGGCCTGGGCCGGCAGGTCGTCCGGGTACAGGTTCTTCTTGTCCGTCTCCGGCCGCAGGTCCTTGTAGAGGGCCGACGGCTTGGTCGGGTGGCCGGTCAGGAGGCTGAACGCTTTGATGTTGAAGGTGAACCGCTTGGGCGTACGGTCGACCCACAGCTGCACCGTCTGCTCGTTCGGCGGGGAGTAGTACGTGGAGTCGACCTCGACCAGCGGGAAGTGGCGCGCGTAGTAGGCCAGCCGTTTCTCCGCCGTTTTGGCTGTCTCCGGGTACCAACCGGACTCCAGCAGTGTCTTGTCGGTCCACGACGCGGTACCCACCTGGATCTCGCCCATGCCGATCAGTCCACCCCGGATGGCATCCGATCGGCAACCCGGACCATCCGAACGCCCGAGTCGGGGGTTACCGGCCCGGCACCCATCCCACCGGCACGCCTATTCTGATCAGCGTGGCGCTGACAGATGAGGCGATCGAACGCATCAAAGAGATGATCGTTTCCGGGGAGCTCGGTCCGGGTGACCGGCTGCCCAAGGAGGGCGATCTCGCGATCCGGCTCGGCCTGTCGCGCAACTCGCTCCGCGAGGCGGTCCGCGCGCTCTCCCTCATCCGGGTCCTCGACGTGCGGCAGGGCGACGGTACGTACGTCACGAGCCTCAAACCCGAGCTGCTGCTGGAGTCGATGGCGTTCGTGGTGGACTTCCACCGCGATGACAGCGTGCTGCAGCTGCTGGAGGTACGGCGGATCCTGGAGCCCGCCGCCACCGCGATGGCCTGCCAGGCGATGAACGACGAGGAGATCATGGCGTTGGGCGCCTTCCTCGACGAGCTGGCTCCCGACGCCGACATTGACGCGCTGATCGCCTCGGACCTGGAGTTCCACCGCCGCATCGCGGCCTCTTCCGGGAACCCGGCACTGGCTTCCTTGATCGACAGCCTGTCCGCGCCCACGCTGCGCGCTCGGGTGTGGCGCGGCCTGACCCAGGAGGGCTCGGTCGCCCGTACCCGCGAGCAGCACCAGGCGATCTACCGGGCAATCGCGGCGCGCCAACCCGAGGTGGCCCGGGCCTGGGCAACAGTTCACATCGCCGACGTCGAAGAGTGGCTGCGCCGCGCCCTGTAAGCGCACCGGCGGGCGGCGTCTGGACCGAGGAGCGAAGCGACGAGGGAAGACGGCGCCTCAAGAGCCGGTGCGCCGCGCTCGCGAAGGCGAGCGCTAGACATTATGGCTTTTGATGAACTGCTCGACCTGGGCGCTCATCTCGTCGCTCAGCAACGCCGTACCGTGCTTGCTTCCGGGCACGATCACCAGCTTCTTGTCGCTGGACTTCGCCGCGTTGTACATCTCGCGGGTGTCGTTTGCGAACCGTCCGTCACCGTCGGCCGCGGCGAAGAACGCCGGTACCGTCAGCTGAGGCATCGGGGTCAGCGCATCCATGCCGGCGTAGACCGTGGGGGCGGACAGCGACACCACGCCGGCCACCGGCGGTTGCATCTGCGCCGCGGCGAGCAGCACGGCGGTGCCGCCCATGGACGCACCGATCAGGAACACCTGCTTGACGTCCTTCTCCCGGCGCATGGCCTCGATGGCGGCCGGCACGTTCTCGCTGAACGGCGTGACGTCGAAGTTGATCGCGAGCGCCCGGTACCCCTTGCCGGCGAGGTAGGACGCGTACGACTTCCACTGGCAGAGATCGCCGTCGGCCTGATGCGCCAGGATCACCCCGACCGCGCCCTTGCCGGTCTCGTACCCCGTAACGACGCGGCCCTTGCTCTGGAACGTCACCAGGTCCTTGCGCTCGTCACCGTGGACGCACTCCTCGCCGACGTGGCGCAGCGCAGGGTCCTCGATCGGTCCGGCCGGCCCACCGGGTGCGGCCCCGCCGCCGCAGCCGGCGAGCAACCCCAACACGACCAAGAAGATCATCCCCAGGCGGCGCATCGACGATCCCTTCAGCTCGGAAACGGGGTTGGCGAAGGTACGTCCGACAGCAGCCGCCGGGTCGTCGCCAGCCCCCAGTCGTCCAGCTCGGCGATCCGGTCGGAGCTGGCGCGCAACCCGCCGTAGCGTTCCACGACGGCGGCCCACTCCGCACGCCGCTCGACGGCCGGCCGGGCGATCAGGCAGTCCGGGTCGTTGACCCAGAACCGGCCGTGCTGGAATGCCCGGCCCACGGTCGACAGGGTCGCGCTGAGCTGTGACGGCCGGGCGGCGTCCCCGTCGGGCGGGTCGTACCGGGTGTCGATGTCCGGCGAGACGCGCATGGCGTCCACCAGCCCGACGCTGGGCAGGATCGGCGCTCCGCTGCCGGTGATGTACGCCTCCGGGCCGAGCGCCGCCCGGATCTGCCGCAGCGCGTCACGGTACGCCGTGAGCGCCGGTACCCCGCCGAACCGGCGGCCCTCCAGGGCGCCTGCGTACAGGAAGTCAAGCTTGAAGTAGCTGAAACCGGTGGCACAGAGCTTGCCGAGGACGACGCTGAGGTAGTCCATCGCGCCCGGGTGCGTCAGGTCGAGGGCGTAGAGATCCTGGTCCCAGTTGTGCCCGGCGTCGGCGGGCGCGCCGCCGGTCAGCGCGCCGACCAGCCAGTCCGGATGGTCGCGGGCGACCTCGCTGCGGGCGCCCACCAGGAACGGCGCCAGCCAGATCCCCGCGCGGCGGCCGGTGTCGCGGATGCGGTCCACGATGCCCGGCAGCGAACCGAACCGGCCGGACGGCATGAGCCAGTCGCCGATCTCGGCCTCCCAGCCGTCGTCGATCTGCACCACGTCGACCGGCAGGTCCAGCTTCGCGATCGCCTCGACGTTTTCGATGACATCGGCCTCGGTGACGCCGGTGAAGTACTGGTACCACGAGCACCACACGGTCGGCGCGGGCCGCAGCCATGGCACGCCGCAGGCCGCCGCGAACGCGTCCGCCCATGTGATCAGCGCTTCGGTCGTCGACCCGTGGCGCGACTTCGTGGTGGGACCGTCCGCCGTGACGACGAGCCGACCGTCCAGATAGGACGCTCGAATGGACGGTACCGAGGTCGTGGTGTCGACCGCGGCGTACCGGCGTACCTGGCCGCCGTGGCCCGGATCGACGACGAGCAGGCCCTCGGACTGGAAGCCGTGCGCCGGCGCCGGCTTGTGCGGCCGGTAGCACATGAGGTCCATCGCGGGCTCGACCGGACGGTACGACCTGGCGGCCGCCGGATAGCTGGTCGTCGGGCTCCAGCTCTGCCAACCATGTTCGAAGACCCGACCGTGCCGGCGGTCGACCGATACTTCGTCGATCACCTCGAACCCCATGGGCTCCTCACCCCTTGTTGGCCCCCAGCGTCAGGCCGGCGATGAAGTGCCGCTGCAGAAGCAGGAAGATGAACACCGTGGGCAGGGCGACCAGCACCGAGCCGGCGGCGAGCAGGTTGTAGTCGGTGAAGAACTGGCCCCGCAGGTTGTTCAGCGCACTGGTGATCGGCAGCTTGTCACCGGTCGAGATGAGCACCAGCGCCCACAGGAAGTCGTTGTACATCCAGGTGAACTCCAGCGTGGCCAGCGCGGCGAGGGCCGGCCGGCACAGCGGGAGCGTCACCTGCCAGTACTGGCGCAGCGGTCCGGCCCCGTCGACGATGGCCGCCTCGGTGATCTCGTGTGGCAGCGTACGCATGTAGTTGGACAGCACGAACACGCAGAAGCCAACCTGGAAACCGATGTGGACGAGGATCACCGCCAGGTACGAGTCATAGATCTTGCCGGAGTCCGACCACAGGCAGTGCTCCGTGCCCCCGACCGTGAAGACGCCGCAGGGCAGCGGGACCTTGTTGAACATCACGTAGAGCGGCGTCAGGATGATCTGCTGCGGGAGCAGGTTCCCGGCCGTGAACATGACCAGCAGCAAGGTACGCCCGGGGATGCGCAGCCGGGCGATCGTGAATGCCACGAACGAGGCCAGCAGCAGCGTGAGGAGGACCCCGGGCACCGCGATGATCATCGAGTTGATGAAGTACTTGAGCATGCCCGACTCGTTCCACGCCGTGGCGTAGTACTCGAAGGACAGCCGCTTCGGCAGCGAAAAGTACCCGTACTGCGCCGTCTCCTGGTAGGGCCGCAGGGACGCGTACACCGCCAGCAGGACCGGCGCCAGCCAGCCCAGCGCGACGATCCACAGGAACGTGTGCAGCAGCAGCCGGGCCGGGCGGATCGGCCGCCGGCGCGGCTTCGGGCGCTCGGCGACCGCGGTTTCCTGACCGACCGCCGGGGGTGCCTTGGTAACAGTGCTCACGCTCTTCTCACCGCCGTTCCGTCCGGAGCTCCTGGAGCAGGAACGTCACGATGAACCCCAAGGAGACCACGAGCAGGATGACCGCCAGCGCCGACCCGAAGCCGATCCGGCTCGCCTCGCCGACGATGTTGTCCGTGACAAGGACCGACACCAGCTCCAACCCGTTTCGACCTCGGTTGATGGCATAGACGATGTCGAAGGCCCGCAGGGCTTCGATCACCGTGATGACCAGGACGATCACGTTGATCGGCCGCAGCTCCGGGAAGATGACGCGCAGGAACGCCTGGACCTCGTTCGCGCCGTCGATCGCCGCCGCGTCCTTCAGGGCGGGATCGACCGACTTCAGGCCGGCCAGATAGAGGATCATCACGTACCCGGCATGCCGCCACCCGACGGCGCCGAGCACCGCCCAGACGTTGAGGTTCGGGTTGCCGAGCCAGTCGGTGGGGTGAGCGGTGCGGCTGAGCACGCTGTTGAGCGCGCCGTAGTCCCGGGAGTACACCAGCTGCGCGATGAACCCCACGACGGCGAGCGAGAGCACCACGGGCAGGTAGAGCGTGCTCTGGTAGAACCGGCCGAACCGCATGCCCTTGTCCAGCAGTACGGCGAAGAACAGGCCGAGCGGGGTCGCCACCAAGCCCAGGAACGCCAGCCACAGCACGTTGTTTCGGGCCGCGCGCCAGAAGACCGGGTACTCGGTGAAGATGTCGTGGTAGTTCTCCGTGCCAATCCATTTGATCTTTCCGACGCCGTCCCATGAGGTGAACGACAGCACAACAGAGGCAACCGTGGGTCCCCAGATGATCGCCAGGTCCAGGAAAATCGGGATCCCCAAGAAGACGGCCACCAGGGCGATGTCACGGGGCGTCATCCGCCGCACGCGGCGGCCCCGCCGCTGGCGCGGACCTGGCTGGTCCGGCACGGCGGGCGGGGCCGACGTGGTGGTACCGGTCTGCGAAGTGGCCACAAACGCGCCCTTCACTC
>WNFV01011016.1_pt1 | contig 12023 bp, 13 predicted proteins | sample 5400101 | NCBI WGS metagenome assembly WNFV01 (sample SAMN13153361, study PRJNA577476) | soil metagenome | isolation source: 115 cm soil or saprolite under grassland replicate 1 | place: USA:California | collected 2016-06-15
GGCCAGGACGGGAAGTCGGTCGCGGACCAGCTCGGAGGTCTCCGCCTCGCGGTGGGTGGTCAATGCGCCGATGCGCAACCCTTGCCCTGAGCCTGCCGAAGGGTCGCCGTTGGCTGCCTCGATGCCGCGCAGCGCCTCGATCCCGGCCAGGCTGACCAGCACCGACGGGCGCACCAGGCGCTGTTTCATGAGGATGACCAGGGCGGTCCCGCCGGCGATGAGCTTCGCCTCATCGCCGTACTCCTCGAGGAGCCCGAACATCTCGTCCAGGCTGGCGGGTGCCCTGTAGTCGAAGCGGATCATCGTCGCTGCTCCCCTCCCTCGCGGTCCTTGAGCGCCCGGTAGATCTTGTCGGCGCTAATCGGCAGGTTCGTGATGCGCACCCCGCACGCGTCGTAGATGGCGTTCGCCAGGACGGCGGCAGTGGGGTCGAGTCCAAGCTCGCCCAGGCCCTTGGCGCCAAACGGCCCGCTCGGCTCGTACGAGTCGGCGAATGCGATCTTCAAGGGCGGCATGTCCAGTGTGCAAGGGATCTTGTAATCCGAGAAGTTCGGATTGAGCGGGCGACCGTCCTCGACGAGTATGCGCTCGGTCAGCGCGTAGCCGAGGCCCTGGGCGATGGCCCCCTCTTGCTGGCCTTCGGCGGCGATCGGGTTGACCACCGTGCCGCAGTCGGCCACCGAGACGTAGTTGAGGATCGTCACCTGGCCAGCTTCCGGATCGACCTGGACCTCGGCCATCTGGGCGCCAAAGTTGTAGGCGCCAGACTCGTTGCCGTAGCGGGACGCATCCTGGAGGACCGAGTCGGGATCGAAGCTCCCGCTGGCGACGATCAGCTGGCCGCCGCGCCGAAACTGCCGCGACCGCGCCACCTCCGCCACTGTCACGCTGCGCCCTCGAGCGCCCTTGACGAAGACCTGCCCCTCGTTTATCTGCAGGTCTTCGGCCGACGCCTCCAGCAGCTCTGAGGCGGTCTCCAGGATCTGCTCTTTGACGGCGGCGGCCGCGTTCTTGACGGCATTGCCCGCGATGTAGGTGAGGCGGCTGCCGAACGCGCCGAGGCAGTAGGTGGTCAGGTCCGTGTCGGCCCGCGAGATGGCGACGTGTTCGAAGGGCACCCCCAGCTCTTCAGCCACGATCTGGCACAGCACAGTCATTGTCCCCTGCCCGATCTCGCCCTCGCCCGACCAGATCTGCACCTTGCCGTCCTCGCTCACCTTGACTACCGCCGAGCTGCCGTCGTAGTCGCCGAAGTGCCGCTTACCGCTGACGTGCACCGTGGTGCCCATCCCCAGGCCGCGGTACTGCTCGCCCTGAGCCGTTCCTTGATCAGGGGAAACTCCGTGAAGGGGCTGGCGGTTTGCCCGCTTGGCTTTCCAGTCGATCAGCTCCGCCGCTTTTCGAATACACTGCTTCAGCTCGCAGCTGTTCACCCGATTGCCGTGCGGCGACACGTAGCCAGGCTCGGCGGCGTTGAGCAGCGCCACTTCAATCGGGTCCATCCTGAGCTTCTCGGCGGCGATGTCCCAGGCTTGCTCGACGGCCCATTCGGCCGACGGGTTGCCGAATCCGCGGAACGCCCCGGTCGGGATCTTGTTAGTGTAGACCAGGTAGGACTGGACCTTGACGTTCGGGTACCTGTAGGCGGTGTCATGCCGCAGCGAGGAGACCCCGAAGACCCCGGGCGCCTTGCCGCAGTAAGCCCCGTTATCCGCCACGAGCCGGATCTGCTTGGCCTGGACCAGCCCGTCGCGGCTGAACCCAAGCTTGACTGAGATCTTCATCGGCACGCGTGGGCGGCTGCCGGCCAGGAACTCCTCCTCGCGGCTGTTGAGCAGCTTGATGGGCCTTCCCGAGACCTTCGCCAGCAGTCCGCACAGCATGGCGTTGTTGTCATCGCAGCTCTTGCCGCCGAAGCCGCCGCCGACGTACGGCTGGATTACCCGCACGTCCGCCTCGCTCATCCCGAGCGCCCAGGCGATCCGGCCACGCGCCATGAACAGCGTCTGGGTGTTCATCCAGATCGTCAGCTTGCCGTTGGGGGTGTACTGCGCGACGCTGCCGATGGTCTCGATCGGCGCGTGCCACTGAGGGTGACTCTGGAATGTCTCCTCGACGACGACATCCGACTCGGCCAGGGCCCGCTCGGCGTCGCCGCGCTCGACCTCGATCGTGGCCGCGACGTTGCTGTTGCGCTCCTCGTGAACAAGCGGCGCGTCTGGCCGCATCGCCTCGTCGGGGTCGAAGACCGCCGGCAGCTCCTCCCACTCGACGTCGATCAGCTCGAGCGCTTCGCGGGCGGTGTCCAGGTCCACCGCGGCGACGGCGGCTACCTCCTCGCCGACATAGCGCACCTTGTCGATCGCCAGGACCGGCTGGTCGCGCACGAAGACGCCCCACGTCCGCTTGGGTGTCTCGTCGGCGGTAACCACGGCCCGCACACCAGCCAAGCTCCCAGCCCGACTGGTGTCCAGCTTCACGATCCGAGCGTGCGGATACGGGCTCCGCAGGACCGCCCCCCAAAGCATGCCAGGCAGCAGGACGTCGGCCACGTACTCAGCCCGCCCGCTCACTTTCTCCTCGCCGTCGACGCGACCCAACCGCCGCCCGACAATGGAGAGCTGCTTCTGGGGTGCCTGAACAGCTGTCATCGTGAGCATGTCTTGGCATCCTGCGCCTGTCTTGTCATCCTGCGCCTGTCTTGTCATCCTGCGCCTGTCTTGTCATCCTGAGCGCAGCGAAGGATCCGTGCCCGGACAGCGGACCCTTGGCTGCGCTCAGGATGACAATGCGGGCCTACGCTCCCTTCGCCTGCGCCTCGACCTCGGCGGCTGCCAGGATCGACTCGATGATCTTGTAGTAGCCAGTACAGCGGCAGAGGTTGCCCATCATCCACTCTTTGACCTGCTCCTCGGTCGGACGGGTCACCTCGTTCAGCAGCGCGCGGGCGGCCATGATCTGGCCGGGCGTGCAGATGCCGCACTGAAAGCCGCCGTACTCGATGAAGGCGCGCTGGATCGGGTCCAGCTCGTCGCCCTTCGCGAGGCCCTCGATGGTCAGCACGTCGGTCCCATTTGCCATGACCGCCAGCATCAGGCAGGAGCTGACCATCTTGCCGTTTACCAGCACCGTGCAGGCACCGCAGACGCCGATGCCGCACCCTTCCTTACTGCCCGTCAGGCCCAGGTCATAGCGAAGCGAATCGAGCAGGAGTCGGTTGGGCGGGACGTCCAGCTCATGCTGCTGGCCGTTGATCGTGAGGCGGATCGACTGTGTCGCGGCCACTGCCCCTCCAGTTCTGTTTCACCTGGTGAATGCGCGCTTCGAAGTTTGAAAAACACGGTACATCGGCCGTCGGCGAGTGTCAAACCAAGGATCGCTCAGGCCCGCTGCTGGGTGTCCGTCCGGCGTCTGTAAGCGGTTTACTCTGGACGAAGCAGCGTGGCCCTACTTCGACGGCGGCAGCGTCCGCGCTACCGTCTTCAAGTAGTCGACAGCGCCTGGAGGTCTGACTCGGTCACGGGGTCGTGTAGTTGCACGGTTCGAAACGCACGCCATGCTCCCAGCGTGCTTGCGGTCCACTGTACTATAGTGACGCCCAGCCGCGACACCAGCGCTATGCTGAGTGCGAGAAAGCGAGCGTTTGTTCGACCTTTGTTGTCCTTTGGCAGGCGTCGCCAAAACGCGTTGCGAGCAGGACTGAAATCAGACCTCGAGACGCCGATCTGACACGGATTGCTAGTCGGCCCGTGCGTGGAGCTCGACAATGAGAAGATCGGTCCTGCTGCTACTGGCTGCCTGCTGTGCATCACTTATCGCGTTGAGCCTTCTTGTCGCCCAACCGCGCCCTATGATGGCTCAGATAAAACCTGGTTTCACGCCCGCGCCCACTCCGGTCCCATCGCCCCCGCCGCGACCCACGGGACCGCCCGCGACCGCGGTGCCGGGGCCAACGCGGCCCCCACCGCAGCCCAATGGCGCGCCCACGCCTGCGGCTACCCCAGCCCCCGAGCCGACAGGACCTGGCGCGGCGGCCGCTGCGGCGGCGGCGGTGGTGCACGAGCTTGGACTTCGCGAGGGCACGATCCTGTTCAACCCGCCCACCGATATGACCGTTGGTGTCCCTGAGCAGATCAGAGCGGTGGTAACCACTCAAGAGATCAGTGCCGATCTGGTGAACGGGCTACGAGGCAGAGGGGTGGTCCGGACCGAGACGATCTTGGTCGGAAGCGTAATGAAGGTCAGGCTGAGCGGCGAAGGCTTTCACATCACTCCATTGACCGCCGAGGAGCAACCCATAGCAGACAGGATGTCAAGCGATTGGGCCTGGGAAGTCAGACCTGTAGATGGTGGCGACCAGACGCTCTATCTCGTTGCCGACGCGGTAGTCCGATTGAATGGGAGCAATGTAAACAAGACCGTTCGCGTGCTGGACAGGACGATAAAAGTCCAAGTGAATCCGTTGCACTCCGTTCGCGAGTTCTGGAGTGACAACTGGAAGTGGATTGTCACATTTGCCTTCGGGTCCAGCCTGGGGCCATTCTTCGTCTGGTTGTGGGCCCGCCGGCCGCGGCGTCGAAGCCATCGCGGCAGGCCCGCGTGAAGCGATCGGGGCGAAGCCCTCAGGCTGTGCCTTGCAGGCGGCGTCGCGCGCTCACATAGGAGGCTCCAATGTCCGGCAGTTTTCGCGATCTGCTCGACGACCTTCGCGAGGCGGGTGAGCTAGTCGAGATCAAGAAGTCAGTCGATATCCGGCACGTCGCCACGCTGGTCGACCAGTCCAAGAAAGCGCTGCTCTTCAAGAACGTCGTCGGCTACCAGATGCCGGTCCTGTCCGGGCTGACCAACAGCCGCGACCGGATCGCCATCGCCATGGGCTGCGAGTACGGCCAGACCGAGGCTAGGCTGCGGCGTGGGCTGGACCATCCGATCGAGCCGGTGGTCGTGGTGGACGGCGGACCGGCTCGCGAGGTGCTGCGGAGCGGCGAGGAAGTGGACCTGTTCGAGCTGCCGATCCCGCTCTTCTCGGTCCTCGACGGTGGGCCCATGATCACGGCCGGGGTCACCCTGGCCCGTGACCCGGAGTTCGGCTTCAACGCCGGCATCTACCGCTTTCAGGTCAAAGAGCGAAACCTGACCGGGATCGACATCGTCACCCCGAACAACATGCGCAAGTTCGCCGAGAAGGCCTGCGCCGAGGGCCAGCCGCTGCCCATCTCGATCAACATCGGAACTCATCCGTTTGAGCTGATCGCCTCGACCTACAAGGCGCCGATCGGCACCAGTGAGCTGGGAATCGCCGGTGGGCTGCGCGGTGAGGCCGTCCAATTGACGCCGTGCGAGACGATCGACCTGCCGTGCATCGCCGCCGCCGAGATCGTCCTGGAAGCCGAGATCCTGCCGACCGGCTGGACCAAGCCGGAGGGTCGCTTTGGCGAGTTCACTCGCCTGATGGGCGGATTGCACTGGAACCCCCATGTGCGCATCAAGGCGATCTCGATGCGGCGCGACGCCATCTATTACGCCCTCCACATGCCGTGGGAGAACATCTGGCTGAGCGCGCCGATCTACGAGGCCGCGCTGCGCCGTGTGCTGAAGGAAGCCGGCGTCGAGGTCACGGCGATCAACGTGACGCCCGGCGGGTGCTGTCACTGGCACGCCGTGATCGCCATTCGCAAGCACCCGGGCGACGGCAAGAACGCGATCCTGGCGGCCCTCTCCGTGGCCGACATGAAGCACGTCGTCGTGGTCGACGACGACGTCGACGTGTTCGACGGGACCGAGGTCGAGTGGGCGATCGCGACGCGCGTCCAGGCCGACCGAGACGTCGTGATCATCTCCGACGCGCGCAGCAAGCCGCTCGACCCGAGCCTGCCGCCCGCGACCGGGCAGATCCCGACCACCGCCAAATGCGGCCTGGATGCGACGATCCCCGACAATGTGCCGCGCGAGCGGTACGAGCGGATCAGCTACGCCTACGCCGGCCGGGTCAAGCTGGAGGACTTCCTCGGGCCGCCCGAGCCTGACGGTACACCACGCGCCCCAAGCGCGGACATCGCGGCGCTCGCGAGCCAGATCCGCCGTGCGTTGGAGGAAGCGCCGCTCTACTTCGCCGAGATCGCCGAGCGCTTCTCCGTTCATGGCTTCGGGGCCGTCAGTCGGGCCTTGGGCGAGCTGCACGCCGCCGGCGAGCTGTGGCAGGACCCGCTCGGGCGCCACTGCCTGGCCGGCTCACCTCTGGCCGCGACGCCGCCGGAACGATAGCCGTGTAGGCTGCTCGTCGCCCCGCGACGGCCGCTAATTGATGCGAAACTGATATGCGACGTCGGGCCGCGGCCGGGCAGTCGCTGCTACCATGATCGTCGGACTGCGCGGGATTCGGCGCCTGGCCTTACGATTCGGCTGACCGTTCGCCCGCATCGACCCACACGGAGGCCATGAGCGAGCGCCGGTCGTCGAATGCAAAACACATCCTGATCGTCGAGGATGAGCAGGTCATAGCCGATCTGCTGAGCGACGTCCTGGAAGAGGTTGGCTACTGCACGGCCCAGGCCTCTGACGGAGACAGCGCGATTCAGCTCGTCCAGAAGTGCGCCCCGATCTGATCACGCTCGACTTGAGCCTGCCCGGCCTGGACGGCCGCGACGTGCCCAGGGCACTCAAGAGCGAGACCGAGACCAGGCACATCCCGGCCGTGATCATCTCGGCGCACGCCGCCCAGTTGAAGCCCGAAGAGCGCCAGCTTGCCGCGGCCGCCCTGCACAAGCCGTTCGACGTCGACGAGGTCCTCGACGTCATCCAGCGCTCTCTGGGCGACGCCTGAGGCGTCTTTCGCCGTCCGTCTGTCGCGACGGCCACTGGACGGGAACCGGCCGGCTCGGGCTGCCCAAGGTTAGCGACAGTCCAATCAGCGCCGGTCCGGCGCGTGGGGTACACTGGACGTGGGTCGATTAGATCGAGGAGGAGTTGTGATGCGTTTCCTGGTCAAGGCCAGCATGCCAGTCGAGGCGGGCAACGCGCTGGTGCGCGATCCGAACTTTGCCAAGCGGCTCGAGGACATCCTGGGCGCGATCAAGCCGGAGGCGGCTTATTTTGCCGCCGAGGGCGGGCAGAGGACGGTCTACCTCGTGGTCCAGATAGCGGAGAGCCACCAGCTGCCAGCCATTGCCGAGCCGCTGTGGCTGTCGTTGAAGGCGAATGTCGATTTCATACCCGCCATGGACCAGGCGGAGATGGCCAAAGCCCAACCGTCTATCGAGCAGGCGGGCAAGAAGTTCTAGCCGGGCGCGCACTGCCAGGCGCGAGCGTCCTAATCGGCAGGCGATGGAAGCCAGCGATGGGCGCGCTGAAATGGGGCGCGGCCTCTGGGCTGGCGCTGCTGATCGTCACTGCTGCTTCGGGGCCCTGGTCGGCGGTAGCCGAGCCCAGCTACCCCGAGCTTATCCTGGCCACCACGACCAGCACCCAGGACTCCGGACTGCTGGATGTCCTCGTGCCACTCTTTGAGCAGCACAGCGGCTACCGCGTGAAGACGATCTCGGTCGGCACAGGACAAGCGATGGCCCTCGGCGAGCGCGGTGAGGCGGATGTGCTGTTGGTCCACGCCCCCGAGTCGGAAAAGCGGTGGATGGCTGCTGGTCACGGCATCGACCGCAAGCTAGTCATGTACAACGATTTCGTCGTGATCGGGCCACCGCATGACCCCGCTGGCGTCGCCGCCGCGGTCTCGACGCTCGACGTCGTCCAGCGGATCGCCTTCAACGGGGCGCTCTTCATCAGTCGTGGCGATAACTCCGGCACCCACCAACTGGAGCTCGGCCTGTGGAAGGCGGCGGGCCTCGAGCCGCGCGGCCAGCCCTGGTACCTGGAAGTCGGGCAGGGCATGGGTCAGACCCTGACCATCGCCAACGAGAAGCAGGCCTACACGCTCTCTGACCGCGGGACGTATCTTGCTCGGCGTCACTCGCTCGATCTTGTGATACTGGCCGACGGCTACCAGAACCTGCTCAACGTCTACCACGTCATGGTGGTCAATCCGGACAAGGGACGACAGATCAACGTCGAGGGCGCGCGCGCCTTCTCTGACTTCATGGTCGCTCCTGAGACACAGGCGCTGATCGGGCAGTTTGGCGTTGACCGCTTTGGCCAGCCGCTGTTCTTTCCCGCTGCCGATAAGACCGACGAAGAGCTCGGAGTGTGACGGTCGGCCGCGGATTGTGCTGATCGTCCAGTCTCTGGCACACAGGAGGGCCCCGGCTAGTGCCGGAGGCCCTCTGGCTGTCGGCCGCTTGTCGGATCGGGCTGGTCCTAGCCCTTCAGCTCAACCAACATCACCTCAAAAGGTCGATCGCTCAAGCTCTCAGGCAGGTGCGTCATCGCGGGCAGCGCACCGACCTCGCCTGCCTTCCCTCGGATCTCCTCCGTCTTGCCGTCTGGATAGGTAAACCGGGCGTGGGCATCAGTCAAGAACACAAGCACGGCGGCGGGGTGCGAATGCATCACAGACTTCTCGCCCGGGCCGTAGTTGATCCGGAGCACTCGGACCTGCTCGTTCTCCAGCTCCACTTTGTAATGCTCCGCATCTACCTTGTTCGGATCGTCTTGCTGGACCATCCAGTCCTCCTTTCTAACATAACACGACCCCCCCGACCGCGCTGTTACAAGTTGAGCAGCCGGGCGGCGTTCTGGCCGAGGATCAGGCTCTTCTGCCTGGAGGTCACATCACTCCGCTCGCGGATCGTCGACACCGTGGGGGGTATTCCGAGTCGAAATGCGGGTAGTCCGTCGCTTCATCGTTCCCTCCTTATCCGGCCCTCGAGGACCGACTCACGAGCCCATGGTTCCTACTGCAATATGGCTTTCAGTTTGGCGACGACTTCGGGAGAGAGGCCCGTGAGCTGGTCGACGATCTGCTTGACTTCGTCGCCTGTATTCGGATTGATCGACAGGTTCGCCTGCTCGGCGTCAGCCCGCAACTGGGGGTCGGCGAGGGTGTCAGCCAGCGCCTTCTGCAGGGCTGCGACGCGCTCCGGCGGGACCGCGGGTGCCACCGAATAGGGAAGGTTCATCTTCTGCTGCGCGTCGACCGCCCGGATCACAACTTTGCCCTCCTCGGTCTTGGCCGCGCCCTCGGCGAACGGGACGCCTTTCAGGAACGGGTGGTCTTCCGGCTTGTTGCTGGTGTGGACCACGATTCGGGCGAACGGGCTCTCGCCTTCGAGGATGTTGCGGTCGAGCGAGGCGGCGGCCACGAACACGGGGCAATAGCCATCCACCTCGCCGCTCTGAATGAGCAGGCGGACCTTCGACAGGGTCTCGTAGCCGGAGACCAGCTTGAAGTTCGTGCCGATCGTCGCGTTCAGCGTATTCGGAATATCGTGCGTCGAATTCCCAGGCCCCAGGGTGCCGAGCACGATCTGCTTGCCGCTCGTCAGGTCCTCGATCGTCTTGATTCCCAGGTCGCTGCGGACGATGCAAGCGCTGAACGACTTGTCGGCGCTCCCCAGCCAGACCATCTTGGCCGGATCGAATGCGACGCCGTCAGCGCCCATAACGGCGAGGAGAATGAGCGGCGGAGCGGACAGGATGGCTGTACCGTCCTTGGGCTCGGTGTTGTAAATGGCGTTGTAGGCGATCAGGCCGCGGGACGTCGGCGAGTTGACCCCACTCTCACACGCCCCGGCAATGAAGCCTACAGTCGGCCTGTCAGGAGGGGCTGGGTTGATCTTGGCAGGACCCGGGAGCACCCCTGGCTCAGACCGCTCCTCCGCTTCCGGTCGATGTCGGGCTGGGGGCCGCGGGCGAGGCTGGGGCAGCCGGCTTCGCGGCCTCGGTCGGCTTGGCGGGGGCTGCTGGAGGGGCCGGCGCGGCCGGCGCGCAGGCCAGCCCCAGGAGACCGCAGGCTACCAGCATAGAGAGCGCTTCAGAGAACGCCCTGGTGGTGCTGTTCATGGCCCCTCCGACGTGATGAAAGTCTGCGAAGTGTAGCAGCGACGATGTCTGCGATGTCACCTCGGTCGAGCGGCGGCCGCGTGACCGAGCCCGACACTCTTCTCCGACGTCGATCGCCTGGGGGCGGAGCCGCGCCCGGAACGCCGACCCTGGCACGCCCGGCTGCCCTGGCGCGTCAGAGCCAGCCGTTCTCTCTCGCGATCTGCACGGCCTCGGCTCGGTTGCGCACGCCCAGCTTGCCCAGCATCTCTGACACGCGGTTGCGGACGGTGCCCTCGGACAGCCACAGGCGCGTCGCGATCTCGGCGGTCGACAGGCCCTCGGCGCACGCGGCCAGGATCTCGCGCTCCCTGGGCGAGAGCGGACACGGGCCGGCCCGCAAGGCCTGAGCCGCCAGGCTCGCGTCGACGACGTCCTCGCCGGCGGCGCAGCGGCGGATCGCCGCGGCGAGCGCCTCGACTGGCGCGTCCTTCAGCACGAAGCCGGAGACGCCGCCCGCCATCGCGCGCTGGACGAAGCCCGGTCGGCCGTACATCGTCAGGATCAGCGCCCGACAGGTGGGCAAGGTCCGCCGCAGCTCCGACGCGGCGCTGATGCCGTCCTGCGCCGGCATCTCGATGTCCACCACGGCCACGTCGGGCCAGGCCGCCAGCGCCGCGGCGATCAGTTCGTCTCCCCGCCCGACCTCCGCGACCACCTCGATGTCCCCCTCGAGCTCCAGCAACCGGCGCACGGCCGTCCGGAACATGAGCTGGTCTTCGGCCAGCAGCACGCGGATCACCGCGCGACCCCCTGCGTGCGGGGAGGCGCCGCGGCGCCGAGCCTCACCCGCAGCCTGAACCCGCCTGCCTCGCTCGGTCCGGCCTCGAACGTGCCGCCCAGCGCGTGGACACGTCGGGCGAGCCCGTTCAGACCCGTGCCCGCGTCTTCTCCGACCGCACCGCGACCGTCGTCGACGACCTCGAGCGCGGTGACGCCGTCAGCGGCCTGGAGCGCGATACGGCAGGTGCGCGCGCCGCTGTGCTTGACGACGTTCGTCACGGCCTCCCGGAGCGCCCAGGCGACCATGGCCTCGTGCAAGGGATCGACCTCCACCGGCCCTTCGTCGACGCTGGCCTGGATCCCCGCCGTCCGAAGCGCGACGGGAGCGGCGGCGAGCTCGGCGGCCACGCTCGGCACGCGGCCGCCCGCGACCGCGTCGCGGACCTCGCGGATCGCCTCGCGGGCGAGCCGCTGCACGTCGCGCATCTCCGCCTCCGCCGAGGGGTCGCCGCTGGCGCTCAGGCGGCTGGCCAGCTCCGCCTTGACGGCGATCAGCGAGAGCGTCCGCCCGAGCAAGTCGTGCAGCTCGCGCGCGAGGCGCTCACGCTCGGCGGCCACCGCCAGCTCGGCCAACTCGGCCTTGGTGGCGTGCAGGTCCGCGTTGACGGCGCTGAGCTGGCGGACGGCCGTCATTCCGAGACCGGCCAGCGCGACGGCCAGCAGGATGGCGTGGCCCGGCCCGAGCATGCGGACCAGGTGCGTGCTGTCGATCTCCGCCGGCGCGCCCGCGGCCACCGCTATGAGCCCTACACCCACGGCAGCCGCTCGCGGCCGCAGCCCGGCGCCCACGACGAGGGCCGGGTAGAGCCACAACAGCGGCTCGGACAGGTCGAGCACATGGAGCAAGACGAGGTTCGTCAGGACCATCACCGCCGCGGCGGCGACGGCGCCCCGCTGCTGTGCGGGCCACGGCCGCGACCAGTAGAGCACGTGTATCGCGCCCAGCAGAACCAGACCGGCCCCCGCGGCCACGTCCCTGCCGGACCGCTGCGGCTCGAGCCAGATGAACAGGGCGCCGAGGAAGACCGGAGCGATCGCCAGCCGGACGACCGCGGCGAGCCAGACCATCTTCGGCGGCATTCGGCTTCCAGTATAGGTGTTTGGGTTCCAGTGTAGGCGAAGGAACGGCGTCGGGCGAGGCCCGCGCCCAAGGTCGTGACAAATGTCACTCCAGGCGGTGACGGCATCCACTTCCCCGTGCCGTCCGGGTTCCTGTATGGTCGGTAAGGACATGACCGAGCCTCGCGCGA
>WNFV01016484.1_pt1 | contig 12022 bp, 15 predicted proteins | sample 5400101 | NCBI WGS metagenome assembly WNFV01 (sample SAMN13153361, study PRJNA577476) | soil metagenome | isolation source: 115 cm soil or saprolite under grassland replicate 1 | place: USA:California | collected 2016-06-15
AGCAAGAAAAGTTCATTGAATTTTTATGTTAAAATTAGAAATCTTAATGATCTTTCAATTACAATTCTTGCACATCCAAAAACAAATCAAAAAAACTTCATAATAAAAGATAAGGTTCTAAGATGGGCTTAACCACCCATTTTAATCTTAATTATGCTGAAACCAACAGTCAATGCAATAATGAGAACTGTAAATCCTCCAATTAAAAAAGACCATTGACTCTTTGATGATGCTGCTTTCCCTGAACTATAAAGCAAATATGCCCCAAACATCCCCATAAATAGTATCATAACAATTACAGTAGTCTCTCCTATAGTCTGTATTGATCTTGATGGAATAATAATTCCTTTTGCTCGCCCGCCTTCTATTATAGAATTTACCAGTCCTGAAGCAAATGCAAAAAATGCGACCAGATAAAGTACGCTAGCAATGGTGATATATTTTGAAGTGCTAGTAAGCATCCAGTTACTTGTATTATGAATAATAATTAAGTTTATCGACTATATAGATGAGCATTAATATTTGAAACTTGAATAACATGTGTCTTGGATGTAATACAAAAGCATGAGTTATTACTAGTTGGAGAATCATACCGAAATTTTGTATCTTCTGTACAGTCTGAGCATTATCAGACATACGACTAGTACTTGATACAATTCAACTTCGCGGCATAGTTCAAGTTGCTATGATTCCGATTCATAGAGGTTTAACAATGCAAGCTTCAACTGCATCTCGTCCGGGCTCAAGTGCTGGCTTTATATTTAAAATAAGAGATGACTTAAATCATTGATTAACTATTGCAGTGTTCTAAGTATTGGAGTATAGATTATCGTCTTCCGAAGTAGTTGATAATTGCTTTTATTGCACTTTGGGTTGTGATTTATTGCTGTGTTTTCAAAACTTTAACAATGCCATAAATTGCTTGACCCATAAAATGTCGTTGAGTGCTATTATATGATATTTCTATTTCTAACCTTTATTAATCCGCGGTAGGTGGAGCATAACATTGAGTGGGTGGAAAATCGCAAATGAAAGACAGACAATTATTACAAGTTGGTTCATCGGTATAAGCGCAATTTTGTTAGTATTATATCTGACAGAACCCAAGCTAAATATTGACAAAGAGTGGTTCGATTATTACTTTGAAGCAATTGCAGTTATTTTACTAATCGTCTCATTATTCTTGTTCTTATTGTCGGCAACTTATCTCCTCAAACCATTCTATCAGGATGATGAACCCACGAAAGAACAGCTGATACAATCTGCTGTCTACACAAGAAGGGTACAAGTTCCCGGAGCTTTTATGATATTTTGGGCCATCGGATTTTTGATTCTCCTTAAATTAGAGTATTCAATTGCAGTTTTAGCTTATTCCATGGTTGCCTTTGGTGCTCCGATACTGTGGCTGGGCCTTAGAAGAATTGCCAAGATAATATTCTAGTTGACGCACCTGGATGTCAACACGAATAATCGTGTTTCAATGAGTCATACACCTCAATAATAATTCTTTATTTATAATAATAGTTTTATCTAGTTTATTATGTACATTCTTTCTATATAATTAGAGAAGATCTGATTGTTAGAAAAGAAACTGAAAAGTATTGAGCCATTTACTTCAAACGCAGAAAAGAATTCAAGATTCTGTATAGGATGTGGAGAACCCGCAACAAAGTTAGTCAAATACAGTACTGAAGGAGCAATAATAGTAGAGAAGTATTGTGATAAATGTGCCAAAGCAATTGAGGATAGTTCATCAAATTAATGCCAATTAAATTTAGTGACAGGTAATTATGTCAGGAAGTACCGGACATAGATTTGAAAAAAGATTGCGAGAATTTCTCCTAAAGAACTTAGAATACAGAAATTAACGACTATTTAGATAGACAGTAATTAAGTTTATCGAATAGTTTCCTAATTGACATTGATTTGTCTTTATATTGTATTTCTACTAGATTCCTTGAAATGTTATTTGTAATTCTCTAAAATATTATTTTTATATATTTATCCTCTTCTGTAATGACTATTATTATATTGTCTACCATATTGGTATCGGCCCCTATTAACCCCTCTAGTAAAGCCGAATCTTCTACTTTGACCATTATAATTAAAGGACCTCTGTCTATTGACTCTGTCTCTGCTGACATACAATGGAGGAACTTCGATTCCTATTTCGTCGTTCAGTCTCTTGATTGGTAGTTCTGTACGTTTTAAAATCCTCGAAAAATCTTCATACCTACTACTTGATACTAACGAAATTGCTTTACCACTTCCACCTGCCCGTGCAGTTCTTCCTATTCTATGGAAATAGATCAATGGATCTTCAGGTATATCATAATTGATAATATTTCCCACAGCTGGTACATCTATACCTCTTGCAGCTATATCGGTGGCCACAAGTATATCTTCACTTCCATTCTTGAATCTATGCATTGAATAGTCTCTCTGTCTTTGAGATAAATCTCCATGAATTGTAATTACTCGAAATCCTTGTTTATTTAATTCATCGGCTATCCTCTGAGTTCTTTGTTTTGTAGCAACAAAAACAATACTTTGTTGTCCTTTCTCTCTATTTTTGATAAAATTACAAAGATGCTTAAATTTCTCTCGCTCTTCTACAATTAGATAAGATTGATCAATTGTTTCTAAACTAATTTCAGCTTCATTGAGTCTAATTTGTTCAGGGTCTTTCATATATTCCCTGGATAGTCTTAAAATTTCAACAGGCATCGTTGCGGAAAATAGGCATGTCTGCCTTCTTTCATTTACATAAAAAAGAATGAACTTTATATCATCTATAAATCCCATATCAAGCATTCTATCAGCTTCGTCTAAAACTACATAATTTACATCGTCTAGTTGAATCGTACCTTGCTTTAAATGATCTATTAGTCTGCCAGGTGTTGCCACGATAATTTGTACTCCCCTTCTAAGGTGTTCTTTTTGTATGTTAATGCCCTGTCCTCCATAGATAGCTAAACATCTTGTTCCCATATATTTTGAGAATTTTTTAATTTCAGTTGTGACTTGCATAGCCAATTCTCTTGTTGGAACAATAATTAGAGCTTGGATTGGTCCTTTTGATCTTATTCTATTTATTAGAGGAAGAGAGAACGCAGCAGTCTTTCCGGTACCTGTATGTGCTTGTCCTATCACATCTTTACCTTTTAAAATAAGTGGAATACAATATTCTTGGATCGGAAAAGGGTTATCCATTCCAATTTCTTTAATTGCCCTAACTATGGACATATTTAGACCTAATTCTTCAAATGATACCATTTTTAATTCATATCTAGTTTTTGACAAAAGTTACGGAAGATCTGGAAAGGTCACATATTTTTCACTTAACTTACCTGCCGCATCTTAAGTTAAGTTAGTGAGCTTTTATCGGAGATATAAGTGTGATGATATAAAATTCTGATCAAATAATATTGAAATTAATCATTCTCAATTGTCTATTTTTCCCTGCTACTACGGTTTGATTGATCTCGTTTGGACTTGATAATTTAAATTCTACACAAGTGATAATAAAAAATATGATGGAAGATCAGGGTCAAAATCAAGAATTGAGGGAGAAAAAACTACGCGGTTCTGGTGGATATGTGCTTGCCCATATTACAGATGAAGAGCAGAAAAAAGGCAATCTAGGAGGGCCAGAGTTATTTTTGGCAGGTATAGGAAGGCTTCCTTCAGACAGATTTGTCAAGTACCATTGCAACAAATGTGATAAAGACTATGAGGGGTCACCGAATATCAATTTTGAAAATCCCAATGAAGATCTTGGCGAAGGTGTGACACTGTATGAGAAAGGCGAATACAAATGTAATACTTGCAAGAGTATAATTGCGCAGTATAGAAAATTTGATGCTCCAGAAGAATTACAGCAAGAACAAAAATCTAAATCATCCAAATTATCAAATACTCAAGTATCAGATACAAAAGATACTGGTAAAAGTTCCAAAACCACTATCAATCCACCACAATCTCCTGTCATACAAAATGATTTTATTTCAATTCATTCTCTTGTCGGAATGCCTGCATATGACTGGGATGCTATGTTGATCGGTAATGTTCAGGAAATTGGTCTTAAAAGAACTACTAAGGGCAAAATGGAGATAAATCTCAAGATCCCTAAAAAGAGCAACAATCAAAATGTTGAAGTTGCTTGGAAGAATATTTCAAAAATTGGTGATATAATTTTGCTTGAAAATTCAGAATCTTCAGAATCCAATCAATTAGGTAAATGTTCTTATTGTAGCTATCAAAATGAAAGCGATGCAGAATTTTGTACTGAATGTGGTAAAAAGATTACTAATGAATAGTTAGAGTTAGAATAGAAATCTAAAAATAAAATAATTTTGTTTTAGGTATTTACGCAAGGCCGATTCTTACATCAACTGCGCAGGCTCCTTTTCCCTCTTCCAATACCAATAATGGATTCATATCAAATTCTGTAATTTCAGGAAAATCTGTAACCAGTTGAGATAGTCGCAAGAGGCACTCAACTAATACCTTTAAATCTGATGGTGGTTCTCCCCTTATACCTTTCAATATCTTGTATGTTTTGATTGACTCCACCATTTTCATTGCCTCTTGTTCATAAATAGGGGCCAATCTGAATACCACATCTTTGAGAGCTTCAACATAAATTCCTCCTAGCCCAAACATGATTAAAGGACCGAAGAGCTTGTCGTGTTTTGCACCAAGAATTGTTTCTCTGGCAGATTCTATCATCTGCTGCAGAAGTACTCCTTTAATTTTTGCATCTTTCTTGTAATTCTTTGCATTGGCAATTATTTCATTGAAAGAAAATGAAACTTGTTGCTTATTTTTAAGACCTACTTTTACTCCTCCAGCATCTGATTTGTGGATTATGTCTTGCGACACAATTTTCATAACGACAGGATAACCAATTTCTTCGGCCCTCTTTACACATTCTTCTTCGTTTGTACAAAGATAGCTTTTTGGTCTTGGAAAGCCATATGCGTTCAATACATCGTAACCTTCTTCTTCCAAAAGATGCTTCCTTCCATCATTCCTTACTCTATCAAAAATTTGTTTGACTTTTTCCTTATCAATATTAAATTTCTTAACTTCTGTTTCTTTCCCTATACTCCAATTAGAAAAATCGTACATTGCTTTCAGTGTCTTTATTGCTGGTTCTGCATATGGAAAGTGGGGAATACCTCCATCGGAAAGGATTTGTTTATTTTCTGTTCCTTCTGCAAGACCCATAAGCGCTGCAAGAGAGGTTTTTCCAGAATTAGCAGTAGTCTTGACTATAGTTCTTGCAAGATCATTATAGTCCAGAGTAGCTGACGGAGTACACATTGTAACAATCGATCCCACATTAGGATTTGATACCACTTCATTCAGGACTTTTTCAAATCGATTAAAATCTGCATCTCCGACAATATCAACTGGATTCCTTGCGGATCCGTGAGCAGGTATAACTTTAGCAATTACTTCTCTTGACGTGGTTATGTCTGCTAGTTTCATTCCATATTTTGAACATGCATCTGTGGATATTATGGCAGGTCCGCCTGCGTTTGATACAATTACCGTACCTTTGTCATTTTTAGGAATTGGTTGCTTTGAAAATGCAGTAGCCAAATCAACAAGCTCCTGCATTGTATCAACTCTAATGACGCCACTCTGCAAAAATAGTGCATCATATACTTCATCAGCTCCCATCAAAGCCCCTGTGTGAGACATTGCTGCCTTTGCACCTTCTGGTGTTCTTCCAGACTTTATGACAACTATAGGTTTCTCGTATTGCTTGGTTGTTTTCCTGCCAATTTCCATAAATCTTCTGCCATCATGAATATCTTCAAGGTACATTATGATCACTGAAGTCTCAGGATCATGACACAATAATTCTAATACATCATTTTCGTCTACATCTATTTTGTTACCCATACTAATTACCTTTGAGAAACCTATTCCCTGTGCCATAGCATCTTCGACAGTAGCAGCACAAATAGCTCCACTTTGTGACACAAGAGCAATATTCCCATGTTATGGTGTAATTTTCAAAAATGTAACATTCATCATGTTTTGTTTTGATAAACTCATTATACCCAAACAATTTGGACCGATCACCCTAGTACCATATTTCTTACAAATGGCGGCGACTTCCCTTTCAAGAATGGCGCCTTGTTCGTCAACTTCTTTGAATCCTGCTGAAACAATAATGGAACCTTGGATTTTTTTCATTCCTACTTCTTCCATAACCTTGGGGACAATCCTGTTTGGAGTGGCCACAACGGCAAGATCTATATCGTCTGGTATGTCAAGGACACTTTTGTATGCCTTCATTCCAGATACATACTCATTAGTAGGGCTAACTGGATAGATTTTCCCTTTATAGCCATTTTTAATGTTGCTAAAAATCGCCCTTCCTATTCCTGGTTTTTCGGAGGCACCTATTACTGCAATTGACCTAGGTGAAAAGAATATGCTATTGTTGTATGTATCACTTTGCGAATTCATACAAAAATAATTTTGTCCACATAGTTATAAATGCAGTGATAATGTTTAATCCCAATATAATCTCTTCATGACTGACCATTAATTGCTACAGCAATTTTTAGTACTAATACATCATGTGAATTTCATTAAAGTTTAAGTTTTCTTTTGTTTATTTCTATTATTTTTCTTTTCTATACATTTAGTAACAAAAGCAGTAGGTTGAAAAATGCAATGGGTTAAGTTACTAATCGAGCATTACACTAATCATGAATAATTCCTTATCAACAATTCATTATGTCCTATACGTTTAGAGGCAACTGCGTTGATGGATCTATTCACAAGAGCTACTTCAGTAAGATGAGAAAAGTCTGAGTAAAGCCTTCTAATTTCCTCCGTATTTGAGTTACTAAGTAATAGCTTACATCCTCTTCTTGTCAGTTCTTTGAATATTATTGCAAGCTCTTTTTGATCCTCAAGAGTAAAACCATTATTGGTGTAACTAGTAAAATTTGCAGTATTACTTACTGGATGGAAAGGTGGATCGAGGTATACAAAATCTTCTTTAACTGCCTTTTCAATTAATATTTTCTTATAGTCGATTACTCCCAAATATGATGCACATTGTCTCAAAACTATATTCATTTTCCTCAAGTTAATGGTATCGCAAATTAGCGGGTTTTTGTATCTTCCAATTGGAACATTAAATAAACCGTTCTTATTCACACGATACAGTCCATTGTAGCATGTTTTGTTTAGTGTTATAAATCGAGCAGCATTCTCTATTTTATTGAGCACTTCTGTGGTATCTCGTAATTGATAGTAGTATCTTTTTGGAGATTTATTGTATTCAGTTTGATGGTATTTTAGAGCTGTAATAAGTTCTTCTACATGGTTTCGTATAACCTTATAAGCGTTAATCAAATCCATATTGATGTCAGAAAGGAGTGCGTTCCTATTATATAGAGAATTCCACACTTCTCCCTTTCTTCAGATTTCATAATCTGACTCCCGACCTTTAAGTGCCAAGTACTTTACATATAAGTATTATAAAATTCAAATCTTCAATTAACTCAATTGTTTAAGTAATTTTTTAGGAGCCTTAGTTGTTTTGCTTATCTTGACCTTTTTTCTTGCTTTGGTCATCTGAATGTCGCATTTTATGCATATTTTTCCTATTCTTGTATTTATCATTATATCAGTAAGGGACAGCTGATGACACATCGCACAAGGTGTTAATGATTTATACAGATTCAATTCAATATGACTTAATTTTGTAATACAACTTATGCTATTTATCTGTAAAAAATAATTCTTCTCTATAATATTTAAACAACTTTATAGTCAGTTCAGACATTTAGTATAAAACATGTAACTGACGTATTATGACTAATAATTACAGTAGTACTACATCATCTTGTTTCTAATATTTCCATTCATTCGATATACCGTTCCACCACGACCGATATGGTTTGGCTTCCTTGCCAATTTCTTCTTTTACTCTAAATTCAATTGAATAAAACATATTCTCCATAGCGTCCGCGCCTCCATCGGCATAAAGCTCTTTACCAATCGTAGATACTTTTTGTTTTTTCGCTTCGAAATCTGAAGCATCAGGATTCTGTAAACAGTAGGTCAGAACGTCATATAGCTCTTCTTCCAGATATGCATCCATCTTGGCTATTCGCTTGTCATTCAACGTATTATGATCTTGATATAAATTCTTCTAATTTCGACCAATTCGCGTCTACAACCTTTAGATTAAAATCGTATTCCCGCCTTACAATATATTAGGATAATGTGTCAACCAAAGATTTATGATAATACTTTGATAATATCTTAACGTACGATTTGATGAACTATTGAATGAACCACAATTCCTATATTTGACAACGCTGGGCTGGAAAACGGGCAAAAAGCATAGAATAGAAATATGGTATGTAAAGTGTGAATTTTGTTGGTCTCGCACGAATAGTCAATCCAATGAAGGAAACTCGATTAGCTGCAGAGGTTTCAGAGTTAATGAATGTGAAATATAAATGGGACCAAGGACTCATTGTGGAACTCGGACCATTAGATTTTGATGCACGACAGCTTCGTTCATAAAGCACTTTATATGATGTCAGTGAACATATAATATTATGTAATGGCATATTCAAGAAAGCAATTATGTTACTTGTTCTAGTATCCATTCCTTAAACTTGCTAATTGCAAATTCTTCGGATTGTTTTATGAACGTGGGATCTTTTAGATTCCATTGATCTTGTGGAATAGAATCAAAAAATTCTTGCATAAATAAAGTAAATCTAAAACGCAGGTTTCTTGGGTTTTCGCTTAGATCATAACGCTTTAGAATATTAGCTATTTTTCCAAATGAGGTATCATAGTCTCTTTTAAATGGTGTTATTTTTAGAGTGTCGTACAGAATTGAAGTTACAGAGTCCAGGTCTTTCTTAATAGTGATCAATGCTTGCATAATACTACAATTTATAATACTTTATGGTTTGTTTTCCAAATATTTTATGAAAAGAATATTACACCTTACAACCTAATAGTATAAGCTATGTTCCCACTAGGTGTAAAGAACTAACATATAGATACGAGGCCTGAAAATGCTGCTTATGTAATAATCCCCAAAAATGTTCTCGTAAACCTTTTCTTGGCTATTTCGAAGGCCTTTTCACCTTTGGCTGAAAGACCGTAGGTTATAGTTTTGCCTTCCTTCTCTTCACTCAGAAAACCCAAATCTTTTAGACTCTTAAGAGCTGGGTAAATTGTTCCGGGACTTGGTTTTTCCCCTCTTCTTTTTGCGAGTTCATTAGCTATTTCTTGTCCATGCATTGGTTTTTTTGAGAGTAAAAAGAGAATTAAAAATCCCAATAGTCCTCTCATATCGCAACATTCACCACCGAGTTCTCGCATACACATCATATTGGATGTCCGATATATATAAATACATCCTTTTGCTATATATCGTATGACCGATAATGGAATACATGGAGGTGATTGAATGGGGTACGGATGCTGTGGAATAGGAGTTGACCGAGTAAGAAACTTCCTGACCAAGGAGGAAAGGATTTCGTTGCTGAAGGAATACAGTGATGGTCTTGAGAAGGAGGTCAAAGGAATAAAGGAGAGGATCAAAGAATTGGAAGAAAAGTAATCCTTTCTTTCTTTCTTTTTCTTAACTAACTAGCTTTTTCATGAGTTTGTTTATCATTTTGATACTGTTTTTTTGTTTTATATTTAATTCAAAAGCTTGTTTGAATAGACATGAAGAAAGTGCAAGAATTGATTATTTAATTTTATTTCCCCAGTTTAACAAATTTCGAGTAAAGTGTGGATAGTGGGATTCGAACCCACTGACTATAATCGTGGGCTCATGGTTGTTGCTGATTAACTCCTTTAGTCATAATTTCAGATCTAATTGAGGCCAAGGATTGGTCAATTTGATATACGGCTAGTTTGTCTCTTCCAACTACTTCGAACTTTTGAAGAATGGTTTCAAATAATGTTTCTTCTTCTATTTGTTCGCTTACAAACCATTGTAAGAAAGAGTATGTAGCACGATCTTTTTCTCTTTCAGCAACCTCTACTAAATTATTAATGAGTTTTGTAACTGTCTGTTCACTTTTTAGGCCAGCTTGGAATGTAGATTCTAGTGAATCGAATTTGCCTTGAGGCTTTTCTGTTGCTGGAATTATGGCTTCTGCTCCACCATTATTAAGATAATGGATGAACTTTAGCATATGTGTATTCTCCTCATTAGCTTGCTCAAAAAAGAATGCTGCACTTCCATCATATCCAGTTCTTTCACACCATGAACCAATAGCAACGTATGCATGGGTAGCTGATGCCTCATAAGCAATTTGATCATTAATTGCCTTCGCGATTTTTGATGAAATTCTCATAGTAAAACTCTTAATATATCTTATATATCTAGATTTTTGAAATTGAGTTTTTTAATATGGGTAACTCAGGAACGTAGTTTGGAATTACGATATATTTGAATTCATTCATAAGCTGAAATGACAAGATTCGATCAACATTAGATTTTTTCTTTTTCAGTCATCTTTTATAAAATTCATCTTTCGCATTTTTTTCAGTTTCATTGACACCCCATAAAAACTCTACATAATGCTGTGCAAATATAGTTACAAGAAATTTGAACAGGTCTTCTGTTTTTTTAAATCCATATTTTTCCTTTAATTTGTTGATGTTTTCTTCATCCTTTGAACTAAATTTTATACGAAGTTCGCTCATTTTTTATTCTCTTATTAGGTTATGTATTTTTAATAATCTTTGCTAATAGCTTTTCGTTCGCATGATTATTATTGACTTTTCATATCGGACATTTTTAGAAATTCCAGCTTCTGAATCGTCAATTAGAAGGCACCAAACTAGAATAGAACGAATGACAAACACTTTCCAAGTTTCATTTAAAAATTAATTTTTGTTTTGTCATTTACGGGTTAATTTGAGTGTATTTCACCAAATTAAAATCCGCAACTCAGATATTATCACATTTAGGGATTAGAATGTCACTTCAACATAGACTTTATAGCATACCGTGATGCAAATATATATACGATTCAGGGAATTGGGGTCCTTGGTAATAGTTGAGGTGTGGCGTTAGACGCCTACTAACAATAGAATTGTTAGTATCGTAGATGACGAGATAGATATAACTCAGCTTTTTCATGATGCTTTGTGTGGAAATATTGATGATATTACAGTTGTTTCTTTCAATGACCCTGTGATAGCTTTAGAACATTTCACCGATAATAAAGACAATTACGCCCTTGTCATTAGTGACCTCAGAATGCCAAATCTCAATGGTTTGGAGTTACTAAAGAAGGTAAAAAAACTTAATCCTAACGTTAGAACTATACTACTAAGTGCTTATGAAGTCGATAACGATGTGGTTTTTCAGAAATATATGAAAGAAGATATTATAGATTCTTTTATGGACAAACCGGTTACCATAAGTGATTTGTGTCAAAGAGTAAGGGATGAATTTCAAGTTTATCAATTAGCGTCCTATGTAAAATAAAGTTATGCTTGTCATACTAAAGTTTAAACTATAGATTTATTCAGCTAATCTATGAAAACTTATGAGGGCTGGAACGTTCTATTGCAATCGTTGTAAATTAAAATTTCAATTAATAGGAATTTCTACCGTAAAAAATCCAAAATTTTGTCCCTTCTGTGGTAAAAATACATTACAAAAAGATAATATAATTTTTGGATAAGCATTGTTACTGAAAGGCTTATTTTCCTAAATTAAAAATAGGTATCAAACAATATTAGAGTAGGTGTTGCTTCCAGCTAGGGATTGCTTGGTATTTTGCTTCACACTTTGAACCGAATCACTAATGCTAAGTCCAAGTTTGTCAAAAATTTGACGGGCCTCATTGGTATCAGGAATATTCTTTATTCTGAAATATTCGCCATCATAAAATATTGCAAAAAGCCCTGAGATTGCAGCTCCTGCTATTATTGGTTTAATTTTTGACGATGTGCATTCATAGACTATATTCTTCAGAGCATCTATTCC
>WNFV01008871.1_pt1 | contig 12021 bp, 9 predicted proteins | sample 5400101 | NCBI WGS metagenome assembly WNFV01 (sample SAMN13153361, study PRJNA577476) | soil metagenome | isolation source: 115 cm soil or saprolite under grassland replicate 1 | place: USA:California | collected 2016-06-15
GCCGCGCCTTCGGAGCGGACGGCCGACTTCTACCGCGACGCCCACCGAGCATGCACCTCTCCCCAGAAGTCGACGAGCTCCCGAGCTAGGGCGGCCGGCTGGAACAGGCGCAGCGCCCGCGCCCGCCCTCTCGCGGCGACTGCGGCGCGCGCACTGTCGTCCTCGGCCAAGCGCCGGATCTCATGCGCGAGCCCGCCTACGTCTCCCTCGCGGACGAGAACGCCTCCTTCACCGACGACCTCGGGGAGCGCTCCGGTCCGGTACGCGACGACGGCGCAGCCCGAGAGCATGCCTTCGACGGCCACCCTGCCGAACTGCTCGAGCAGGCCGGACGTCCTTCTGCTCGGGACGACAAGCACGTCCGAGGCTCGCAGGGCGTCCGGGACGTCGTCGAAGTCGAGGGCGCCGCCGAACCGCCCTTCGACCCCGTTCGCGAGAAGCCTCGCGATCTCGTCCTGGAGCGGCCCGGCGCCCCAGACGGCGACGTAGGGCGCCGCGGAGCCCAAGAGACGGAGGCTCTCCTCGAGGTCGCGAACGCCCTTCTCCGCGACCAAGCGACCGAGGAAAGCGACCACCGGCCGCCCCGTCGGGAGGTCGAGCCTCCGGCGCGCCGCGAGCCGCTCCGCGTCGGACGGGGGCCGGAAGCGCCGCGGGTCGGGGACAACCGCCGGGACGACGAGAGTCGGCGTCGCAAGAGGGAGTCCGCTCGAATGGGCCAGCCGCACGCCCTCGGCGTTCCAGCTCACGAAGGCGTCCAGCTGCGGCAGGACCCCGCGCAGGACGAGCCGGCGGATAGATCTTTCGAACGGACCGCCGTGCCGGTAGAGGTTGTCCGCGCCGTGGACGCAGACGGGGAGATCGAGCGCACCAGTAGCTCGAAGCGCCAGCGTCTGAAGCACGAGCGCACCCCAGGGCTCGGAGACGACGTGGACGAGATCGGACATGGTCGCCTTGAGCGTGGCCCCAAGCCTGCGGTAGACCCACCAAAGGTGGCCGCGGCGGAGGAGCGGGCTCACCGGGCGCAGGAAAACGCTCTCAAGGTCGCGGGGCGCGGCCGGGCGCCAGGGCCAGGCGGTGCGATGCAGGTTCACATCCGTACCGACCACTGTGAGGTTCGCTCCCGCGTCGCGACAGGCGCGCCAGAGGGCCGTCTGCTGTGAGAAGACAGTGCCGCACACGACAGCGACGCGGAGACCGCTCGTGTCCGTCCGCGATGTCATCTCGTTCCGGCCGCGAAGCGGCTTCGAACGGACCAGTGGTGCCCGTCTCGCGGGGCCGGGGTCCTCGGCTCCGTCTCATGCCAGACATCCTCGTCGGCGGCGAGAGCGAGGGCCGCGAAGACAAGGAAACCGATGCCGAAGAGCTCGAAGGTCGTCCCGGTCAACGAGCGGGCGAACAGGAAGACAAGCATTCCCAGGACAACCAGGCCCAGCGGCTCCCTCCGCTTCTGCCAGGCGCGGACAAGGGTGGCCAGGAACGCGAGTGCGAGCAGCGCGCCCCCGGGGACGCCCGTCCCAACCAGAGCCTCCAGCCACGTGTTGGAGATGGTCGACGCATCCTCGTTGCCGATCGAGACGAGAGCCTCCCGGCTTCCGATGTTGAGGCCCCACCCCAGAGTGGGTCGCTCCTCGATTAGAGGCGTCGTCGCCGACCAGTAGAGGGTGCGGCTGTTCAGCGTATGAACGACCTCCGGAGGCTGCCCCTTCGCGAAGGCTTCTTCCGCCTGGGCGCCGACCTCACCGGCCACGCCGAAGAGACTGAGGCTGACCACGGCCGCGATGGCGAGCGCGGTCAACCACAGTCGACGCCGGTACCACAGGACGACCGTCGCAGCAGCGAGGAAGCCGAGGACGCCAGTTCGGTACTGGGAAGCCGTGAGGGTGGCCAGGCCGCCGGCGAGCGCAACCCGCGTCAGCCAGACAGCGCTTTTCTGGCCGGAGACCATCGTCGCCAGCCCCCAGACGGCGAGCAGGCCGCCGAGCATGCCGACGGTATTGGACTCGAACCTGGGCAAAAAGCCCTGCAACGTGTGCGGGAACGGCCCGGGCCCCGCGAACCAGCCTCGCGTGGGTACGAGGAAGGCCTCGACCCAGACGACTGCAACGATCGCCGCGATCAGAAGAACGGCGAGTCGCAACATGGACGACCCCGCTCGCGGGCCGAGGACGGCCAGCGTGGCCATGACCGCGCCCACGCCGACGGCGAGCTCGAGCGAGCGGTAGAGAGCCTGGGTCGTGTGCGGTAAAGGTGAGGCAAGCGCTGAGACAACAGAGACCGCGGCGTACGAGGCGAGGAGAGCCAGCGGAAGAGGAAGGCGTATGGGCCTCCTCGAAGCGCTCAGGGCGGCGAAGGCGAGCAACCCGCCGATCGCAACCAGGGCGATACGGACGCCGGCGGCCGAGTCGATCGGGGCGGCATTGAGCTGCGACGTCGTCCTGAGGCGCCACACGAACGTGCTGCAGACGAGCGTCAGCCACGCGAGCCCGACGAGGCATGCACTGAAAGGGACGCGCGAGAGAGCGGTGGACGTAGACCCCAGCGCCAGGGCACCGACCGGTACGAGCGCCAAAGCAGCGCCCGCGAGGGGATTGAAGGCGAGCGCCGCTCCGAGGGCGGCCGCGAGGACGAGCGCGCCTAGCGTAGCGCCTGCGCTCACAAAGGACCGTGGCGCGCGGCGCGGAACCGATCCCCGTTTGCGTGGCAGGCGCAGCGTGCGGGTCTCAAACGGCCACATCGGCGCCGACAGCCCTCCGGTAGATCGCGAGAAGACTCTCGGTCGTGCGGTCGGGATGGAACCTCGCCTCGTAGGCCGATCTCGCTCCCTGTCCCAGCCGGAGGGAAAGCTCCGCGGACGCCGCTATCCTCACGAGAGCCGTCGCGAGCTCCTCGGGGCGATCCGGAGTAACGAGGAGCCCTGTTCTCCCGTCCTCAACGATCTCGCCCAGGGCGCCGATCTTCGATGCAATGACAGGGACGCCGAGGGAGAAAGCCTCGACGAGCGCGAGTCCGAAGATCTCGTAGTAGCGGGCAGGGACGACAAGCGCCCGCGCTTCGGCGAGGAGTTGTAGCGCCCGGCTCCGCGCCACATGACCGAGGAACACGATCCCTCGTCTTGCCCCCGCCGCCTGTCGCAACTCGGCTTCGCGGGTCCCAGACCCGAGAACGAGGAGCTCCTCCTCGCCGCGCGGAAATGCCTCCGACCAAGCTCGCAGCAGCACGTCCACTCCCTTCTCGGGGTCGAGTCGCGCGAGGCAGACGAAGCCCCGTCCCGGCCCTTGCCTTCGCAGGCCGGGCTCAGGAACGCTGTTGTACTTGACGGTGAGCTTCGTGGGCGGCCAGCCCGCGCGGAGGTAGGTATCCCGCGCGAACTCGGACGGGACCACAAGTGTGTCGACGCAGCGGATCCACGTGTGGGCGAGCCCGTGCACGGCGCTCATGAGGGCGACCGGGAACGTGGCCACGCGAGAACCGCGATAGCAGCCGTGTCGAACGGCCGGAACGGGGAGACGACCCAAACATTCCTCGCAGATGCGATTGCGGCGCATGAAGCTTCCGGCCGGACAGAGCGGGCGGAAGTTGTGAAGGGTCAGAACGACCGAGGCGTCGGAGCTCCTCGCGGCCCAGAGCGCCGACGGGCTCAGGAGAGGGAACGTGTTGTGGACGTGCACGATGTCCGGACGGAAGCGCCTGATCGCCTCGGCCGTGAGCCGATAGCCCTCGAGCGACCAGATGACGCGGGCCGGGATGAGCGCCTTGCGGGCCGCGGGCCATTGGCTGATGTCGTCACTCGAGACCTCGAGCCGCTCGACATTGCAGCCGTGCTTCTCAAGAAGGCGAGACTCGGTATCGACGAGGACGTTCTCGCCACTGGGCCGCTCGGCTCGATAGCGGTTGTGGATTACAAGCACTCTCATAGAGCACCACCGCTCGCCGCTCTGCGCCCCGCGGCGACGCAGTAGACGAGGTCGATGTCTTCGGCGACGCGTTCGAGACCGTGGTCCGAGGTCTCGGTCGCCAGCGACCCGACCTCCAAGCGCTCGAGCGCGGCGGCGATGCCCCGGACGCATTCGCGTCGGTTTCCGGCCCGAATGAGTTCGAACGGCCCGCTGGGTGTCCGCGCAAGCACGGCCACCCCGGTCGCTCCGAGGGCGACCACCGGCACGCCGAGAGCCTGCGCCTCGACGATGATGAACGACGCCCCCTCCTTGAGACTCGGCAGGAGAAGCGCGTGTGAGGAGGCGAGCTCACGCCAGAGTTCCTTCTGTGCGAGCCAGGGGACGAACCGCACCCGATCCGCAACATCCGTCCGGCGGGCGATCCGGGCCAGCCGTCCGGCGTCCGGTCCCTCTCCGATGATCGTGAGGCTCCACCGCGGCGCGTAGCGAAGGGCCTCGATGGCGAGCGAGACGCCCTTGAAGCGGTTCAAGCGGCCGGCGTACACGGCTGACCGGACGCCGCGGCTCGGGGCGTTTCCGGGACGCAACTCGTCCGGGACGGATGCGTTCGGGCGAACGACGGTTTTCGACCTGTGCCTGCGGGGGAGCGCGGCTCGTGTCTCCTCGTTGTTGACGAGGATGACCGCGGCCCGCGTCCAACCCAAGCGAACCGGTGGACTCAACCGAGCGAGACTCCTGGCAAGAAGAAGAAGGACCTCGCGGACGGCCCCGCTGACCCCGAGCACGGGGTACAGGCGGATGGGGACGCGCTGGCCGCCCCCCACCGGGCCGAGGACGAAGGGGGCGTCTGCGACCCACGCGAGCGCAGGCAGCCACACGTTGGCGAACGTCAGGTGGTGGACCACCTCGAGGCCCCGCTCACGCTGGAGACGACGGGCGCGCGTCGCGGCGAGGACCTGCCAGAGAACGTAATAGATGCGCGCTCCCCTGGGGCCGCGCTGCCACCAACGGGCCCATGACGGGAGATCGATGTACTCGAAGTGCAGGCTGGATCTCGGATTTCGCGCCAGAGCCTCCTCGATCGCAGGCCGGTTGTTGGCGCGGGTCATGACCCAGACCTCGTGGCGCCTTGCGGCGGCCACCGCCCAGTTCCACCCCGCCCCGGGCTCCGAACCCCTGGCCGGCTCGCAGGCGTAGGCGGAAAGGAGGACCTTCACGCCGTCGCCTCCGCCAAGCGCGCGAGGGCGAGATTGCGAACGTGCGTCGCCCGAGCGTCCGGTCCGCCGGCGGCCCTCAGGCTGCCTTCCAGATAGTTCCGCAGGGTAAGCGGCGCTGCCTCGGGCGAGATTCCGAGCTCGCTGCAGAGCCACCGCACCTCCCGATCCGGCTCAAGCGCGGCCGCCACGAGCGTCGCCACGTCGCCTTCGCGGAAGAGGACGAGCCGCTGGACGCGCCAGTGGAAGAGGTCCTCGAGCGGCGCGCCGAGGTGAGCGTCCTCCCAGTCCCAGACGGCGAGGGCGCCGGCTCTCGTGGGCCCGGAGTTCCACGGAGCGAAGTCACCGTGAACCGGAACCCCGCCTGGCCAGGCACCGAGCACCGGCGCGAGCGGCTCTGCGAGCGATGCCAGCTCAGCAAGCGCGGCGAGCTCGACGCGGCCGAGCCGCCGGTTCGCACGCCCACGCGCATCGATCGGCCGAAGCAGAAGGACGAGGCATCCCTGCCAGTTGAAGGACTCGAGCACCTTGGGGACCGCGAAGCTGGCAAGGGAGCAAGAGGCGAGCGCCTCGAGAACTCGCCGTTCGTGCTCGAGTTTGGCCGCCTCCTCCCGGGCGACCTTCGCAATAGCCAGCTGACGCCCGTCGCGCCAGACGGTGAGGAGCGCACGGCTCCCCCGGCCCCCGTTCCCGGTCACCGCGGCGGCGAGCTCGACCCGCCCCGTTCCGAGCGCCTGGGCGATTCGCGGAGCGAGGCCAGCCTCCGGATCGAGCCTCACGCAGCGATGGAGCCGTCCGAGACCCGCCCGGTGGACGAGCTCGAGCGCGAGCGCACCCGAAGCCTGCCGCGCACGAGCTGCTCGATAGAGGCCCGCCGCGCTCGGTCCCGGGGCACCCACCCTCGTCGGCAGGAGCCAGCGGAGACGACCTCGCCTCCCGATCACCGCGTAGCGGGTTCCGCCGACCGCGATCGCGCCGAGACATTGAAACGCGAGGTGACATCCGCCGAGATGGAGCTGGCGCGAGGCAAGACGGTCGTCAACCCGACGGAGAGCCTCTTCCAAAACTGCCGGCGCCCAGCCGGAGGCGTCGATGAGTGCGAAGCGCTCCGGATCACGGGCGGCAACAGCTCGCCAGGCCTGGAGCTGCCGGTCGATCTCGCCGACGGGAAGTTCGCCCTTTCGCCGATGAATCGCGTGCGGCGTCGCCTCGAGGACGAGGACGAGGTCTGGACGGGGAAGCAGCCGCGCGACGCCAAGGACCAGCTCCGCCGGAAGCGACAGTCGGTACCGACGGGGATCCACGGCCAGGTCGAGCCAGCCGCGCTCGACCACGATGAGCGAGGAGCGGATGCGGGCTGGTGCGACCTTCAGCCACCAGCCTACAAACCCATCGAGCCAGAGGTACGCGAGCCGTGCGAGCGATCCCACGGCTGAGGACGGCGGCCGCCCATGGGGATCGCTTCCGTCCGACGGCGTGCGGCCGAGCACGCGGGCGGGAGGCGGGAGCAGCCCCGGCCCTAGGTGCAGGCGCACGGCACGACGGAACGAGCCCGCCGAGGCGCGCTCGAGCCCGGCGGCGAGCGTCGACTTCCCCACTCCATCCGGACCGACGACCCAGACGACCAGCCCCGTCGGGCGGGCGACGCGGTGGACGAGGCGGACGAGGCCGAAGACGACCCGGCGCACCAACATCGCCGGCCGCCGGCGTCGCCGGTCGACGACCTGCCTGATGCGTTCGAACTCACCCTCGAGGTCACCCGGTCCCCGCTCGAGGGCGGCGGCGAGCGCTGCTCCGGCCTCTCCGAAAGAGCGCTCGAGGAGCTCCGAGGCGCCCTGTGGGTCACGCCGGAAGCAGGCGAGGAGCTGTGCGCGATCGCGCGCCCGGCGCAGGCCCTTGCACGCCCGCTTGACCGCGAGGTATCCGGTCTCCGCCGCCGGCCCAGGGACGGGAAGGCTCCTCGACATGTCGACCTGCGTGAGCGCAAGCGACAAGGCCGGCCCGTAGCGGCCGATGCCCCAGGGGTCGCAGGCCACGTCGAGCTGCCGGTATCGCCGATCGAGTTCCTCGCTCTCGACGACGTAGTAGCGGCACCACGGTACGTCGTAGTGGAAGCACTGGACGAGACGCCCGAGCGCTCCGCTCCGGACGATGGCGTCGACGGCGGGCAGGCTTCGAGGAGCGACGGCGACGTCGAGGTCCGAGTCGGCCGGCCGCTCCTCCCCATACCCGTGTAGGAGGACGTACGCTATCCGGGCCTGTTCGAAGGCAGCCGCGACGCGCGAGACGAAATTTGCCCTTCCGTCTTGAGCCGCCGGCGGCGTACGCATCGGCTTGCTCACGTCCGATCCGCGCGCAGGTAGTCGCTCAGCACGGAGGCCGCGAAGGCGACGTTGCCGAAGAGGTAGCGTCGCCACAGCCGATTCGGCTCACAGGCGAGGCGGTGGAGCCACTCGAGCCCGCTCCGCTGCATCCAATCAAGCGCCCGCCGCTTCGCCCCGGAGAGGAAGTCGAAGGCGGCTCCCACGCAGAGGATGACAGAAGCACTCTCATGCTGACGCAGTCGCTCGGCGATCCAGTCCTGTTTCGGCGCGCCGAGGCCAATCCAGAGGAGGTCGGTGCGCGCCCGCCGGATACGAGTGGAGGCCGCGCTCAGCTCGCACTCGCTCATGGGCCGGAACGGCGGGGACTCGGCACCAACGACGCGGATTCCGGGATAGCGGACGCGGAGGCTCCGGTGGAGGCGGTCGACGGTCTCCGCGGCTCCTCCGAACAGGTAGTGACGGAGCCCTGCTCTGACCCCCCGCTCACAGAGGAGCGCGAACGCGTCGGAGCCGGGAAGGCGCTGCGCCGGGTGGCCGAGCAAACGGAGGGCGAGTACTACGCCCACTCCGTCCGGCACGTTGAGCCCGCGATTGAGGATGTCCCGGTACGCGAGATCACTTCGTGCGATGACCGTCGGATGCGCAGCGCAGAAGTGGATGACATGGCTTCGCCTACAGCGGCAGAACCGCTCGACCCGCTGGACGAGCTCGTCGGGCGAGACGGGCTCGAAGCCCACGCCGTTTACCTCCGGCCTTTCGCTGGCCGTGCCGCCGCAGGTGCATGCCGGCGGCCGTTCCGTCTCGCCGCCCTCACTCGAGGGTGTCGTCGTCCACGCACCGGCCGTTCGCATGGTCGGGCTATCGGCCAGCCGCCACCGACGCAAGCCGGGGTCGCTCCGCTGCGAGCGCGCTCGCGACCTGTCCTTCGATCCAGGCGTAGGTCCGGTGCAGCCCCTCTTCTAACGAGACCTGCGGCTCCCAGCCGAGCACCTCCCGGAGCCGGCTGTTGTCGGAGTTCCGGCCCCGGACCCCCTGCGGGCCCTCGACGTGCTTCTTCACGATGTCGACGCCCGCGACCTGCGCGATCATGTCCGCGAGCTCGTCGAGCGTGACGAGACGGTCCTGTCCGAGATTCAGCGGCTCCGCGTAGTCCGAGCGCATCAGCTTGGAGATCCCCGTTACGCAGTCGCTCACGTAGCAGAACGAGCGCGTTTGCGCGCCGTCGCCCCAGATCTCGACGACCGGGACGCCAGTCAGCTTCGCGACCGCGATCTTCCGGCAGAGAGCGGCGGGCGCCTTCTCACGACCGCCGTCCCAGGTGCCGAGCGGTCCGAAGATGTTGTGGAAGCGAACGATGCGAGTCTCGAGGCCGTAGTCCTCGCGGTAGTGCGTGCAGAGGCGCTCGCCGACGAGCTTCTCCCATCCGTACGCGTCCTGGGGCTGCGCCGGATAGGCGTCTTCTTCGCGCAACGGCGTGACGGCGGGCTCATCCTGGCGATAGTCGGGATAGACGCACGCGGACGACGTGTAGAGGAACCTGTCCACAGCGTTCTCCCTGGCCGCGTCGAGCGAATGGATCGTGATGAGCGAGTTGTCGTGGAGAATCTTGGCGTGGTGGGACGAGATGTAGCCCATGCCGCCCATGTCGGCAGCGAGCGCGTAGACGTCGTCAATACCCCAGGTCGCCTGGAGGCAGCTCTCCCGGGATCGGAGGTCGAGCCGACGGAACTCGTCGGCGTCGCTCGGCCGGTACCGGGGCGGGGCGAGGTCGACACCTCGCACCCAGTGGCCCTGCTTCTTGAGAAGCGTGACCAGATGGTGGCCGATGAATCCTCCCGCCCCGGTAACCAGGGCTCGGCGAGGACGGGCTGGATCGCGTTCAGCATGCATGGCGCGACCTCATGAGCTCGGGGACGGTTCGCAGGATCAGCTTCAGGTCATAGGAAAGCGACCACTCAGTCACGTAGATGTAGTCGAGCTTCAGCATTTCCTCGAAGGGGATGCCGCTTCGCCCGAGCACCTGCCAGAGGCCTGTCATGCCCGGCTTCAGGTCGAGCCGCTTGCGCTCCCATCCCTCGACGTACTGGTGCTCATCGGGAATGAGAGGACGGGGTCCGACGAGGCTCATCTCTCCCCTCAGCACGTTGATGAGCTGCGGGAGCTCGTCGAGGGAGTATCGGCGAAGAAATCGCCCGACCCGCGTCACGCGTGGGTCGTTCGCGATTTTGAACATCTGACGACCCCCGCTCTGCGCGTGCATGTTGAGGTGCGCGAACTCGGCCTTCCGTGCTTCCGCGTCGATCTCCATCGTGCGGAACTTGAGGATCTGGAACGCTTGGGCGCGACACCCCATGCGGCACTGCCTAAAGAAGACCGGTCCTCGTGAGTCGAACTTGATCGCGACCGCGATAACGGCGAGGACGGGCGCGAGCGCCATGAGGCCGAAGGCCGAGCAGACGAGGTCAGTCGCTCTCTTGAGCAGGCGGGACGAGCGCGAGAGCCAGGGAAAGGGGAGCCCGATGAGCGGCAGCCCCTCGACCGTGTGAATGCCAACGCTCGGGCCGACGACCTCGTAGAGGCGCGGCACGATCTCCACCCGCACGGGCAGGTCCGAGAGCGAGCGCACGAGGGAGAGCGTCTCCTGGAAAGAGTCTTCTGGAAAGGCGATCACGACTCGCTCGGCGTCGAGCGCGTTCACGAGCGCCGGGAGCTCTTCGGGACGGCCGACCACGGCCAGAGGGGCGAGGTCCCGGGGAAGGGACGTCGCGCTGGCGTCGACGAATCCGAGGACGTTGAGACCGTACTCCGAGTGCTTGATCAGCTTGCGCGCGACGAGCAGACCCACCTCCCCGGCACCGACGATGAGCGTGTTCTGCAGGTAGGAGGGCCGGCGCCGGCAGAACGCGCGCGCCGACGCGCGACCGAGCGACACCAGAAGGACTGCGAGCGCCCAGAAGGTCACCAGCTTCGCGAGGCTTGGCATGGCAAGCCCGGTGACCCACGCTCCGACGAAGAAGAGCCATGCCCCCACCGTCACCATGTGGAAGACCGGGATCACGTCGTCTACTGTCGTGTCGTCCGTCCGACTCTCGTCCCGGTCGTAGAGCCCGTAGAGCTTCGTCAGGAGAATCCAGCCAGGCAACGTGGCGATGAAGAGCAGCAGCTCGAGACGCTCCTCCACCCGATCGGGCGAACCTTCAGCGTTGCCGAAGAGAAGCCGCGCCGTGAGGAAAGCGAGCATGAGTCCGAGGAGGTCGGCAGCGAGGAGTGCCCGTCGAACGAGCCAGCCTCGTCGCCGGACGGATCCACTCCTGCTCCACAGGCTGGCGTTCGTTGCCCGCTCACCGTAGGGCGGGACGGTCCCCACGCTCACGGCGTCCTCCACGGTCGCGGAACGCTGGGCCGCACTCACGAGAGGCTCCCGGAGACGGGGGGATGGTAAGGACGGACACGAACGGCCGGGTCGACGCCGTCGAGGTAGACGCGGCCGGCGCACGCAGCATCGGCGTCCTCCCAGACATCCTTCGGCTCTGCCCCGGTGAGAACGAACCCGAACGTCGCTGCCGGGCAGGCGTCGAGCAACCGGCGGGCCTCAGCTAGGACCGGCGGGCGCGCGTGTCTCGCCGACGCTACGACGAGAAGCGCATCCACTCGCGGCATAAGTGCGATCGCGTCGCCGACGCCCAGCAGCGGGGGCGCGTCGATGAGGACGAGTTCGGTGCGCCGACTGAGCTCCCTCAGGGCGTCCCCGAGAGCCTGCGTGCCGACGAACTCGCCAGGTTCGGGCCGCAACGAACCGGACGTGACGACTTCCAACACTCCCTGCGCCTCCTCGGAGATTGAGATCAACGAGGGCGACCCGCCGTCCCGCGCGCGCAAGCGCGACCGCCAGATTCGCGGCTGTCGCAGACGTCCCCTCGCCCTCCAGCGCACTTGTGACCATGATCGTTCGGGCCCCGTGCTCAAGCTGGGCAAGCTCGAGGTTCGTCCTCAGGATGCGAAAGGACTCCGCCTCGACGCCCTCGGGGTCGGCAAGCATCACGAGCCGGTCGTCCTCGCCGAGACCTCGCGGAAGGCGGGCGAGAAGCGGCAAGCCGAGGCGCGACGAGATCTCCGAACCGGACCGGACGCGCGTGTCGAGTGCCTCGCGCGAGAAGGCGAGCCCGACGGCGAGGAGGAGGCCGAGCGCGATTCCGAGAAGCCCGTTACGAACCGGCCGCGGACTGACGACGTCGGCGTCTATGGCCGGATAGACGAGGACGAAGCGCGAGCTCAGAAGGGCTTCGCCGGCCTCCAGCTCCTGCTCCCGCTCGACGAGGCTCAGGTAGACCGCCGACCGGGTGAGTCCGTTGAGGGAACGCGAAGAGTGCTCGGGACCATCCCGGCGGCGGTCGGCCGCCTCGAGCCGATCGAGCGCGCGGGCGAGCACCTCGCGGGCCGACCGGAACGCCCCCAAACCGAGGTTGCGACGGTACTTGATGAACTCACGCGCGTACGCGTTCGCCAGTTGCGAGGCGAGCGGCGCCGAGGAGGCGGCCACGCGGAAGACGAGGATGTCCGCGTTCGCCTTCGGGCTGACGGTCGAGT
>WNFV01008040.1_pt1 | contig 12018 bp, 6 predicted proteins | sample 5400101 | NCBI WGS metagenome assembly WNFV01 (sample SAMN13153361, study PRJNA577476) | soil metagenome | isolation source: 115 cm soil or saprolite under grassland replicate 1 | place: USA:California | collected 2016-06-15
AGTATCAGGAGTGGGAGCGCAACATCACCTTCCACACGATGATCCACGAGTCCCTGAAGAAATTCATGGACGGCTTCAACTACGACGCGCATCCGATGGGGATGCTGATCGCCACGGTGGCCGCCATGTCCACCTTCTATCCCGACGCGCACAACATCTTCGACGCCGCGTCGCGCACCAAGCAGACTCATCGCCTGATCGCCAAGATGCCGACACTCGCGGCGTTCGCCTACCGGCACAGCCTCGGAATGCCGTACGTCTACCCGGACAACAGCCTGTCGTACGCCGAGAACTTCCTGCACATGCTCTTCAAGATGCCCTCGGAGACCTACAAGCCGAATCCGGCCATCTCGAGGGCCCTGGACGTCCTCTTCATCCTGCATGCCGACCATGAGCAAAACTGCGGAACGCACGCCATGCGCGGCATCGGCTCCTCTCACCCCGATCCTTACTCCGCGGTGGCCGGCGCGGCCGCGGCTCTCTACGGCCCGCTCCACGGGGGAGCGAACGAAGAGGTCCTGAAGATGCTGGCCGAGATCGGCTCGAAGGACCGGGTTCCGGGCTTCATCAAAGAGATCAAGGAAGGCAAGGGCGAGAAGCGCCTGATGGGCTTCGGGCACCGCGTGTACAAGAACTACGATCCGCGCGCCCGCATCATCAAGAAGATCGCCGACGACGTCTTCGAGGTCACCGGCCGCAATCCGCTCCTGGACATCGCGCTGGAGTTGGAACGCATCGCGCTGCAGGACGAGTACTTCGTCAAGCGCAAGCTCTATCCCAACGTGGACTTCTACTCGGGTCTCATCTACCAGGCGATCGGCATGCCGACCGCGGCGTTCACGGTGCTCTTCGCCATCCCGCGCACCTCGGGCTGGATCTCGCAGTGGCAGGAGCTGCTCGCCGACCCGGAGCAGAAGATCGCCCGCCCCCGCCAGGTCTACGTCGGTCCCGAAGAGAGACAGTTCGTCCCGATCGACAAGCGTTAAGCGACAAATCGGCGGATGCCGAATTCCAAGGGCGGCCTCACGGCCGCCCTTACGTTTTGGACGTTAGAGAACCGAGCGCATCGGTCCAGCTCTTCTCGTACTCCTGGAAGACCTCCGGCCGCCCGGCGAGCCCGCTGTGGACGAGAGTCAGATGCGTCCCTCCGGCGGCGGGCTCGAGGCGAAATTCGACGCTGTTTCGCAGGTCTGGGTGCCGCGAAGAAAACCAGGTCTTCACGATTCGCCGGGAAGGCTCCACGACCTGGTACTGCCCCCTGGCCCAACGTGTCTCTCCGCCGGCATCCTCAAACTCGAAACGGTACTCTCCGCCGGGACGGAGATTGACGTGCGCCCGAGTCAATCCTCCTCGGGCGCCCCACCACTTCATGATTTCCTCCGGGTCGGTCAGCGCGCTGAAAACTTCCTCGGGGGTCCGGCGGATCTCCCGCGCGATCGTCAGCGCGTCCTTCTGCCGGCCGCCGCCCGGGCCTCTCCTCTCCATACTCCCCCGATTATGCCGGTCTGTAACAATTGAAGCAGAGGAAAAAACCGTCCCGGCGGCTGGCCCGCCTCCCTCGTCGGCACGCGACGGCCCGGCCGCGACAGACAGAACTTGGCCGTCGCTTGTCGTTCAGTCGCACAGGCAGTGAGGCGATTGTTATTTCGCGGCGTGCTCCTTCACTCACGCCTCCTCTGGGAGGCGGCCCCGCTGCCGGGACTCGCAGTTTGGCTTAAGCCGGAGTGAAAGCCCCGGAGACGGCGGCGTTTCCCGTAGAAGGTGATGGGTGACGAGGATGGACAAGTACTACCGGCGCCTCGGTGAAAATGCGAGGAACCCTCAGGGCCGGCCGGTTCTTGCCCTTGCGACAGGCCGGCGCGTGCCGACGGAGGGAAATGCCGACGGCTCCGGGGCGAGTTTTCAGATCCAGTCATGCCGTCGCGCTTCACGCATATGGATGGGGACTAGAATGCCGGCGCGCACGCATGAACGCCGGCCAGATCGCCGCCCTGCTCGCCTCCTCCGCCGGCGCCGGCGTGATGAACGCCATGGCGGGGGGCGGCACGATCCTGACCTACCCGACGCTCCTCTTCCTGGGCGAATCCGCGATCACTGCCAACGCGACCTCCACCGTCGCGCTCTGGCCGGGCGCGGCCTCCAGCATGTATGGCTACCGCCGCGAGGTCGCGGCGCACCGCGACTGGTTGAAGACGCTCTTCCTGCCGAGCCTCCTGGGAGGCTCCCTCGGCGCGGTCCTTCTTCTGCGCACGCCGGCGCGTTCCTTCCAGAAGTTCGCCCCATTTTTGATCCTCTTCGCGACGGTCCTCTTCATGCTTCAGGGCGTGGTCGCTCGGTGGGCAAGGTCGGAAGGAGAGGGCTCCGGGGGACCCCGCCCGTCCCGCTGGGCGGCTGCCTGGATCTACCAGTTCGGGGTCGGGATCTATGGCGGATACTTCGGGGCCGGAATCGGCATCCTGATGCTCGCGGTCCTCGGGTTCCTCGGGCTCTCCGACATCCATGCCGCCAACGGCATCAAGAACTTCTTCGGCATGTGCATCAACGGCGTCGCCGCCGGCTACTTCATTATCCGGGGCGCCGTGGACTGGCCCGCGGCTTTGATCATGATCGCCGGCGCGATCGCCGGCGGCTTTGCCGGCGCCGGTTTTGCCCGCCGGATCGGCCGCGACAAGGCCCGCGCGGCCGTCATCTTCATCGGCCTCCTCGTCGCCGTCATCCTCCTCTTCCAGAGCCGCTGAGATCTGGCAGATCTTCCCGCGTTAAGTTGTTTTCTCGCAGAGAATGTGTGCTTCGTAAAGTCGTTCCGGTCGCTTGTTTCAGAGTGGTCGAGACAGCTCTTCTGGATATTTCTCCCCAATCATTCGCCACTCTGGGCTGCGAGTCTTTCCGACAAAGCTCAGCACCTGAAGTTTCCGTTTCGGTGATAGAAATGAGAACACCGTCATCAGAGAAGGTCGCTTGGACGAAGAGCCAGGATCCCTCCGGCAACGACCCGTCCCCAATTCATCCTTCCCATGGAGATCTCGCCCCTCTTACTCCAGGAGGCCGGCTGCGGGTCGTTCGGAGAAGGGCAGCTCGTCCGCGGGCCGGCTGTTCGTCGCCGGCGCGGCGTGGGTCTCCGAGAGACCGTGCAAAGAGACGCCGAGCAGGCGGACGGGCCTCACGCCCGCCTCGGTCTTTTCGAGGAGCGAGACGGAGCGTCCGGCGATCTCTTCCGACGCCCGCGTCGCCGGGTCGTGCGTGTGGCTGCGCGTGATCGTCTCGAAGTTCGAGTAACGCAGCTTCAATACGACGGTCCGCGCGAAGAGCTTCTTTCGCGCAAGCACGTCCGCCGCAGCGAGCGCCAGGCCATGGACCTCACGCCGGATTGCTTCGAGGTCCTTCAGGTCTTGCGCGAAAGTGTTCTCGCAGCCGATGGACTTTCTTTCGCGGTGGGGCTCGACGGGACGGTCGTCCTGGCCGAAGGACATCCGCCGCAGCGTCTCGGCATAGCTTCCGACCGTCTCCGCCAGGACCGAGGCGTCGGCGGAGCGCACGTCCACCAGTCGTTCGATCCCGGCGGCGCGCAGCCGGGCGGCGGTCTTCGGGCCGACGCCCCAGAGCGCGTCCACCGGCAGCTTCTGGAGAAAACGCTCCACCCTCTCCGGCGCGATGACGGTCAGTCCGTCCGGCTTCTTCCAACCCGAGGCGATCTTGGCCAGGAACTTGTTCGGCGCGACGCCGGCGGAGGCCGTCAAACTTGTCTCCTCACGAATGCGCTCCTTGAGTCTTCGCGCGACATCCATCCCCAGCGCAAGTCCCCACGCGTTTTCGGTCACGTCGAGGTAAGCCTCGTCGAGCGAGAGCGGCTCCACGAGCGGGGTGACGCTGCGGAAGATTTCGAAGACCTGGCGGGAGACGGCGCCGTACTTGGCGAAGTCCGGCCGCACGATGACGAGCTGCGGGCAGAGACTCACGGCTCTCGCCATCGGCAGCGCCGAGCGCACACCGAACGCCCGGGCCTCGTAGCTCGCCGCGCAGACCACCCCGCGGCTCCTCGGGTCGCCCCCGACCGCCACCGGCCTGCCGCGCAGCGCCAGGTCGTCTCTCTGTTCGACAGAAGCGTAGAACGCGTCCATGTCCACGTGCAGGATCCGCCGCGGCCGGCCCTCCGTCATCACAGTCCTTCGTTCATTGATCGAATTGGCTGCTAAAGGCCGAGAAGCAATCGAACATACCGCTCTTGTCAAACCTCCCAACCGGACACATCTAGTACGCGGCGAGCAATCGCGCGGCGCGCTCGATCTCTGCCTCGTCCGGCAGGAAGGCCTCCTCGAGCGGCGGTGAGTAGGGAATGGGAGTGTCGAGAGCGCCCACGATGCGGACCGGCGCGTCGAGGTACTCGAAGGCTTCTTCCTGGATGACGGCTGCGAGGCTCTCGCCAATCGAGCCGGTGCGCGTGTCTTCGTGAACGATGAGGACGCGTCCGCAATGGCGCGCCAGCGCGAGCAGCGCGTCGCGGTCGAGCGGAACGAGGCTGCGCAGGTCGAGGACGGCGGCTCCGGTTCCATCCTTAGCGAGCCTCTCGGCGACTCGCATCGCCACGTGGACGTAGGCGCCGTACGACACGATCGCGAGGTCCTTCCCTTGGCGCCGCAGGGCGGCTCTGCCGATCGGGATCGGAGATGGAGGTTCCGATGAGAGCGCCTGCTTGATCCGCGGATCGCGGTAGAGCGCGATGTGCTCGTAGTAGAGGACCGGGTCGGGGTCGGCCACGGCCGAGGCGAGCAGCGCCCGCGCGTCATGCGGTGTCGAGGGAACGACGATCTTCAATCCAGGAGTCCGGTAGAACCAGGCCTCCGTGTTCTGGCTGTGGTACGGGCCGGCGTGGCGCAGCCCTCCCCACGGCATGCGTACGACCATCGGCACCGAGGCTCCCCAGCGGTAGCGGATCTTGGCCGCGTTGTTGACGAGTTGGTTGAAGCCGGTGGCGACGAAGTCGTTGAACTGCATCTCGCCGATGGGCCGCTCGCCCGCCAGCGCCGCGCCCACGCACACGCCGAGCACCGCGCCTTCGGCCAGCGGTGAGTTCAGGATGCGATCTCCGAACTCCTCGAGCAACGGTTTCAAAAGCAGGAAGGCGTTACCGTACTTGCCGCCGACATCCTCGCCATAGGCGAAGACGCGCGGGTCGGAGCGCAGAGCGTCGCCGACGCCCATCATGACGGCTTCGAGAAACGTCTTCCCCTTAGGATCGAAGGCCGGCCCCGCCTCGAGCGGCGGCAGAACCGCGGTCTCTTTCCCGCGCGCCGACGGTTCCAGCACTTCGACTCGCCGGCGCGCCGGTTCGCCCGCGAAGACATTTTCCGCCGCCAGATTCGACTCCGGCCACGGGGCATCGATGATCCGGCGCGCCTCCGCTTCGACGAGCGCCTCGGCTTCCTTCTTGATACGCGGCAGGTCGCCGTTCCCGATGACTCCCTCCGCCTCGAGGCGAGCGGCGTAGCTTGCGATGGGATCGCGCCGCGACCAGAACTCGTAGAGCGCGCGGTCGGCGTAGCCCTGCTCGAAGAGCCGAGGATAGTCCCACGAGATGGGCGGCTCCTTGCCGAGATAGAGCATGTCGTCGTGGTGCGCGTGGCCGCACATGCGCATGCACACGAGCTCGATCAACGCCGGCCCCAGCCCCGCGCGCGCCCGCTCGGAGGCCCACGCGAACGCCGCCGCGATCCCCTCGGGGTCGGTCCCGTCGAGCGTGACGCCGGCGATACCGTAGCCCGCCGCTTTCTCGGCGAAGACCCGCGCGGCGGATTGCTCGGGAACCGGCGTGGACAGGGCCGTCTGATTGTTCTCGACGCAGAAGACCGTCGGGAGCCGCCGCGCCGCGCACAGGTTGATCGCCTCGTGCCACTCGCCGAGTGAGGTCCCGCCCTCGCCCATGAAGCAGACCGCCACGCGGCCGGAGCCCTCGCGGGCGAAGGCCATCGCCATGCCGGCGGCCGTCAGGGCCGAGATTCCCAGAGGCGCGGCCGGAGGCAGGATTCCCCAGGACAGGTCTCCGACGTGAAGGTCCTTGCCATCCATCGGCGGGCCGGCCTTGCCCATCTGCGCGTTCAGGATCATGCGCACCATCGAAGCGTCCGGGCGCATCGCGAGCGCCGCGCCAAGATCGCGGATCAGGGGCGCGACGACGTCGCCCCGCCAGGAGCCGTCGCCGTCCCGGTAGCGTTCGCCGCGCCGGAGCCTCACGGCGGCCGCGTAGATCGCCTCCTGCCCGAGCGACCGGAATCCTTTTCCCTGGAACGGCATCCCGCGGTAGCGAACCTCGCTTCCCGAAAAGAAAGACTTCAACCGGTTGTCCGTGGCGCGCGTCAGGACCATGCCGCGCAGGATCTCGGCCCTCTCCTCCGGGGTCAGACCGGCCGCGATCGCCTCCCGCCGCAGGAACCCGTCGCAGGCATCGAGCAACTCCTGCCGCGCCTGTTCGAGCCGCCGCTCCACGGGAATGCCGGGCGTCGCCTCCGGTAGTCCTTCCGGCGGCGCCTCGTCGAAATGCCGTTTCAAAGACTCGGCCAGCCCGGGCCGGAGCGTCTCGATCGCCGCAGGGTCGCGTCCCGGATCTTTCCGGCAAACCGCTTCGAACGCCGCGGCCGCGGATGCCAGGGCAAAGGGATGTCGCTCCGCGACGAAAGCGGCAAAGCGCTGCAGAATCCCGCCGCGGACACGAGGCGATGCAGTCGAAGGAGACTCCACCGATCGTTCCACGGCCGGGATGTTAGCTTGGAATCGAAGAGCCCGGTGGCGTCTTGAAGCAGCGAGAGCAGATCCTTCGCTTCGCTCAGGATGACAGGGAGGGGGCGAGGGGATGACCGAATCTATTCGGTTGCGGACTTACGATTCAGGACACTAGCATCCGGAATCATGGACGAATCGAGCCAGCTGGACCTCTTCGGCTCACCGCGGCCTCAGGGTTCGCGCGCCGACATCGCCTTGAGAGAGCGGTTGGAGCGGGAGCACGCGGAGACGGCGGAGATCGCGGCGCGGCTGCCCGGCAATGTCTTCTTCGGAACGAGCTCCTGGGGCTTTCCTGGCTGGGCGGGGATCGTTTATTCGCGGCGGGCGTCTTCCGCAGTGCTGGCGCGCGAAGGACTCACCGAGTACGCGCGCCATCCCCTGCTCAGAACCGTCGGGATCGACCGGGGCTTCTACTCCCCGATCCCCGAAGCGGACCTCCTCCGTTACGCGATGCAGCTTCCGGCAGGATTCCGCTGCTGTGCCAAGGCGCCGGCAGCGGTCACGGCCGCGGAGCTTGCAGGGCAACGCGCCGCGAATCCAGATTTCCTGCGGCCGGAGCGTTTCGTCGAGGAGATGATCGAGCCGTTCCGCGCCGTGTTCGCGGATCACGCGGGGCCGTTCCTGCTGCAGTTCCCGCCGGCAGGGGCGGGAAGCCGGGATCGGTCGGGTTCCTTCGCCGCTAAGCTCGGCCGGTTTCTCGCGGCGCTGCCGCGGGATTTTCGCTACGCGGTTGAGCTTCGCGACCGGTCTCTTCTGACGGAGGAGTACCGCGCGGCGCTCGCCGAAGCCGGGGTGGCCCACGTCTACAACTACGCGACCGCGATGCCGATGCCGCAGGAACAGGCGGCGGTGGTTTCTCTCCAGACGGCATCTGTCGCCGTGATCCGCCTTCTGCTCGCCCCGGGAACCCGCTACAACGACCGCCGCGACGAGTTCGAGCCGTTCGACCGGATCGTCGCGCCCGATCTCGAGATGCGGCGGCAGGTCGTCTCGCTCGCCCGGCAAGCCTCCTCGCTCGGCCGGGACGTCTTCGTCCTCGTCAACAACAAGGCCGAGGGCTGTTCCCCTCTGACGATCCGCGCCCTCGCTGAGATGCTCGCCTCCGAATCAGCCTGATTCAGTCGTCCAGGCGCGCCCCTGAGAAGAGCGGCCGACCCGCGGTGGCGATGCGGAAGCCGTAGGCGGCGAGCGCCGCGAGAACGATGAGGAGAAAGAGAGACGTCCCCGCGTACCAGGCCGAGGAGTCGGTCGTCAGAGGAAACTCCAGGAAGTGTCCGAAATAAAGTCCGAAGACGAGCGCGAGAAGCCCGAAGCGGAGAAAGACGAGGATCATGGCGGCGGCCAGGACGAGGCCGAAGGCCGTGGCGATCGACCCGCCCTGTCCCAGATTCTCTCTCGCGACGCCCGAGAGCGGCACCGCCATGATCAGAGCGAAGGCCCCGACGGCCAGCCATTCCTTTCGAAGGACAGCCCGCAGAAGAAAGAAGAGCAGGGCGAACGCGAGAGCAAGCAGCATGCTCACCGCCGACCCTTCGACGAGGTGGCCGGCGACGAAGCGCGGTCCGAGCAGCGTGTCATCCCACGAGAAGGGAGGAATTGGCGGCGCCGCTTGGAAGGCGCGGAGCGTGAGCTGCCCGACCTCGCTCCAGACACCCTCGAAAACGCCGAGCAGCGCGCCGGCCAGCAGAGCCCGCCCCACCAGAGGATCGGTGAAGCGTCCCGAGAGCAGGCGTGTCCAGGTGATCAGCGAGTCCGGCCAGCGCCGCCGGATGAGAGGCTCCATAGCGATGTAGATCAGCCAACTCAAGCCGGCGAAGAAGAGAGACGAGCCCAACCCCTGGATGAAGAGCGGGTACTCCGAGATGTTGCCCACGTGGCTCGCAACGAGCGCCCAGGAGAGCATGAAACTAAGGAAGATGAAGGCCGCCACGCGCATCGCTCCCCGCCGGTCTCCGCGGGAGAGGCGCAGGTTTCGGCGGGCGAGCAGGGCGCCGCCGACGAGCAGAACCGTGAAGAGGCTCGCGAGGAAGATCTGGAAGGCATTCGACCGGGATCTCGACTCACCCGGCGGCACTCGGGGCGGGCGGCTCCACGGTCCTACGAGTTCGAAATACACCGGCCGGCCGCGGTACGCGGCGGCCTCGACGCGCAGAGGGCGATCGGCGCGTTCGGGCTTCCCTTCCGCCCAGGCCATCCGGGCGTCGGCGTAGAAGGGAGGGAGCCACCGGGGCTCACTGGACGCGAAGGCCGCGCGGTCGAGCCCGGCTTCGGCAAAGAGATCTTCCCAGTCCGGCGGCCGGTCGGCGGCCGCCGGGATAGTCGCCGCAGAAGGCACGGCCTCGAAGCGGATCAGGCGGCCGAGAGGGTCGAGCTTCATGCCGACCATTCCCGCCATCGAGGGCGGCGGATCAGTCTCCCTCACCAATATCTGGCCGGCGCCGTCGCCGCGGAATCGCTCCGCGATGAGCGGGGCGGGACTCTGCCGGTACCAGAAGTAAATCGCGGCCGGACGTCCCGACTCGATCCCTTTCCATCGGTCTTTCGATTGGTCGTGCTCCTCGACCCAGCGGCGGTATTCGCCGTTGCCGGAAAAGCCCCAAGCGATGTCGGCGGGCTTGTCGGTGTAGCCGAGCCTTCGGGCGATCTCCCTCGACTTCTCGATGAGCGCGTCCGGAGGTTTCTCCAGCGGCACGTGTCCGTGGCGGTAGGCCCGCGGCGAGAGATAGGCGGCGAGCGCGAGTCCCGCGAGGATCGAGACCAGGCAAGCCCACGCCGTGCCGGGTTTCATGCTTTCGTCGCTGCCGGCCGCGGCGACCATCTCGGGAGAGGGGGTCTCTCCGGCGGCGATCGCGGCGGCGAGCGGATCGGCTCCGGGCAGCGCCGCGGCCACGGCGGCGGCAGAGCGGGGCCGCTGGCCCGGCTCCTTCTCCAGGCAGCGCAGGATCGCGCGCTCGACGGCCGGATCGAGCTCCTTCGTGACGGTCGAGGGAGCGGTGGGCTGCTCCTGCGAGTGCTTGCGCCGCCATTCAGCCACGGTCGCCGCCTCGAAGGCTTTCCTTCCCGTGAAGAGCTCGTAGAGGACCAGGCCCAGGGCGTAGAGATCGCTCTGCACCGAGGCGCCCTTGCCGGCGAGCTGCTCGGGCGCCATGTAGGCGGGAGTGCCTCCGACTTCGGCGCCGCCCTCCTCGTCGTCCGCGCGAACGGCGAGGCCAAAGTCTGTGATCCGCGCCCGGCCCCGCCCGTCCAGCATGACGTTGCCGGGCTTCAGGTCCCGGTGCAGAACGCCCTGATCGTGCGCCGCCGCCAGTCCCGCGCAGAGCTGCCGCGCGATCTCGACCGCCTTGTCGCCCGGGAGCCTCCCTATCCGCCGCAGGAGCGAGGCGAGGTCCTCCCCGTCCACGTACTCCATCGAGAGGAAGTGCCGCCCCTGGATCTCGCCCACGTCGTAGACCCGGCACACGTTGGGGTGGGAGATCTGGCGCGCGTGGCGCACTTCGGCGTAGAAGCGATCGATCCACGTTTTCTCTGAGGCGAGCTTTCCCGGGAGAAACTTCAACGCGACCGGCTGTCCGAGCTTCAGGTCGTCGGCCCGGTAGACTTCGCCCATGCCGCCGCGGCCGATGAGGCCGAGGATGCGGTAGCGCTCGATGAGCACGGCTCCCGGCGCAAAGCCCCCCGTTTCGATCGATTCAGAGGAGACGAAACGGCCGACCGGATCGGACGGGGAGGCGCGCCGCCGCGCCGCCTCGATCTCCGATGGCGTCGCGAGCCCGGTCGGGAGCTGGGAGACGGAGCTGATCGGCCGTCCGCATGCGGAGCAGTACCGTCCGCTCTCGGAAACCTCGGCCGAGCAGGAGGGACACTTCATCGCGGCGATCGTTATCCCTTCACTCCGTCCCTCTCCCAGGTGGGAGAGGAAGAAAGCAGGTTAGGGCGAAACCTGGGCCAACGCCTTGTCCGTCTCGGCGAGGAGGGCTTCGGGGCCGACGGGGGCGCCGGTCGCGTGGTTTATCCACATGTCGGGAGTGACGTTACCCATCTTCGCCATCCGCTCGAACTCGGGGCCGATCGCGCCCGTCTTCTCGATCTGGCGGTCGATCTGAAAGGCGATCATGTGGCCGAGCGGGTAGTCCGGCAGGTAGAGAAACGAGTTGATCATGTGCGAGTAGATCGCGAGGAGCGTGACGTCCTTCTCCTGGAAGATCGGCGCGTAGTAGCGGTTCCAGACGTCGCGCGCGATTCTCAGCGTGGCTTCCTTCAGCTGCGCCGCCGTGGCATCCGGTTGCTCGTACATCCAGTGCCAGGCTCCCATGTCCACGAGCGCGACGCCGGCGATCTCGAAAGTGCCCCAGAAGTCGTTCAAGATCGTCAGCGCGCGGCTCTTCGGGTCGGGCTTCGAGAGCCCGAGCAACTCCAGATCTCTGGCCTGAAAGACGAAGGCGAGGGCCTCGGTGAAGGCCGTGTTGGGGACACCCGCGAGCAGAGTATGGTCGATTTCGTTCAGCGAGAGGGTCTGCTCGACGTTGTGCCCCATTTCGTGAACGGCGATGTTGAAGCCCTTGTAGTTCATCCCCTCCTTTTCCACGCGCGTGCGCAGATGCGCCTGGTCGCCGCGGCGGGCGGCGCCCATGGCGTGTCCGGAGCCGCGGGCGGGGTCCACGACGATGTTTCCAGCCAGGAACTCCGCCTTCTCCTTCGAGAAGCCCAGCTTGACCAGAAGATTCGGGATGTCCTTCTTGTAGGCCTCCGCCGTCGGATACTTCTTGCGCACGATCTCGTCGAGCTCGACCTCGGTATAAGCACCGCGCGGTTTGAAGCCCGCGTACCAGATGTCGAAGGGCTCGAGCTTACGGTTCAAACGCTTGGCGACGAGCCGCGCCACGCGGGGCGCCAGCGGCGAGGAGAGCACGTCCTCGAGCATCTTGCGGAAGCGCGCTTCGGGGATCTGGCGGTTCTCATCGAAGCGGCGCGCGATCATCGTGGGAGCGGTCGGCGAGTAGGGATCGGCCAGCCGAACCGCCTGGAAGGCCTTGAGCAGCATCGCGTAGCGCGTGTCCGGCTCGGGGGCGTTGCCGGCCCTGCGTCCCGCGGGAACCGGCGCGTCGGAGTCTTTCTCGGCCGCCGGCCGCACCTCGTTGGTGAAAGGATTCCAGTCCACCTGGGGGTTGTTCACGACCGAGTCGGGGATCGTCTGGGTGACGATCCGTTCCACGACCTTGGTGATTGTCCGCTGCTTGGCGAGGC
>WNFV01008044.1_pt1 | contig 12016 bp, 8 predicted proteins | sample 5400101 | NCBI WGS metagenome assembly WNFV01 (sample SAMN13153361, study PRJNA577476) | soil metagenome | isolation source: 115 cm soil or saprolite under grassland replicate 1 | place: USA:California | collected 2016-06-15
AGGTTGCGGCCTTGATCGACGCCGAGGAGATCGACGCGCTCGTCATCGACTCCGCGCGCGACTACAGCCACCTGCCCTCTGTCCAGCACCTCGCGCGAGTCGCCCCGATGTACCAGACGTACGCGATCAACGCTTGCGCCGACCTCGCGGAGCGCATGGGAGCGCACTATTACGGGCTCTATGACCTATCGCGTGACGAGATCGCGACCGCCGTCGAGAGGGAGCTGGGCCGCGGTCGCTAGCCGAGTGGCGCCGCTGGCGGTGCTCATGCTGGCTGCTTGCTCGTCGTCGCAGCCCACCGCAACCGCGACGCCTCCATCGGCCTCACTGACAATTCAATCACCCTCGCCCTCGCCGAGCCCGTCGAGCGACGAGGTCCCTGTGCCGGAGCAGGTGCTGCCGCCCGCGACGGACCCCCCGGTCGCCATGCTGTGCTCCAAGCCGATCGTCACCGCGGCCGACGGCAACGCCACGCCACTTTTCTGCCGGAGCGGCGCGCTCAATGTGCTTGCGTGGAAGTACTACGCGGACATCAGCGCGAGCATCCTCGGCCTCGGCTTGAATCCAAACGAGGGTCAGCCCCAGGCAGCGATGTGCGACGACATCGCCCACAACGGCGCGACCCGCTCGACAGAGGTCAACGGCTATCGGTTGGCGGCCGCCTACTACGGCTGGACCTTCACCTTTGACCCGACGAAGGTGACCTGCCAATGAGCGTCGGTACTATCTAGCTGCCCATGGCACTCGACCGCTATTCCTACCCATTCACCGCGATCGTCGGCCAGGACGAGATGAAGCTCGCCCTGGTCCTCAACGCCATCAACCCGACGATCGGTGGGGTCCTGATCCGGGGCGAGAAGGGAACCGGCAAGTCGACTGCGGTGCGCGCCCTCGCGCGCCTGCTGCCCGACCAGGAAGTCGTCGAGGGGTGCCACTTCGGATGCCATCCCGACGACCCCGAGGACTGGTGCGCCGACTGCCGGGAGCGGGCGGTCGCCGGGTCCCTGCCGGTGGCCACGCGCCGGATGCGCGTCGTCGAGCTTCCGATCAACGCGTCGGAGGACCGGGTCGTGGGCACCATCGACCTGGAGGCAGCTCTGAAGGAGGGTTCGCGCCGCTTCGAGCCGGGAGTGCTCGCGGAAGCGAACCGCAACATCCTTTACGTGGACGAGGTGAACCTGCTCGATGACCACATCGTCGACGTCCTCCTCGACGCTGCGGCGATGGGCGTCAACACGGTCGAGCGAGAGGGCGTCTCGGTATCGCACCCCTCCCGGTTCATCCTCGTCGGGACCATGAACCCAGAAGAGGGGGAGCTGCGGCCGCAGCTGCTCGACCGGTTTGGGCTGTGCGTCGACGTGGAAGGCATCCGCGACCTCGACCAGCGGGTCTCCATCGTTGAGAAGCGCGCGGTATGGGAGGACGACCCGAACCTCTTCTACCAGCAGCACGCCGAATCCGAGCAGGCGGTGAAGTCGCAGATCGCGGAGGCGATCGGGACCTTTCCCGAGGTCACGCTGCCCCGCGAGATCCTGCGCCTGATCGCCCAGATCTCGATCGCGCTCGAGGTCGACGGTCACCGCTCCGACCTTGTCTGCGCGCGCGCCGCCCAGGCCAAGGCGGCGTACGACAGCGCCGACGAAGTAGGCGTCAGCCACGTCAGCGACGTCGCGGAGATGGTGTTCGCACATCGCGTCCACTCAGTTCCATTCGGGAAGGGCGGGCCCAACCTGGGCGAGGTGATCTCGCGGATGGTGGGCAATCAGTAGGCGAAGCGCGCCTTAGCGCGCCGTCCTTACGCGGGCTACGCCCGCCCCAGGCCTGAGCAACTCCTCCCCACCGTGTGGGGAGGGGACAGCAACTCCTCCCCACCCTGTGGGGAGGTGGCGCGCAGCGCCGGAGGGGACTTGCGGGTGGTGGTTCACGCCTGGACCAGGCCGGAATCTCCTAGTCCCGACTCAGCGTGCTTTCCTGGCCGACAAGGTCTCGGCGAGATGAGGTGGCGCGCATGCCAACCAGCCGTCGGTGATCGCGCCCTGGAGCGCTCGCTTGCTGAGCCGATCGAGCTGGATGAGCACCGCGGCATATCCGTCGAAGTGGGGAATCGTGAAAAAGGCACGGGGATTGGCCATCAGCTGCACGTCCTTTTCTTCCAGGCTGGACACGCGTACCGCGGCGATCGGACCGCCGGGTGGCGTCGCATCGCCGAAGCGTCGGATGTCCGCCTTGCTGAACGGCCGCTCCCAGGCGAAAGCCTTGCCGGCGACGAACCACGTGCGATTTCCATGCCGCCTGCCTTCGGTTGACTCCGGCAGCGACAGCGCAATCCGCGCGACGTCATCCAGCGAGGTCATGCGGACAATTTTCGGCCCACCGCCAGGCTGTCCTAACAGGGGGGAATTACGAAAAACCGGCTCTAGACTGGTCGGCGGCATGGCGTCGGTCACCCAGGAACTCCAGCCCCGTAGGGCGGCGGAGCTTCTCGATCGGGTCGAGAAGAACATCCACCGCGTCATCGTGGGCAAGGACCGGGTCGTCCGGCTCGCCCTGGCGGGTCTCGTCTCAGGCGGCCACGTCCTCCTGCAAGACCTCCCTGGCACGGGCAAGACCATGCTGGCCCGTGCCCTCGCGACGTCGGTCGGGGGAAGGTTCCGCCGGATCCAGTGCACGCCCGACCTTCTGCCCTCTGACATCACAGGCTCGAGCGTCTTCAACCAGAAGGACCTGAGCTTCGAGTTCATCCCAGGGCCGATCTTCGCCAACATCGTGCTGGCGGACGAGGTCAACCGTGCGACCCCGCGCACTCAGTCGGCGCTGCTCGAGGCGATGGGGGAGGGCCAGGTCACTGTCGAGGGAACCACGCGCCACTTGGACCGCCCCTTCTTCGTCGTGGCCACCCAGAATCCTGCCGAGTTTCACGGCACCTATCCGCTCCCGGAGTCGCAGCTCGACCGCTTCGTGCTCGCCGCCGAGATGGGCCCACCCACCGACGCGGAGGCGATGGAGGTCCTTGCCCGCCGCGAGCATGGAGACCCGATCGCTGAGCTGACCGCGGTCCTCGACATCCGCGAGGTCATCGAGCTCCAGGAAGCCTGCCTCCGCGTCGTCGCCGCGCCGGCAATTCGGACCTACATCGTCGCTCTGCTGCAGGCGGTCCGCTCGAGGCCGGACGTCATCCTGCCCGCGAGCATGCGCGCGGGCGTCTACCTGCAGCGCGCGGCGCAGGCGTGGGCGCTGTTCGAAGGCCGCGACTTCGTGTTGCCCGACGACGTCAAGCTGCTCGCGGTGCCGGTGCTCGCGCACCGGCTGGGCATGCGTGGGCGCGGCAAGGCCGCCGACATGCTGAACGAGGTCGTGGCAACGCTTCCCATTCCCCCGCTGCGACAGCACTAGGCATCTCTTGAGACCGACCTGGCGGTTCGTCGGGGCCGTCGCCCTATGGCTGGTCCTGGAGTGGTACGGCGCGACCTCGGAGGTCTCCTGGCTCTTCCTTCTCGCCGCCTGGCTGCTGGCGTTGATCGTCGCCGGGGGCTTCTACGCGCTTTGGAATCGGGCGGGGCTGAGGCTGGAGCTCGGGGTCGAGAGCAGCCGTCCCGGGTCGGAGTCTCCGCTCTACGAGCTGCCGGAGCAGATGATTCGGACGAGCCCCTACCAGGCGCCGGTCTTCGAGACCGACGCGCTCGAGCTGACCGTGCGACTGCGGAGCTCCGGCGGCGCCAGGGGCCCGGCCTGGGTCAGCGGGCGCGCCGCGGGCAAGGAGATCAGGCTGGGCACCGGCCTCGTGCCGGCCGCCGGCTGGACGCGGGTCGAGGTGATCCGAGGACTGCGGCGCGGGCCCGTCGGTGCGACCGCGTGGGCGATCGGGACCAGCGACCCGTTGGGCTTCTTTCGCGGCCACCGCACTCGCCCGGACTCAGAGGTGGCGCTCGTGCTTCCGCGGTTCGCGTCCCTCGCCGGCCGGCGCCAGGCGCGCGAGCTCGAGGCGACGGTAGCGGCCCCGCGGGCGGGCTCGGGAAACGAGCTTTTCGGGATCCGCGAGTACCGGCCTGGCGATTCGCTGCGCAGAATCCACTGGCGATCGAGCGCGCGTCACGGTGAGCTGGTGGTCCGCGAGTACGAGCCGCCGGGCCTCCAGACTCTGACGATCCTCGTCGATCCGTCGCCCTCAACCCAGGACATGGCGGATCAGATCGCGCGCATCGCCGCCTCCGAGGCTTGGGACTGCATCCGCGAAGGGGGACGGGTGGTTATTGGCGCGCCCGCGCTTGAGCCAAGCGAAGCACCGCGGGACATGTGGTCGCAGCTCGAATGGTTGGCGAGATATCCCAACGTCCCCTCCGGCGGCTTCGCCGCCACCTCCCCAGCGAGTGGGGAGGGACTGGCGAGATATCCCAACGTCCCCTCCGGCGGCTTCGCCGCCACCTCCCCAGCGAGTGGGGACGAGGTGGTGCTCATCACGGCGAGCGCCGACCCGGAGTTGATGGAAATGGCGGAGAGGGCCAGGAGGGGGCGGGTCTGGGTCGTCGGGGAGGCCGAGATCGACACCCAGCTCGCGCTCGAGCGCGTCGGAACACAGTGGCCCCTGTGACGCGCTGGCTGCAGCTTCCACCATCGCCGGTCGAGCACTCGGTCGAGGGCCGGGCGTTCGTGTTCGCGGGTTTTGCGGTCGCCCTGCTGGCCATCGCGATCTACGGCCAGGACTACGTGATTCCCGCGGTGGGCGTGGTCGTCGCCGCGATCGGCCACACGGTCAGCTATCGCGAGCGAAACCTCAAGCGCGAGTTCTGGCGCCAGGCCTTCCTGGCCGCGATGGTGTTCGGCGCGCTCTTCTACGTCATCGCCGACTCTGCGCTGGCACTGTTCGGCGGCGTCCTCCCCCAGGCCAACTTCGCGATCCTCCTCGTCGCCGTCACCAGCTTCGACCTCAAGACGCGTCGCAACTGCTACTCGAGCCTGTGGATCAGCCTTGCGATCGTCTATCTCGCGGCCGTCTACGCCTGGGACTACACGTTCGGCGTCCTGCTGGCGGCCTGGACGCTATGCCTGGTCGGGTTCTGGGTGTCCTCACACCTGAGGCGGATGGAGGCCGACCTGCGCGCACCGGTCCGAGCGGTCGCCGTCTTGCTGGTCGGCGCCTTCGCGGGGGGCGTGGTTTGGTTCATCGCGGTCCCGCAGCCGTCGGGGGTTCCCGTGTCACCCCTGGTGATCTCGTTCCCCAACCTCACGACCTTCAAGGGCGGTCTCGAGAACCCCGCCCTCCCGCTCGTGCAGCTCACGGGCGATCCGACGGGGGCGACCAACAGCATCGACCTGCACTTTCGCGGCCGGCTTGGCGACTCAGCCGTCATGTACGTCCGGACCGGCGCACCGGCCTACTGGCGGGGACAGGTCTTCGACCTCTATCGGGACGGCGCCTGGACGAAGACCAACCCTGGCTATCGGGAGATGCCGCCATACGTGCCCGCCCGTCTCATGCCGGCACCGCCGCCTGACAACCTCGGCACATTCGTCCAGACGTTCCGCGTCCTGCGGCCGATGCCCGGGGTGATCAACGCCGCCTATCCGATCCAGAGCCTCTACGCGCCGGTCGCCGCGCTGCGTGAGGATGCCTATGGCACGTTTCATACCCCGGCGCAGCTTCGCGCGGGCCAGACGTACTCGGTCGTGTCGTATCTGCCCAACCTATCGCCCGAGGTCCTTCGCGCCGACGAGCTCCCAGGGCGCGGAATGCTCACCAACCCCGCTTACCTCGACACCGGCGGGTTGTCGACCCGGGGACGAGCGCTGGCGCACGAGGTGGCTTCCGAGGCGACCAATCCCTTCGACGTCGTGATGGCGCTCACCACGTATCTCCAGCGCAACTTCCGCTATACGCTCGACCTACCCCGCGTTCCAACCGGGCGCGACCCCGTGGACTGGTTCCTGTTCGACGTGAAGACCGGCTACTGCGAGCAGTTCGCGACGGCCGAGATCCTGATGCTGCGGAGCCTCGGAATCCCGGCACGGCTCGCGACGGGTTACGCCACGGGCGATTACGACGCCGTGCTCAACCAGGCCGTCGTCCGCGAGCGTGACGCGCATGCGTGGGTCGAGGTCTTCTTCGCCGGCCATGGGTGGGTGCCGGTGGATCCCACGCCGGGTGTCAACCCGCTTGCCTCGACACGCTTTCCCGACCACTGGGCGGGCGGCGGCATCGCGCGGCTGATCCCACACCTCACGCTCGGCGCCCCCGCGGCGGCCCTCGGCTCCCTCGGGGTGCTGGCGGTAATACCGCCGGCGATCGCGATCGCGATCGTGGCGGTGCTCCTCTACGCATGGTTCCGCCGCTGGGTATGGACCGCGCGGAGGAAGGCGGCCCCTGGCGAGAACGAGCTGCTTCGTCTCTACGAAAGGGTGCAGCGCCGAATGCGCCGCCGGCGGGCGCCGCCCGAGACGCCGCTCGAGTACGAGCAGGCGATGGGATCGGAGCTTCTTGTCGAGCTGACGGACGTCGTCAACGAAGGCGCGTACGCGGGACGGTGGCCCAATCCGCAGCGGGTGCGCGAGCTGGCCGAGCGAATATCCTGAGCTGTCAATGGCCGAAGCACTGAAGACGACGGGCGCCGAAGACGTCCGCTGGAATCTCAGCGACCTGTTCGCGTCGCCCAACGACCCCGGGATCGAGGCCTCGCTGCAGCAGCAGCTCGAGCGCGCGCAGGCGTTCGAGGCAGGGTACAAGGGCAAGGTCGCGACGCTCGAGCCGGCCTCGTTCGCGGAGATGATGCGCGACCTTGCCGACTACGAAGAAGCGGCGGCCAGGCCCGAGGTCTACGCCTACATGTTGCACAGTCAGGACACGCAGAACAACGCGGCGGGTCGCTTGCTGGCTCGCGTCCGCGAGGCGAGCGCCGAACGCGGCAGCCACATGGTGTTCTCCTCGCTCGAGCTGGCGCAGATCACCGACGAGCAGGCAGCCAGGCTGTACGCAGACCCGGAGGCGTCCAGGTACCGGCACACCGTCGAAGAAGCGCGCAAGTTCCGGCCGCACCAGCTTTCGGAGCCTGAGGAACGGGTCCTCACCGATTTCAGTCCCGTCGGAAGCGCGGCCTGGGTCCGGCTCTTCGAGGAGCTGTGCGCCCGGATCCGGGTCGACGTCGACGGCAGTGACCTGGCGCTGGACGAGGCCTTGAACCTGATGCGCGAACCAGACCGCGACGTGCGCCGGAAGGCCAGCGGCGCGGTCACCCAGGCATTGACAGCCGATATCCGGACCCGGGGCTACATCTTCAATGTCATCCTCCAGGACAAGGCGATCGATGATCGCCTGCGCCGCTTTCCGACCTGGATCAGCGCGCGCAACCTCGCCAACGAAACGTCAGACGAGGCTGTGCAGGCGCTGGTCGACGCGGTGACCGGCCGTTACGACGTTTGCATCCGCTACTACCGCGTCAAGCGGAAGCTCCTGGACGTGGGCGACCTCCACGAGTGGGATCGCTACGCCCCGGTTAGCGAGACGACCCGCGACCTCACCTGGGACGACGCCAAGGATCTGGTCCTCGGCTCGTACACCCGCTTTTCTTCGCGTGCGGGAAAGCTGGTCGAGGAGTTCTTCGACCAGCGCTGGATCGACGCCCCGGTCCTGCGCGGCAAAGCGGGCGGCGCGTACTGCATGCCCGTGACCCCGCACCACCACCCGTATGTGCTGATGAACTTCACGGGCAAGCTTCGCGACGCCCTGACGCTCGCCCACGAGCTCGGCCACGGGCTGCACGACCGGCTCGCCTCCAAGCAGCACGTGTTCGACTACCACCCCCCGCTGACGCTCGCGGAGACGGCCTCGGTGTTCGGTGAGGCGCTGACCTTTGACCGGATCATGGCCGAGGAGAAAGACCCCAAGATCCGCCTGGCGATGCTCTGCAACCAGTGCGAGGACGCGTTCTCGACGGTGTTCCGCCAGGTGGCGTTCAACCGCTACGAGGACGCGAGCCACAGCGCGCGCCGGAGCGAGGGCGAGCTGTCGGTGGAGCAGCTGAGCGACATCTTCCAGGAGAAGCTGCAGGCGATGTTCGGAGACGCCCTGATCCTCACCGACGAGCACAAGGTCTGGTGGAGCTACGTCGGCCACTTCCTGCACACGCCGGGCTACGTCTATGCGTACGCCTTCGGCAACCTGCTCGCCCTGTCCGTCTACCACCGCTACCTGGAGCGAGGCCAGGCCTTCGTCGACGACTACCTCGAGTTCCTGGCCGCCGGTGGATCGACTCGACCTGACGAGCTGGTCAAGCGCATCGGCATGGACATCACCGACCCAGGTTTCTGGGATTCGGGCTTGAAGATCCTGGACGGGATGGTCGCGGAAGTGGAGAGACTCGCGGGCTCTTAAGCCAGCGGTCGATAAACTTTTAACCGAAGTCGACGCAAACCCCCGGCGACGGGATCTGCACCTCGTGCCAAGGAGCGCCATGGCGGTCACCGAGACGCTTGCGACCACCGATCTCGAGTTCGCTCGCCAGCTGGGCCAGCAGCTCCGGGTGGATTCCATCCGGTGCAGCACCGCGGCGGGCTCCGGCCACCCGACATCGTCCATGTCGGCGGCCGACCTGATCGCCGTCCTCCTCGGCCGGTACCTGCAGTACGACTGGAGCAAGCCCAAAGACCCGAACAACGACCACCTTATCTACTCCAAGGGCCATGCGTCGCCCCTCTGCTACGCGATGTTCAAAGCCGCCGGAGCGATCACCGACGGCGAGCTGATGACCTTCCGCAAGTTCGGCTCCCGCCTGGAGGGGCATCCGACACCGGTGATCCCCTGGGTCGATGTGGCGACTGGCTCCCTGGGCCAGGGCCTGCCGATCGGGGTCGGGGTCGCGCTCGCCGGCCAGTACCTGGACAAGCTTCCTTTCCACGTCTGGGTGCTGTGCGGCGACTCCGAGCTGGCTGAGGGCTCGATATGGGAGGGTCTCGACAAGGCCTCGCACTACAAGCTGGGCAACCTGACCGCGATCTGGGACATCAACCGGCTCGGTCAGCGCGGCGAGACAGAGTACGGCTGGCACCTCGATACCTACCGGCGGCGCGTGGAGGCGTTCGGCTGCTACCCGATCGTCGTCGACGGCCACGACGTCGCCGCCATCGACCGCGCCTTCGGCGAGGCCCTCTCCAACACCGACAAGCCGACCGTGATCATCGCCAAGACGATCAAGGGCAAGGGCTTCTCGGAGATCGAGAACAAGGACGGGTGGCACGGCAAGGCGCTGCCGCCCGATATGGCCGAGCGCGCCATCAAGGAGCTCGGCGGCATCAGGAATCTCAAAGTCAAGACCCAGAAGCCCGAGCGTGGCGCGGCGGTCCCCAGGCGCCAGATAGCCTCCGAGCCGGTCCTGCCGGCGTACAAGAAGGAGGACAAGGTCGCCACCCGCAAGGCCTACGGCGACGCCCTGGTCGCGCTCGCCGCCATCCCCGAGGTGGTGGCGATGGACGGCGAGGTGTCCAACTCCACGCACGCGGACGAGTTCGCCAAGGCGTACCCCGAGCGCTTCTTCGAGATGTGGATCTCGGAGCAGCAGCTGGTCGCAACCGCGGTCGGGATGAGCGTCCGCGGCTACAAGCCGTTCGCCTCGACCTTCGCCGCGTTCTTCAGCCGAGCCTACGACTTCATCCGCATGGCTGCCATCTCGCAGGCGAACATCAAGCTCTGCGGATCCCACGCTGGGGTTGAGATCGGCCAGGACGGACCCTCACAGATGGCGCTCGAGGACCTTGCGTCGATGCGGGCGATCCAGGGCTCGACCGTGCTCTACCCCTCGGACCCGAACCAGACCGCCAAGCTGACCCGGCTCATGGCAGACACGCCGGGCATCGTGTTCATGCGCACGACGCGCGGTGCGTATCCGACTCTCTATGGCGCGAATGAGGTATTCAAGATCGGCGGCGCGAAGGTGATCCGGCAGAGCCCGAAGGACAAGGTGACGCTGATCGGGGCCGGGGTCACGGTGCACAACTGCCTGGCCGCCGCAGACGCCCTCGCCGCCAAGAAGATCCCCGCGCGTGTCATCGACCTCTACTCGGTGAAGCCCGTCGACGCGCGCACGCTTCGGGAGGCGGCGCGTGTGACCAAGGGTCGTTTGCTTGTGGTCGAGGACCACTACGCGCAAGGAGGCCTGGGCGCGGCGGTCCTCGAGGCGCTGGCGGCTGATCCGCCGGCGCATTTCGTCCACCTTGCGGTCAAGGACCTTCCCGAGTCGGGCAAACCGGAGGAGCTCATGAACGCCGCCGGAATCTCGAGCCGGCACATCGCTGCGGCCGCCACCAAGCTGGTGCAGACAAAGTAGATGGCGACCGCGACGGCGCCGCGCAAATCGACGTCGATCAAAGAGCTGCGCGAGATCGGGCAGTCGCTCTGGCTCGACAACATCCGCCGCCAGCTCATCACGTCGGGAGAGCTTGCCCGGCTGCGCGACGAAGGCATCAGCGGGGTGACGTCGAACCCGACCATCTTCGAGAAGGCCGTCAGCGGCTCGACCGACTACGACGAGGCGATGGTGCGCCTGGTCCGCCAGAAGAAGCGGCCGGCCGACATGCTGTGGGAGCTCATGGTCGAGGACATCCAGGCCGCCGCCGACACCTTCCGGCCCATCTACGACAAGACCCGAGGCAAGGACGGATTCGTCAGCATCGAGGTCTCACCTACGGTCGCCAACAACACACGGCAGACCATTCGCTGGGCCGAAGAGCTCCACGACCGCTGCCGCCGGCCGAACGTGATGGTCAAGATCCCGGCGACCAAGGAAGGCCTGTCGGCGATCGCGGACCAGATCGCAAAGGGCCACAACATCAACGTCACCCTGATCTTCTCCGTCGACCGCTACAGCGAGGTGGTCGATGCGTACCTCTCCGGCCTCGAGTCCCTGCACGACAGGGGTGGCGACCTGAGCAAGGTTGCGAGCGTGGCCAGCTTTTTCGTGAGCCGGGTCGACACCAAAGTCGACAAGCTCCTTGTCGAGAAGGTCAACGCATCCACCGATCCGCGGCAGAAGGAATCGCTGGAGCGCCTCTACGGCAAGGCCGCAATCGCAAACTCGAAGATGGCCTACGAGAGATTCGAGGAGCTGTTCAACGGGCCGCGATGGGAGAGGCTGAGAAAAGCCGGCGCGCGGACGCAGCGCTGCCTCTGGGCCAGCACGTCGACCAAGGACCCGCGCTATCCCGACACGTATTACGTCGAGGAGTTGATCGGGCCGGACACGGTGGACACAGTTCCGCCGGCGACGCTCGCCGCCTTCCGTGAGCACGGCGAGGTGCGTCGCAGCCTCGACGAGAATGTCGACCTCGCCAACCGGCAGTTGCGGCAGCTGGCCGAGGCCGGAATCGACCTCGGGAAGGTGACGCACGAGCTCGAGGTCGAGGGCGTCGATGCTTTCACCAAGTCCTTCGAGAGTCTCCTGGCGACGCTGACGAAGGCGGCGAAGGAGATCCGCGCGGGCAAGGGCCCCCGGCAGTGGCACAGCCTGGGCCGGCTCCAGCCGGCCGTCGACGCCCAGCTGGCAAAGCTCCAGAAGGACGATGCGCCCCGCCGCCTGTGGGCGAAGGACTCGACGCTGTGGAGCGCCGATCCGAACAAGCGCCAGGAGATCCGTGACCGGCTGGGCTGGCTCGACGTGGCGGAGAAGATGCTCGAGAAGTCGGGCGAGCTCCACGAGCTTGCGACTCATGGTCGCGTGCTTTCGGATGTCGTCCTGCTCGGCATGGGCGGCTCGAGCCTGTGTCCGGATGTGCTCCGCAATACTTTCGGAGCGGTCAAGGGCCGCCCCAGGCTCCATGTGCTCGACACCACGGACCCGGCGACGATCCTCGGCGTCCGCTCGAAGATCCGCATCGCGAACACGCTCTTCGTCGTCGCCTCCAAGTCGGGCGAGACCACCGAGACTCTCTCCCACTGCGCCTACTTCTGGGAGCAGACCAAAGGCAAGGGCAAACAGTTCGCGGCGATCACCGACCCCGGCACCTCGCTCGAAAAGCTCGCACGCGACCACAACTT
>WNFV01020853.1_pt1 | contig 12015 bp, 10 predicted proteins | sample 5400101 | NCBI WGS metagenome assembly WNFV01 (sample SAMN13153361, study PRJNA577476) | soil metagenome | isolation source: 115 cm soil or saprolite under grassland replicate 1 | place: USA:California | collected 2016-06-15
ATCACCTTGAGCACCGTCGGCTACGGCGACATCACACCCGTTTCGAGGATCGCGCGCTGGCTTGCGGCCTTGGAGGCGATGACGGGGCTGCTCTATGTAGCTGTCCTGATCGCGCGCTTGGTCGCCCTTTATTCAACGCCAAAGTCTGATGACTCAGGAGGAATTTAAGCGCGCAGGTTCTGGAAAGGATGACCAATGGAGTAGCCCTAAAGTCTTATAGGCACGTCGCTGCAGGCATGGCAACATTGCTTACAGGATTACCGACAACTCTGCTCAACACCCCTAAATCTCATGAATTCTAAACATTCAAGAACATCTATCTGTATTCGCGCCATCGCAGCCGGAACATGTCTCACCTTTTTTGCCGGCTGCGCGCAAATCGCGACCGTGTCCGAAAAACGTCCGGCCCCATTGCCGCCCAGTTCGGGAGCGGATCGGGTCGCGACGCAAACAATCGATAGCGCGCTGGCCGAAGAGAAGCAGCAACCAATCGTTGCCCTCGGCGCGTTCGTAGCCGCAGCGCGAGACGCGTTACGCCAGCTGGATCGCAACCCAGCGAACGCAGAAGCACGGCGCGACTACAACTTCGCAGTGGCACGCATCTTCACGGTTGTTCGCGACGCGAAATTGGATCCGTGGACACATCCGATGCTCGTCGGCGCGAATGGCGAGTACACTCTCACGTGGAAGCGCGATCCGCGCCCGGAGTGGAACCTCGCTCTCTACGACTTGATTCCGGCCGATGAGCTCAATTTCAAAGGCACCTATGTGAAAGATCACGTGAAGAAGGACGGAATCGGCGCGCCGCTCGTTGCGGAGCGAACCCTTACCGCGCAACAAGCCAGTGCACTCTTTTGTGCGCCAAACATCTTTTATAGCGTTACGGCGACGGCACAGTTCGAAGGTTCGCGCTGCATCATCTCGATCAACGATCCCCTCGCCACAGAGACCGTTCGCGTGGACGGACACACCTATCCGTTGGCGGCAAATTTCACGGCGGCATATGCCCTCCAGCTTGCCCGCGAAAAGCCCCAGAAGCTTGGGCTAGCTCGTCTCCTTCGGCCACAGGAATACGCCGCCACCGCCCGGATCATCCGCTTTGAACCTTACAATCCAAACAAAACGGTGGTGCTTTTCATTCATGGCCTCATGGACACGCCGGTCACGTGGGTGCCAATGTTGAATGATCTGCGGGGCGACGTGGATTTCCGGCACAATTACCAGATTTGGTTCTACAGCTATCCCAGTGGCTACCCTTATCCTTATTCCGCAATGATCCTACGTCAGGAACTCGATGCGATTGAAAAAAAATATCCGCTACGCAAACCGATGGTGGTAGTGGCTCATAGCATGGGCGGATCCATCACCCACACTTTGCTTACCGACGCCGGCACGACTCTCTGGCTCGAAGCTTTCGGACATTCTCCGGCCCAAACTCCGATGGACGCTAAGAGCAAACACATGCTCGAGGAGGTTTTAATCTTCGAGCACAGGCGCGATATTGGGCGCGTGGTCTTCATGTCCACGCCGCATCGTGGCAGTGACCTGGCCAGCAATTGGATTGGCCGCATCGGCTCGATGATTGTGAAAACGCCATCGAAACTGATCGCAATCGGCCAGACCGTGCGTGAAAGTCTCACTGCCGATCCCTCGGCGCTGAAGTTGAAGCGTCTTCCCAACAGCGTGGACACCCTGGCCCCGAACAACCGTTTCGTTGTAGCTATCAATAAGATCCCGATTACGAAAGGAATTCCCTATCACTCCATCATCGGTGACCGTGGCCGTGGCGACAGCCCCAACAGCAGCGACGGTGTCGTGGCTTACTGGAGCAGCCATCTCGATGGTGCCAAGAGCGAACGGATCGTTCCGTCAGGTCACGGCTCGCCCCTCAACCCGCAAGCTATTGCCGAGGTCCATCGCATTCTCAAACTGAATGCCCAATCCAATTGAGCCCATCCGCGCTGACGTAGGCCTAAAGTCCAATATCAAGATGGACGTCAGACGGTAGATTCAGACAGTTTCTGATCGCAATGTCGCTCTCATCAAACGCGTTCGCAGTTGTCGAACGTCCCAGCATGAAGAACGACTGGAAACGGACTTTCCCGTTTGGAAGCAAGTGAACCGATTTCAGAGGGAGCAAATGAAAGAACGGAGATGAATAGCAACAAGACCTGATAAGAAAGATTCCAATGAAACATAACTTCCACTCTTTGCGGCTCGGCCTGCTGCTGGCATTGGCTTTGGGCGCTTCTTCCTGCGCGCCGGCCAAACCGGTCGCGGAAGCAGATTACGGCGTAAAAATCGTGGGCAACTGGCTGGGCACCGTGGGTAACATGAAAGAGTCGATTACCTTCAGCGGCGACGGCAGCTTCATCGCGCAGTTGCGTCCCCAAGGGTTCATCAGCAACACACTCTCGCAGGGCGTCACCGGCACGATCCGCGGCACATGGGCCATCAATGGCAAGACCATCACGTTGAAGATTACCAGTGCGGAAGATGAGCGTGTGAAGAATAACGTGACTTCGAGCACCATTCTGGCCTTCAACCAGGACGAGCTTTCGATGAAGAACGACCGGGGCGAGACCTCAACGTTCACTCGAGCGATCTCCCCGTAGGCCGAATGCCGAAATTCAAAGCAACATCTCCGTTTATGCGATGTAGCCCGTGTCCAATTTGAAAACCAAACAACCAAAGAGAAACATGAAACCCAAGCTAATCCATATCAGCTTGTCAGTGCTGGCGGCAGCGACGGCGCTGATGGGTGCGGTCGGACAACAAAGTGCATTACTTGGCGCGACTGATTCCAGCGGCCTCGACCGCACGGTTCTACCGATTAAAGAACCCACCTATTCCGAATCAACAGTGCTTGATGCCAGGGATGCAAAAGCACCACCTCGTTTCGAAGTAAAGACGCCCGCAAAAGCGCCTAACGTTGTCATCGTTTTACTTGACGATGTTGGTTTTGCTGCCTCCAGCGCTTTTGGCGGACCTATCAACATGCCAACGCTCGATAAGCTGGCTGCAAGTGGTTTGCGCTACAACCGTTTTCACACGACTGCCCTTTGCTCGCCCACACGCACGGCGTTGCTGACTGGTCGTAACCACCATGTGAACAATGCAGGGGCCATTATGGAATTGGCTACCGCTTTTCCCGGCAATACGGGTATTCGTCCCAACAGTGTAGCGCCACTGGCTGAAATGCTCCGCCAGAACGGTTATAGCACCGCAGCCTTTGGGAAATATCATGAAACGCCACCGTGGGAAGTTTCAGTTTCAGGTCCCTATGATCGCTGGCCCACTCATTCCGGTTTCGATAAATTCTACGGTTTTATCGGTGGCGAAACCAATCAATGGTCTCCTGCCATTTATGATGGCGTCGCGAGGGTAGAGCCGCCCCATGACCCTAAATATCATTTTACAACGGACATGACCAACCAGGCAATTAATTGGATACAGGCACAACAATCACTTACTCCCGATAGACCGTTCTATATTTACTTTGCGCCTGGCGCCTGTCATGCACCGCATCATGTTCCGAAAGAGTGGGCTGACAAATACAAAGGCAAGTTCAATGAGGGCTGGGACAAGCTGAGAGAAGAGATAATCGCGAGACAAAAGCAAATAGGAATCATTCCACAAGATGCACAGCTAACACCTCGTCCCAAAGAAATTCCTGCCTGGGACGGCATGAATGCTGACCAGAAAAGACTTTTGGCACGACAAATGGAAGTCTTCGCCGGCTTTGCCGAGCAAACCGATTATGAAGTCGGCAGATTGGTTCAATCACTGAGCGACATCGATGAGCTGGATAACACTCTGTTCATTTACATTGTAGGTGATAACGGATCCAGTGCCGAAGGCGGACCTGAAGGGTCTTACAACGAAATGATGGCGTTGAATGGCATTATCGGCACTGCTTCCCAAATGATGAATCATATCGATGACTGGGGAAGCCCGAATACTTTCCCGCATTATGCCATCGGCTGGGCGCACGCTCTGGATACCCCTTTCCAATGGACCAAGCAGGTTGCATCTCATTGGGGAGGCACCCGCAACGGGATGGTGATGCATTGGCCCGAACGAATCAAAGCTAAAGGTGAGATCCGGTCGCAGTTTAGTCACGTGGTAGATATCGCACCGACTGTGCTGGAAGCAGCTGGTCTGCCTTTTCCAAAGATGGTAAATGGCACCGAACAGCTTCCGTTCGATGGGCCTTCGATGGTCTATACTTTTGACGATCCAAAAGCCAAAGACCAGCATACCACCCAATACTTTGAGATGTTTGGTAACCGCGCCATTTATCATGATGGCTGGGTAGCTTGCACACGCCATTCTATCCCATGGCTGATGGTAGCATTGCCACCATTAAAAGATGATGTTTGGGAGTTGTATAATGTGGATGAAGATTTTAGTGAGGCGAACAATCTCGCGACAAAGAATCCTGAGAAACTCAAGGAAATGCAGGGCCTCTTCATGAAAGTAGCAGAAAAATACCACGTACTGCCGATTGATGACCGCAGGGCAGAACGATTCGATGCCGCCACGGCAGGGAGACCCGACCTGATGGGGAAACGCACTTCACTGACGGTTTATCCGGGTATGATCGGTCTAATGGAAAACGCGTTTATTAACGTAAAGAACCGCTCCTTTAGTATAACAGCCGAAATCGACTTACCGAATGGCGATGCGAATGGGGTTATCATTTGCCAGGCTGGTCGCTTTGGCGGATGGACGCTTTATATGAAGGCCGGCCAACTGCATCACGAATATAACTTCTTCGGACTTGAACACACCAACATTGCCTCATCCAAACCCATTGCTGCCGGTAAGCATATAGTTAAGTACGACTTTGTTTTTGACGGTGGTAAGCCGGGGGCTGGTGGGCAATCCATTTTGTACGTAGACGGACAGAAAGTCGCCGAAGGGAAAACACCAAAAACTCAGCCCTACGCTTATTCAGCTGACGAAGGAGTTGATGTGGGGATGGATAATGAGACGCCTGTGTCGAATGATTATAAAGAAAGGGACAATAAGTTTACCGGAACGATTAAGAAAATTACGGTTGATGTGAAGCCTTTTAACCTCAGCGCTAAAGATAAGAAGGAAATTGACGACGGAGAAGATGTGAAGGAAATAGCTGAGGATTAATTGCCATAACTACCGTTTTCTGCCTTTGTTGGTATTGTCCTCTGGGAATATGCGTGGCCTCGTTGTAGCTTCCCTTTGTATCTGTGCCGCCATCGTTCATGCGGAGACGCCCGAGTCGTCCGCGGTCGCGCCGACGATTCCAAACAAGAATTCTCCGCCAGGCAAAGCACCGGAAGGAATGGTATGGATTTCTGGCGGCGAATTTTCGATGGGCGCGTCGACGAGCGGCCACGGGACGGAGGAGATGCCGATGGCCTCGAATGACTCCGAGCCGGTGCACCGTGTTTACGTTGATGGCTTCTGGATGGATGCAACACCGGTAACTAATGAACAGTTCGAGAAATTCGTTAAAGCAACCGGTTACGTCACGATCGCGGAACGCACGCCAACGAAAGAAGAGTTTCCCACTGCGCCTGCTGAAAACCTTGTAGCAGGCTCGGTCGTATTCGCACCAACCGATCACGACGTTCCTCTGAACAATCATTACCAGTGGTGGAGCTATGTTAAAGGCGCTAGCTGGCGGCATCCGCTGGGCCCGCAGAGCGACATCAAAGGAAAGGAAAAATTTCCCGTCGTCCAAATTGCTTATCCGGACGCGGAGGCATACGCAAAATGGGCTGGCAAACGTTTGCCGACTGAAGCGGAGTTTGAATTTGCGGCGCGCGGTGGGTTGTCGGGAAAAGTCTATGTGTGGGGCGATGAATTTCGCCCTGGCGGAAAATGGATGGCAAACACGTGGCAGGGAAAATTCCCGGTCAAAGATGCGGGCGAGGATGGCTATGCCGGTATCGCGCCGGTGAGCTCATTTCCATCAAATGGTTACGGTCTTTACGACATGGCGGGAAACATTTGGGAATGGTGCAGCGATTGGTATCGACCAGATTACTACAAGACCCTAGTCGAGAAAGGCGGCACTGCGCACAATCCCCAGGGCCCCGATTCGCCATTCGATCCTGCCGAGCCAGACGAGAAAAAGCGAGTGCACCGCGGCGGCTCGTTCCTCTGCAACGATCAGTATTGCTCGCGCTACATCGTTGGCACGCGCGGCAAAGGTGAGGTCAATACCGGAACAAATCATCTTGGCTTTCGATGCGTTCGATCACCCGAGAACCCCATGCGGCGCACGACACAGAATTAACTTTCTGGCGAAGGAGCCACGATATATCGCAGGGAATTGTCTCACGGCGTGACGGCCATTTTATTTATTGGGCTCTTATCGCAGGTCCGCTCCGCCACTCCGGCGCAGCAAGCCAGCCCGGGCCAGCAAGCTCAATCGCAAGTGATGACTACGACGACCCCGGACACGGGTCAGGCAGCGCAGAAACTTTCAAGTGATCAATTGGATTCGCTGGTTGCACCGATTGCCCTCTATCCCGATCAGCTCTTGAGCCAAACGCTAGTCGCTTCGACCTATCCCCTTGAGATTATCCAGCTTCAGCAGTGGATGGAAAAAAACAAAAACCTGAAGGGCAAAGCGCTGTCGGACGCGGTGGAGAAACAGAGCTGGGACCCGAGCATCCAGGCGATGTCGGCTTTTCCGGATGTGGTAACTCGGTTGGCCGACAATATCCAATGGACGACAGACCTGGGAAACGCGTTCCTCGCTCAGGAATCTGATGTGATGGACGCAGTTCAAGCCATGCGTACGAAAGCCCAGAGTAAAGGAACCTTAAAAACCACAGCACAACAAACGGTGCAAACGCAGACGGTGCAAACGGCGCAGGGTGGTGGGAAACAGGTTATTGAGATCCAACAAGCCAGCCCCGACGTTGTTTACGTTCCCTCATATGACCCAACCGTAGTTTACGGTGCGCCCGCTTATCCTTATCCGCCGATTGCTTATCCGCCGCCAGGATATTATGCGGCAGGGGCAGCGGTTGCATTCGGGACAGGTGTCGCGCTAGGAGCGGCTTGGGGTGGTGGAGGTTGGGGTTGGAACTGCGGGTGGGGCGGCGGCAATGTCAATGTCAACGTGAACAACAAGTACGTAAACAACTATAACAAGAATGTTCAGAACAACTTTAACCAGGCGAACTTCAACAAAACTAACTACAACCAGGCAAACAAGATTAATAGCGGCAACTGGCAGCACAACCCGCAACATCGCGGAGGCACTCCTTATAACAGGGCGTCAGCGAGCCAGGTCCAAAATCAACTGCAGCAGCGCGGTGGCGGAGCTGGCAATCGTCCTAGCGACGGAGCTGGCGCTGGAAATCGCCCCGGTGGTGGAGCTGCTGCTGGTAATCGCCCCGGTGGCGGTGGAGCTGGAACGCGCCCTGGTGGCGGTGGAGCTGGAACGCGACCAGGCGGCGGCGGGGCTGGCGCAAGGCCATCCACGCGTCCAGCCGGCGGTAGCGCCAACAACCAAATCGGTAACCGCAGCGCATCGTCGCGACCTAGTTCGGCTTCTCGCGGCGGAGGATTTGGCGGCGGCGGCAGCGGAAACTACGCGCGAGCCAGCAGCAGCAGAGGGGGTCATAGCATGGGAGGTGGCGGAATGAGCCGCGGTGGGGGCGGTCGCGGCGGTGGCGGTGGCGGTGGAGGTCGCGGTGGCGGCGGACGTGGCGGAGGCGGAGGACGGAGATAAACACTCGATGAGGAAAAACAAATGAAATCGAAAGCAAATATTATGACTTCGTCGAAATTCTTCGTGATTGCTTGCGCGATCCTTAATTGCACTTTTCTCGCTCTGATATCGCAAGGGGCACCGGAGCAAAAACAAGAGTCAACGCCGTCGGCGTCACAACCGCAACAAAAGCAATTCGACACACCAAAGGAGGCTGCCGATGCGCTTATTCAAGTAGCGGAAAATTTCGATCCCGCCGCCGCGAAGGAAATTCTGGGACCGGATAGCGATGACATCGTTGCTTCTGAAGATCCAGTTGAGGATAAGAACCGCGCGACTGCCTTCGCCGAAAAGGCAAAGGAAAAGAACTCGATTGAAATAAATAAGAAAGATCCAAACCGCGCCATACTCCTGGTGGGTAACGATGATTTTCCGCTTCCCATTCCGATCGTGAAACGCAAAGGCAAGTGGTCCTTTGATACCAAGGTAGGACGCGAGGAGATATTGAACCGGCGCATCGGTGCCAACGAACTGAACGCCATTCAGGTTTGTCGTGGTTTTGTCGAGGCTCAAAAAGAGTACGCTGCGGAAAAACACGATGATTCAAAGGTGAACCAGTACGCACAGCGAATCATCAGCACGCCGGGGAAACACGATGGTCTGGCGTGGCAAAACCCTGATGGCACATGGGGGGGCCCTGTCGGAGAAGGCGTGGCGAAAGCTCTTGAGCAGGGCTACTCAAATCCGGGTCAACCTCAGCCGTATCACGGGTACTATTTCAAGGTGCTAAAGGGACAAGGTCCCGCGGCGCCTTTGGGACAAATGGATTTTGTCGTTAAGGATGCGATGATTGGCGGGTTTGCTCTGGCAGCGGCACCGGCTCAATATCGGGTGACAGGCGTGCAGACCTTCATCGTTAGCCACGATGGAGTCGTCTATGAGAAGGATCTCGGGTCCGATACGTCGAAGAGCTTTCAGAGCATGGATCAGTATAACCCCGACAAAACTTGGAAAGTAACTGAAGATGACATCGAAGACGACTCACAAGACTAGGGGACCGACTCTAACAACAAGAGCAGCCGTACAATTGACTAGTGCACTTAGCTGGGCTGCACTGAGTCTCTCTTTCTGCTATTGATATTGGTTCCCAGCCGTCGTCCGAGTTGCGATTAATCGCGGTGACTGGTCGCGTCCTTCTGGATGGAGCATCCCATCGTTATTTTTTGCTTGGCCGACCCGCTTCCGCTCTCCGTATCTTCGGGCTCGATTGTAATTACGCAGATACACTCGCTTCGGGCTTCAGCAAGATTCATAAAACTGCTAAACGACTCAAGTGATCCCGCGCGTGTCCGAAATGTTTGGCCGGCGGTTTGCCGATCTCCTCCTGTTCTGTGTCACCTCGACAGAATTGGTCATCCTCTTTTTACTGACACCCACCTTCACGATCACAGACTGGATCTACGTCCTGCAGCATTTCATCGTTCTTGGAATCGCACTTACACGACGCCAGCCGAAGGTGCGGGATTACTCCATAGCTTCCAGCATGGCTGTCGCGATCGCTTATGCTTATCCCTATGCCCAGGTCATCTACCTACGCTGGTCGCCTGGGCATGTGGCGTGGCCTGCAGCCGGGCTGGTTTTGGTGGCGCTCGCGGCTGGTCTTAGTCTTGTTAGCCTTCTCGCTATGGGAAAACTGTTTGGGGTCCGTCCGGCTTTAAGAGGTCTGGTGACGAGTGGACCCTACAGACTCGTCCGCCACCCAATGTATCTTTCGTACGTGCTGGCAGACATCGGGTACAATCTACAGGAATGGAATTTCGTCACGCTTCTCCTGGTGTTGCTCGGTTGGGCGTCTCTCGTCTACCGCATTCACGCTGAGGAACGGGTACTTTCGCTACACGCCGAATGGCCCGCCTACGTCGGCTTGGTCCGCTACCGGCTTTTCCCCGGTCTTTGGTGAAACCGTTTCCCACATGCCTGCGGGTCTACGAGTTCTTGGAAACGGCGATATGGTCGTCGCGATCATCTTCACTCGTCAGCCGCTGGATTCTATGGCGCAGAGTCCAACGGGTTTCTAAAAGCACTAAATAAACTTAGTTCAACGAAAAGATTGACCGGTGACCTTGAGATTGAAATGATTGAAGCCGGATTGCAGTCGCGAAGAGAACGAACATAACCCGTCATGCTTGATCAATTCCTAGGCCGGATTTTTTCAAGCTGGATGGTGCTTGTGATCTTGGTGGTCGTGCTGCTGGCTCTTTCGGAGTTCGGGTGGCGCGTGGGCCTCGCACGCAGCCGGGCTATACCGGAAAAAACGAAGGATGGCGGCAGCGTGCCGACGGCGGTGCTGACGCTGCTGGGGTTCAGCTTCGCCATGGCGGCGAGCCGTCACGAAACTCGGCGCGAACTCGTGGTTCAGGAAGCAAACTCCATTATTACTACTGCGCGGCGAGCGAGCCTATTGCCCGAACCGCAAGCCGACAACGTTAGTCGGTTGCTTCGGGAATATGTCGCAGTGCGCATAGAGGCCCATCGTGAAACGCAGTTCTCGCAGCGGTTCGCGGCGTTGCGCAAAAGCAGCGCCGATTTGCATGAGCGCCTCTGGAATGAGGCAGTTGCCGCCGCCGCAAAACAGCCGACGCCCATTACCGCAAGTTTCATCGCCAGCCTCAACGAAACCATTGATTTCGAGGCGACGCGCATCGCTGCCAAGCGCAACCACGTTCCTGGCGCCGTCTGGCTTCTGTTGTTGTGCGTGGCAGGTTGTGGTCTGTGGCTAACAGAGTGGGAGGCGGGCATCGCCGGGGGTCACTCTTTTCTTGCGCGGTTCCTGTTCCCACTTCTCATCGCCGTAGTCATTGTGCTGATTACTGATATCGACACTCCGCGGGGCGGCTTGATCCCGATGGATGACCGCCCTTTACTGGAGCTAAATGACAGTCTCAAGTGATATTCGCTGAGTGAAAGACCTAACGAGTTACAGGAGTGTTTGGAGATGTAAACCGCCCCACACTGATCTAGGCCAGACACACGACCCTTCATCGACAGATCAGTTAGCCACGGCGAAAACGTCTCTATGAATATGGTTTTTATCGCCTTCATTTTGTTCGTAGTTCTCGTTGGAGCCGCGTTACTCGGAAGGCGGGTGCGTCGTTACCTTCCTGAGGATCATCTGAGCGCTGACTCAAGGGACTCTGTGAAACTTGCTATGGGCCTTGTCGCTACCATGACCGCCCTGGTCTTGGGATTACTGGTAAGCTCAGCGAAGGATGGGTACGACACCAAACGCAGTGTAGTGATCCAGATGGCTGCAAAGGTCGCATTCCTCGATCGCGTCTTGGCCCTCTACGGACCAGAAACCGCGGAGGCTCGCGGCGATCTTCGTGCGGCCGTCACCGACTCGGTTCGGCGCATTTGGCCGACAGACCAAAGTGGACCTGCTCAGTTGGCGCCGAACCAACAGGCGGGCGACGCGCTTTACGTTGGCATACATCGACTCACGCCGCACGATGACACACAACGCGCACTTAAAGCGCAAGTGGCGACCCTGATGGTGGATCTCGGTCAGCTTCGGTCGCTGCTGGTAGCTCAGTCGATACCATCAATTTCGAAGCCGATACTGATCATTCTCGTCTCGTGGCTGGTGGTCATTTTCTTTGGCTTCAGTCTGATCGCGCCGCCAAATGCTACGACTATGCTCGCCCTAGTCGCTTCCGCCTTCGCAGTCGCCTGCGCCATTTTCCTGATTCTCGAACTGGACCATCCTTTTGGCGGCGTGATTCATATCCCAAGCGAGCCCTTAATAAACGTGTTGAGTCATTTGGCTAAATAAGGTGTTAGGGCCAGAAGCCGCTTAATGCCTTTAATCTTTGCTTGTAACTCATAAGAACTTTCGATTGCAGTGTTGGATACAAATTGCAACGACTGCGGTCCATCCCCTAATTTCTTGAAGCTCCCTTACTCGGTCTCTCCCTGCCACGCCCGCCTTGTTTGGTGCTTGCGTGAATCGTTATGTCCATAATAAAGGATCTGGTGCGAGTGATTCGCGGGGTGGGTGAGGCGCTCATCCTTGTCACGGCCCTGATTGCTATTGCCTGGGCATTCGGTGCCGTATGGTTTGACGCTCCGTTCCGCGATGCAAATAAGGTTGTGGCTGGACTCCTGGCGGTTGGATTTGCGATCACACTCACATTCGTTAGGCCGTTGTGGCGCAAGATGACCGCAGTTGCTCTTATTGTCGGCGTTGTGCTTGCATGGTGGTTGACGCTTTCTCCGACCAATGATAGCGACTGGCAGCCGGA
>WNFV01016892.1_pt1 | contig 12012 bp, 3 predicted proteins | sample 5400101 | NCBI WGS metagenome assembly WNFV01 (sample SAMN13153361, study PRJNA577476) | soil metagenome | isolation source: 115 cm soil or saprolite under grassland replicate 1 | place: USA:California | collected 2016-06-15
CGGGGCCCGCGCGCTTTCGAGTACCCGACGCGCCGAAGGCGGCCGAGCTCGTTTCGCCGCGTTTCAGGATCGTGCCGCTCAGTGAGGGCGCGCCGGCGCCGGTCGACCCCGGCACGAAGAGCTGGAGCGAGTATCGCGCGGCACTCGCGAAGTTGAATCGCGGTGCGGCCAACTGGCAGGTCGTGCCGGCGCACGAGTTGGCGGGCTGAGAAGCGCAGATGGCAACACTCACGGACGCGCAGCTCACGAGCATTGCCGAGAGAATCTTCATCATGGGCGATCGCACGACTACGCGCTTGCCAAAGCCGGCCAACACCGGGCCCGCCCCGTTTACGACCGCTCTCGACGCGATCGCCGCCGACGCGCGGTTCAAGGATGCCGGCATCGGCGTCATCGATTTCACCGAGTTCCCGGGGAAGCCGCCGAAGGTGTGGCTCAGCAAGAAAGCCGACCAGCCGTTTCGGATCGGAAGCGCGAGCAAGATCGCGGTCATGCTCGCTGCGGTTCAGCTGCGACTCGACGTGCGGCGCATCCTCGACCTCCACATCATATCCACGGCCGACGAGTTCAACGCGCTCTACGCGGACCGCAAGCTGTGGAAGAAGGCGAAGTCTCCGCAGTCCGAAATGCAGCAGATCGCGAACAGCCCTCCGCTGGTTTCGGAGATCTTCGATTTCAGCAAGACGCCGATCGACTTCGACGGACCCGATCCGGACAAGCAGACCGACGCGGCGCATCGCAAGGTGATCGTGGATAAACTGCCTGCCGATCACGAGCTCGCGTGGGACCTGCGGCCGCTGTTCCCGTTCTCGGAGCGTCTGTGGCTCACCGGATCGCTCTCCGACAACGTGGCGGCCACGGCGTGCGCGAGCGAAATCGGCACGCCGTACATCAAGGCGGTCCAGCGCGCGTACGGCCTCGCCGATTCGGCGAACGGCATGCACCTGCTCGCATCGGGTCTGTACACGTCCGTTCCGAAGAAGACGACGCCGCCGTCGCCTCCAGCGCCGCGACCACTCGCGCACGTCGAGCCGATCCCTGTCAACGACGCTTTCTTCGACGCGTCGACGCGAACATTCAGTGATCACCTGTCTTGGGTGCCCGGCTCGGCGGCGGCGCTCACGGCTTTCATGCTCGCGCTGATCGGCGACAAGTTCGTCGAGGACCCAGCGGTGCTGGTCGGCGGTCTCGCCGGCTGCACGACGATCCGCAACAACCTCGCCGACAAGCTCGGACCTTCGATCGAAAGCTTCATGGCCGACGAGATCGGCAAGATCACGACGATCAAGAAGCAGATCAACAAGATCGGCATCCTCAAGCGCAGCGACGGTGCCGAGAGCCCGCTGCTCTGCGAGTTCCTCTACCTGGAGACGAAGGAGAGCCACTCGGCGGCGCACCCCGACAAGGAGCTCAAGTACGCGGTGGTCGTCACCGGTCTCGTCACGACGTCGGGCGCGGGCCATGGTGCGGTCGCCAAAGGCCGCGCGCTCGCCACCGCCGTCCACAACGCGCTGGTCGCGCTGTGAGCGCCAGCGACAACAACGCGCTTCGCACGTTCGTCGACGAGATGGTGCTCGTGCTCGCACCGCTGGTCGATGCGGCGCAAAAGTCGGACGAGCTCAAACGCTTGCTTGCCGAGCTCGGCTGGAATGCGGCGTCGGTGCCGCAACCGCTGCTTCGGCTCGCGACCGCCGGGTCGAGCCTGATCGATGCAGTCGGCGCCGATCCGGACGAGCTCGCGACGCCGCAGCTTCTCACTGCGATCGGCGGTGTGATCGACGCAATCAACGTCATACACGCACGTCCCGACAGCGAGTTTCCGGACGGCGTCGATATCGCGGCGTTCAAGAACACGATCGGGCGCGACCTGCTCGATTACTGCGTCGTCGAATACCTGCTGCGGCATCGGTTCAAGATCGGCCGTCTGCTGAAGCTCGCAGGCATCGTGCAACTGATCGATACGCCGGCGGAAGGTCTTCGCCAAACGCATCTGAAGCGACACGTGGAATGGTCGAGAGTCGGTACGCTCATCACGGATCCGATCACCGGCTTTCGCGAGGCTTATGGATGGACCTCGGCGGCGTCGCAACTTCCGCATGTGCTGAGCGATATCGCAAGTGTTCTGGAGGCGTACGGTCTCGAATTCTCGTATTTCCGGCTGAGTGCCGATCAGCTCGCGTTCGCCAATGCCGGTGCAGTGCAACCACTCGATCATGAGCTCGGCATTTGTCTCGATCTCGATGAGGCGCTTGGCGTGCCTCCGGGAAGCGAGGCAGGTGTTCGGTTTCTGGTAAGAGCGGCGACCATCGAGCGCGGGCCTGCCATCGCCGTTCTTCCGTTCGCGCGATTGAGCACTTCGAGCGATGCGGCGAGCGCCGATGCGGTCTCGCTCTCGATCCGCGGCGACGCGGACTTGACGCAGGGCGTCGCGATCACGCTTGCGCCCGGCCGCGAACCGACGTTCGAAGCGGGATTCCTTGGCGGACATGTTCCAACGACACCAACGCAATTCGAGGTTCAGCTCAGGCTTCCCCCTGCAGCCGATGCTCAAGAGCGCGTGCTGGTCGGAACACGCGATGGGAGTCGACTGTCGGCGCACACGTTTACCATTTCCGCGGGAGCCGCACGCGCGTCCGGACAGCAGCTCGAGGCGTTCGTCCAGCTCGCGCTCGAAAAGCTGTGCATCGTTGTGAAGCCAGCGCCGGACGAGGCCGATTCGTTCATCGCCAGCTTGCTCGGAAACGCTGGCGTGTCGGCGGAGCTGTCACTGTCCGTGCGTTTGTCAAGTCTTAGCGGTTTTCACCTGAGCGGATCAGGCGGCCTCGAAGGGAGATTTCCGGTCGCCATTCATCTCGGTCCCGTCGACATTCGGGCGCTTTCGCTTGCCTTGAAGCCCAGCGGGCAGGGGATCAGTTTCGAGGTGGGCGCCGCGTTGACCGCCGGGATCGGGCCCGTGGCGATCGTGGCGGATGGTGTGGGCTTCGAGCTTGTCGGGAGCTTTCCCGACCCGCCGACTGGCAATCTCGGCCCAATGGATGTTGCGTTTCAATTCAAGCCGCCGTCGGGAATCGGTCTGGCGCTCGAGGTGCCGGGTGTGGCGAGCGGCGGTGGCTTCCTGTTCCACGATGCGGCGACCAGCACGTATGCGGGTGTGATGCAGGTGTCGATCTACGGCCAGCTCACGGTGACGGCGTTCGGCCTGATCTCGACGCGAATGCCCGACGGCAGCCGCGGCTACTCGCTTGTCGTGTTCATCACCGCGGACGATTTCCGCCCGATACAGCTCGGCCTCGGCTTCACGCTGCTCGGCATCGGCGGCATGGTCGGGATCAACCGCACGTTCGACGAGAACTTTCTGCGCGAAGGGATCAAGAACAACACGCTCGGCACGCTGCTCTTTCCGCGCGATCCGGTGCGCAACGCCCCGGCGATCATCAGCTCGCTCGCGAAGGCGTTTCCCGCGCGCAGCGGCAGCTATCTGGTCGGGCTGCTCGCCAAGATCGGATGGTTCACGCCGACGCTCGTGCTGATGCAGCTTGCGATCATCGTGGAGTTCGGCGCGCGCAAGCGCTTGCTCGTGCTGGGGCGCGTGAGCTCGCTTTTGCCTTCGCGCGACAACGATCTCGTGCGCATCAACGTCGACGTCGTCGGCGTGATCGATTTCGACCAGGGCAACGTCGCGGTCGACGGCATGCTGGTCGATTCGCGGCTCGCGCACGCGTATGCGCTCACCGGCGCGATGGCACTGCGCGCACGCTGGGGTTCCGGCCCGGGGTCGACGTTCGTGCTCGCTGTGGGCGGGCTTCACCCGCGCTTCGCGCCTCCGTCCGATCTGCCCAAGCTCTCGCGCATCGCGATCGCGTTCTCGTCGGGCAACAATCCGCGGCTCACCTGCGAGGCGTACTTCGCGATTACCGCGAACACCGTGCAGTTCGGCGCGCGCGCGCAACTCTACGCCGCCGCCTACGGCTTCAGCATCGAGGGCGACATCGGCTACGATGTGCTGGTCGAGATCGCGCCGCTGCACTTCATCGCCGACTTCCACGCCAAGGTGCAGTTGAAGCACGGCTCGAGCAACCTGTTCTCGGTGTCGGTGAAGGGCGAGCTCGAAGGGCCGCGGCCGCTGCGGGTGAGCGGCAAGGCGTCGTTCTCGATCTTCTGGTGCGACTTCTCGGTGCGCTTCGACAAGACGCTGGTCGAAGGCGAGAAGCCGCCGCTGCCGGCGGCCGTTGACCTGCTCGCGCAGCTCAGGCAGGCGCTCACGGACACGACGAGCTGGAGCGTGCAGACGCGAAGCTCGCACGGCGTCGCGCTGCGAAAGCTCGCGTCGGGCGCAGGGCTCGTTCTCGATCCGCTGGGAACGCTCGTGGTGAAGCAACAGATCGTTCCGCTCAACACGACGCGCGACATCGATCGGTACGGCGGCGCCCCGGTGTCGGGTGCGAGGCGCTTCCACGTCGACGCCGCATTGCAATCGCAGGGGCAGCATGTCGACGCGATACGCGGCCAGTTCTCGCCGGCACAGTATTTCGCGCTGAGCGACGACGAGAAGCTCGCGGCGCCGTCGTTCGAGGAGATGGATTGCGGCATCATGTTCGGCGGCGACGGCGCGAGCTTCGACGAAGCGGTGCCGGCGCCGCTCATCTACGACTCGCTCGTGTTCGACACCATGCCGCAGCCCGCGGAGCGCGATCCGCGCTACACCATGCTCGTGAATCAACTCATGCTGCATACGAAGACCGGGTCGGTGGCGCGCGCGCCGATCCGCAACACGGGGCCCGCGCGCTTTCGAGTACCCGACGCGCCGAAGGCGGCCGAGCTCGTTTCGCCGCGTTTCAGGATCGTGCCGCTCAGTGAGGGCGCGCCGGCGCCGGTCGACCCCGGCACGAAGAGCTGGAGCGAGTATCGCGCGCCTGATCGCACCGCGTCGGAGATCATGTGTGGCTTATTGGAAACAGTGAAGACGATCGATGCCTGATCCGGCTGCCAACCTGAGCTTCCTGCCGTGGGTGCGTGAGGGCGCCGCAACGGCGATCCCCGCGCTCGACACGCTGCTCCCGCAGCGCGGTGTCGCCGATCTTTCGGCGTCGCTCGCGATCAACAGCGCGCCGGGTGTGTCGCTTTCGATCCGGTTGCGTGGACCGGCTGATATCATCGGCGTCGATGCGCGGCAGATCGTGCGCATGGAGCCGCTGCCCGACAGCCGGGACTTCGAGCCGAACTTCCTCGCCTGCGTCGAATTCGATCGGCCCGACTTTCCGTGGCTGTTCACCCCGGCGCGCGCGAACACGAGCGGGCAGCTGCGGCCGTGGCTGTGCCTCATCGTCGTGCGCGAGCAGCTCGGCGTGAGCGTCGAGCCGGCGAGCGTGACCTCGCTTCCGGTTCTGCGCATCGCATCACCGGCAAAGCCGATCGACGAGCTTCCGGACCTCGCCGAATGCTCGGCGTGGGCGCATTCGCAGGTGGCGGCGGTCGACACGAGCGCGACATCGGTCAACGCTGCCCTGCGCGGCGCGACCGAGCTTTCGCTGTCGCGTCTCGTCTGCCCGCGGCGGCTCGAGCCCGACACCGCGTACGTCGCATGCGTCGTTCCGACCTTCGAGCTTGGCCGCAAGTCGGGGCGCGGCACGACGGTTGCGGACGACGAAGCTGCCGCCGCGAACGCTCTTGCGCCTGCGTGGACGATCACGCGCGCGCCGCCGGCGCCGCCGACGGGGCCGACCGACGTCGAGCTCCCGATCTACCATCAGTGGCGATTTCGCACCGGCTCGGTCGGCGATTTCGAATCGCTCGCTCGCGCGTTGCATCCGCAACCCGCACCCGACCGGCTCGGCCTGCGCGAGATCGACATCAGCCATCCCGGCTTCGCGGTGTCGTCCGGCATTGCGCAGGGCACGACGATCGATCTCGAAGGCGCGTTGAAGCCGATGGACGCGCCCGATGCGCTGCCCGCGTGGCCTGCCGGCATCGAATCGCCATTCAAGGCCGCTCTTGCGCCGATCGTCAATGCACCGGGTCTCGCCGCGATCGCTGACCCCCACGCCGATCCGCTACTCGCGCCGACGCTCTACGGTCGCTGGTACGCGGCGAAGCCGACGGTGGGGCCTGCCGCGTCGTCGTGGCTCGACCAGCTCAATCTCGAGCCGCGTTATCGCGCAATCGCCGCGTTCGGAACGCAGGTTATCCAGCAGCAGCAGGAAGCGCTGATGGCGTCGGCGTGGGAGCAGGCTGCCGAATTGCATGAAGCCAATCAGCGCGTGCGCCGGCTGCAGCTTGCTCTCGTCGTCGGCAAGACGATGCACGCGAAACATTTCTCGGTGCTCGCCCCCGAAGCCATGATGCGCGTCGCCGCGCCAGCATTCGGACGTCTGCGCACGACGACGCCGTCCGACCCGGTCGCGAAGACCGTCGTCGCGCGAATCGCGTCGACCGCGCTGCCCGTGCATGCGACGAGCAGCGCGATGAGCCGCATCGGACGCGTGCGCGGTCCCCTCACGCGGCGGGTGAATGCGCAAGGGCTGACGCGCTCGACCACGTCGACGTGGATCGGAAAGATGGCCGGCGGTTCCGGGGCGATCTTCATGACGCTGCCGACGGCGATGCTTGCAACGATTGGCGCCGTGCGGCAACGGCTGCCCGCGAATGCGAACATCGCGAGCTTCGGCGCGGTCACGCAAGACGTCGTCGCGAACATGCGCGGGCGGCCACTGTTCGTCGTGGCCCCCGAGGGTCAACCGGTGGCCGTACCGCCGATGCAGGGGCTGCCGCCAACCGCCGACAGCGCGGCCGCGCATGACTTTCGCATCGCCGCGCGCGAGCACCTGCAGCGCGTGAATCCCGGTCGCACGACTATTATTACGCCCTTTCCGGTGCCGGTTCACCTCGACGAGCTTCGCGTCGCGATGGTGCGTTCGCTCGAGCCGCGCACGAACTTCACGCTGCTGACGCGCGCCGTCATCGCGACCGGCGCGAACGCGACGTTGCCCGTCGACACGCCGGCGAGCGCGCCGGTGGGCATCGACACGATCGCCGCCGCGCCGCATTTTCCGCAGCCGATGTACGAGTCGCTGCGCGACCTTTCGCAGGATCTGCTGCTGCCCGGCCTCGCGAGCGTCGATCCGGACACCGTGCTCGGGCTCAAGACGAATCGCCGTTTCATCGAGGCGTACATGGTGGGACTCAACGTCGAGATGGGCGGCGAGCTGCTCTGGCGCGGCTTTCCAACCGACCAGCGCAGCACGTATTTCGATCAGTTCTGGGATGTCGCCGCGGCGAAAGAGGCACGGCCGGACATCGATCCGATCAGCGGCTGGGGCGAGCGCAAGCTCGGCGACGCCACGGGTGCTCCGGTGCGCGAGCAGTTCGTGATGCTGATGCGCAGCGCGCTTCTGCGCCGCTATCCCAACGCGATCATCTACGCGGCGCCGGCGATCGCGAGCGGCGGCACGCGAACGCCTGATCTCGATCCTGCGCACGAGCTCTTCCCGGCGTTTCGCGGTGAGATGAAGCCCGACGTGTCGTTCTTCGGCTTCGATATCGCACCCGCCGCGGCGCAAGGCTCCGATGGCACGGCGGGCTACTACATCGTGATCCAGGAGCATCCGACCGAGCCGCGCTTCGGGCTCGACGTCGGTACACCCGCCGGAAGCGGAACGCACCTACGCGTCGCCGACGGGCCGCCCGAAGGTCTTGCTTCGAGCACGCTGACGTGGGGCCGTAACGCGGCGCACGTCGCCGGCATGCTGCGGCGGCGCCCGTTCCGTGTCGCGATCCACGCATCGATGCTCGTTCATCGTTAGAGCAAGACATGCCGATCGTGCCCGCAACGTTGTTCCGATCGAGCTTTACGCTGCCGCGCGCCGATGTGCCGCTGCCTGCGTTGATGCAAGAGCCGCTGTGCGCGAGCGATCAGCCGCTCGCGTTGCTGCCGGTGCGATTGGAGACGCGGTTCTTCGCGCAGCCGGACGGAAGCAGCGAGCTTCGCGTGCGGATCTACCCGGACAAGATTCATCTCGACTCGCACGAGCGCGAGCTCACGCGCAGCGAGCGCGAATGGGGCGTGCATGCGTGGGAGTCGATCTGGCGCGCGGGCAACGACGTCGAAGCGCAGAAGACGGCATGGCGGCAGCTCGCGGATCGCTTCGCCGACGAGCGCGCCGCCTGGATCCTCCACGCGCTCGAGCCGACGAACAACGCGCAGCGGCCGACATCGCCGACCGCGGCGGGCCAGCCGCTGCCTGTTTCGCCGGCGTTTGCGCAGGTCGCCGTCGTCGACGACGACGAGCAGGCGTCGTGGCGGCGCGCGCCGGTCGCGCGGCTCATGCCTGATAGCTGGTTCGCGATCGTTCAATCGGACGGCCGACCGGTGATTGCCGTGCGCGGCCGCGACATCGAGAAGCCCGTGGCGGTAGGTCCCGATCCGCAGGCGCCCCCGACCGACGTAGGCGACGAGACGATCGTCGTCGACAAGGGCATGCAATGGATGGTCGACTTCGACGTCGCGGAAGCGAAGGGCATGGCGCTTCGAATTCCAATCCCCGCCGCGACGCTCGCCGCCGGGCTCGACGGCCTGCTCGTGCTCGGCGTTACGGCGGCGGCACCGCGGGACGTCGCGGACGAGCTCGCCGACCTCATCGATGCGCATCACTACACCGACGGTCTCGAGTTCCTGCATGTCGGCACGCCGACGAACAACACGGCCGATCGCCGTGCCGGCTACCAAAGCGGCGGTCGCGATCACGACGCGAGCTTCGCCGTCGAAGTCGCGTCGGATCCGGCGACGCTCGACGAAAACTCGAACGCGATGAAGCTCGGCGTCGCGCTCGGCCTGCCGCGCGAGCGCATCGCGCGTGTGCTGGGTTACGTCGGACGCGCGTCGGAACAGCACGACGGCGACCAGCGCTGCATGAACGGCGCGCTGTGGCAGGCGAGTTGGGGCTACTACCTCGGCAACATGATCGGCTTCGACGGCACGGGGTTCACGCCCGACGGACTCGCATGGGCGCGCGATCATTTTCTTTCGCACGTGCGCGCAGCGGGCTCGTTCGCCTGCGTGCGTGCCGGCCGGCAGCCGTATGGGCTGCTTCCGGTCACCTCGCTCGATTTGTGGAAGCCGGGTACGGGGGCGGAAGTCGCCCTCTCGCGCGACGCGTTCGTCAAGGATTTCCTGATCCGATTGCGCGATATCTTCTGGCGGCCGAAGTTCGATCAGGTCGCGCGCGTCGGTCAGCGTCAGGATCCGCCGGATCCCGACGCGGATCTCGCCGACGTGATGCGAACGGAAGCATTCTCCACGAGCTACCGCGTGCGAAGCCTCTTCGGTCGCCACTACCTGCAGCATCTTCGTGCGTTCATCGGCGAGGATCTGCAGGCGATGGGATTCATCGCCGCGCAGGATGCAATCACCGGCGGCGTGCTGCAGCGCCTGGGAATCCCATGGCGCCCCCGCATGGCCGCAGCGACGTTCGCCGAGTTGAGCTTCGTGCTGAAGTCCGCGCTCGTGCAAAGCGGCGAAGTTTCGCCATGGAAGCCGCTCGAGCCCGATTACATCGCGGCGTTGCTTGCGCAGTCGAGCATCGACGCGTTGATCGCTGCGCGCCCCGCGGTCGACGCGACCCATACGAGCGTGGGCCTTCTGCAGACGCTGCTCCGCCATGGACTGCTGCGCGAGATTGCCGAAGCCGCGGCTCGGATCGCCGCGCACGCGCCGGGTGCGAATGTGACGTCTTTGCTGCGCGATGCGGAGCTCAACGATTTGGTAAGCGGCAGCGCGCTTTCGCCGACGTTCAAGCGCCAGCTCGACACGAAGGTCACGGCGATCACCGGCGATCGCACCATCCGCGAGGTCGTCGAAGACGCACTTCGCGATGTCGTCGCTCCCACGGCTGCAGCCGAGCTCGCCGCGCTTGCCGAGTTTCGCGCGAGCCTCAAGACGTTGCAGCGACGCGACAGCGAAACGCTGCAGTTGCTTATGCAGGGCGCGCTCGACCTCGCTTCGTATCGGCTCGATGCATGGATTACGTCGTTCGCGTCCAAGCGGCTTGCGACGCTGCGCGCGCAAAACGCTATCGGTCTGCGGGCAGGCGGCTACGGCTGGGTCGAGAACCTGCGTCCGAAGCCGCCGTCCGCAACAATCGCAGTCACGCCACCGCCGGGCGAATCGCTGCCTCTCGTGGCGTCGTCAGATGACACCGGGTTCGTTCACGCGCCGTCGGCGACACACGCCGCCGCTGCAGCGTTGCTGCGAAACGCGCACCTCGGTGCGAGCGGCATCACCTCGGCGGACAGTCCTTTCGCGATCGAGCTCTCCTCGCGCCGCGCGCGCGAAGCCGCGAGGTTGATCGATGGCACGCGCCAGGGCCAGCCGCTCGGCGCGCTCCTCGGTTATCGATTCGAGCGCAGCCTGCACGACCTGGGGCTGGATCGTTTCATCGCCCCTCTTCGCAATCTTGCGCCGCTCGCGGCGCGCCGGCTTGAAGCGACCAACTTGCCCGTCGAGAAGATCGCCGCCAACAACGTCGTCGATGGACTCGTGTTGTCCGCGAAATGGCACGATGCGCAGACCGAGGTGACGAATGCATTGCAGCCGGTGAGCCCGACCGCCGACGAGCTCGCCAGCCTTCGGCGCGAATTCGACGGGCTCGCCGATGCCATCGACGGCTTGAGCGATGCGCTCACCGCGGAGATTGCATACCAGATGGCGCGCGGCAATACGTCTCGAACCGCCGCGACGCTTGCGGCGATCGCGCAGGGTGACGCGCCCGCTCCCGAGCTCGAAGTGGCGCGCATCCCGCGCAGCGGCACGGCAGTGACGCATCGAGTTCTGGCGCTGTGGAGCGGCGCGAACGCGCCCGCCGGCGATGCGAGCGCAGCGTCGCCGATGGCGCGGGCCAAGCCGGCGCTTAACGCCTGGGCAGGCAAACTGCTGGGCGATTTCGGCAAGGTGCGCTGTACGTTCGAGCGCGTGGGCGAGGGTGGCGCGGTGCTCGAGTCGCGAGCGTTGAAATTGAGCGAGTTCTCGCTCGCGCCGCTCGACGTCGTGTATGGCGTGCCGGCAATCGGCAGCGCGTCCTCGGCCGAAGCGACGGCGAGCGACATCGAAGCGCGCGTGGTCGATCTCGTGCAGCGATTGCGGTTGGGCTTTTCGCCTGGAGCGCAGTGGCGCATCCAGCACGTCCGTCCGACTGATCTCGCGAGCGACGAGCTCACGCTCTTCGACGTGCTGGAGCAGGCGCGTGCGGCGCGACGTTTGCTCGCGACCGCGCGCAGCGTGACGCCGCAGGATCTCTCGCCGCCATCGCGAACCGCGACGAGCGCGCTCGATCTCGCGGAGCTCGAGGCGCGCGTCGTACAAGCCGAGGCGTCGCTTCGCGATGCGCACGGCGCGCTTGCCGCGCTCGCGCAGTCGGGTGCCGGTGCGAGCGCCGGTGCGCTCCGCACGTCGATCCTGAAGCTCGGTGATTTCGGATTCACCTTCACCGTGCCGGTCGTTGGTTCGGGAGACGATCCGGCGGCGCGCGCCGCGCTGTCCCAGCAGGCGAGCGGTCTGCTGGCGGAATGCAGCAAGCGCATCGATCGGATCACGGCGCTGCGCGACGAGCCCGCTGCGACCGACGCGCGGTCGCGTTTCGCGCAGCTCGGCGAGCGCATGCGCGCAGTCTTCGGCTCGTCGTTCGTCGTGCTCGCTCGCTTCACGTGCGATGCAGCGACTGCGGGCGAGCTCCGTTCCGCGATCGCCGGCAGCAAGGCGATGCAGGGCGGCGACGAGCTCGCCGTCTACACGTGGTTCGCACGCTATGCGCGCGTGCGCGACCCGGTGGCACGGTTGGCTTCGTGCGTCAGCGGTGCGGAGGTGCTCGGCGCCGGCGAGCGTCTCGCGCTCGAGGTCGCGCAACTGCCGTTCGACAACAACGATCGGTGGATAGGCCTTCCTCCCGCTGCGAACAAAGCGATCCCGGCCGGAAAGCTCTCGCTCGTCGTTCATGCAGTCGCGCCTGTCGATTTCGCACAGCC
>WNFV01008048.1_pt1 | contig 12007 bp, 11 predicted proteins | sample 5400101 | NCBI WGS metagenome assembly WNFV01 (sample SAMN13153361, study PRJNA577476) | soil metagenome | isolation source: 115 cm soil or saprolite under grassland replicate 1 | place: USA:California | collected 2016-06-15
CGTCCCGCGAACGCCTTGCACCTGGACGCGTATCAGGCCGGATTCCGCCTGCTGCGCGATACCGGCGAGGGATTGGCGCTAGTGGCATCCGGCGTCGCCACCGCGCTCGTACTCTGGAAGATCGCTGACATCCTACTGCCGGGGCTGGATGCGGAAACGGCCCAGTACGCGGCAAAGAGGATCGGTCGCACTACCGTCCTTCAACACTCGGTCGTCGACGCGACGGGCGACGTGTACGACCAAGACCGCTTGTCCGAGACCGGGCGCGATCTGCTCGACGCGGCGGAGCTGCGGCAGATGGCGGAACACACCCAGGCGGTAGCGATCATCGGAAGCGCGCCGCCGGTCAGGTTCGGCTTTCCACGTTGCGCCAAGACCGGGCCGCTCGCTCACCCGCTGCCGCGAGAGATAGCTCAGCCGGTGTCTCTCGCAGACGCCGAGACCGCATTCGCGAATCGCAAGATGGACGAGACTGAGAAAACTCAGGACGAGCCTGCGACAAGCGAAGTTTCTCCCATGCCCGATCTTGATGGCGACTACGTTGAAGAAGACGAGCCAGTCATCCCGCAGGATCCCATTCTCTTTCCTCTGATCGAGGAGCGGCAATTGGGACGCTCGCAGGCATCGCCATCAGTTCCACTCAGTCCTGCGCCGGTTGACGCCGTCCTGAAGCGCATCAATGAGAAGGAGGCGCCGGCGTGAACGCATCCGGCAAAACCAAACTGCGAATCTCCTTCTTTCTACTTGGCTCGGCGCTCGCCGCGCTCGCCGTTTGCTTCGCCTCCGCCTCTCTAATCGAGGTGTGGCAAGCGCGCCAACAAACGCCGCGACTCGCCGCAGACAGTTTGGTGAAAGCCCTTCGGACTCACCACCGGCAGACGGGGAGATTCCCGGCCGATTTCCGCGAGTTGGAAGCCCGCGTGTGGAAGCACAAGGAGCCTCCCGATTTCGGCGCCGACGGCCGCAGTCTGTCGATCGCCAACTACCACTACATCTACCACCTGGTTGACGCGGGCGCCTGCACGATCTGGATCATCCCGACAGGGCCTCATCGCGACGATGGCGCGACCCATTTTCTTCTGCTCTACCCCCACAGTCTGCGCCGCTGGAAGGGCGCGCCTCTCTCACCCGATGAGGCCAAATCGCTGCCGCCAGTGCCGCTGTACCGTGAGATGACGCTCTTCGGAATGACCGAGCAGCCGCAGATCAGCCTGGCCAGGAGGTAGCGTGGGAAGTTATGCGCGCTGTGGTCAAGGTCAAATCGATGGGGGGCAAGGGCGCTTCTCGCGTAGCGCGATACATCGTCGAGAGCAAGCTCGATCCCGTTCGTGAAGGCAAGAGACGCCCCCTGTTCTCGGACCGCGAGGATGACATGGCCGGGGACGACGACAGGACCTACCGCAAGGCCGACCAGTACTTGAGCGGCAGGGGCGGCGCCCCGCGAAAGTGTGACCTCATCCACTTCTCGGTCAGCTTTCGCGAAGAGGACTTCGAGCGCCTCGGCGCGGGCGACGAAGAACGCAAAGATCGATTGCGCGAGGCCGCGCGCGGAGCGATGGCCGAGGTTCAAGCCGATCTGAACGTGGCCGGCTGGAGATGGATCGCGGGCATTCATCTCAACACCCCTCATCCGCACGTTCACATAGTCATTCACAAAGAGGTTACAGATCGCAACACGGCCTTGTCGCGCCGTCTGGGAAATCTGCCCAAGCGAATGCTGCCGCACAGCGAACGCGGGACTGACGGCAAAATCCGGTCAGTAGACGGAGGCGTCGCCGGGCATTTCATCGCGGCGATGGAACTCGCGCAGGAGCGGGCGCGCGAGGCGGAACGCGCAAGAGAGGAGGAGGCTATGGCACTCACGACTGAACAGATACACGAAGAGTCCCAGACCATATGGATCGACCGGTTGCTCGAAGCAGCCTTACGTAACCCTTTCCTCGCCGGGCGCTATCTGACGATGGAGATCATCGCGCGGGGGCCGGAACCGGAGCCGGGCGAGCGGCTCAACCCTGCAGACGACATTCGAGACGCCCTCCGGAACAGAAACCTCGATGACAGCGACTATCAGACGCAGATCGAGCAGGCAGGCGTCTTGAGTAAGCACAGCAAACTGCTGCGCGACCTCTACGAGCGCGCAGAGATCAAAGGCGACACGCTCATCATTCCCGCCGAGGAGTATGAAATCCCAGACGAGCGCGATCACATCCGCGTCATCAACATCTCGCACGCTTTCGAGAAGATTCGAGACCCGAAGACTGCCGTCGAGTTTCATTCTCTTGCCCGCGCCATCGCCGGGGAGACCTCCGACACCGAGACAGAGATAAAAGTATTCAAGCACTACTACGATCTGATCGAGTGCGACGAAGGCGGACGCAGGCTCGACCGTCACGGCAATGATTACGAGCCAGAGCGCGCCGCGGCGCTCGACCGGACGCTTGCGGAGATGCGGCCTCTGGCCGTGGAGATGGCGAAGCGCGAGACGAGAGAAAGCATCGACATCCTTCCATCGATTACGGAGCGGTCTTACGTCTACAGGCACATTCAGAATTATGACCGCGCTTCGGAGTTTTATGTCCTGGCCCAGGCGATCGCCGGACCGGAAGCCGATCTGCAAAAAGAGATCCTGGTCTTCAGTTACTACTACGGCAAACTGGAGAGGGACGGCGCCGGACACAGGCTGGCTCCGGATAACGAGGCCGGAAGGCTCGGGGCCGTCGAGCGGCGCGCGGACGCTCGGGGCGTCAGGGCTGCTGGCAAGCGCGGCGCCGAACGCGCGGAGGAGCGCCGCGGCATCAGGCAGGAGGTTTCCGCGCTGGACCTCGCCAATCACTCGGAAACCTTGCGAGAGCACGACAGGGTTCACAGAAACCTCGTCAACAAACTCGAGGTTGAAACAGAGCGGGCGGCGAGCGAGCGCCTTCTGGCGCAGGAGCGAGCGATGGAGGTCACGAGGAAGTACCAGGAAAGGGGAGAGCAGATTCCCGTCCCGTTCATCAACAGAAAGACCCTGACAGAGACTCAGGAACAGACCGTCAGGCGAAGACTGACCGGTCACACCGAAACTCTCGAACAGATACGCGTCGCGCAGTCGCGGGAATTCAACAGGCGTGCGCGCACAGAGACGGAAACCGCCCGTCTCCGGGCGCAGTTGTTAGTCGCCCAAACCGAGTTACAGGCGAGAGAGGAGCGCGCCTCCCGCTTTGATCGCGCGCGACACCTACGGCAATGGGAGATTGGCGGCGAGAAATGGTCCTTGGCCGACGTCGATCGGAGAATTGAACGGCTATCCGACGAGGCTCAGATATTCGGCAGATACCATCTCCACATCGCTTCCAGCGACCGCAAATCAGCGAAGGACGAGATCGAGCGACTAGCCGCAATCAGAGAAGAAATCGTCACAAGGACCGCTGAACAGCGGAACGAGTTGCGTGACAAGGCGGGTGAAGCGGGCAGGCTAGTCGAGATACTCTCACAGGCGCACGAGCGCGAATCGGAACGTCGCGCGAAAACGGGACAACCGATGCCCGACCCGAAGTTCACGCGCGACGAGTTCGAGCGCATCGCGGATAACGCCGCCACGACGCGCGACGCCGCATTGCTCAAGCGACTTTATGAATTCGAGGGACAGTCAAATTCCTATGCCGATCCGAAGGAGCGCATCTCCCCGGAGCGCCGGCTTGCGCGGGCGCTCGGACACGAAACAATGGCGGAAGTCTTCTTGCAGGAGGGCGCCGAGAGGCTCTCGAACTTCAATGACCGTAAGGAAGTTCAGCCCTTTCTGATCGAAGCGTCTGACGGGCGGCTGATCACTCACACATTCAAGGACACGGAACCGCGATCGATCCTAGAACGGATAGCCCGTCCGCTTATCGAGGCGCCGGCGGAGCGTGAACTCCGCGAGGCGGTACGAACATCTCTGGAACATCAGCAACGCCATTTGACCGACGATCTGGAGAAGAGCCGAGTTTACTTTGAGGCGGCGCGCGAGATTGCCGGGGAACTTTCGCCAGGAAGAAACCAGGGGAGCCTCGGGAACCTGCCCGCGCCGGAGTTCTCGCCGAAAGAGGAGATGAACATCGAGATCTACGCCGAGCGGCTGGCTGACGAGAGACGGCGAGAGCATTACCTCGGCCTGCTTGACCCGGAACGCAATTCCGCTCCGTCCCGACACGATTTACACAGCAATTCCGATCATTCAAAGGAAGCGGCGACGCTCACCCCGGATGCGCCGGCGCTCGGCGCCGGTCGCGGGCGCTGAACCGATTTCGAGTATGGAGGTGAATTATGAACAGTAACTCCCACAATCGCTTGCTCGCCTCACAGTCGTCTTCATTCCGCCAGTACGCGGAAAACTACGACGAAGTCATAAAGATCTGCGAAGAGATGGGCCGCAAGCCAGCCGAGGTCTTGCGAGACGCCATAGATGAATGGCTACTCATGCGCCGCGCCACTGCGGCCGGCGGCGACGCCACAACGAAACAAGAGCAGAAGAACGATCTCGCCGCAAAGATCGAGGAAATCCGACACGCCGTCGAGCGACTCGCCGATCAATACGAGATGCTGGCTCAAGGCATCGACTACGCGCAGCGGCGGGACCATGGTTACCTGCTCGAAATCTTCCTGGCCGCCTACGGCGCAAGAGACCTGATCTGGAGGGACATCTCGAACAGGATGCGCCGGGGCAAGCAGACTCCGGAATCGATTCAGAGGCAGTATGAGGCGCTAGAGCGGGAGTGGAACGCGCAGTGCAACGCGACGGCGGACAGGATTCAGGAGATCATCAGGAAAGGGAGGCCGGAATGCTCAGGCTGAACCTCGACAGGGATGACACCGGATCCCGGATTCGTTCCAGGATCGAGAACATCTATGACAAGATCGCCAGCGATGACGATTACCAGCGGAACGAGAGCAAGCTCAGGCTGATTCAGATCTGCGTGATAACCGCGTCAGCCGTCGCCACGGGATGCGTAAACGCATTCGCCCACAGGGAAAGGATCGGATGGGTAGGCGCGGGCGCGCTGGCGATCCTGATCACGGGTTTTGTCGAGGTCTTCTATTTCACCCTGCGGCACGGCCTGTCGACCACCTACAAATCCGGAATGCAGCGGTTCGCAGCAACTTTGTGCTACAGAACGATACAGGTCACCATGATCCTGAACGCGGCTGTCCTGTGCGCCTGGGTTACCGGAGTGGCGATGCCGCCGATTCTGGCGAGTTGGAATCGCTGGTCGATCGCCTTGCATTTCACTTTGGCGCTTTTAGGAGTCGCCGCAGTACGTGACTCCAATCCAGTTGTGGCGCACAAGATTCTCGAACTCAAAGCTGAACCTGCAAAGCAGGACCTCATCACGCTCCGAAAGGCGGCGATGCTCGGCAATCCGCTGGTGCTGTTTGCGGCGAAATTGAGAGGATTGCTCGACGGGGCGAAACTGGCGCGCGAACTGCTCGGCGGGAAAGTAGACATTCCCGCCGGCTACGCCACGCAGATCGACGAGATTACAAGAGGCCGGCTTGATCAAATCAATGTCTGGAGTGGTCTGTATCTGCCGGGCGCATTTCAGGAAAACAGTCCGGCGGGCGACATATCCAATCCAGATGGGGTGAGCAAATCACCGGTCTACCCGGCGCAAGTGGGTGAGCAGAGGGGTGAGCAGAGGGGTGAGCAAAGTATGGGGGGCGGCGAAAGTGGCGCCAGGCAGATGAGCATTAACAAGCCTGACGGTAAGGATTGCGTGAGGGACAAGCCCTCTGCCCAGGAGAATGAGGACCGGGGTGAGCAGGACTTCGAAGTTTGGGGTGAGCAACCCGTGCGTTCTTCGCAATGGCTGAAAAGCATCTTGCCGGAGGCGTCTAATGGATGGTGGGACATACGCGATAAAGGCGACAGAATTGTAGTCAAGTTCCGCTGGCGCGACCCTGACCTGCAAGTGATAACCCCGCTGCGTCTAATGAGTGAGCAACTTGAAACCCTGAAGCGAAGCGATTACGAGGAGGCCAAAAGCAGGATCAGTGAACAAATCTCCCTCGGCCTTTACAACCTTTCCTTGGATTCGGCAAGGCGAGACAAGGCTCTGCTCGTCGCCCGGAAACTTGGGATTGATCTCGAAAGCTATCAGCCGCAAGAAACTGCGAATTCAAACGAGACAGACAAATGAGACGAGCGAGACACCCTTTTCATCAAAACCGCCCATATCGCACATACCTGTCTCGCCCGAAGTTCTTTTCTGCCAATAAGAAATTCAATTGAGACAGATGAATGAGACGAGCGAGACAGCAATTCTTGCCAAAAGCCATTTCGCTCGATTTGCTGTCTCGCTCGAAACCTTTGCCTGTCAATAAGAAACTCAAGCGAGACAACTCTATCCTGTCCGCTCAAATGTTTCCCGACCTGTTTGCTGTCTCGCTTCTCGTCTCGCCACCGTTTTTTGTAAGCCTTCGGTGAGCAGGTTTGACATCTTGTAGGGCGTCAAACCTGCTCACCGAAGGCTTACGATGATTGTACTTGATCAACTTCCGCTGCTCATCGCGGTCGTTTTCGGCCAACAATCGTCCGCCGAACGCCACCCATTGGGTGAAGCGGCCGCTGAAAGGTTTTCAGCAGAACCAGAAAGCCGATGCGCATCGCCGTGCTGTTAGTTAGCGAGTGGGCCAGGTCGAATTCATCGGCTGTCGGAGTGTAGATTTCGTTCAGCTCCTTTTCGGAAATGGAGCTTTTCAATCGTGGATAGGCGGTATCGTGAATGGTCGGCAATGGGCAGCTCCCCACCAATGTGATTTTTATGACGAAGTGGAGGGCGGATTATAGTAATTAAGGTGACGGCTGTGCCCGCAAGATTCAACTTGAATCTGTCATATTAGAGAAGTGGCGAATTTGGACCCGGATCGTTGCCATACCCCAACAGGTGGGTGGCGGAAGTCTTGAAATGGCTGGAAACAGGCGAGGAGTGCAACTCCTCCTCCAAACAGATAAGCTGCTTCCATGGCGCTCGCCAGGAATTGCCTGATACGCGGCAATAAGTAAAATTTCCTGGACGATTTGTCGAATTCCGGTCTCGCCGTTCGTCGTTATAGTGAAGGCGAGGCAAATGGGCCCGCCCGAAAACTGTTACAGAGACAAGGAGAAATTATGCCGCAATATCTAGTTACTGGTTACCTTCCCGACGACTTTGATCCGTCCGCACAGGACGAAGCGATGGTGGAGGAGATTCACGCGCTCAATCGCGAAATGATCGCTGCCGGTGTCAGGAAGTTCGCCGCCGGCCTGGGCTCGACCCGCACACTGCGGCCGCAGCCCAATGGTGAAGTGCTCCTCACCGACGGGCCGTACCTGGAAGCCAAGGAGCACGTGGGCGGCTTTTGGATACTGGAAACCGCAGACCTGGACGAGGCGCTTGCGTGGGCGCGCAAGGCCGCTAAAGCGTGCGGTAGGCCGGGCGAGGTGCGAGAGATTTTCTTTATGCCGGCCCCCGAAGAGAACTGAGCGATACGGCAACAGCGAACTGGCGCCGCGCAGTGGCGTCCTCGAGACTCGGCCGGCAACAGATTTAAACAAACGAAGAGAGACAAGTGAGCGGCGGCAACAGGCCACTGCACGCTTTGGCGGCTCTGCGAGTAGAAACCAGTGTGAAGGAGGATTTCAAATGAGAAAGCTGAAACTCATCGAACATATTTCGCTGGACGGCGTGATCCAGCACGGCGAAGACGGCGACTTCCCATACGGCGACTGGACCGCGCCGTATCGCAGTCCTGCTGGGTTAGCGATGGTCCTTGCGGCACAGGGCGAGAGCTTCGATCTGCTGCTTGGCCGCCGAACCTACGATATGTGGTCGGGTTTCTGGCCTAAGGCGCCGAAGAGTCCGATGGCGGACCGCCTGAATGCGGCGACGAAGTATGTCGTAACCCACAGGCCGGAGAGCCTGGAATGGGGCCCGTTCGAAGCTATTGGACCGAACATCGTGGATGGCGTTCGCGGCATCAAGGCGAAGGACGGCGCGGACCTGATCCTCTGGGGCAGCTCGACGCTGACTTCGGCGCTGCTCGAGCATGGGCTTGCAGATGAGGCGCTTCTGCTGGTCTATCCTGTCCTGCTGGGCAAAGGGAAACGCTTTTTTGCGGAGGGAACCCCGGCACGCGCGCTTGCGCTCGATAGCACGCAAGCTTCGCCGACGGGCATCCTCGTCAACACCTACAAGGTCGTTGGACCTTTGCAGAACCAGAGATAAGGAGCGCCTCAGATGCGTTTTATGATGATGGTGATACCCAAAGGGTATGAATCAGCGGCGCCGGATACAGTTCCCAGCGCGGAAGCGGTGGCGAAGATGACGGAGTACAACAAGGCGCTGCAAAGAGCGGGCGTCCTGCTTGCGCTGGATGGACTGTTCCCTCCCTCCACGGGAGCGCGTATTTCGTACACGGACGGCAAGGCGACGGTGACGGACGGGCCGTTTGCCGAGGCCAAAGAAGTAATCGGCGCCTACTGGATTATCCAGGTCCGCTCGCGGGAAGAAGCCATCGAATGGGCAAAGCGGGCGCCCATGTCAGACAACGAAGTTATAGAAGTCCGCCAGATTCACGAGATGCCCGACTTTCCAGAGGACGTTCAAAAGGCGCCTGAAGGATTCGAGCGCCGGAACGCCGCAGTCAAATAAGCATGAGAGATGTCCATAAGACGATTGAGGCCGTGTGGAAGATCGAGTCGACGCGGCTCATCGCCGCGATTGCTCGCGTCACACGCGATATCGGCGTTGCAGAGGAGCTGGCCCAGGACGCTCTCGTCACTGCCCTCGAACTGTGGCCTGAGGAAGGTGTTCCTGAAAATCCTGGGGCGTGGCTGATGAAGGCGGCGAAGCGGCGCGCTATCGATTCTTTGCGGCGTGGTCACATGCTCGCACAAAAGCACGAAGAAATTGCCCGAGAACTGGAATGGCAACAGCAGCGGCTCGCAGACGCTCTGGAGCGCTCAATGGACCAAGTCATCGATGATGACATCCTGCGGCTCATCTTTACCGCGTGCCATCCGATACTTCCGGTGGAAGCACGCATCGCGCTTACGTTGCGTTTGATCGGCGGCCTTACCACGGCTGAGATTGCCCGCGCTTTTCTTGTGCCTGAAAAGACGATGGGGCAGCGGATCTATCGCGCCAAGAAGACACTCTCCGAAGCTCATGTTCCCTTTGAGACGCCATGCGGGGATGAGTTGCGCCGCAGGGTGGAGTCCGTACTTCTGGTGGTCTACCTGATCTTTAATGAGGGATACACCGCGACATCGGGAGAGGAATGGACGCGGACTGCAATCTGCGACGAGGCGCTGCGGCTCGGGCGCATGCTGGCGCAACTCCTCCCTGGCGAATCTGAAGTCCATGCGCTTCTGGCGCTGATGGAGTTGCAAGCATCGCGCGCTGCGGCGCGGCGCGGAAGAAACGGCGAGGCAGTGTTATTGTCGGACCAGGACCGCTCTCTATGGGACTTAGCGCAGATTCAGCGAGGAGTGACCGCACTCGAACACGCGCGGAGGCTGGGCGGTGGCGCTAAACACTATGCGTTGCAGGCGGCGATTGCTGCCTGTCACATGCGAGCTCGCACTGCCGAAGAGACCGACTGGGAGCGGATCGTTCTTCTCTACGACGCTCTGATGCAAATCAGTCAGTCTCCCATCGTGGCGCTGAATCGGGCGGTCGCCGTGGGTGAGGCTCAAGGCCCGGCCGCTGGACTGGATGCGCTCGATGCTGCGGCCAGGCTCGCCGGTGACTCTGCGTTGGCTGGGTATCATCTGTTTCCCAGTGTGCGCGGAGACCTGCTTATGAAGCTGGGCAGGTTCACCGAGGCGAGTGAGGAAATCCAACGCGCAATCACGATGACGAAAAATCTACGGGAACAGGAATTGCTGACGGAAAGGTTGAAGAAGATTGAGAAGGCGGCCTTATCAGCATAGGCGCCGATCAGTCCCGTGAAACGGGCTTATCCACGGGTTTTAAGCGATGGATGATCAGTGGGCAGCAGATAGCCGCTGCCCGCTCCCTGCCAACAACCGTCGAGGAATCTGAAATGACCAGCAAATACGACAAACAGAGGCGACTGCTCCGGACAATTTTCTCGGCATCGCTACGTTCCCGCTGTGGGATGGGGATGCGCAGGGGAGCATTGGGCAAAGAGCAGGCCGACGTTCCTACCATCACACTATTTCGCCCTTGGCCCGCCAGTAACAACGGCACGGCGGTCATCATTGCTCCGGGCGGCGGATACATGGGACTGGCCGCGAATCACGAAGGTTGGCAGGTCGCCGACTGGTTCACCTCACGCGGCGTCACGGCCTTCGCGCTCAAATACCGGCTGGGACAAAAATACCTGTATCCGATTCCGCTCACCGATGCGCAGCGCGCGATCCGATTGGTGCGCGCGCGCGCCAAAGAGTTCGGCATCGTCCCCGACCGCATCGGGATGATGGGCTTCTCGGCGGGCGGACACCTCACCGCAGCCACAGGCACGATGTTCGACACAGGAAAGGCGGATGCCGCTGACGCGGTGGAGCGCGCGAGCAGCCGCCCCGACTTCATCATCCTCGGCTATGCGTGGCTGAACGCGATGAAGCCTGAACAGCAGGGCGTTCCTGGTTACTGCGGGCTGATGAAGGTTGCGCCGGAAAAGTGCAAGTCATTCGAACAATACTCGCCTGACAGCCGGGTCAGCGCGCAAACGCCGCCGACCTTCCTCTACCACACAACGGACGATGAATTGGCGCCGGTGGATGCCAGCGTAACGTTTTACCGAACCTTGCGCGCAGCCGTAGTCCCGGCGGAGATGCACATCTTTGCGAAAGGAAAACACGGCAGCGGACTCGGACTCGGAGACGCCGCGCTCGATCTGTGGCCGACGTTGCTGGAAGCCTGGCTGCGTGGGCTCGGATTGCTCACGCCTGATCCCGCCATTGCCGCGGCGCATAAGCCGCCTGCTCCCCCGGCCCCCAGAAAACCCGGCGCCCCATTTTCAGTTGACCATCAACTTCAGAATCGTCGGCCATCCGGAAGTTGGCCGGAAATGGGCCTGGGGTACTCCAAGCCGACTTCTGGCTGACCAGGCCCGCCGTGTCTCAATTTCTGGTTTGGTCGTGAATCGTGCAGGAATTTCGTAACCCTTCGGTGCGCCGATACACTTTCGTGATCCAAAAAAACCGCCAACTCACCAAAGGGACACAATAATTGTTCACAGTAAAGAAGAAAAATGATAAAACTCGTTTCTACACAGAGACAGACTAAGGCAAGGCGGATGGCGATTTTCCGATAGTGGGAACATTCGATGTCCGTATAATTCATATTAGGCGGCTAACGGCAGCGACAACTCGCGTGTATGGAGGCAATGATGGCGAAGGTTACCGGAATCGGCGGCGTGTTCTTCAAAAGCAGAAATGACAGCGCCGTGCTTAAGGCGATCCTGTCAGTGGCGTTGGTACTCGTGGTCTGCGGCCTCGCGGTCGCGGCGAACCAGTCAGACCCGGTTGGAACGTGGAAGTGTGAGTACAATATCGGCGACCAAAAGCGGACATCCACCCTGACGATCAAGAAGGACGGGGACAAGCTTACCGGCACTATGAGTTGGCCTGACCAGAAGGATACGAACCTCCAGGACCTGAAACTGAAGGAAGGGGAACTGACGTTCTCTGCTGAGCGTGTGGTGGGGGATAACAAGTTCCATGTCGAGTACAAGTTCATGGTCAACGGGGACGCGCTCAAAGGGAAGGGCACATTGGATGTCGGGGGCGAGAAACGGGATTTCGATATCGAGGGAAGGCGGGAGAAGTAGCGGTTGGGCGATTATCCACCAGCAATCCCTGTCAAACACCCGCCACCAAGCCTAGCGGCTATGGTGGGGGCAGGGCAATCGCCCTATAAAGGTCTCCCGGTCATAACTTTACAAGCAGTAGATTGAGTAGCTAAAGTGGGCGCCGAGAGGACGATCCCACAATGGCCACGAAAAAAGATAAAAAGGCAGAAACCCAGGCGATACTGGA